>Ga0180434_10003383_pt1 | contig 20358 bp, 17 predicted proteins | sample SS_ome_7_FD_132453 | JGI IMG/M metagenome (GOLD analysis project Ga0180434, IMG submission 132453) | Hypersaline lake sediment archaeal communities from the Salton Sea, California, USA - SS_1_D_2 metaG | ecosystem: Environmental > Aquatic > Non-marine Saline and Alkaline > Hypersaline >...
AATGCTGTGTTTTTGCAAACCCGGTTCGTCTTTACTCACGCCTTTCATGCTGATAAAAGGCCTTCGATTTAAAAAATAATTAACGGTAACATTGCTCATGAAAAAGAATAACACCAAGGAAATGATAATCCTAAAAAATGCAGTTGAAAACACCAATGAAGCCTTTGTCACGATTGATGAAAACCATACGGTTATATTTTTTAATAAGGCAGCGGAAAAGATGTTTGGATATAGTAAAGCGGAAGTTATTGGCCGCGACCTCAATTCAATACTCTCACAGGATTGTAGCCAAAATCACCGAAATGCCGTGGATCTCTACGTGAAGACAGGGAAACCTAAGAGAATAGGGCACGAAACGGAAATGACAGTTAGCCGGAAAAATGGTGATACATTTCCGGCGGCCATTTCATTTTCCGTCACAGATATAGGTGGAAGGCTTTTTTTCACCGGGATTGTAAGAGATCTGACCGAGAAAAATGCACTTATTGAGAAGGCCATACGTTCTGAGAGAATGGCTAGCCTCGGTCAGCTTGTGGCCGAAATTACCCATGAAATAAAAAACCCTCTTATGGTGATTGGTGGTTTTGCTCAACAGTTGAGGCGGTCAATTGACGATGAAAAGAACCTTCATAAGCTTGACATAATAACTCGGGAGGTTAAACGACTGGAAAACCTCCTTTCTGACGTTAGAGAATTTCATTTATCAAAAACAATGACCTCTGAGAGGGTTGACCTGAAAGAGCTCTTGCGGGAAATTTATTCTATGTTAAAGGAGGATTGTGAAAGGCAGGATATTCAAATTAAAATGAAAATTCACGAAAAGGCGATATTTGTGGCCGGCGATAGTAATAGATTGAAGCAAGTATTTTTAAACCTGGTTAAGAATTCCATGGAGTCTATGGAGCACGGTGGAATGATAAAAGTTGAGACAAAAGTATCCGGCGGATTTGCGGAAATCACAGTAAAGGATGAGGGCTGCGGTATATCTGAGGAGGATAAAGAGCGAATATTTTCGCCATTTTATACCACAAAAAGTCATGGCACGGGCCTAGGTCTTTCTATCTCAAAGAGGATCATCGAAGACCACCTTAATAGCTCCCTCACTATGGATAGTAAGGAAGGCAGAGGGACATCCTTTAAGGTAACATTGCCTGTGTACCAGGAAACACAATAATTGGCAGTAAGGACGTGTTAGGTATGACATTATTTTCTGATCCAAATAATATAGAAAACCAAAAAATAGGGGAAATATTTCAACAGCAAACCAAATACAACCCAGATAAATCAACGGGTTATGCCCTTGATTGGAGCAGGAGGCCCGATCCTTTTAAAAGCCATGAATCACCGCTGGCCTATATATCTCTTCCTGACCCTGAAATCAAAACAGATGCTAATCTTTGGCGGCTTCTTCGGAAAAGAAGGTCCATAAGGGAATATAATGCCAAACGAGGCCTTAATAAAAGCCATCTTTCCATTCTTCTTTGGGCAATGCAGGGCATAACTGCGAAATATGGGGAATATCATTTGAGAACCGCACCTTCCGCCGGGGCGCTCTATCCAGTGGAAACCTATCTATTTTCAAGGTCTATCGAGGGACTTGAAACTGGAATATATCACTTCAGGCCCCAGGTATTTGACCTGGAATTGCTTAAAAGGGGCAATTATGCAAGGGAGCTTACCGATGCTGCCCTTGGACAAAACCTTGTAATGTTGGCACAGGTAACTTTTGTATGGTCTGCCATGGTAGAACGTTCAAAATGGAAATATCGCCAGAGGGCATACAGGTATATATATCTTGATGCAGGTCACATAGCGCAGAACCTTTACCTTGCTGCTGGGGGCTTAGGCCTTGGAGCATGTGCAATAGGGGCTCTTTTTGACGACAGTGTAAACACTATTTTAGGTATAGATGGAATCAAAGAGACTGTTATATATATGGCCACTGTTGGTTGGCCGGAATGAACTCAATTCTAATGATTCAAAAATATTATTTTCATTAATCATTGCAGAAGCATACAAACCAAAATTCGTATTTTTAACCCCGACCGCAGAAAGCCACGGCTTTAGGCGTGGATGAATGCGCCTACAGTCGGGATGTCGCACCACTAAGCGCCGCCGTTCGCGAAGCGAATCGGCGAAACCAAGTGGTGCCGCGGGCTTGCCCGTGGGGCTCCACATGTGAAAACCGCCCACATAAACTAAGCCTCTTTGCTCTACTCCTCAAAACCAAATAATTCATCAACCGGCATGGAAATCATTTTTGCTATCCCGGTTTTTTTATCGTATTCAGTGACATATTTTAGTGCTTTATCTATTTTGAAAATCATATCTTTTTTTACAACTACCAGAATTGTCTTGTTAGTGGGGCTGCTTCCAGCAAAAAAATCCCTCAATCCAGCAAAAACAGGGATGTTATGACTGACGATATGCCCCATTCCAACCGTATCTACAACCGTGGCCCCGGGTATCCCTATTTCGAGAAAAGCAGAAAGAAGGTCATCCAATAATTCAATTTTATTAAGAAAAATAATAACAAGCTTCATAATATGCACCTCTTAATCAGCTGAAATCGTCTTTTTCGTATTGTGTAAAAACATCAATAACTTGTTGCCCGGTTTTACATGCTGATAGTTTTTTCAGGAAGTTTTTGTTGTTTAAAAATCTTGAGAGTCGTGCCAGAACATATAGCTGTGTATTAGCTTCTTTTTCTGGAAATAGAATGAGAAAGATACTAGTAACAGGCTTTCCATCTACTGACTTAAAATCAATTCCCTTTGGGGCTATGCCAAAGGCAAAACGGGATCGTTTAAGGCCTTTTATTCGTGCATGTGGAAGTGCTACCCCACTTCCTATCCCTGTTGTCTCGATTTTTTCTCGTTCCATAAGACTTTTATATGCCACTTGTCTGTCGATATCTGGACATGTTTCTAAAATCACCCCCAACAGTTCCTCTATTACTTCAGTTTTCTTTATATTGGAAAGAGGAATTTTGATGCACTCTTGATATAAAAAGTCAGTAATGCGCGTGTTTTTTCCTTTAAACATTTGTTTCACCAACCTTCTTCAAACCTACTTTAAATACCACAGGCCCTATTACCTGGTTTATTATTATAGAGGCTGTCAGTATCGTCTGGATATAAGGTCCCAAATCAGAAAAACGCCGAGCGACCTCTATGAGAAGCCCCAGGCTTACACCGGCTTGAGTGATGAAGCCCATCCATGTATTTTTATATAGTATCGGTTCATTTTTTGCCAGTCTTCCACTTATATACGATCCAAAATAAAGAGAAATAAGGCGTACCGTAACAACAATCAATCCTAGCAGCCACCCGGTTCGCAGCACAGTTAAATCAATGGAAGCGCCTGTCATAGAAAAAAACGCAATGTAAATAGGCATTGAGACCCTATCCATTCTTTCTAGAAAGCCTTGCCCGTGCTCGGAATAATTTTGTACCGTGAATCCTGCTGCAATGCAAATAAGGAGTGGTTCCAGCTCCAGCCTTATTTCGTGTGCTTCCTGCAGGTAGTCACCAAAAAAATGTGAGAATTCTATAACAATGAACCCCATTGCAATAATAATAACGGGAAACTCTACATGCGCCTTGTCCAAAAGGAAAACAATAAATTTGCCCAGCAGAAACCCGATAAGAAATGCAGCAGCTATTTCAAATGATAAAGATGATACCAAAGATAGTTTTATTCCTCCACTGCCTAAAATAATGGCCTGGGTTATGGAGATTACAATGGCAAATAGAATGATTATGAAAACATCTGTTGCTATGGTTGCGCTGAGAACTATGTCTGTATAACGACCTTTGGCCTTTGTCTCGCTTATAATGGCAATAGTGGAGGAAGGAGAACGTGCAACTGCTATAGTCCCGAAGATGCACGATATAGCAAGCCTCAATGGAATCGCTAAGTCAGTCATAAAAGGTATGAATGTGGATAAGAAAAAAACTGCAAGGGTTGTTCCGATAAATACAACAATAGTTACCCCGAGCATATAATATATTATGGATTTAAGGAGCTTGCGTATACTTGCTAATCGTAATTCCCCTCCAGCGCAGAGTGCTATAAAGGCAAGCGCTAATTGGTTTATAAAATTGAGATTTCTAATTTCGGCAAAGGTATATAATTTTAGAAAGAAAGGCCCCATCAAGAGTCCTGCAAAGATATATCCTACTATCCTGGGAAGTCCTTTTTTCTCAAGAATGAAGCCGAGACAGTATGAACCGAGCAGCATTATACCGAGAACCAGGGTAGGACATGTTTCCCTGTAAAAGTCCAGACCAAGGTTTTTAACCAGCAGTGTGGCTGCAATGACAAGGGAAAGGGCTATTGTTCTAAGTATCATACCCGTGTTTTATTAGTGATTTGATCGCGGTCTTGTCCTATTGGCTCAGGGTTCTCAAATTGCCAGAGCATGAGCTTGGGACCTATAATTTCGTTTGTAAACATAGATAGTGTAATTATTGTGACAAGATAATCCGATAATGATGGATAGAGAAATGAAAAATTCATTATTATAACTACGGCAAGGCCTCCCTCTGAAATTAGGCCCAGACCTGCTGTAGGGGGTATATTAAAATCAGCCTTTAAGGCACGTGTGGCCATGAAGGTCCCAAGCATTTTTCCCAGCATTCTAACCATAAAATAAACAACCGTTATAACGAGAATATAATTGAATTTCAGTGTCCATCCAGCCCCTATCATTATAAGTAAGATAATGTAAATAGATTTTTCAGAGTGGACAACTGTCTCAAGTGCCCGAAGCCGGTGTCTGCAAAAGTTTGCAACAATGATTCCACAGATAAATCCAGTTACAAGAGGTGAATTGTGTGTCTTTATAGCAAGCCCGCCGACCAATAATACTGTGCCTATTATAAAAACAAAAAATTCCTGCTGGGAAAACTTTGACTTGCTGAGAATTATGAGTATAAGCGCAGAAATTATACCTATACCTATAGATAAAAGGAACCATTGCAGGGAATTCATTAAATTGAGGGCCATAATTGTTGTAGAAGGCAGGATGCATATTGTCAAAGACAGAAATCCCAAGGCAAATATCCCGTCAATCCCAGAGATATATTGCAGGAGAGATGATAATTTTCGGTTTTTAAATCTATAATTGTCATTCACTACCGCAAGGGAGGATTGAGCTGTACAGCACGCTGCGCTTCCCAGTGTAAGGGCCATTATAGTAATTAATTCACCTGGCAGGGGGGTGAAGGACTTAAAGGAGATATAGATTGCAGCGGTGGTTATGGCAAAAGTAAATGCCGCTTGTATAGCAGAGACGGAGAAGAAGAATCCGGGTAAATTTTTAATAGTAGAGAATTTAAACTGAAGTCCGAATAAAAAACCTATCCATGATAGAGCAAAGATTAAGAAGGGTTCAACGTTGTGTAGGGACTTAGCATCAATAAGATTAAGCCCCATTCTGCCTAATAACACCCCAATAAATATATATTCGATTCCAGTAAAGATAATATTTCTGAAACCCAGAGGAAGCTTTCTGTTTAAGAATGTAAGGCGAGAACCTATGACGGCGATTGCAACGATAATGGCAATAGATAAAAGTAATTTCATTTAGAAGATAAGAGATATATGATAAAGGCTTGATTTTTTGTAGCGGGAATATAGGTGGTTTTGCCTTTTGTGTCAAGGATAAAGTGGGTATATTGGCAGACCTTCAGTTTAGCCTTAAATTGGGCTTATGAGGGGAGGGCATTAAGATAAAAAACGGACATGAATATCTTTTGGGGCAAGTCATGTAGAATGATGTGGAAAATTGCAGAACATGCATTTTATCAATCCTTGAGATGCCTGCTGAATGAGTTAGATTTCGTAAAAATATTTTTGGCATGAATGAAACTTTTTCTCTTGACCTGAGGAGGTTATTCAGGGAAACTATTACAGCATTTTGGCAGTTAGATTTATAAATAATCAAAAATGGAAGCAATGAAAGGAGCTTAGCATGAATAGATTCAAACGCCTTTTGGTAGGGGTTTCCTTTGCTCAACAGGATGGCACATCCATCCGTTACGCGGCTATGATAAGTAAGCTAGCCAAATCAGAAAAGATCATTTTTCTACACGTATCGAGCAATATAGATATCCCCGAGGATCTTCAGAAAGAATATCCGGATTTATTTCAACCTATTGATACATATGCAAGGGAGGAAATGGAGAGCCTGATAAGAAAATACTTTGATGGTTACCCGGATACGCAGATAGAATATAAGGTCTTAGAGGGGTCACCATTGATTGAATTCCTGCGTGCGGCAAAAGACGAGGATATTGACTTGATAGTTATGAGGAAGCGAAAGGAACCAAGTGGGAGTGGCTCACTATTTGAAAAAATTGCTCGAAAGGCACCATGCTCTGTACTCTTTGTACCTGAAAGCAGTAAGGCCTGGTATAAAAATATACTTGTGCCTGTAGATTTCTCTGAAAACTCAATGGATGCAATGCACTCTGCTATCGCTATTGCTTTAGCCTCTTCCGGAATCAAAACAATACACTGCCTTCATGTTTATAAGGTGCCTATCGGCTATTATAAAACAGGGAAAAGCTATGAGGAATTTGCTGAGATAATGAAGGGACATGCGAAAAAGTTTTTTGATGAATATATTAAAACGGTGGACTTGAAGGGCCTTACCGTTGCCCCCATATTTAAGTTGGAAAAAGATGATGCAAGGGGTATTGAGGAGGTAATTGAAGAGGAGGATTTTTCCCTTTTAGTAATAGGGGCAAGGGGAAGGAAAGCCGGGGCAGGGGTTTTGCTCGGAAGTGTTACAGAGCATCTAATCAAAACGACAACTATTCCACTGCTGGCGGTAAAAAAGAAAGGTACAGGCCTAGGCCTGCTTGATGCGCTACTCAAATTATAGGGCAGCATGGTCACGTTATCTTAGGAGATTGTGAATGTAGTCTGGAAAAAGACACACTTAAAAGCCTTTTATGGCCTTTCATTACCTGAACCCCTCTTTTTATACGATAATTTATATATTAGAATAAGTAACACATAACAAATGCCAAAGGCCTTTTTAGGTTTAGTCAAAAAATCTGGCGATTATAATGCTTAGTATGTTTTGGGCTTGAGCAGATATTAAAATCAGGAAATAACGGAGGGAAGTATGTCATTAATAACCATTACAGGTGGCCTTGGCTGTGGGGTGTCTGGTGTGGCAAAGATTGTCGCTGATGAGCTGGGCGTAGATCTTTATGATGACCAAAGGCTCCAGGAAGAGGCCTTTAAGATTGGTATCGTTCATGATGAAGTAAAGGGTGTTGAAGAAAAGGCACCGGGGCTCTTTGATCGGCTTTTTAATCGGAGGTCGCAGGCTTATCTGAATTTAATGGAGGCATTGATTTATGAGGTAGCGCGGCGAGGTGAGGGTGTAATCTTAGGACATGTTGCGCAGTGGCTTATCCGTGATTTTGGGTGTGCATTGCACATACGTATATACGCCTCGGAATCTAACAGAATTAAGTATCTGGTGGAGCAATTAGGGGTAGAGGATGAAGTTGCGCAAAAGATGATTCGGAAGAGCGATAGTGAGCGGAGCGGCTTTATGCAGTTTGCATATCATATTGATTGGAATGATCCCTCTCTTTATGACCTTATCATTAACCAGGATAAATTAGGGGATAAGGGCGCCTCCAAGATTATAGCAGACGCTGCGCGTTCGCAGGAGATTTTGGCCTGCAGTCTAACAGCTATGGATGCGATGGATAGGCTATCTTTGCTAAAAAGGGTAGAGGCTTCAATCATAAAAAACCGAATTAGCACATTAGAATTGAATATTGATGTTCCAGAAAAAGGCGTAGTTTACCTCACAGGAACTATAAATCCTTTTGAGTCTGAAGCGAATGTTGTTGAAATAGTAAAGGGTGTTCCAGGGGTTTTAGAAGTAAGATCAGATGTAACAGTTCCTCCCATACACGAAGTCGGCTGATAACGCGCTTTCATAATCACAGATTTTTACCTGCTCATGAGGAAAATTGAGCATCTTGTAGGCCGGTAATAACCTTATTGCAAATTTTACTCCGAATATATCAAGGAAACGGTCCCCCTGGCCTTCAGAAAGTCAAAGTTACCTTCAAGTCTTTTTTTCGCCTTTACCTCTAACATGCCTAATTTCATCCACCGGCCGCCTTTCCAATGCGCTACAAGCATGTCATCTTCAATTTTTCCAAAAAAGGGAAAGGTCTCTGATTGCCCTTTAGTATATGTCATGGTGAATGTGCCCCTTAAGGATGTATCAAATATTGTAAGTTCAGCATGAGGTCCGTAGCGGGCTGCACCATGCCCGGTTGATCCCCCATATACCCCTGACGTATGGCCTTTCCAGGTACCAACAAGCCAGGAAGGATCAATTTGTGTTGTTGGCGTTGTTGAAATTGTGGCGCACCCAATAATCATAGATAAGAACAAAATTATTGACCCGTGAAGATTTTTCATATCATTTTCCTCCTTTATTTTGAATGAAGTGCCCATCATAAAACGTAAACGCTATATAACATTAGTGAGTTACATAAAGGTAAAATTACCGCCTTCCTCCTGTAAAATTTGCCTATAATCCGTTTTTATGTTTGCTGCTTTTATTACCTGGCCTTTTGTCGAAATTCTGATTACATTCTGTATTGAATTAACCTCTTTACTCTTTGTAGTGAAGATACATCCCAGAAATGATTTTGTAAATAAAAAGCACAGTCCATAATGAATACACATGGTTTGGTAAAAAATTCTCTGTAAAATTTAAATTAGATTAATCCCTTCCCTCATATCACACTCCAAACATGCACAACCGCTGCATTTTCATTATTGTGCCCCCCAAACCCTTTTTCTATCATAAAAATACGGCTCCCGTTAGCGTCAAAGGCCATTCCGCCAACATCTCCACAGGTGTGCCCGGCACTGTCACCCAGATAGAATTCGTTTGGCCTCCAAATTTCATATGGCAGCACCACCCAGGGATCTTGCCGGCCAAGGGCACTCTTGCCTATCTGCTCTACGTCGTAAAAGGCTACCTCTCGTTCATAGGGGTTGCAGTGATATCCATGTGATGCGCTGCATGGGTCGTTGCATTCGACTGGGGGTTCATCATAGCAATTGCTTCCCAGCCCCTTGTAGCCGAGCAGAATTATTGCACGCTTAGAGCCACTTTCCACAAAGCTACCTCCTGTCCATTCGTCGCATATGGTGTAGCCTGTGTAGTCGCACACGTTGGGGTCCCCTACATTGGGACCAGCACACCCAGGAAACTTTACCCGATAATAGAGTACAGGTAGGGCATCCAGGTCACCAGTTGGGCTATCGTTATCCCAGGCGTTAAACGCAAACAAAGTCGGCCCCTGCGATCCACCACGGGTAGTTATCTCTTCGCAGCTGTCTGCCGGCGTACCACGCGAGCGACCCGTGATCAGCGTGCGCCCGCCTAAGTATTGATCCGCATACCACGTTGGTGCCGAAAGAAGATAAGATCCCATCTTGCGACCATGATATGGAGTTTCTTTTGGCCCTACGTGGAACATGCCTTGTGCGTTCGTGCCGTCCATGTTTGCGAACCAAACCGTGGGAAATGTGTTTTCACCGGCTACCCCTTCAGCGTACCAAAGGTTTATCGAGCCATAGATCTTATCGCCGCTTTGTGATCCTCTCTGTGGGACGTACTCGATACCGCTTACAAAGAGATACTCTCGGTGAACGCTTGCCGCCAGACCGCCATCAAAGCTCGTCATCTGGGTAACAAGGGTGGCTTTTGGCAGGTCTTCCCAATTCGATTCCTTAGCTGGCGTCGGTATTGCCACCTCACCGAAAAAGGCATAACAATCCCAAGAAGGGTCCCAGCAGGATTCACCTGGGTGCGCTGGGTCATACAAGAGATCGAACCCTGTTACCAATAGTGAGCCTGCGCCGCTGTTGCCATTTGGATAAAATGAAAGACCCCGTGCACCCCAGTTGAAATCTGAAGGTAATCTAAATGCCCCCTGGTAGGTAAAGTCTGATGAGTATAGCCTATCAGATGAAACTATCGGCGAAAAGGAAATAATCCCCAGCGCCCTCCTCAATATGACCAGTGCATCCCCCACTGTAATATGCCCATCCGGGTTAGGCTGGCCATTTGAATCCAACGGTGCAACATCCCCGTGGCATAGCTCATTTGCTGTTGGATGACCTGGCTCAAGATTTAATGCAAAACGTAAGGCAATCAGTGAATCTCCCACATTGACAACACCGTCCGGGCTTCCAAGGGGGGCTACATCCCCATTCGGTGTACACGTTGGGCCTGCTGCCTTCCGGACAATAATGCAGACATTATCAGAAGATTGCCTTCCGCTATAGTCTGTGACTGTAAGTTGAAAGGTGAACGATTCACATGTTTGCACAACGGAGGGCGCTTTAAAAGTTGAGGTAACGGCTGTTGTATCTGAGAGGGTCACTGTGCTTCCTGATACCTGGCTCCATTGATAGGTATCTATGCCGTCATCCGGATCTGTTGAGCCTGAGCCATCAAGGGTAACAGTGGCTCCCTCTGTGACGTTCTGATCAGGTCCGGCATTTGCTGTTGGGGGGGTACCTGTTTCACCACCTCCTGCCCACCTGTTATAAAAGACATTCAACAGATCGATAAATTCACCTGTGGCCTTTTGATTGCCGGTGGCATTTGGATGGCTGTCATATGATGGATAGGTAGAGGTGTTGGAGGCGGTGTTTATAACGTGTTCAACGGCCCCGTTTATAAATCGATGATGGTTGTTGGCGGCAGTGAGCACATTATAGAAATCAAAGACAGCGACATTGTTGTGACTATAACTTGCAAGCCACGTATTAACCAGCCAGCTGTTCAATGCCCTGGCATTTGCCGCGTGAGAGGAGTCGGTATCATTTGGTGTAAGGGGCGGGGCAGTAATTACGATAAAAAGCTTATCCTGGCGGTTCGTAAAATAGGTGAGGAGATCGTTATAGATCCCCTTTGCATTGGCCACTGTCATATGTTCTGAATATGCGTCCTGGCATCGTAAGGGGTTGTTTCCAGTAGTGGGCGTATCGGTTGGGCTTCCACCTAAATGAGAGTTAGGAAAGCAGGACTTGAACATGATTATCTTGTTCTCACCTCCAGGATCGATGCCCAGGCGGGAATAGGAAGAGTTTTGAGAACTTTCGTTGTAAAGGGCATTCAGATAGGTGCTGCTGTTTGGGCCTACAAACCACTCATACCAGTGACCAATATCCGTCTTATCACCAATACTCATCGGGTCCCAGCCGTAGTTTGTGTCGCTTACAAAATAGCTGTTGTTGCGAAGGGCTATGCCCAGGCCGCCGTCTGAGTCGTTTAGCCAGTTTTCCCCACATGAGTGGTGAATGAAGATTAGTTTAACGGGTGAGGAAGGTGCAGATCCACTATCAGCCGATAAACATGCTCCAATTCTTAGTAATGATATAACTAAAATAAGCGTAGATAATGTAAGGATCCTTGTTTTCATTTCCTTCCTCTTTTTTTTCTTTACCCTTGACCCTTAATTTTTTTGATTTCCTCCGGGCTGCCTGTCCATCCTATTCCTTTTTCTTGATCCTGTCCATATACCTCTGGGTGGAGGTAGTGGCCCTGGTCTTCAGGGGCTTTTTCCTCTTCTACCTTTATTGGGTGTGCCTTTGCATATGGGTCTTGCCGTGTTCCGGTTACCTGCCAGGATACCTCCATTTCAGGAATTCCCCCTGCAATCTTGAAGCGATTGTCAGTGATCTTTTCAGCGATATAGACCGGTGCAAAACCGCCTATGCAGGTGAGCTGATAGCGAAAATCTCTGTTCAAGGCCTCGAACCAACCTGGCAGCTCTACCCAGGCCCGTCCCTTTTTATCGAGGATGACATTTCCATTGTATACATTCATCATATCGGGAGATTCCACAAAGGAGTGAGAGAGGTATTTGTTCTCAGGGTTCAGGGGATGGTCTATTTTGAAATTGCCACTTGATTTTGTAAGGTTACCCTGGATTTCAACATTACCTTCAAAATATCCAGCCATGGCACCATAAGAACCTTTTGCCCAAATAGCCTTACCGCTGGCTACTCGAGCCTCAGTAAATATGCCTGCTGAGGAACCATGAGCGGAAATACCAGTATCACCGCTAGCATAAATGCCCATACCTATGGATTCTGAGGCGGTTACATATATACCTCTTGAATTTCCAGACGCTTCAATCCCAGTTTCACCCTTAGAATAAACGCCGGTACCAAGCTCACCTTCAGCCTCAAAATAGCCCCCAAAGTTATCATACCCTTCTGAGCCTGATCCAGCGCCTAAGGCCATTCCATGAACGGCTGCCACCGGTGGATTGGAAGGAAAATCAGATGTTCCCGTAGATATAACAGTGAGCTTTTGATCGGGGCTCCATGTTCCAATACCAACATTACCTGATTCTTTAATAATCATATCGTCACTGCCCGCCGACCGTCTGAAAAAAAGATCATTATTTTGCGGGCCCATTCCTATAAACCATTTCTCTATACCGGTTCTATCAAGTCTAAGACCAGTCCACATAGTGGCTCCCTGCTGGTTTATAGCAATAAGGGCGTGATCATTGGTTCTACCTTCAACAGTTAGCCTGGAGCTCGGCAAAGAGGTGCCAATGCCCACATTCCCGTTATCCAAGATAGTCATTTTTTCTGTATCATTTGTGAAAAAGGTAAGCCTGCCGAAATCAATGCCGAACCCATAAAAATCATTAATCCCATCCCATAGTGCTATCTTTCGTGGGGTAAAGAGGTCCGTTCCAAAAGAAAGCTTAGCTTTTGGGCTGCTCGTTCCAATCCCCACATTTCCACTGTTCCTGTACACATTACTTCCACTCTCTGTCCATGCAGTGTCACCTAAATTCGTTGCAGATATAGTAATGGTGTCTGCTATATCGTCTGACTGAATAGAGATATTTGCCCCTGCTATTAAATCTATATCACCTCCATCAACAGCTACGTGGTCTATACTGCTGATAATGTTGGGTTTTATCTTAAAGGTTGTCACTGAATTATCCGCCAGGTGCTCACTGTCTATAGATGCATCAGCTATGTGGGAGGAGCCAATAGCGCCATTTGCAATATTTACAGAGGTGATGGCAGCAGGGGATATCTTATCAGTTGATATGGCATCATTGGCAATCTTATCCGTAGTTACTGCATCGTTTGCTATGATGGTAGTGGTGACGGCATTGTCTACCACCGTTTCTGCGGTAGCTGCCCTGAATGCGTAAGGTGAACTGCTCAAGGGCTGTCTGGGTGTCATTTCACTGTCTGATCCAACCGTTACCCCAAGGTAGTAGGCTGTGTCAAAGGGGAGGCTAAGAGGCATTACATTACCGAGGTTTACACTGAATATGCCGTTTGTTACACTTACTGTTTGTGTCTCTGTCCACAGGGGGCTCATATCTGTACTATCAGGGTAGATGGAGAAGGTGATGGTTACTATTTCATCAATGGGGGTTCCCTGGGGGTCAGTGAGGTAGCCCTGGTAGTTGAGGGTCTGGGGGATGGAGCTAAATGCTATGATTGGTGTAAGGCATAGAAAAGATGCTATAATTATAAGGGTGATTAAGGCTTTGTTCGTGCAGTTGGTTTTCATCTCTTTTCTCCTTTACCTTGTGATAATTATTGTAGTTTACTCTATCATTATATGATTCCTTTTGTCTGTGGCTGAGCTTATTTAGGGTAGCCATAAACGGCTAAATAGCAGGGGATAGAGGCTTTTCCATTGAGGTAGAGGGCGATAGAATCCCTGCTTTGTTGGTTGTTGTATACGGCGGTGCTGCCGGCATAATATTCATATGAAGAGGAAACATACAAGCGAGATATGGCATCCTTTTGAGCAGGGCCTCAAGAGTCTGTCAAAAGGGTTATCTCTATCTACGCAATTGGCTCTGACAGTGTTATAGGGTAAAAGCCATTAAAAAAGGTTAAGCCTGAGACTACATTAGGCATGAGGGCTTCTTTTTTCATTTGGCCCTCAAGGGTTGTTCTTCGGAATTTTTCTTGCCTCCCTGGCATTGAATATGGGGAATAGTAGAGTAATTTAAAGCACTAATTACGATTTTCCTCTACCATGTTATTCATTGTAAAGTCAAGCTATTATTGGTGAAAGTGTGTTAAGCTGTCGCTCAGACCAGTCGAGTAAGCGTATCAAGTCTAGCATCAAATGTAAATTTCCATCATTCCTTTACAAAGTTAAGATAGAATGCTATGAGGCATTTGAATTGTATATAATCAATCTCTTTTATTTGAGGTTTAGCCGAGACTTTCGGAGGCAGTATCGTGAATTTCGAATTGTGTGAACAGATTGAAAGAAATATATCCAAGGTAATCGTGGGAAAACATCAAACCATCGAATTACTTTTAGTAGCACTTCTGGGAGAAGGCCACATCTTGTTGGAAGATGTCCCAGGCCTTGGAAAAACACTGATAGCAAAATCGCTGGCCAAAAGCATTGGCGGGTCTTTTAAAAGAGTTCAGTTCACGCCGGATCTGCTACCTGCTGATATAACTGGTTTTAATGTCTACAACCAACAAGCCGGCCAATTTTCTTATCAGCCTGGACCAGTTATCACCAATATTCTGCTTGCTGATGAAATTAACCGAACAATTCCTCGCACCCAGGCGAGTCTTTTGGAAAGCATGGAGGAACGGCAGGTTACAGTAGACGGACAGACCTTTTCCCTCCCTTGTCCATTCTTTGTCATGGCTACCCAAAATCCTATTGAGCTGGAAGGCACATTCCCTTTACCAGAGGCTCAGCTGGACAGGTTTCTGCTCAAATTACACCTGGGCTACCCTGATAAGGATGAGGAGATACGTATACTGGAAAGATTTCAAGAAGATGACCCCATGCTTAAACTTGAGTCAGTGGTTAGCCCCGAGCAGATTAAAGAACTGCAGCAGGCAAGAAAGAAGATTCACGTCTCCCAGCCACTCAGGGAATATATTGCGAATATTGTTAGGGCTACGCGTAGTAATAGTTCCTTCCGGTTCGGGGCCAGCCCGAGAGGCTCCATTGGATTGATGCGAACCGGACAGGCGCTGGCAGCATTAAGAGGCCGCGAATACGTACTTCCAGATGACATAAAATATTTAGCCGAACCTGTCCTTTGTCACCGATTAACCCTTAAGGAAGAGGAAAGGCTGAGGGGAGAAACATCTGAACACATTCTAGCTCAGATACTACGTGAAACAGAAGTGCCCGCGGCCGGGAATTAAGGCTACCCTTGCCATGGAATTACAAGAAAGCAGATTACCAAGTCTGTTTATCCTACCACTAATTCAATTTTTTGTTGGGATTTTTCTTTTTATTGCGTTGTTACATAGCCGACGTGACCTTGCCCTCCTGACAATTCTCTTGCTGTCTCTTATGTTTATTGCGGCATTTTGGAGCAGAATAAGCCTTATTGGTATAAAATGCTATATAACGGTCAACAAAGCTAAGGTGTTTCCAGGTGAGTCCCTTACCCTAAATATACGTTTGGAAAATGCTAAGTTCCTGCCAGTCTGGCTTCAGGTAAAGATGCCTGTAGATAGCCCGATTAACCTTACCTCCTATGATAAGTCATTTATCAATCAGACCGGTCTATTGTGGTATCAGAGGGCGTGTTTCGATCATGAATTAATTGCGCTAAAAAGGGGCGTTCACCAGCTTGGTCCACCTGTTGTAAAAGCAGCTGACCCGTTTGGATTTTTCCCCAGGGAAGGAGGCAGAACAGAGAATCTTCAGGTAATAGTGTATCCGCGGATTGTGCCTTTGAAGACTAACGTTTTGCCGAGAAGGGATTTTTTTGGTTCTCCTGGGGCGAAGAGTCCAGTTCAGGATCCCATATATATACTCGGCATCAGAGATTACCAGCCCTGGTCTCCTGCAAGATATATTCACTGGAAGGCAAGTGCGAGTCATAATTGCCTGCAGCAAAAGGTATTTGAGCCTTCGGAGCAACTTAAAGTGCTTTTAGTGATAGATGTGGATAAATTTGCAGAAAATAACGCATCACAGGACTTTGAGGATACCCTTGAGGTAGCTGCATCACTGGCAGTTCAATTTGATCGAATGGGATATGCTACGGGATTGGTCACGAATGCTGCGGCAGAGGGAGGACCTATGACCGTGCCCATAGGCAAGAACCCCCAACAATTACCTGCTATTTTGGAGGTTTTGGCAAGGCTGAAGATGAAGCCAAAGCGTACTCTCGCTGAAATATTGAATTGCGGGCTCCATTTGATATGGGGGGCAACCTGCATTCATTTCTCATATATAGAAGATAAAGGCTTATATGCAAGCGAGCTATTTTTTAGGCAAAGAAAAATACCAGTGATTTTTGTGGTCTGCCATACCTGCGACCTCTCGGAAGATACTATCTATAACGTGCGAAGCAAGGTTTATCCTCTCGATGAGATCAGGATCAGAGAAACGAAAAACGAATGAAAACTAAAAAAGAGAGCCTCTTATTTTTATCTGCTGCCGGTATTGAGATCACATGGTTGTATGCATGGTCAACGTTTATTTTGTATTCCACAGTGCATCGACCTTTTCCTTTACCAGAGGCTATTGGCTCCTTTATGTTAGCAGCCTTTTTAACTATGGTTATCCGAGGGAGAGGCGTGCGGATTATTATGCTCCTGGGAATTCATATAGCTGGCCTGCTCCTTTCGGCATCCAGGGTTATGCATGTGTTTTTTTATAATTCAGAACCCTTCTTCGCTAAATTTTGGTTATTGAAATACTTAAGGCAACCGAGGGATCCCATGGAGTGGTTTATACTTGTTATTATTCTTTTTTTTGTTCTTCTGTTCTGGATAGGTGGTGTGACGTTAGCCCGTAGATCCAATGACTATTTAAGTGTTTGTGCCCGTTTTGATGTGGGGGTAGCGGCATTTTTCCTCCTCCTGATAGTCAAATTAATCCTGCTTCTAAAGGGAGGGATTGACATAAGGGACTCAACGCCTGAGAAATTATTGTTTCCATTTTTTTTATTCAGCCTGCTGGCAATCGGCATAGCCCGAAATCAGAGTAGCGCGCATAAGGATTTTCTTTCAGGCTACGGGGGAATCGGGTTAATAACGAGCTTTGTCTTGGTGATTTTTGCGTTTGGCGCCGCTATGGTGATGCTTTTTTTGCCGTATCTTAATGCTGCGGCAGAGGTTGGCTATGATGCCTTAAAGGTTGGGGCCGCTCCATTGGGGCCAATACTGGCAAGTATTGTTAGATTTTTGTTCATACATAATAGAAGCAGGCCTGAAAAGGCCTTTTCTTCGCCTAAATCTGAGCAGAATGATTTCGTCCCCTCCTTTGAGGAAAGTTGGTGGAGTGAGGTTTTCGAAAAAATATGCACCTGGGGGTTTTTAGGTTTGGGTGTAGTAATTGCGCTTGCACTTTGTGCATTTGGGCTGTGGTATCTTTTTCGTTGGTTATTATCCCGTGCCGGTATAAACGAAAAGAAACAGATTCAATGGGGTCTTTTTATCATCTGGTTCTCGAAGATATTCGCCATTTTTTCTGTCTTTTGGGGCAAGATAGCTCAACTGGTTCATGGCTGTACAAGCTCACTCCAGCTTTATAATTTGCTCTTAAGCTGGGGCCGGCACAGCGGAATACCCCATTCTTTAAGTGAGACCCCTGCAGAGTATGGTTTGCGTTTAAAGCATCAATTTCCTGCACTTACGAAGGATATAGGAGTAATCGTAGAAACCTTCAACAGGGAAGTGTACGGCAATATAGCTCCAAGCAAAAATCAATTCAAAATTGCCACGCTTGCCTGGCAAAGACTGCGCAACCCAATTTATTGGCCTTCCAGATTTAAATCCTGGCTTTTCAAAGCAGGAAAATAGAACTCTTAACACTATCAGCTATTACCTATGCCTGATAATTTTCCAAAAGGCATACGTGAAATTCAGCCCCAAAATGTTAAAGCTAAAAACTGTAGTATTTATCGGCGTTCCTTATTATCTGAGCTCTCATAATTGCTGGGGTTTAGAGCAAGGAACTTATATGGTTAGCTAACGCTCTAAAACGAAAAAACTTTTCTTGACAAAATCAAATATTTAAGCTTATTCTGCAACTTATTTTATTTAGTAACCAATGTCCCCTTTTTTATTTGGTAGATAGAAACTTAATTGATTACTACGTGCACACTAAAGCATGCCAGATGCAGCTATTGTATGTAATTAAGGGGGCGGAGCTATCTTAAAATAATAGTAGTAGAATGAAGATAATTGTTAAACTCCTCACTTCCGTAGAGCTGGATAAGTAAAAGAAGAAACATTTGCTCCTTTGAAAGGGCATTACAGCAAGCCCTTTCAGAAACAGGATTGTATTGCTGGATAAATGTATCCGCAGCATCTCTACTAAGAAAACAATGCCTAGACAAGCAAGACTTAATGCCCCTGGATTTTTGCAGCACGTTATGGCCAGAGGGGTTGAACAGACCACAATTTTCCGTGACAACCAGGATCGCAAGGCTTTTCTTGATCGCCTCGCTGTAATACTTGAAGAAAGTCATACACAGTGCTATGCCTGGGCGCTTTTGCAGAACCATTTTCATATCCTGCTTCGGACTGACTCCACACCTTTAAGCAAAGTCATGAGACGCCTTATGACGGGCTATGCAGTCACATTCAACAGGCGCTATAAGAGAAGAGGGCATTTGTTTCAGAACCGATATAAGTCTGTTGTGTGCGAGGAGGACCCCTACCTTCTGGAGCTTATCCGTTATATTCACCTAAACCCCGTGAGAGCAGGCTTGGTAAAAACTATTAGAGAATTAGATACATATAGTTGGTGTGGCCACAGTACTATCCTCGGAAAATGCGAAAATCCCTTGATTCAAGATTTAGAAGGCGCGACAAGTAGGGCGGATAAATCCCTTCCTGAGCAAACGGTGCAATATATATTGCGGCTCTTTGGGGATAATGTTGAGAATGCCCGCAAAAAATATTGGAGTTTCGTAAAAAAGGGTGTTGCACAAGGTACTAGACCAGATCTTCAGGGGGGAGGGCTGGTCAGAAGTGCAGGTGGAAATCCAGAAGGGTTATTAGGTAGAAAAAAAGGGCAAAGAGAAAATTCTGATGCGAGAATACTGGGCAGTGGGATGTTTGTTACAGAGGTTATTCAAAAATCTAAGATTGATTTTCCTGATATGGTTTTAAATATGCCTTCATTAGAAGAGCTTACCCTTAAAGTAGCAAATCATCTTGGATTAGCCCCGCAGACCCTACTCTCTAAGGCCAGAAGCAGAAATGTCAGCACGGCAAGGGCTATAATCTCTTATCTGGCTGTTAAAGAAGCAGGCTATAATCAAAAAGAGATAGAGAAATATTTGAATATTAGTCGCATAGGGGTAAGGAATAGCATATTCAGGGGAGAAAAATGTGGCGACATCTGCCGGCAAATATGGCGAAAGTTTAAATAAAAGCGCTGAAAAAAACGCAAAACACTATTTTGCCCAAGAGATTCTATCTGCTTGACAGTTAACAAGCCTCCTTTTATGATGTGTTTCATATGATTCCATATATGTGCGTGGCACGGCAAAAACTATCAGCATTGTTCTAAGATAATATGATAAAAATTTTTTAAAGATATTTAAAGCGAGGATGGAGTCAATTTTTAAAACTCTGCTCTTATATGTTTTGTATACAATATCAACAACTATTAAATCATTACATTAGCTTATAAACTCAATCCCCATGAAAAGAATCCTTGTAACCGGCGGCAGCGGCTTTATCGGATCAAACTTTGTCCACGTTGTCCTGAAAAAGACATCCGATTGCCTCCTGATTAACCTGGACAAGCTTACCTATGCGGGAAACCCAAAGAACCTATCCGATATTGAAAGTGACCCCAGGTATATATTCATCAAGGGTGATATCAGGGACAAAGACCTTGTTGAGGGGCTCTTTGATCACTACGCAATTGACACCGTTGTCCACTTTGCCGCTGAATCACATGTGGACAGGAGCATCACAGGCCCCGATGAATTCATCGGCACCAACATTAACGGCACCTTTACCCTGCTCGAGGCCGCCCGTAAATCCTGGCTTTCTAAAAAAACACCGAGCAGTTTAGACAACCCCAGGTTTCTGCACGTAAGCACCGATGAGATCTATGGCTCCCTTGGAGAAGAAGGATATTTTACCGAAGACACCCCCTATGATCCCCGCTCTCCCTATTCCGCGAGCAAGGCATCATCGAATCACCTGGTTCGTGCCTACTTCCACACCTATGGCCTGCCCGTCTTGATCACCAACTGCTCCAATAACTATGGCCCCTACCAGTTCCCGGAAAAACTGATCCCCCTTATTATCAATAATGCCTTAAACGGGGTG
>Ga0180434_10003384_pt1 | contig 20357 bp, 17 predicted proteins | sample SS_ome_7_FD_132453 | JGI IMG/M metagenome (GOLD analysis project Ga0180434, IMG submission 132453) | Hypersaline lake sediment archaeal communities from the Salton Sea, California, USA - SS_1_D_2 metaG | ecosystem: Environmental > Aquatic > Non-marine Saline and Alkaline > Hypersaline >...
ACATATTGACGATTGAGAACCCGGTCGAATACGTCCATGCGAACAAGATGAGCGTGGTTTCGCAAAGGGATACCGGACTGGATGTGCCGGATTTCCAGATGGGCGTAAGTGCTGCTCTCCGGCACGACCCGGACGTGATCGTTATCGGCGAGATGAAGGACGCGGACACCATCCGCGCGGCCATAAACGCCGCCGCTACGGGCCACCTCGTGTTTAGCACCCTTCATTCGAATACGGCAGCGGAGTGCGCGAACAGAATCGTGAGCTTTTTCGATCCCATAGAACGCGATCTTGTCCGGTTGCAGTTGAAAGATTCCCTTAAGGGAATCATCAACCAGCGGCTCGTCGCGCGAATCGGCGGCGGCAGACTCCCCGCGATCGAGGTGATGATCCAGGATATGAAACAGATCAGCGAGGGGATCGTTTCTGGTATGTCTGAACTCATCCACGTCGGTATGCAGCAGACTACCACAGAGTCGTTCATAATTGAGAAGTACCTGCACCAGCTTTACAAGGAGAAGAAGATTAGCCTTGATCACGCGCGCGAGGCTGCTACCGACGTGAGCTTGTTCGACCAGATGGTGATCGGCACCTACACGGTGCCCAGGGTCGAGGGGCTCAAAGCGGAGCACGGCCAGATGTGGAGCACGCGGTAGGCGTGTCAGACCGTGGAGTGTCGCTGGGAGCCGTCCTGTCCGCGAAACGTTGCGGATACTGTGGACAATCGCGTACGTTCTGAGTTAAGATCCAGGAGAAATCTCGTCTAAGCGGGAACAATGTGGTGGCGGTGTAGCTCAGTTGGTAGAGCAGAGGAATCATAATCCTCGGGTCGGGGGTTCAAATCCCTCCACCGTCACTATCACTAGCCGATCCAGAGCGGTTGGCGCTGTGGTTCCTTTGCCGAGCAAGACCCGCCTCGTTTTGCCTGGCTCAACGGACCTGGTCCGGCGAACGCACAAGTTCCCCTTCGTCGACGACGACGGTGCCGTCGACGATGGTGTACATGACGCGGCCTGTCAGCGTGAATCCGTCAAATGGTGTATTCCGTCCGAGCGAGGCGAACTTTGACGCGTTCACGACTATCTCCGCATCGGGATCGAAGATGGCGATATCGGCGGGCCATCCTTCCCGCAGCTCGCCGAGCGGGAGACCCACGATGCGTGCGGGGTTAACGGTGAGCTTGGCTATTGCTTCGCTAAGTGAAAGGACGCCCGGTTCGACCAGGTGTGTCAGCACCAGCGGTAGAGCTGTCTCGAGACCCACGATCCCGAACGGTGCGAGTTCGAACTCGACCTCTTTTTCCGCCACGGTATGTGGCGCGTGGTCGGTGGCGATCACGTCGAGTGTTCTATCCTTAAGTCCTTCCTTGATGGCGGCGATGTCGTCCGCTTCTCGCAGAGGCGGTTTCATCTTCGCGTTGGTGTTGTAAGTTTTTACCGCATCGTCCGTAAGCGAGAAGTAATGGGGAGCGGTTTCCGCGGTCACCGCTAACCCACGCTGTTTGGCTTGACGGATGAGGTCAACGGCACGGGTGGTGCTTATGTGAGCAAAATGGACGCGTCCTCTCGTGAGCTCGGCGATGCTCAAATCGCGTGCTACCATGACCTCCTCGGCGGCTCTCGGTATGCCGCGAAGACCGAGCGTGGTCGAGTTCAACCCTTCGTTCATGGAACCGTTGCCCGCCAGATCAGGATCTTCCTCATGGACGATTATGGGCAGGCCGAACATGCCCGCATACTCGAGCGCCCGCCGCATCAGCTCGCTGTCCTCTATTGGGTTCCCGTCGTCGGATAGCGCGACAGCACCGGCCTCTTTCAGCTCGCCGGCTTCCGTGAGTTCCTTGCCCGCAAGCCCCTTGGAAACGGCCGCTATGGGGAATAGTTTCACGACGGCGGTTTCCTTCGCGCGAGTCAGCACGAACTCGACCATTCCGGCGGTGTCGATAGGCGGATTCGTGTTCGCCATCGGCATAAGCGAGGTGAACCCTCCTTTTGCGCCGCTCATGCTCCCGGTGCGTATAGTTTCCTTTTCCTCGTATCCGGGTTCGCGCAGGTGAACGTGCATATCGATAAAACCCGGCGTCACCACCAGCCCAGAGGCGTCAATGACACGCTCCGGCCGTGCCCGAAGGTTCCGTCCCACCTTTTCGATAATTGTGTCGCAGACAAGTATGTCAGCATGAGCGTCCCGACCGCTTCCCGGGTCAACGATTCTGCCGTTCTTAATCAGAAGTCTCATCTGTCACCTCGCCGCCCGCAAGAAGATACAACACCGCCATCCGCACCGCGACACCGTTTGTGACCTGCTCGAGTATCACAGAGTTCGGACCGTCCGCGACGTCCGAGGCGAGCTCGATGTTACGGTTGATCGGGCCGGGATGCATGACAATAGCCGATGAGGGAGCTGCGCGCAACTTTTCCTTATCGATACCGAACAGACGTACGTACTCGCGCAGCGAGGGCAGCAATTTGCTTTCCTGACGTTCCCGCTGGATGCGGAGCACATAGACAACGTCCGCCCCTTCGAGAGCGGCACCTATGTTTGGGGCAACCCTCACGTTCATTTTATGGATATCCGGCGGTATGAGCGTAGCGGGACCGCATATAGTCACGTGGGCTCCGAATTTGGTCAACCCCCAGATGTTCGAACGTGCGACACGACTGTGAGCAATATCGCCGATAATGGCGACATGGAGTCCCGCAATCCCACCCAATTTTTCGCGTATCGTGAACAGATCGAGCAGCGCCTGCGTGGGATGTTCGTGCATGCCGTCGCCCGCATTGACTATGGACGAGCGTGACCGTGCGGCAAGAAAGTGCGGGGCGCCGGCGGCCGAGTGGCGGATGACCACCATGTCCGTTTTCATCGCCTCGATGTTGGCGAGTGTGTCTCGCAGCGTTTCGCCTTTGACCACGCTGGACGTTGTGGAGGAAATGTTGAGCACGTCTGCGCTCAGCCGCTTTGCGGCGAGCTCGAAAGACGTGCGGGTGCGGGTGCTCGCTTCGAAGAAGAGGTTCACGATGGTCGTACCGCGCAGTGCGGGCACTTTCTTTATAGTCCGCGTGGATACCTCCTTGAACGACCCTGCCGTGTCGAGGATAAGCTGGATTTCCTCGACGCTCAGTTCTTCAAGCCCGAGCAGATCTTTCCGGGCCCACCGGGTCTGTCTCTCCGCTCCTGTGCTGGTCGGTCTTATCGCTACCGCCTCCATGTCGGTTCCCCCCACATCGCACCACGTTTCATGAATACACCGTCAACAGGCGTCCGGTCCTGACACCAATCTACTACATGAACGGCATAAACACTACCGAAATCCTGTCAGCCAATTCGTCACCTCTCATCGATTCTGTGCGCCGCCGCGTTCACATTTGCTCGTCGCACTGTTCTACGCTCCCTCTGGACGCCTGATCAACTCGACCTTGTCCTCGCCGTCTACCTCGTGCAGCCTCAGCTTCACCATTTCCTCGAGGCGCGTAGCAATACGGCGGCCGACATAGTCCGGCTGGATCGGAAGCTCCCTGTACCCCCGGTCTATCAGCACGACAAGCTCGATCCGTGCCGGTCGTCCAAAATCAACAATCTCGTCCAACGCGGCCCGCACCGTTCTCCCCGTGAAGAGCACGTCGTCAACCAGCAGAACCCGTTTGTCTTCGACGTCGAAATCTATCGAGGTGTCGTGCACCACCGGTTTGGGAAATCGCGTGCCAAGGTCGTCCCTGTACAGAGTGATTCCGACACTGCCGAGGTCGATCTGAGCGCCGGTGGACTCCGCGAGTCTGTCAACTATCCTGCGTGCCAGCGGGACACCGCGCGTATGGACCCCGATTGCGGCAAGATCCTCCCCATCGCCGACGTTGGCGGCGATTTCCCCAACAAGCTCATCGAGTACGGCGGCGACTTCGCCGGCGTCCATTATGGTTTCCCGGTAATTCAATGAAGCGTCCACTCCTTCATTGGCGACGTCGTGCACGCCCTTTCATAAAAAAGACCTCCTCACCACGCTGGTAAGAAGGTCGAAAACATCGCGCGTTCTAGTCTGCCTCTCGGTTTGATGACACTGCCCTCCCCTTAAGGAGACCGCCATTTTCGCATATAGTACCCCTATTATCTGCTGGTGTCAAGAAGATTTTTTCCGCGGTCACTGCTGAGGAAGGAGGTGTTGCGCCAGTGTTCTGGATATCTTGGGCGGGCCACTGCGGACAGGTGGGTATGCGCAGAGTTCAAGCCGGCGTGGTTCGTTAGGGAGAGCTGCGTCTCTCTCCAGTCAGTACCCCGGCACCCAGATTTTCTCTTCGATGCTTTTCCAGTAGCCGTCGGTTATATGTTTGGTCTCGTAGTGCCCTTCGATTCTTCTCCCGCCGGCGTAGTGTTCGGGTACCCAGACACGTTCGTCGCGAGAGGTGTCAACCCAAACCCGCCTCGTCTGGTACTCGTAGTGTCCGTCGACGGACTTGGTCACTGCTCGATAATCGTACGGTCGCGAGTATGTCCTGTACCCGGCGCGGTACTCGCGTACCGCTCGTTCCTCGACGTGGTCGGTGTAATCCTGTGCAAGCGCACCGACGAGCGCCCCGACCCCAGCTCCTATACCGGCACCCGCGGCAGTCTCGCCGCTCTGGTGACCGATAATTGCGCCTGTCATCGCGCCGAGCATACCGCCGGTAGCCGCCGACCGTTGGAGAGTTGTACAGCCGCCGGCGATCGCGACCAGGAGTGCCACCGCTATGACCTCAATCTTTTTCATGGTTACTCACCTTTCCTTTCCACGCCGAAACGCGGCGGTTCCGACAATCAATTGATGACGACCTTTCCATGAGTTGCCTTCAACTCGACATGAGCCGTTCCGTCCCCGACCGTGCCGCGTAACGAGGAGCTGTAACGACCAACCTGTCCTTGCAGCGGGATAGCCGAATCGATCGACCCGTCCTCCGCAAAAGCGGAAATCTCGACATGGGAACCCGGCGGGATGAGCATGGATATGTTCCCGTTAGTCGCCTGGAGCGAGCACTCATGGCGTATCGGTTTCAAGTTCAGTATCTTGATGTTGCCGCCGTCGTTTACAGCGGTCAATCTGCCGTTCACCGAATCGACAACGATATCGCCTTGGTTGTTCTCGAGTTCCAGGTTCGTTCTCTCGGGTACCTTGATGTCGAGGTCGGCTCCGCCGGGTGTCGCCGGTCGAATGTAAGCGGTTTGCGCTCCGTCCGGCATCTGTTCAACGTGTACCTGTATCCTCTGATCTTCTTCCGGCGCGTGAGCGGTTCCGGCAACCGCAAGCACGTTTCGAGTCGAGCCGGTAACCTTAATATCGCCGCCGGTATTCTCAACCTTCACGAGGCTGCCGGGCGCAAGGTTGACCTCATCATGTTCGATCCGTCGAGCGACGGGAGCTGGTTCCTGTGCCGTCGTCGGTGGTTGCCCTCCCGCGACCGTCACCGCAACGCTCCCCATCGAGCTGAAGACGTCTATCCGTTGTGCGGAGTCCGATATCCGTCGCGCCGTCGAAGTATCCCCGATGGTCTCCACGTCAAGCGGTATTTCCGAATATATCTTGCCTAACCTCGCGCGAATGGACATGTTCGGGTCGGCACCGGGCGGCAGAATCACCCGGGTATCGTCAGTATCGCACCATATATGGATATTATTCCGGGTGGAAGCTGATTGTACGATGACCGGGCCATATCTGCTGTGCACAGTCGTCGGACCGCTCACCTCCCGAAGGTCGACGCGACCGAACTGGGCGTCGACACGCGTGGTGCCGGTAAGGCGTTGGCCGGACACGCCTCCATTTTCGGCGATCACGTTCAGGTTACCCTGCACGTTGCGGAGTCGGGTTTCGCCATGCCGGCACAGCGACTCGATATTCCCCTCGATATCGTTGATGTGGATATCACCGAACCGGTTCTCGAGGTGGAGCTGGCTTTTTGCAGGTACCTCGATATCGTAGTCGCTTTGCAACAGGACAGGTCCCGTGCGGTGTGTGCTGGGGTAACGCGTTTCGATTGAGAGTCCTTCCGAGCCGGGTTGTACCTCGACCTCAATATCTTCCGCGAGTCGCTTTGCTTGCGCAACTTCACGTGCACGCGCGGTCAACTCGACGCGCATTCTCACCTCGTCTCTATCCCAGGGTCGAATACGCATGTTGCCGTACTCGTTCCGCACAACGACACGCGGCCGCGGAGGTACCCGGAACGTGCGCTCCATCCGCCGCTTCACCTCAGCACCGTATTCCGGACCGGCGCGTTCGCGCGCATGGCGTGCGCCAGCGCGGGAAGGAGCGCCGTCTCGCTCCACGGCGTTCCGGATGCGTCTTACTGACTCATGCACCCTTTCACCGACGGGTCTCGTGCGACTCCTGCTTCTCTCGAGATTCTGAGCGGCTGCCGTGAGGGTGTATGCGAGGATGCAGCTCCCCAAACCTATTCGCGCCAGCCAGAACGCAGCGCGTTTACGGCACGGCTTCTGCTTAGAACGCTTATCCGAAACGTATCTGATAGGATTCCGCATCAATTTGCTCGGACGTACCGGTTGCCGCCACAATCTCCCTCACAGTGACCTCACTTCGAGGAACGACTTGAGCGTATCGACCTCTTCTTGCATGTGCGCGAGCAAAAGCCGCCTGACGCGCACGTTTTCCGGATTTTCCTCGAACGCATTCCAGCATTCGTCAATTGAACTGGCGAGCAGATCTATCTTATCGAGGTGGGCGCGTTCAACCTGGGATACAGGTTCGTTCTCTGAACCCGGCAGCGTCTGCGCGAGAAACTCGATTTCTTCTGCGTACCGCTCAACTTGCTGCTCGAACTCTTCGGTGCCTGTCGCCAGCTCGACCCGCACCGCACGTTCCGGCACGAGCACCGCGACCAGAATTGCCACGACAATGAGCACAACCGCGTATGCCAGCGCAGGTCGAAGCCATACCGCGACCGGCGCAGGCGCTGTTACGCGTTGCGCCTCTTGTCTGAGCAATCTGACCGTTCGCTGTTTGAAGTCGGCACTGGGCTCAATCTCGTTCGCCGTCCCGGCAACGGTGAATGTCGCCCGTATTGCTTCCGCTTCGCTGCGGCACGCTGCACATCGCTCGAGATGCGCTCCGATTGCGTCCACAACGTGCTGCGGCAGGGTGCTTGTGCCGCCGAGACCGCGTTCGGTCTCAACGTATTCAATGAGTCTTCTTCGTACATTGTTACAGTTCATATCGGTTTACCTTAATCAAAGCTGGTCCTTGATCGCCTTCAACTTCGGTCTCAGAGCGCGTTCCGCCCGAGACATCCTCGATTTGACCGTTCCGATCGGGCATCTCATCGCGTTTGCTATTTCCTCGTAACTCAACCCCTGGTACATCCGCAACAGGAACACCGTCCGTTGCCCTCCAGGCAGCTCGGCGACGGCATCACGGATAGCATCGCCGAGCATGTCCGTCTCGACCTGTTCTGTGACGGGCGCTGCCGCCGTATCCTCGATCTGACGCGTTTCACTGCCATCTCCCTGGTCGCCCGTATCTATGACGAGCGGTACCGTTTGAGGTCGCCGTACCCGTTTCCGAATTTCGCTCGCGAGCACGTTCGAGGCGATCTTGAACAGGAACGTCGAGAACTTGGCTTGAGGCTTGTATCGTCGTCCCGCCCGGAACAGCCCGACGAACACCTCCTGTGCCAGGTCCTCCGCCTGCGAGCGTTCGTGCAGAGCACGGTAGAAGAAGTTGATGAGCGGTCTCTGGTACTTCTCGACAAGAAGCTCGAACGCCCATTCAGCTCCTTTCCCGTACTCTACCATCAACTCCTCGTCAGACATGTTCACGAGGACACCCTTTTCAGGGTAGCGTGCCCGCCGCGGCATCGCACACTGCGCCTGCCGAATAGACACGTCTACTCAGATAATCGTATAAACCTCAAGAAAGTTCCCAGTTCTCAATGGGTCAGCGCTGCGCCGGATTTACCGTATGCCCTAACTCCTTATTCATCAATGAGATATGCCGTTATCGGCACTCGTCAGCAGATCGACGTGCACGGGGTCGCCCGAAGGATTCCATGAGCAGGAACGGAACGTCTGCGCATAGGCCTTTCACCGTGCCTCACGACGCCATTATATGCTGCTTACGGGGTCTACGCAAGCGGGTGCGAACTGCCTCTGCCAGGGGGAAACCTTTCCGGGCAGAAAGCTTGTCACCCGCAGCTCTCTACCAGAGACTTTTTGCGGAATGGCGCCTGCGACCTGGGGCGGTTCCCCCGCCACGGCGGATCTTCGACGAAGCGCCTCTACGGGACACGTTCGGATAGGAACTTAGCGTGGGCGGGACAGAAATCGTCGCCGGTGAGTTGTGCCTGGATGAGTTCCTCTTGCCAGTGTGCGTTGTATAAGCGGCAGGTCTTGTCCTGGCAGAACGGTTCGCCGGTCATGTGGTAGAAGAGCGCCTGGGCGACGTATCCTTTCATGACCGAAGTGAGTCGCGGGTCGTCGTAATCGATGAACCGGCCGCGAAACTCCTCTTTGAGGTGGATAGGGTCGGTGCCGAGCTGCCGTTTCAGGTAGAACTCGCGCGGTCGAGCGGGTGCCTCGACGACGCCGGTCGTGGAAATGAGCGATGGGTAGCCGTAGACGGCGACCCGTGCGTGGTACCTCTTGTCGTTATCGTCCCACGTGCCGAAAAGCTGGTTGGTGAAGATGACGTGGACGTTCTCCGTGGTCAACTCATCTTCGCCGAGCGTGTCGGCATATATGGTCGCGAGCTTCTGTCCGTCATACAGGATCCCAAGCGCTTTGATGCTTGAGTCGAGCAGTCGTCGTTTCTCGTATTCCACCTCACCGTATGCGACCGGACCAGCGTCTTCATAGGCGGTGAGATTTCGCACACGCGCGGCGGCAAACGCATGCGCCAAAGTAGCAACGAGCTTGTCCTTCTCAGCCTCAGCCGTGTTTTCCAGCGCCGTGGTTGTCACATCGTCCTTGATCTGGACGTTGACGCTGGAAAGCATGGAGCTGACGAACCGTGCTAGTTCCTCAAGATCGAGCGCGTCGGTTCGAGCAGCATCATAGAGGTACACCGCGCGTGGAAGGAACACATCGTCGGGTTGCATAGTCCTGTTCGTACCGTAAGGGCGTTCAATTGAACGCCCCTACAAGTCGGATCGTATCGTTAGCATCGGATCTTTTCCAGCGCTATCGCGGCACCTTTTCTCCCCGAGAGGAGCATGGCGCCGAACGTCGGGCCCATTCGCGGCAGGCCGTACGTCGTGGTCACGGCCATGCCGACAGCGATAAGCCCCGGGTGGACCTCGCCGGTATGTTCGACGACGAGATCTTCGGACCGCTCGATCCACATCGCGCCGAACCCGGAGGTTTTGATCAGACCACGTTCCTCGAGCTTCTTCACGACGCAGGCGTCATGGCCGGTAGCGTCGATGACGATCTTCGACTCGAGCGCCACCGGGTCAACACAGCTTATCTCGCGCGGCATCGACTGGACGGAGGTCCAGTTGACGACCACGCCGCCGACCCGGTTGCCTTCATACAGTACGACGTCGTCGAAAATGGTCATGTTGGCTATCTTGACTCCGGCATCGCACGCTGCGCTGATAAGTTTCGAGCAGGCATGAGGTCCGTCTGCGACGAACAGCCCCTTGTCCACCGCCGTGTACGGGATGCCAAGCTCGTCGAGCTCCTTGTCGGCAGGCGCTCGCACCGTGATCTTATTCATCAGGTAGCCGCCCATCCAGAACCCGCCGCCGAGATAATTGTTCCGCTCGACGATGAGCGTTTTCGCGCCCTGCGATGCGAGCTCTCTTCCTGCCATGAGCCCGGCCGGTCCGCCGCCGATAATGATCACGTCGCTCTCGACATACTCGTGGAATTGGCGTGCAAACGCGTCAACTATCGCGCGTGTGACCTCTTTTTCACCATACGCAGCGAATATCCTCTTCTTCGCCATAACCTCTACCTCCTTCTCGTGTGCTTCGGGTCGCCGGCACCGACATCGAACGCAATTGCTTCGCGGGAGACCGGCGCCCGTTGAGTGCCTCCGTCACAAATCTGACGCCGTATATGATAGCATAGTGCGAGGGTGTATGTGTACCCTCAGGGCGGCGACGTGTCACCGGGAGCTGCGTCGGCTGCCAATGCGGAGCGGGTTTCGTTAGCTGCTGTGCCGGTCGCGCAGATGTATGGAGATTTCAGGGTCGTCGTCCCCGGCCGTCCTTCCGATTCGGCTGATACACGCCAATCTGCTTTGCGTACTCGGTCACCTTGTTCAGCAGCTTGTAGTACGACGGGCAATGAGTCAGGTACCGGCAATGGCATAGCTCGTGCAACATCGTCGCGATGAGCGCACTATGTTTCCGCAGCTTGCCGGTCCTGAGATCGTATAACCGTATCCGTATCACCTTTCCGGATTCGCGGTTGAACCCGTACAGACTCTTGTCGCTGCTCGGTCCCAGCTTGCCGTAGTGCAGCTTGAACCGTTTGCAGATCGGTTCGATGTCGCGTGCGATCCGCTCCAGTGTCGCGCGCACGGTCTCTTCGTCCAGCCGCGGATTAGGACGGGTCGGTTTCTTGGTTGTTGCCATGGACGCACCACCTCGCGGAACAAGTGCTTACTTGTTCCGATCATGTTTCAAACAGTTGTCGGTAACTATCCTGCCAGATGCGCTTATATTGCGCAACGGTCGCGGCCACCGGCGTTATGTCGGCCCGCCTGAACCTGACTCGTTTGCAGGCATCAGGTAGTGTCTTGTAGGTACCCATCATGACACCTGCGAGCAACGCCGCGCCGAGCGCAGCCTGTTCCTTACAGGCGGTCAGCCGGACGGCGTTGTCGAAGATTTCCGCAGCGATCTGTCCCCACACGGGCGAGGAGAATCCGCCGCCGGCTCCCACGATAGTATGCTTTCGTTTCAATCTGAACATCCGGTACATCCGGTACAGCTCGAATGTCGCGCCTTCCATCACAGCTCTTGTCATATCCGCCAGAGCGGTATCGGGATTCAACCCGCTAAACGAACCTCTTAAGGACGGTCGCACGCGCGTACCGGCGAGGAGCGGCAGAAACCGGACACCGCCTGCTCCCGGCCCTGCATCGCGAGCGATACGGGACATCAATTCGTACCCGCCGCCAGCTTGCCGGCACGCACTCTTTGCGCCTGTTGCCGCAGCCGCAGATTCGGCCACGAGATCTTGCCACCATCTCAGCGCGGCACCCGCCGACAATGTCGCACCCAACACGGAGTACCCGCCGCCCGGAAAACAAAACGTTATCAGCTCGTCGTGCCGCATATACGTTTTTCTGACGGTCGCGACCTGGCCGCCGGTGCCGATGTTGAGGATGGCCCCGTCAGCCGGCCGGCATATCCCGCTGCCGATCATGCTCAGCGGTTGATCGCCCCCCCCGACGGTGACGGGTGTTCCTTCTTTCAATCCGCTCCTGCGTGCGATACCTCGGCCGATCCGTCCACCGACGTCGAAGGCATGCTGGACGTCGGGGAATAGCTCGGGCTTCAGGTCGAGACGACGAAGCAGCGGCACGTTCCACCGCACGCGTTCCGTGTCGAAAAAACCGCTGCTCGACCCGTTGGACGTGTCGGTGCAGAAACCGCCGCCGGTAAGCTCCCTGCGAAGCCAGTCTGTCGGGAGAAGCACGTGTTTCACGCGCCGGTAGAGCCTGTTATCTCGCCGTTTGAGCGCAAAGAGTGTGGGACCGCAGTAGCCGGTGGCGATACCACATCCGCTCCTGTTTGCCGCGCCTTTGCCGCGCCGACGGATCTCATCGAGCAGCTCGGGCGACACACGCTGGTCTTCCCACGTGATAATGTTCCCGAGCACAGCGCCATCTGCACCGTACAGGGATGTCCCATGCATCTGGCCGGATAGGCCGACCGCGGCGATCCGGTCGCCGGCTATTGATGCAGCGTCCAGCGCATCGCGGATGGCAGCCAGCGTCGACTCGAGGAGCACGCGCGGATCCTGTTCCGCACGGACCGCATCTTTTACGGCGTATCCATAGGTCTTCTGGCAGACAGCCAGGACACGTCCGGTCGGCAGTGCCGCTACCAACGCTTTGACGCTTCCCGTGCCGAGATCTATACCGAGAACACAGTGCACGTTCCTCACCTCGCACCCCAAGCGGCACGGATTCTAGCACAGCGTGTGGAGCGGGTCAACATACGCTGAAAGGACGAGGTGTAGACGGTAGACGGAATATGAGAGACCCTTGAGGCTTGCGCGCTGGTGCGCTATCACATTTGATGTGATGACGTGCACCTTGTCGTGGCGGCGCGACAATCACGAGGCGTTTCTGTCGCCCCCGTTCGAGGGCTCGTGGTTGGAAGGTGCTGATGACCCAGGGCTCGCTTCGCATCGCCCTGGGCTACATTCTGTCGCCTCCTTCGGAGGCTGCGAGCAGCATGACGCAAGTTTTGGGGCAAGGGACTACCGGACAATGAGTTGCAGGGCTACGCCATGCTGGTCTTGTGGTGCGGAGTACAAAGCCGGATTGCTTCGCTTGCGCTCGCAATGACGACGGAACCAGTACCTACAACAATGAGACGGCAGGGTTATGCGAGCTGTGCTCTGGCGTGTTCCGCGAGCTCGGTGACGACCTCGCGTGTCTTGTCCTGATCGGAACCTTCGGCCATAATGCGCAGCACAGGTTCGGTCCCGGAGAGGCGCACGACAATTCTGCCGCGCGGTCCGAGCACCTGTTTGAGCTGTGCAATCTTATCCGTGAACCCCGGCAGTAATTCCGGGTCCTGTCTTTTCCGGATCTTGACGTTAACCATGGTCTGGGGGAACGGTTCGAAACAGCACGCGAGTTCTGCGAGCGACTTACCGGTTCGCTTCATTATCGCCAGCACCTGCAATGCGGCGATAGTGCCGTCACCGGTGGTGTTGTGGTCGAGAAACACAATGTGTCCGGATTTCTCACCACCGAGGTTGAGGCTGGACTGGACCATCCGTTCTGCAACGTATCTATCGCCGACGGCCGTGCGGTCGACGGACCCGTTGACGCGTTCGAGCGCCACGTCCAATCCCATATTGCTCATGATCGTAGCGACAACCGTGTTGCGTGCCAGTTTGCCCGCTGAGGCGAGTTCAGTGCCGCAAATCGCCATCAGACAATCGCCGTCAATCAGGTTCCCACGCGTGTCGGACATGACCACCCTGTCGCCGTCACCGTCGAATGCCAGCCCGATATCAGCGCCGACCTCGCGCGTTTTGCTTGCCATGCGCGCGGGATGTTCCGACCCACAGTCCGCGTTGATGTTCTTGCCATCCGGATCGACCGCGATAGGGACCACCGTGGTACCCAGTTCTTCAAGGACACGCGGCGCAACTTTATAGAGCGCGCCGTTCGCGCAGTCCACGACGATCTTCATGCCGTCGAGCGTCATCCCTTTCGGGAACGTTGCTTTAGCGAACTCTATATACCGCCCGACCGCGTCGTCGATGCGGAACGCCTTCCCCACATGCTCCGCCGTCGGTCGGATCGCGTCAATCTCTCCCGAGGATAACAATCGTTCCATTTCGCGTTCGACATCGTCCGCCAATTTGAATCCTTCCGGCGAGAAGAATTTGATGCCGTTATCCTCATACGGATTGTGCGATCCGGAAATCATGATTCCCGCATCAGTTCTGAGACTTCTCAGGATGTACGCGACGCCCGGCGTCGGCAGCGGGCCGACGAGAAGCACGTCCACGCCCATCGAGCACAGTCCTGCGACAAGGGCGCTCTCCAACATGTACCCCGACAGGCGGGTGTCTTTCCCGATCAGGATGCGGTGACGCCGATTATCGCGCTGGAAAATATAGCCGGCGGCGCGACCGACCCGCAACGCGGTCTCCACGGTCATCGGCTCGATGTTTGCTACGCCTCGTATGCCGTCAGTGCCGAAGAGCTCAGCCACCTCATCCCTCCGTCTCGGCCTCACGGCCTAACAATGCGTCGGTCATGCGCGCAACGCGTACCATTTCTCTGACGTCGTGCACTCTGACTATATCGGCGCCATTCAATATCGAAACCGTCACGGCGGCTGCAGTTCCTTCAAGCCGTTCCTGCACTGGCAGACCGAGCACGCTCCCTATGAAGGATTTTCTCGATACCCCGATCACGACTGGTTTGCCGAACCTGTGGAACGTGTTCAAGTTGCGGATAATCTCGAGGTTATGCTGGACAGTTTTGCCGAACCCGATCCCGGGATCGATCATAATTCGGCTGATACCGAACGATTCCGCATAGGATATTCTTTCCTCAAAGAACGCGCACAGGTCATCCACGACAGATTCGTACACTGGGTTTGTTTGCATGGTGGCAGGTGTCCCGAGCATGTGCATGAGTACCACTGGACATCCGGCCTCCGCGACGACTTCAGCCAACTTGGCATCGCCACGCAACGCGGTAATATCGTTCACGACGCTCGCGCCCGTACCGATAGCCATAGCAGCAATGTCCGCTTTGTACGTGTCTATGGAAAGCGGTATCTCTACAGTTGTGCTGATCTGTTCAAACAGCGGGAAAAGTCTCGCACATTCCTCCTCGAGCGGAAGCGGTTGTGACCCCGGGCGAGAAGATTCCGCTCCGATATCGAGGATGTCGGCACCTTCCTGGACAACACTGACAGCCCTGTTGAGCGCCGCTTCGGGGTCGAAGTAAAGGCCGCCGTCCGAGAAGCTGTCGGGCGTGACGTTCAACACAGCCATCACGTACGTTCTGCCGCCGGCCTTCAAGAATAGCTCGTCCAGAACGCAGGCTGTCCGCTCAACCGGTGGGTCATGTACTTCAGGTTCGGTCATATCGCACCGCGTCGAGAAAAGAGAAATGTCATCCACACCACAATGCCGAAGGTCTCTATGCGGCTCCGGGAGCAACCTGGGGAGTTGCACTTGGCTCGGGCTGCTCGCTGGTTTCGGGTACCGCCACACCGACGGACCGCATGATCTCTTCGAGATCGTGGTCTTCGAGAACCTCCCGTTCGATCAGCGCCCGTGCTACCCCGTCCAGCAGCTCTCGATGATTCATCAACAAGGTTTTTGCCCGCTCATACGATTCGTCGATGATTCGGCGCATCTCCCGGTCGATCTCGGCGGCGACCTCCTCGCTGAAGTTACGCTCTTTCAACAGGTCTCGACCGAGGAAAACCTCCGGATTCTCACCGAACGATACCGGCCCTATCCGGTCGCTCATGCCCCACTCGCACACCATTCGACGCGCCTCGTCGGTGCACATCTTGATGTCCGCCGCGGACCCGTTGGTTGTCTCGCCAAATATAAGTTCCTCGGCAGCCCGACCGCCAAGTGCGCACGTGATGCTCGCCAGACAGTAACTGCGCGCCTTCGTGTGCCGATCCTCTGTGGGCAGCCGTTGCGTCTGGCCGAGCGAGGGTCCCCGCGGAATGATGGTGACCTTGTGTACCGGGTCGGCTTCCGGAACCAGCTTGGCAACCACGGCGTGACCCGCCTCGTGATACGCGGTCATCCGTTTCTCACGCTCGCTGATGAACACGCTTCGCCGTTCCGGACCCATGAGAACCTTGTCTTTGGCGTCCTCGAACTCGTTCATACTCACCTTATCCTTACCCCTTCGCGCGGCGAGCAATGCGGCTTCGTTGACCATATTCGCCAGGTCCGCTCCTGAGAATCCGGGCGTCCCTCGTGCCAGTACCTTCAAGTCCACATCGTCGTCGATAGGGATTTCCTTGGTATGTACTTTCAGGATCCCCTCCCGTCCGTTTATATCCGGATTATCCACAACGATGTGCCTGTCGAACCGTCCCGGGCGGAGCAGCGCTCTGTCCAGCACGTCCGGTCGGTTGGTCGCGGCGACAAGGATGACTCCCTCGTTCGCACTAAAGCCGTCCATCTCGACGAGCAACTGGTTCAACGTCTGTTCTCTCTCGTCATGACCGCCGCCGAGTCCGGCGCCGCGCTGTCGTCCCACGGCATCGAGCTCGTCTATGAAGATGATGCAGGGGGCGTGGCGTTGTCCCTGATTGAACAGGTCGCGTACCCGGCTCGCGCCTACCCCGACAAACATTTCCACGAAGTCCGACCCGCTTATGCTGAAGAACGGGACTCCTGCTTCGCCCGCAACCGCACGGGCGAGCAGCGTCTTGCCGGATCCCGGCGGGCCCATGAGCAGGACACCCTTGGGTATTTTGCCGCCGAGCCTGGTGAACTTCTTCGGATCTTTGAGGAACTCGATGATTTCCTGCAGCTCCTCTTTTGCCTCGTCGACCCCAGCGACGTCCTCAAAGGTGACCGGCTTCTGGTCCTGTGCCACGAGCCGCGCTTTGCTCTTGCCGAAGGACAGCGCTTTGTTGCCGCCCACCTGCATCTGTCGGTAAGCAAAGAAATACAGTACACCGACGAACAGCAACAGCGGGAGCAGATTCACCAGTCCGAGCACCAACCAGTTCGCCTCGTAGGTTTTTTCCGTCACCTTGACGTCGTTTTGTCTCAGAACCTCCTTCAAATCCTCCGGTAACTCCATTACCGCCACAAACTTGAACCGACCATCCTCCTTGTAATCGTCAACGTACGCGCCCTCCCCGACGAGCCCGCCGTGCTCTCTCTGTTCGAACGTGACTTCCTTGACATGTCCTTGCCTGACCTGGTCGTAGAACTCGATCGACGATATCAGGTCAGGCCCCTTGTCTCTGGCGGAGAACAGTGTCCACATCAGGACGATCAGGACCGCCATAAGTATCCAGAATGAAGCCTGTTTTGCGGTATTACCCATACGTATTGGTCTTCCGTAACTGTTGCCCTATTGTACAACGTCTTGCACGTTGTCCCGAACACGGATCTTCGTCCGCGATCCTCACGGTAATGATATCATAAAACGAGCCGCGATGACAAGCTGGACCCGCCGGCGCGAACGGAATGAAGCTCATCACTGGATCGAGATCCGGACGTGTCGTGATCGGCGCTTCTCACGCAGGAGGCAGCCTTGTCTTCGCGAGCGTGGGAGACGGCACGGCCGGGGGCGTCGGTCAACTGCTTCTTATGCCCGTTTCCTGCCCGTACGGATCAGGACCGCCACGATGCCTACGCCGAGAGCGATTGCGACGATCCACAGAATCGGCGGCGTGCCGCGTCCCTCGACGCCGAGCTCGCGGGCAAACGGTAGATAGTCGGGCACAACGCGTACTTGCGTCGTGAATTTGAATGGACTACGCTCTCCGCTGTCGAAAACGAGTTCGACGAAAAAAGCCGACCAGCCGCTCGCCGGTCCAGGCACTCGACCGACGTAGACGCCGTCGCCCTGATCCGCAAGCTGGGAGCTCGTCCACACCGGCCCGATGGTTTCGAGACGGAAATCGCGTGCGTCGGGGTTGTGAGCTTGCCACAGATTCACGCTTATGGGAGTGTCGACCGTCTGCACGCGGATCGAATCGTCGCCCTCGAGCGTCCAGGAGAACTTAGGGCGCGACGTGCCTTTCAGAATAGACTGGTAGTATGCCAGAAAGCTCGCCGGCCCGTCTGAACCCTCCAGCGAATGGTCGCTGTTCGGCACGTAGCGGAGATATTTTTCGCCTGGGAGATCGTCGAAATAGAACTGGGACGAATCCGGTAGAAAAAACTGGTCGCCGCTCGAATTGATGAGATACTTGGGCATCGTGTACCGGTCGATATACACGTAGGGGTCCACAATATCCATAAGCGCGCTGAACTCCGGAGTACCCATCCAGTCCATGACGTTCATATCAACATAATCCTGTATCGCGGGAGCCCAGAAACCGTACGCGGCATAATGGTGCTTCATTGACGTCTCGACGTTGAGCACGTCAATGACGATCGGCACAATTGCTACCACACGCGGGTCCACAGCGGCGGTCGTCCACGTAGTCCATCCTCGTTTCGATCCGCCGGCAACCACGAACCCGTCTATAGCGACGTTTCCCCCCTGTTCGGTTTTGCAGAACTCCTGGACAGTGTCCATGGCCCGGACCGCGGCTTTCGTCATCGGCAGGCGCGCCGGCCATCTATCATCACCGGTCTGAAGAAACTTGTCCCAGGTGTACGCGATCAGAGCGTCTTCTTCGCGGCCCTTTGTCACGTACCGGTTGTCATTCTCAAGCGCGAAGACGAGCGGCTGGTTCGGTATCATTCTCAGATCCGCCACAACCGACTGAGAGTTGACAGCCATCGACGACAACATGTTATCGACCGATCTCGGGGGTGCACCTCCGTTGTCGCCCCCGTCGATGAACAGCAAAGCCTTGGTGCTATTGAGCGTGTCGGGCTTGACAATGGTCAGCCAATGTTGCCAGCGAGTTCTGTCGACCTCAAGGGGGCTTCGCCACGTTTGGGAGGTCATATTCAGGACGCAGGCAGTGTACCCTTCGCCAGCAACGGTGTTCACCACGCTATAGGAATAACTCAACGCGTCTGGCTCCTGGACGTAATCGTCAAGCGAGGTCGCAGTTGCGAACTGCGCTGTTCCGGCTGCGAGCGCGCAGAGAGCGAACAACACACATTTTTTCATGAACGGGACAGTCTGGTTCATCACGCGTACCTTTCTCCTGTGGAGGCGTCGAATCCCCCGTGCTGCAATGCGATTGACAAGCCACAACAACGTTTGTGGTGACACTATACGGCCTTGATCGGATTCTGTCAACCACGCAGTCGTGCCTTCTACTGGGGGCACACCCAGCGATTGCACGTAGGGGCGTTCAATTGAACGCCCTGGCGGTCATGGGAACCGTGGGACGGTGTATGGTGGCGAGATGGTGGCGTCAGGTAGACCAGCGGCTGCTATTGAAAGCGCGCTTTCAGATATCTCATTGTTTGCTGCCGCGGAACTCTTCCATGGTGGCCGTACCGGGCTGCGCGATCCCCTCGCGTGTGATCATTTTCCAGATGGTTAAGGTAAGGATTTTCAAGTCGAGCCAAGAAGAGATGTTGTCCACGTACCATACGTCGTGAGCGAATTTCTGCTCCCACGTGATAGCGTTTCGTCCGTTAATCTGAGCCCATCCGGTGATGCCCGGTCGGACTTCGTGGCGTCGCATCTGCTCTGGAGTGTAGCGGGGCAAGTACTGCAGCAGCAGGGGACGCGGTCCGACGACGCTCATCTCTCCTTTCAGCACGTTGATCAGTTCAGGCAGCTCGTCCAGGCTTATGCTGCGCACGAAACGAGTGAGCCGGGTCAAGCGCCGTTCATCGGGCAGGAGCTCTCCCTTCTCGTCGCGTGCGTCGGTCATAGTGCGGAACTTGAGCAGGTTGAAGGCGCGGCCATGGAGGCCGGCGCGCTGCTGCGAAAACAGTGTCGGAGGACCGAGCGCTACACGCAACACGATTGCCACCGCGGCGAACAACGGCAACAGAATCACGATGGCGGGGATCGCGATGCACAGGTCAAGTGCCCGTTTACCCCATCGCGAGTAGACGGACCGCTTCTCCGGGTGTGGGGGTGCAGTTGCGATGCTCACGCTGGTCTCCTGCAATTGGTCATTCATGCGTACGACAGGTCTCTCGCTGACCGTAGGCAAGTATAAGGTCAGGGCTCAGAGCTGTCAACTTCGGAGGGGCTATGCTCTGCCAGGTCAGTACCGCTCTACGTGAGAAACCACTCGCCGATTTGACCCCCGACGGCCCGCCGGTGGCGGTTCAGCTTATGTTATGATACCATGCGACGTTGTCATACGTCGTGTCGTAGCCAGAGATCTTCTTGTGCTGATGGTGAATGAGCTCGAGCGGCCATGGAGTGGAGGGGGTAGCAGGTGAATATTGACAAATCGGTATACGTGCATCCCACAGCGGTCATCACCGGCGCGGTGACGATTGGGAAATGTTCAAACGTTTGGCCAGGAGCGGTTCTTCGGGCCGACTTCAACGCGATTACGGTAGGCGAGTACACGACGATACAGGACGGTGCGATCCTGCATCCGACGCCCGTGTGCGCGGTCACGGTCGGGAACTATGTTACCGTCTCCCACAATGCCGTGCTGCACGCCTGCGTTGTTGAGAACGATGTCATGATAGGGATGAATGCCACGGTTCTTGACGGTGCCGTGATAGGGGAGGGCTCGCTTGTGGCGGCGAACGCCGTGGTTCTTGAAGGCACGGTGGTTCCGCCCAATTCACTGGTTGTCGGCGTGCCGGGGACCGTGAAAGAAGGGCGTGGTCGGCGAGATGCTATCCACGCGAACGCGGTCCTATACAGCAAGCTGGCGCAAAACTACATCGCCGGCAGGGTGACAATGTCGCCGGAGGAGATCGCGGAAGCCATGCGCAGCGACTAGATGGACGGACGCCTTGCCGCGGCTGAGCTGCCGGTATCTTTTCGATAGTCCGCCAGGTTCAAATATGGCACGATATCCGGCAAGGCTTTCTCTGGCGCTGAAGAGGAAGGATATTGCTGATCG
>Ga0180434_10003387_pt1 | contig 20349 bp, 11 predicted proteins | sample SS_ome_7_FD_132453 | JGI IMG/M metagenome (GOLD analysis project Ga0180434, IMG submission 132453) | Hypersaline lake sediment archaeal communities from the Salton Sea, California, USA - SS_1_D_2 metaG | ecosystem: Environmental > Aquatic > Non-marine Saline and Alkaline > Hypersaline >...
AATTTGATCTGAACAACTCTGTGAATTCACCGTTCAATTCCACGGAGAACACAGCCTTTCCGGCAACACAGAGAATCTCCACGGTACCGTCGTCATCTTGATCCACTACAATAGGCCCCGTTGAAACGGAACCGTCGAGATCAATGGGCCAACCCGTTTGTTCCTGGCCGTTTTCGTCGAGTAGGTGAAGGAAACCTGAACTGGTCCCCACACAGATGAGATTTTCCTGGGGAATATATGCCGCACCCGTGTTCACGGCGGATTCCAGATCAACTGGAAAACCATCGAGAACCTCACCGGTGGCGTCCAATGCCCAGAAATTCCCCGCCACATCTCCCGCCAGAACTTCTGATACATCGTCACCGTTGACGTCAGCGAGGAGAATAGTGGCCGCGACGCTCTGACCGATTTCTTCAGCGAAAAGGACACTGCCGTCCGAATGAAGTGCGGTAATGAGGTCATTTCGTGAGCCTATGACTATTTCCGGAGATCCGTCACCGTCCAGATCATCGACGGCCGGAGCGGAACGGATCATATCGCCTATGGGAACGGGCCATCCGGGAAGGGGCTGACCAGTTGTATCAAGAAGCCACATGGTTCCGAAACGATCGGCAACCGCGATTGCAGAGGATTCACCCAGATCGATACATGCCGGTCCGGCATAGAAATCATTGGATTCGGTGAATGGCCAATTGGGCATCGAAAGAGACGATTGAATATGTATGGCACAATCTTTTTGGTATGGATTCGATGTCTCTGCGTTTGATTCTATCGTTACCTGTAGAGGAATCTCTCCCACCGGACCATCTTCTCCGATTTCAACTATGAATCCCCCGGAGCAAGACACGCTTTCTCCAGGGAGCAATGTCTCGTCCATTTCGAGATATCCTTCAATAACCTGTATTCGATCGCGGGATTGATTCGGTACATTGAGCGTTAACGTCAGACCATACGCCGAAGACCAGTACATATTGTTCTCGACGTTAAAAGCGAGTTCTCCTCGTTCACCGGGATTGACCACGCCGTCTCCGTCACCCTGGACTTCTGATATGGTTACGCCGGTGATGGAGAGGTTCGGATAAATCGGCGTGGCTACCGTAAGCCACATTGTCCACCCTTCCATATCACACTCGCCGTATTTCATGCGAAAGTAACCGTTCTCACCCCATGACGGTCCCCAGGAGTTCTTCAGTATCCAGCACTGGAGTGAGTCATCCCACCCGACGAGCGCTACGGCATGCCCAGCCTCCACTTCTCCCCATGTGTGTTCGTAAACGCCGCCTGTGTAGGATTGAAAATCTTCATACACGGTAAACGCTATGTACACAGGACCATCCATAACCTTTGTTTTTATGGCATCTCTATCTTCAGGAATCCAGGCATAATCCTGGATTTTCAAGGCTTCCATTTCCCAATGGGGACAACTGTTATTGCATGGAATCGTGTCATCCGCGCGATACGGCATGCATGACTCCGAAGGTGCGCCGGTGAAATGCAGAAAGTCGCAGGTTCCAGACAGACCGTAGCCATTGCAGCTTCCCGGACTGCATGAGACCAAAAATTGTTCGGATAGATCCAGCGTCGGGAATGGTATGAATCCGTCTATCGCCAACCGTGATTCCATACACGCGATAGCACCAAACGCCCAGCAACTTCCACATTGTCCCTGATCTGTTACAAGAGTGATATAGGATTCACCCTCGATGTCGCGCCAGTCGAAGTATTCGGGAAGACGCGTTTTAATATCAACAGGAGCCTCACGGGTCTTGCGTGATTCAATATCGAGCTCCCGGTTCCAGCCACAGAGCGCAACACGGTCTTCCTTTGACATATTCCAGATCGGATTGGAATCCGCGGTCCATTGCGCTCCGCTTTCACGGATAGCCGCCTGAATGGCTGAAAGATCAGCATTGGAATCGGCGTGTGCGGCAAAGGATACAGATAGTATGAGAATTAGAAAGAGAGGTAGATTCGTACGCATGGGGGAACAACTCCTTATGTCGGGCTCCCTGCCGGAGTTCGGTGGGAATGTTGTATCTGAGCGATCAGGGGGCTGGGGAAAAAACAATCAGCCCAAGCTAATCGCTCTATTCGGTAAATGCAATAACACGACAATTAGGTCATAGTTTCATGAGCAATCGTCGTGGAAAATCACGTTTGATGTATATGGCACCAGTCATCTCGAATGGCGTTTACGATAAGAATTGTCTGGTGTATGAATCAGAGCCGGATATCTATATACGTTTCCTCACGAAGACCATCCAGCAATTCACGGATCTTTGATTCCAGTTTTTCCCTGAACAGGAGATCCCTGATTCCATCCGCGATTTCATCGCATTCCGGTTTTCCGGCCGCTAACCGTTCCGTTATCCAGTATAGATGGATCCCGTCTTGCTGTTTGATCGGATCCGATAATGCGTTGATTGAAATGGTATCAAGGACCGATTTCACTGTCTCATCCGTTATTCCTGAAACGGGAATAATCCCGATCAGACCTCCCTGGGACCTGGTGTCAATATCAGCGGAATATTCGCGTGCCAACACACTCAGCGACTCAGAGCGTGCTCGCTGTTGAATTTCGGAAGCCATTTCAAACAACGCATCCTCATCGGATTGCATTTCGAGAAGACGGATGATATGACGTGCCTGAAATGATCCTTCGTTTTTATCGATAAGTTGAATAAGATGAAGACCGAATCGTGTTTCCACGATAGATGAAATATCCCCGGGTTCCATGGTATCAAGAACGGCCTCGAACTCAGGTACCATGGAACCGCGGTTGAATCGTCCCAGATCACCGCCCAGTGACGCGCTCCCATCCTGGGAATACTCCCGGGCTAAAGATGAGAAAGCGGCGCCGTTATCCAATCGTGTTTTGAGCGAACCGAGAAGGGAATCCTCCCGGGCTTTTGAGATAGGATCAGGGCCGAGTTGGAGAAGAATATGGTGTGCACGCACCCGCTCCGGATTATCCGGGATCTCATCATTCCGTTCTTCACAGAATCGGTCAATATCCGCATCGGTTACCTGGAGTCGCCACTCATCCCTGAGGGTCTCCTGAAGCCTGAATTTCAGTAATTGCTCTTCCACTGCGTTTCGTTGCAAAGTTCTGAATCTGCTCATGGTCAGCCCTTCAGCCTCAAGCTGTGCCACAAAGGCAGACTCTGTAGAAAAGCGTGAACGGATCATGTCAAGGCGATTCTGAAGCTCCGTTTCAACTTCCTCTTCCTCAACGGTTATATCGCGTCGCTTTGCATAATTCAATAGAAGACGATCGTCTATCAGCTGATCGAGCATGTTTTTCCGGAGTTCTATTACGAGCGAATCAGGGGGAGACTCCATGCCGATATTCGCGAGTTCGTATGCAAGTAAGTCATTCAATTCGCTCAGCAGGATCAATTCATTACCCACCACGGCGATGATTCCTTCAACGCGGGTCATGTCCGCCGGTTGTTCTTGTGCCCCCGCGGGAATCAGCAATCCCATGATCAAAAATATCCCCAAGAGTATCAACTCGTTGCTCCTTCCTTTTCCACAATAGACAAAAATGGATCCAGCTCCGATCCATCTCGGGTTGGCTTTCGCAAGGGTATTTCCATACGAAGTCCCTGTTTGGCATCGTGTTTCATGAGCGCACCTGATCGCCGGGCGATAGAATGAAGCCGCGAGTCACGCCCACTGGATTCTTGTACACGAATTATTACAGCATTCTCCCTCCATATGATCGAATCAATCGGAAGGTGGATACATGCCGTCTTCAATCGTACCGCGCGGATAAGACGTTCTGATTCGGGAGGAGGTTGACCGAAACGATCGATAAGTTCCTCCCTGATATCGATGATATCCTGAACGCGTTGGACCGCACCCAGTCTCCTGTATAGGTCCAGGCGGAGACGATCATCTTCTATATAATACTCGGGCAGTATAAGCGGTTTATGTGACTGAAGCGAGAGTTCATGTCGAACCGGCGGTTCCGCGCCCTTCAATCTGCTGACTTCTTCCTCAAGCATGCGGCAATACAGGTAGAATCCCACATCCGCTACATGACCGTGCTGGTCGCGACCAAGGATGTTCCCCACACCTCGAATTTCAAGATCAAGCAGCGAAAGCCTGAGTCCCGATCCGAGTTCTGAAAACTGTCGCATGGCTTCGAGTCTTCTGGATGCGTTTGAGGATAAAACTCCCCTTGCCGGGATAAGGAGATATGCAAAGGCCTGTCGCATGCCGCGTCCTACTCGTCCCCGCAGTTGATAGAGTTGCGCCAAACCGAAACGATCGGCCCTGTTTATTATTATTGTATCAACCCCCGGAATATCCAGACCGGATTCAATGATCATCGTGCAGACCAGAACCTCAAAGTCTCTGTTGATAAAGCGATGCATGACATCTTCGAGCATATGTTCGGCCATCTGACCGTGCGCGACTTCGAACCGGATATCGGGAAGGTATTTTCGCAGGAGCGCAGCCACGGCATTAATTGATTCAACCCTGTTATGAACAAAATATACCTGACCTCCCCTGGAGATCTCTCGAAGTATGGCTTCACTGATCAGTTCATAGTTGAAGGTATCAACGAATGTCCGGATCGGAACCCGTCCCTGCGGGGGAGTCGAGACGATACTCATATCCCGGGCACCTGATAACGCCATGTGAAGCGTACGCGGGATCGGCGTTGCGGTCATGGTAAGTACATCGACTTCGGTTCGAAGTTGTTTGAGTCGTTCTTTGTGTTCGACGCCGAACCGTTGTTCTTCGTCGATGACAACAAGACCGAGATCACGAAATCCGATATCCTTCTGCAAAAGCCGGTGTGTACCCACAACGATATCTACCGAACCCTCAATCATAGCGTTTACTATTGAACGCTGTTGTGACTTCGATCGAAACCTGCTCAACATCTCTATTTCCACGGGGAATTCCGCGAGTCGTTCCTTGAATGTATTGTAGTGCTGTTCCGCGAGTATTGTGGTTGGAACAAGTATGGCGACCTGTTTTCCGTCGAGCACGCACTTAAATGCCGCTCTGACGGCGAGTTCTGTCTTTCCGAATCCAACATCCCCGCAAACAAGCCTGTCCATGGCTTTGGCTTGTTCCATATCCGTTCGGATTTCTTCCCAGGTTCTTAATTGGTCCTCGGTTTCCCTGAACGGGAACGAGGATTCCAGTTCACGTTGTATATGATCCGGCGGGGAGAATGCGTGTCCGGGAAGGGCCTGTCTCGCTGCGTATAGCTTGAGAAGCTCCTCGGCCATGTCTCTGACCGCCCTGCGAACCTTACTCCGTGTTCGTGTCCATCTGGTTCCTCCAAGCGTATCCAGGGAGGGAGATCCCGAATCAGGACCGAGGTATCGATCCACGAGATTCGATTGTTCAACGGGAACATAGAGTTTGTCGCCGCCTTTATATCGCAAAACAAGGCATTCTTCCCGATGTTCACCGACAAGGGGTCGATCAAGACCTTCGAACCGGGCTATTCCATGGCTTGCGTGGACGACGTAATCCCCCGATTTTAAATCGGTGAGACGAACTGCCGGAACCGCGGAATGATGGCGTTTGACTTTTCTCCTGCGGGCATATCGCTGAAATATATCCTCGTCTGCCAGAAGAATCGCGCGTTTCTTTTTCCAGATAAATCCATGCCGTGGTCCGCTGACTATATACCGGATATCGGGGATCTCTTCCAGGATCTCCGATAATCTTTCCATCTGACCCGTATTGTCGCATGAGATCCATATCGTGTACCCATCCCTATGGAGTTCTTTCAATCTTTCGTTGAGTATCGAAAGACTCCCTCCGAAGGCTTCAGCCTGAAAAATCTCCAATGATCCACAAGGTACCGATCTGGTAGTAGTCAACGAGGATCGGCTCTCCAGTGTATTGAGAATTCTATCTTTCGTATCGAAAAGGTGTTCCGTGTCTATAAGGGGGAGGGGAAATCCTTTACCTGATCGCCTGTTGTGTTCATCATTAATCTTTACCATTGCCGCATCGAGTTCCTCAGCGATACGATCAACATCGAGCAGTGCTATGAGACTCCGTTCGTCCACAAGATTGATGACTGAAGTGCCTCGAAAGCCGAAAAGAGGATATGTCCACCGTCGCCACGAATGATAGGGGTCTCTCTCGAGATTCAAAAGAATCCGATCAACATCTGTTTCGGTTAATCCGTACGTCTCCGCGCGTCTTATGAGAATGTCTTCATCGAAAGATTCAATTCCAGGTGGAAAGCATGAAACCAATTCATCGCCGGGAAGAATGAGTAGACTCCGGACGAGCGAAATGGATCGTTGCGTCGAAGGTGAAAACAACCTCATGGATTGAACCAGGTCGTCCTCCATCTCGACGCGAACCGGATCGTCCATGCCCACGGGAAAGATATCTATGATACCTCCTCGAACGCCGAACTGGCCCACATCCTCAACTAATGGCACGCGACTGTACCCCATGCGAATCAACCGGTCGAGGAGATTGCCGTATTCAACGGTCTGGCCGGTTCTCAGTGCAAAGCCTGTAAGGGAAGGGAGTGTGGTTTCGGGTATTAATTCCATCAGGGCGCGGGATGGAATGACGAAAATGGCATGTTCCCGGTTCATGAGAGCCGAAAATGCAGCCATCCTCAAGCTGGTGATTTCCGAATCCGGGTGGTTTTCTTCAAACGGGAGAAGTTCAGTAGAGGGAAGTTCCAATACCGTTTCTTCGGGTAATATCTGCCGGAGATCCTCGGTCAGAAGTCTCGAATCGGCCGTATCAGGTGTTATGATAATGAGCGGCCTGTTCACGGCTGCGAATATCAAACAGATCAGGACAGTTCTCGAAGATCCCGAAAGTAAACCGGGATCTATGACGTTATCGTGACCGATCTCCGATATGATCGTATTAACATCATCGTCATTTCGGAAAAACTTCAGAAGTTCTTCCGAAGATGAGTCAATGAAAGTTGTATCGTGATCCATTCCGTCCTCTATCACGCGCCGAATACCGTTCTGTTTTGGAGCAGTGTCCGTATGGGTTACCATTCGCATGGCGAAATTAGGTGAATACCATCGTATATCAAGCCGGTTCGAATACATCAATTGTTATTGCGAAACAATAAACAGTTAAATAGGATGGATGCCTGATATTTGGCTTTGAATCGTAAGAGTAAGGGATTTCCGAACGCTGACTATGTAAGTTGAGATACGTCGAATGTTCGAAATCGATATCGAAATCGTGATCGGGATCGAGTCTTGAGTCTTCCATTGAACGTTCGAAGGCTATCCGAATGATAGGAATTACGGAACGAAGTTGATGAACGGGCAATGTAAATTTTTGAGATTTGACGATTTACGAAATCATCTTTGAACCGTAACTGACAACTGATAACCGACAACCGACAACTGACAACTGACAACTGAAAACTATATACCAATTGACCATATTCTGGAGGATTCATGAAAATCGGAATTGATGTACTCGACGACGATATCCGAGTCGAAGCTGTTTTATCTCTATGTGAGATCCTTGAATCAATGGGCCATGAACCACGACGCGCCGGAGATATAGCCGAATGGAATCCTGATATGGTCTTTTCCATAGCCGGAAAGCTTTCCTACCCGATGCTGATCTCTCGACAGATCGAAACGAACCTGCCCTTCGTGCTTCCTCCGTATCATACGCTTGCGCTTCTCGATCACCCGCTCCATTGGAGACGCATGCTTGAAAGGGAATCGGTACCCGTCATTGGCTGGGTAACCATCGGACCGGATAGAGATCCGGGGCGCGACACGCGCGTATCCGTACTTGGATTTCCCTTGTCCATTCGTCCGATATCACCAGGGATTTCTACGGTAATGAAAAAGGCACACAACCGTGAGGAGCTGGAAGCATATGTAAAATCGTCATGGGGCGAAGCCTCGACCGCATTGATATCAAGAGAACCGGAAGAGGGCCTTCTCCGGGTCTACCATGGATTCGTTTCAGGGGAATATATTTTCCGTTCCCAGATTGATCTCTCACCTGATATGGATCGTCTTTCCCGATCACTTGTAGCACATATCGCTGAAGTTTTAGAACTCCGCGGACCTGTTGAAATAGTTCTGGTCTGGGAACAAAACCGTTTGTTTCTGAAATCTATCGAACCGGTTCTTGATATTTTTGAAAACAGCGATGCCCACCGCGCCCTGGGTACCGACTACTCTGAATTCCTCAACGGGATTATAGAAGCCTATATGGCGCTGAAGTAGAATCTTTTTTTCGATTCAGGAATTTCCTGCTACTCCGCTTCGAAAACAGTGTCTGATAAGCACTATTCTAACATTAGAATAGTGCCAATCTCCCTTCCTGACTCTTGGCGAAGCCATTGGCTTTTTACACGAATTTCCCCAACCTGCAACCTTGAACTTTCAACCCGCCTACGCTTTTCGTAGCTCCGTCGGGCTCCGCCTTCAACGGGAGCGTGTCCATCATTCATCATACATACAAGGTTTTTAGTTTCCAGTGATCGGAAGCTGTCAGCATTCAGCACTCAGCGTTCAGCTTCGGAAAATCCCCCTCGATCTCCCTTTTTCCAAGGGGGAAGTTATTCGAATTCGATCCCGATAGCGATAGCGATTCCGAAAAATCATCATTCAAACAAAGTTTTTGGTTTTCAGTTATCAGCTATCGGTCTTAAAGTCCGAAAATCTCAATTCATCATTCATCACTCATCATTCATCAATTCTTCACTCATCATTTCTTCCACCATCCCTTCCCGGTGTGAACCGGGCCAATAAACATGCCCGCAACCGGGACAGATCAGGAAGCGTGAGTACGTATCCCATATATATGGAGGAACCATTTCGCGGATCCTGTCCTTCCTGATTTCACGTAAAGATTCGTTACATCGAATACACCGGGTGAATGGTGCAATCCACGATGTGAGGGGGATACGTGCCTCGATACATTCGAGTTGTAGTTCCGTACATTCCTGTGGAACGCGGATAGCGTTTCTCGCGATCGATCTTTCATCGATTGCATGAGATGTAGTGATTAGAAAGCGGCCCGAAATGTTGGATTCACGAATGAGTTGATTGATAGTATTATCATACGAAAAAGCGACGTCGAATCCGAGAATCCTCAATACACGTGCCAGTGCGCCAACGGTACTGTCGCACAGGAATGTCGGAGCCGCGGTCTGAAGGTTGACAAGCCCCGGTTTCCGGGCTAATCCTTGTGGTCTCATTGATGCCATAAGTCCACCACACAATCGAGGGGGATGAGTTGCGTATCGGGCGCATTCTACTTCTGGTCGGTCTTAGTATTTCCGTATATTCAATTACGGTTAATGCCATAGACGACAACAGCAAATATACCAATATCGGCAATATCAATCTAACTCTTTCCAACTACGGTACATTCGGGGACGGTTTTCAGGTTCAGTTTCCCGAAGATCAGCCCTCATGCGAGTACCCCACGGGATCTCACATTGAACATCTTTTTACTGGAGGTCTCTGGATCGGGGTTAAACTTCCTGACGGACAGACCAGGGTCAGCACAGGCGCGGTGGATGTCGCCTATCTTACCGATGTCGCGGCTGGATTCGAGTTCACGAACTCGGACGATCCTGAAGACGTAGTCATCGAACGCTCCAGCCTGCTTGACAGCCGGTTTTACAATCCATATGCGGTGAGTCATCAGGACTTCATCGCGGACTTCACGGATTCGAATACCGTGGTTCCCGGAACGAACATTATTATCCCGGATCACAATCCCATGAACGTTTCGGTTCATATGGAGGCATATGCATGGAACTACCCGTTCGCCGATGCATTTGTGATTTTTAACTATACCATAAAAAATACAAGCAGTGAACGATTTGAAAGGGTCTGGCTTGGACTCTGGGCGGATCTTGTTGTGAGAAATGTCAGTATTACTCCGCCCAGCGTTGGTTCACCATTCTATCAGCACGTCGCATTCGGATGGAGTGATTCCCTGGATATGGTGTATGCCTTTGATTATGACGGAGACCCCGGATTCACGGACAGTTATGTAGGATTGAAGCTTCTTGGCGTAACGCCGCAAGAGGGTGATACGTCGTATGCGGGTTTGGCTCATATGCAGGCATGGGGATTCAGGAATACCACGGATCCGATCTACTTTTCACCGCAAACCGACCGCGAGAAGTATGACAAGATGTCCATGCCCTTGAGCTGGGCGGATCTCCAGGCGGTATTGGGTGCACCGTCAAATCGAATGGCATTGCTCTCCACGGGTCCCTTTACCGCTCTTGAACCGGATAGTTCCATGAACATCGTATTCGCGGTGATTTGCGGGAAGAAATTCGGGAATGATCCGACAACCGAGGATACACAGCTCGCGAAAACTAATTTCTACACCAATACGTTCTGGGCTCAGACTGCGTACAATGGTGAAGACCGCAATGGGAACAACATCCTGGATACCGTTGAAGAGGATGTGAACGGCAACGGTGAGTTGGACGAAGGCGAAGACTTGAACGGCAACGGAATTCTTGATCACAACGAGGATCTCGACGGCGATGGGGTTCTTGATCGGTATATTCTGCCCACGCCACCGGTGACACCTCGAATCAAGGTTGTACCGGGTGACGCTGAAGTAACTATCTACTGGGATACACGGGCTGAGGATTCGGTTGATTTCATCACCGGACAGAAGGATTTCGAGGGGTATCGTGTATTCCGATCAAGACTATTCCAGGATCTTCAGGGTTTTGATCTGTTGAGTTCCATGGTCCGTATCGCTGAGTATGATTCAGTAAACGGAATCGGTTATGACACCGGGCTGGACCTGGCGAGATTGGATGAGCCCGTGGTATTCATCGAATCAGATCCCCAAACCGGAGAACCCGACACGTTGGTCTGTCCATACCGGTTTCATAACACCGATGTTCACAGTGGCTGGCAGTACGCGTACGCGGTGACTGCATATGATACCGGAGATCCATCGTATGGGTTGGAGAGTCTCGAGTCGAGCAGACTCAGTAATGTTGTACGTGTATTTCCCGGTGCCGTTCCCGCCGAAGAGGACGGACCCGATGTTATCGTCTATCCGAATCCCTACACGGTAGGAGCCCGGTGGGACGGCGGTCTCGAGCGTGAACGGAAAATAGTCTTCAGGCACCTGCCCGAACGGTGTAAAGTCAGGATTTATACCGTGGCCGGAGATCTTGTAGACGAATTCGATCATGATGCCGCCACGTACAATGGCAGCGATATTCGCTGGTACGAAGAGTTTTCGAAAGAAGATGCCCAATTCTCAGGTGGTGAACACGCCTGGGATCTTATTTCGGACAGTGATCAGGCTATTGCAACGGGCCTGTATCTGTATGCTGTGGAGGACCTCGACTCCGGTGATGTGCAGCGGGGTCGATTTCTCGTGATAAAGTAGGGGAGTATTTTCGTGCGCAGATTGTACAACAATCAGCAAAGGAGGATCATATGCGCGCACTGATAGGTTTGGGTGTTCTTGTATTGACTGCCGGTCTGGCATTTGCTCAGTACCCGGAAGTGACGATTCATGACATCCAGTATGTGGAAGATTTTTCGGAAAATGACTACAGTCCTCTGGAAGGGGATACTCTTATTGTGGAAGGCGTTGCCATGGGGCATGCCCGAACGCTCTGGGGAGGAGCGCGATGGGGATTCATGATCGCGGATCCCGAGGGCGGGCCGTGGAGTGGTATCCAGATCATTCAGCACGATACCACAGGCGCAAACAGCGGTACTAATGTTACTGCGATACAGGAAGGCTTTACCGTGAAGTTCACGGGTGTCGTGGAGGAGTTTTCCTATGTGGATAATCGCAAGGCTACACAATTCGCGCTTCTGGTGAACCCGCCGGTACCCATCCAGATCACGGGTACGGCCGATATGCCCGAACCTGAATTGCTTACCTGCGAAGATCTCGCCACATGGGAAGAAGGAGAGCAGTGGGAAGAGGTACTGGTCAGGATCAATGACTGTACCATGATAAACAATGATATCGGAAGCAACCAGGCGCTGTTTGAAGATGAGACCGGTAATCAGATTGTTATTGAAGACTGGTACAATTCCATGCGGGATTCATTGACGGACGGGCTTTATGAATGGCCGCCGAATGGATCCAGGTTTGACATCGTTGGATTTGTTCGTGACTTAACCTCGGGAACTGGCTTTGCTGTTGCACCGCGTTCCTCCGGTGACGTACACCTTCAGGCACTTGCTCCGTTGGTTGAAGACATTACGTGGGATCCCGTGGTTCCGGGTAGTACGGATGAAGTTACGGTATCGGCTCAAATCTACGATATCGACGGAACCATCGAATCCCAGGCGCTCTTTTACAGTGTGGATGGCGGCGCTTTTATCGAGGCAAATCTGACCCTGCTTGAGGATACGACCTATGCAGCCACGATACCCGCTCAGCCCCATGAATCCATTGTCAGATTCTACATGACCGTCATGGACAACGGCGGCAATGAGATCGTGATGCCTGATACAACCCTGAGCTACATGATGTACCATGTTCTCGATGAAGGGTTTGGTATCTATCACGTACAGTGGACGCCTTTTGGTGACGGTGGATATGAGAGTAATTCCATATACGACGGCAATACGGTAACTGTATCGGGAATCGTGATGCATGATACTCTGCCTTTCGCCGGTTCGTACTACCATATACAGGATTCGGACGAGCCATGGCATGGCATTCTGGTATGGGACAGCTACACTCTTCCCGAGCCGGGCGACGAAGTTACGGTTACTGGTGAGGTTGACGAGTGGTTCAGCCTGACACGAATTATTCCCGAGAATCCTCAGACGGATGTCCAGGTCGTATCCACGGGCAATCAGGTATTCGATCCCGTGATCGTACCCACGGGCGATATCGCCACGGCTGGGGAACTCATGGCGGAATCCTACGAAGCCATGTTCGTACGTGTGGAAAATGTAGAGGTTTCCACTCCGTTTCCGGATGCTCCGGGCAACTATGGTGAATTCGCCGTTGATGACGGAAGCGGCGAGGTACGCGTTGATGACGTTTCAGTTGTCTTTGACGGGAATCTCGATTCCACGTATACGGAAGGCATGCAGCTTGATTTCCTTCAGGGGTTTCTCTGGTATACGTTTAGCGATTTCAAGATCCAGCCGCGTACGTATGATGATGTTCAGCAGGGAGTCGGCGCGGATCCGGGTGGCATACAGCCCGTTACCTTGACGTTACTTCCTCCTCGACCGAACCCGAGTGGTGACGAATTCGTAGTTTCATATATGATTCCCATACCGGGTACCATGGACCTTTCCATCTACGATCTCGCCGGACGTCGTATCCGGAATCTCGTATCAGGAGAGACGGCGGCGGGACAGTATAGTCTTTCATGGAACATTCGAGATGACCAGGGTCATCAGGTTCCCATGGGAACGTATATTTGTCGTCTGAAAGCGGGATCAACAACACGGAATGAGCGGCTGGTGGTCATCCGCTGATGAACTTTTTCAGCAGAGGGGTGCGGCGTTCCGCACCCCTCATGGTATGTGCGATTTCGCTCTGTGTCTCCGTTGCATGCGACAGTGAACGGGGCGGATCGCTTTTTTCCAATACACCACCGGAAACGTACCTTTCACTCTATCCTGACTCCGGGATACCGGATACATCATTAGCTCCGACTACCAGTCAGCAGAGGCTCCACTGGTGGGGAGATGATCCTGACGGATATCTCACCGGTTTCATCTTCTCCTGGTCACAGGATGTTCCTGATCCGGAGACATGGACGTATACCACGGCGTACGAGAGCACATTCGCGCTGGCGATTGCGGGTAGCGAGACCACGTACACGTTCCGTATCAGCGCCGTTGACGATGCAGGAGACGCGGATCCGACTCCCGCCGTGCAGCATTTTCCCGTAGAGAACTCCGCCCCTGAGGTATCGTTCATACTCGGCTCCGATGTTCCCGAAACCACGTTTACTGTTGCGACGATTTTCTGGACAGGAACCGATTTTGACGGTGATGATACCATCGAGCGATACTACTGGACGCTGGATGATACTACCCGATCTATTGATGATTGGCATACGCTCCCGTCGGATGCCGATATGATAACTCTGGATGCGGATAGCGGTCTCGTGGAAGGTGATCATGTGTTCTATCTCATGGCAGAGGACATAGCGGGCGCACGTTCATCCATTGCGCGAATGCCTACGGATTCTCTCGATGTCTGGCATGTCAGGGAACCTATGGGCGACATTCTCCTTGTGGATGATTACGCGGTTGTGGACGCAGCGCCTGAGTTTTACTCATCCGTGCTATCTCCTTTAGGTGAGTACAGCCTATGGGATATTCGTTCCGATCGCAATGGTGACGGGAATCCGGATCTTTTACCCTTTTCCACCGTTACGCTGACCGAAACGCTCAAGCTGTTTTCCACGGTGGTCTGGTATGGGGATCAGGGAAGCGATCTCACGGATATTTCCATTGCCATCTCCGAATTCGTTGATGAGGGAGGAAGAGCGGTATTGAGCTTCACGCTTCCCGAGACGTTCAACAATATCGGCGATCCCCTGGATTTCGTGGGTGTTGACAGTGTGACGTCGTCCATATCCATCATTCTTAACGGTACGAAAATCCTCCCCATGGATCCTGATTCCCTGGATCTTCCCCAGCTCGATCCATTACCTGAACTCACGGTAGAAAGTTCGAGCGGCGCGCTTTTCTTCGTCTGGGGGATGGAGCCGCTTCCCAGTGCCCGCATACTATACAGGTTGGACGAGGGCGATTTCTGGGAAGGCAGACCGGTGATAGGTGTATGGCACAGTTCAAACAGAATAGCGTTCTTCGAGTTTCCGCTTCATCAGGTGAACCAGGATGGCAATGCGTCAGAGTTGCTTTCCCTGGTTCTCGACGCATTGGGGTAATCTCATGCATAGAAGCATACTAATAACTTTTGTACTCATTTCTCTCGTGTCCGGCATGGCCCTGGCGGAAATGGGCACGATCCGCGGCCGGATTTCAGACGCGAACACCGGTGATCCCCTGGCGGGTGTCAATGTTCTGGTGAAGGGTACGTATCTGGGAGCGGTCAGTGATCTTGACGGCTCGTTTGTTATCAGTGACATGAGTCCCGGATCATACGCTCTGGAAATCACCATGATCGGATACAAAGTCCATCAAATCACCGCGGTCCACGTCAATGACGGGGAATCCACGGAGGTGGAAGCAAATCTGGAACCAACGGTATTGGCCCTTGGTCAGGAGATAGTCATTGTCGGTGAAAAGCCGCTCTTCGATATAGAGGAGACCGCGAGTCGCCGTGCCATAACCTCGGCTGATATAGAAGGCGCCATGGTCCAGAATGCGGAGGATATCGTTGCCGCCCAGGCAGGCGTTGTCATGCAGGACGACGAGATTCATATCCGAGGTGGGCGTTCGTATGAGACGGCGTATCTGCTCGATGGTCTGAGTGTCCAGGATCCGCTTTCCGGAACCGGCTTTGGTCTCCGCGTGGCCAGTGGAGCCATTGACGAAATGGAAATCTTGACCGGCGGGTTCAATGCCGAGTACGGCCAGGCAATGAGCGGCGTAGTGAATATCTCAACCAAAGAGGGTTCGAAACGCTACCGCGGCACCTTCGGATATACCCTTGATCATCTCGGTTTCAACGATGACTGGCGTTCGTCGTTTAATACAGATATCGTGGAGATGAGTATAGAGGGTGCCGAACCCCTCACCGGTATCATTCTTCCCGCCATAGGTATCAGACCTCCGGGAAGTATCAGCCTGTTCCTCTCGGGGTATATGTTCATTACGGACTCGTATGCGGGGTATACCGCCGACCAGCTCAGCTCGAGCATTTTCTATGAAGATTCGTTTGCGCCCAGACAGGCAAATGACTGGTCCGGGCTTGTGAAGGCAACCTGGAAGCTTTCGGATGTACACAAGCTGGGATACAGCTATCATCACTCCATTCGGATTAATCAGAATACACAGTCGCTTCAGACGAATCTCGAATATGTTCCGCCCGGTCCCGGGTATCCGTATGAGTTCCAGTACAACCTGGACAATTTCAACACCTTTACCCATGACAACCGGCTTCATGCCTTGTCGTGGACGCATACACTCAGTAATAGAACCTTTTACAAGATCGCGTTAAGCCGGTTTTTCACTAATCTGCGCTCCGATATCGCGGGTCTGGACTGGACCGACTATAACGAACCACAGGATATCGTCACCTTGCCGCTGGAGTACTATCAGACGCGTGATTCAACGGAGATTCTTGTCATACCCGGTGACGGGTTCTACGATTACGGGAATGGATATATCTGGCATGATCATCACGTTGAGGAGTATACAGCGAAACTTTCGTTGACCCACAACCGTGAATCAGGACATAAAATAAAGGCAGGACTCGAAGCCACTGCCCAGGAGATGCAGCTCGTTGATATCTACGCGCCGTGGTATGGTGAATTAGGTCTCAATAACGATATCTATAAGGTACATCCCAGTTTCGGAGCGGCGTATATCCAGGACAACATCACCTTTTCAGGTATGATTGCCAATGTCGGGCTGCGGTTTGACTGGTGGTTTCCCGGGAAGTATGTGGAAGATGCGGTTGACGACAGTAATGTAGTTACTATTCCCGATGAAACGCGACAGAAGTTTTACGACGACACGTATAACTTTTTCGGAAGGCGTTGGAAAGGACGTATATCGCCGCGGATCGGTATCAGCCATCCCATAAGCGACAACCAGATGCTTTTCTTCTCATACGGGCATTTCAACAAACGCCCGAAACCGCAGTTCATCTACGCCAAACTTGAAGCCAACAACTCGAAGAGTACATTTCAGAAGTTCGGGAATCCGAATCTCGATCTGGAAACAACAGTGGCATACGAGTTGGGAATCCGGCAGAAGTTTACGGAAAACGACGTCCTGAGTCTTACCGCGTATTACAAGGACATATTCGACTATGTAACCACCATATCCGTCAAGGGAGAAGGTCGTCTTTCCGGAAAGAGCTTCATTACGTATCTGAACCTCGATTACGCCCGGGTTCGTGGTCTCGAGGTGGAGTATAAAAAACGTGCGGGGCAATATCTCACCGGTCGCGTATCAGGGACGTATTCACTCGCGACAGGTAAGAGCAGCTCCAGCGACGACGCATACCTCGTCGCGCGCGGAGAACTTGATGAGAAACCCATCGGTGAAACATACCTCGTATGGGATCGACCATGGCAACTCTCCGCGGATATCAATCTCGATATCCCGAAGGATGCGGCGCCGGAGCTATTTGGTGTAACTCTTCCTGATGACTGGAGTTTGTCCACGTATCTATTCTTCCAATCGGGTAAGCGGTATACACCGTACATTTCCACAGGTGATTCTCTAGCGGATGGTCGTCCGGAGTACTATCGCGACCGAGAGAATCCATACAGCAAGATCGGTCAGTACTGGCACTGGGTTGATCTCAAATTTGTGAAATACTTTGATTTCGCAGGACTTAAGCAATCAATCTCAATGGAATTCATGAATCTGTTCGATCGCCGGAATGCCGCCATCATCAATCCGGTGACGGGCCGGGCCTATGAGCTGGGAGATCCGACTCCGACATCCTGGAATGATCCGCTCTATCCGGATCGTCAGGCGCCGGTGGATCCGTATCCATTCAATCCTGCCCGGTATTTAAGCCCACGAACCATAAGGATCGGGTTCAATGTCTCGTTCTAACCATCATATAGGTATTACAATAGGGTTGATTGTCGTTCTGTGTGCAGGTTCCGCGCACGCGGATCTCATACCCATTCTCGGTGGTCAGCGTGTGGGCATCAGCGGGCTTCAGTTCCTGAAAGTCGGCGTCGGTGCTCGAGCCGCCGCTATGGGAGGGGCATTCGCCGCGGTTGCGGATGAAGCGTCAGCCCTTTACTGGAATCCGGCGGGGGTGACGCAGTCAATGGGTCCGCAGGTCTTCGTATCCTACACGGATTGGCCCGTGGAACTCACCCATCGTTTCGCTGGCATAGTGTATCCCATGGGAATCAATACCATCGGGATATCCTTTACACAGCTGACCTGCCCGGATACACCGGTGACCACGGAACTCATGCCCGATGGAACGGGGGAAACGTGGCGATACGGTGATATCGCGGCCGCGTTGACATTTGCCCGGGCCATGACCGATAAATTCTCTTTCGGATTGACCGTTCGATATGTGGAAGAGACACTGGATCTTATTAGTATGAGGACGGTAACCGTTGATCTGGGAACCTATTATCGGACCGGATGGGGCTCCAGTCGATTTGCCGTGGTACTTTCTAATTTCGGATGGGATGCATCGCCCTCCGGTGAGTATGAAGGGAGCGATGGATCGACCATTGATTCATTTGAATCGTTCTCTCCACCCACCGAGTTCCGGCTTGCATTCGCCAATGAATTTATGAATCGACCGGGCCAACGTTTGACCGGTGTTCTTCAGTTGAATCACCCGAATGACAACGCCGAAAACCTCGGTCTGGGATTAGAATATGCCTGGAATGAGCGTGTTTTTCTCCGTGGCGGCACGAAATTGAACTCCGATGCGGAGTCATATGCCGTTGGCGGGGGAGCGATACTTCCCCTCGGGGGAGGGCGAGCGCACGTTGACTATGCCTACTCCGCAATGGGATTCTTAGGATCCGCCCACCGGATATCCATGGGGATTGATTTCTGATGAGATGGACAAACATCATAATCGTTTTTTCCGTGATTTCGTTTCTGTTTGCAGCATGTGGAGATAAGTTCAATGCACCGGAACCGGATATCGATTCCGGTGGAACGACCTCAGTTGATGACACTACGTATATACAGCTGAGACCTGAATGGAACCGTGATGGGGGATATGGCTTCAGCAATCCCCAGGACATCCTGGTTGGACGCGAAACATTGGTCTATATCGCTGATACGGGGAACAACCGGATAGCCATGCTCGATCTGGCAGGTAATGTTCTCGGCTATTCGGCGAGGGTGGATTCACCTGTTGCCATTGCCCAGGATCCCCAACTCAGATTACTGATCGTAACCGGTAGCAACTACCTGTTTCGAATAGATCTCTACGAGTATGGTCATAATATAGCTGCTGCGTCCATTGATACGATTCATCATGCAGTCGACAGACCCGGATGGCATTTCAATGGTGTGGATGCATTCACCATAAGCGAGTATGATTATTATCTGGTTACGTGTTCCGGAAGCAGCAGAAACGACAATCAGATTCTCGTTTTTATCGAAGACGGTTCACTGCAGGGACCGCTACCATTGACTCCGGGCGGAACCGGGCTGTTTGCGGCAGCGGATCCTGCGGGCATAACCGCTCTGCGTGACGGATCGGTTGATTTTATCTACAGCCAGCGTGGCGACAACTTTTATAAGGTACAGGTCATCACGAGTGATGCATTCGGATGGAAACCAAAACTGGATCCAACCAGTGGCGGCGATCTCTTTACGGTCGGCAAGTTTTCCTCCCCGGAAAATATCGCTCTGGATGGAGATGGTTTTATATTCGTGGTTGATTCAGAAGAACACCGCGTATTCAAATTCGCGGGAACCGGGAAGGAATATGAATCCTTCGGAGAAGAAGGTTCCGGTGAAGTCCAGTTCAAGAATCCTCACGGTGTGGCCGAGTTCGACGGAACAGTATTCGTAGCCGATACGGGCAATGACCGAATCGTACGATTCCGATTGTCCACGGATACGAAGTAGCGGAAGGAGAAATGGATAACGAGAAAATAGTCATTGCCCTCGGCGGGAACGCCATTGTGCCCGAGGGGCATAAGGGAGCAATCGCCGAGGAGTTCGAGATAACTCGGAGGAGTATGCTCGGAGTCGCGCGTCTCATTCAACGAGGCTACCGGGTTATACTTACGCACGGTAACGGTCCGATCGTCGGGAATATACTTCTGCGAAACGAGCTGGCACGAGAGGTTGTTCCACCCATGCCGCTGGGAATCTGTGACGCGGATTCCGCGGGAGAGATCGGGTATATGATCCAGCAGTGTCTTCACAACATGCTGCAGAAACTGGGATTGAGGCGGGAGATCGTCACCGTGATCACACAGGTACTCGTTTCGCGGTCGGATCCTTCATTTCTCAATCCCACAAAGCCGATTGGTCCCTTTTATACAGCGCAGGAAGCTGAGATCCGCATACGGGAAGAACAGTGGGATATGGTGGAGGATGCGGGAAGGGGGTATAGGAGGGTCGTGCCATCTCCGAAGCCCATTGATATAGTAGAAGCAAGGACGATTTCCGTACTCGTCGAGAAGAATATAATTCCCGTCGCCGTGGGAGGAGGAGGAAATCCCGTCTTTGAACTCCCGGGTGGATGGCTTGAAGGTGTTGAGGCGGTTATTGA
>Ga0180434_10003389_pt1 | contig 20346 bp, 13 predicted proteins | sample SS_ome_7_FD_132453 | JGI IMG/M metagenome (GOLD analysis project Ga0180434, IMG submission 132453) | Hypersaline lake sediment archaeal communities from the Salton Sea, California, USA - SS_1_D_2 metaG | ecosystem: Environmental > Aquatic > Non-marine Saline and Alkaline > Hypersaline >...
CGATACGAAGACAATCAGAATAAACGAATGGCTCGCCGACGGTCTTGTTCTCTTCGAGGATGATTTTATCGAGCTTTATAATCCGCAGACTGCTCCAGTCGATCTGACCGGCCTGTACCTGACCGACAATCCCGTCACTCAGCCGGATAAGTATCAGCTCGGCCCGCTGAGCTTCATCGCCGGGGAAGGTTTCACCGTGTTAAAAGCAGACAACAGTAACCAACCCGGCCACGTGGATTTCAGGCTCTCGGCCGATAGTGAAATGATCGGATTGTTCGACGCCGGCCTCAAACAGATCGACAATGTCTTCTACGGTCCCCAGACCACCGACGTCTCGTACGGCCGGGCGCCCAGCGGCGGCGATAACTTCGAGTTTTTCGAACTGCCTACGCCCGGCACTTCCAATCCGTCAAGCGGACCGGCCACTATTACAATTATCAACCTCGTACCCGAAAATGCAGACAAGCATGTGCTGGTTCCAACCGAAGATATCGGAGAAACATGGAACACGGAAATCCATTTTGACCATTCGGCATGGGAACTCTCCACCGGAAGTCCCGGCGGAGTCGGCTTTGAAAGAACATCCGGTTACCAGGACTACCTGAGCATAGACTTGCAGCAGCAAATGTATGGCACGAACGCCACATGCTATATCCGAATCCCATTCACTGTCGGGGCCGATGAAATAACAGGGCTTACAGAACTGGCTCTGAAGATGCGATACGACGACGGCTTTGTCGCTTATTTGAACGGGGTTGAAATAGCAAGACGCAATTTTAACGGTACGCCGGCCTGGGATTCCCATTCGAGTTCCAGCCACTCGGATTCCGCCGCCAAAGTCCCCGAGAACATCGATATCTCCGAGTCTATCAGCAACCTCAAGCTGGGCAGCAACGTGCTCGCTATCCATGGCATGAATACGTCCTTAACCAGTTCCGACCTGCTAATCAGTGCCGAGCTTGACGGGATCATTACAATGACAGCGGATAATTTCCCGTTCGCCAACGCTTTGGCGCTTCTGAATAACCTGCGCATAACAGAGATGATGTACCACGCTCCTGACGGCAGCGAATTCGACTATGTCGAGCTGAAGAATATCGGCGATACGACTTCGAGTCTCACCGGAGTTCGTTTTAGCGATGGAATTAATTTTGTCTTTCCCGCGATGACTCTCGAAGCCGGTCGGTATGTAGTGGTGGTTAGTAATATTGCTTCATTCCAATCGACCTATGGCACGGGCATCAACGTGGCGGGCGAATATTCCGGAAACCTGAGCAACGGCGGCGAAAAAATTGTTCTCAGCCTCCCATCACCTCTAAATGCTGCAATACTGCGATTCGGCTACAGCGATACGTGGTATCCATCAACCGACGGCGACGGCAACTCACTCGCGATCAACGATCCGCCCGGACATCCGGCAGGCTGGAGCGAACCGGAAAACTGGCACGCATCTACTCCCACTCCCGGCGAGTAAAAATAGCAGAATCGTTAGCTGGAATCAGTTAGCTTTCAACCTATATTCGTAAAGCTTGTAGCCGACTTCGCGAACGGCCCGGATTATCTCAGGGTATGGCCTGTCGCAAATATCTATCAAACCAATCTGATAGTTTTCGCCGTCGCCGCGACCGGTTGTCGCCTGGTCCTTGTACTGGAACCAGTGAGTGCCGACGATATACGGATTCCGCAGCGCGCCCCGGACGTAACTTCCGTATTTGTCGGCGCGGTCCTGCTGATTAGCCGTCTTTCTTAATCCCGTGTGAAACATGCCGCGATCCAGAGCGCCGAAGTGGAACTCACCGATAATGGTCGGCTTGTCTATTCCGTCCGGCAGGCGATGCTCGGCTACGCTGTAGGAATAACGGTTGTAGCCAACGATATCACAGAACTTAGCCGCAGCCCTCGCCGCCCTGTCGTTAACCCAGGCGAACCGGCAGCCCATATATAGCTGGCCAGGCGCGAATTTGTCGAGCTCATCGCGAATGGTGCCGAAGTAGGTCTCGGCCGTTTTCGTATAAAAGGCCGTCAGGTCGGCCTGGGCCTTCTCTTTATCAGGAGCCTGCCGGCTTTGCAACAGAGCGTCCCATGTGGTATAATCTGTCGCCCAAGCGTTATTCAGCTCGTCAATCGTCTTGTACTTAGTCTTCAAGTCGTCGAGGAAAATCTTCTTGGCCGGCTGCTCGGCAGGCGAGATCAGTGTAGCCAGAGCCAGCGACATTTCATCTCCCCAAGCCAGCTCGTTATGCACGAAGTAGCCGATGCACCACGGGTCGCCGATGGATCTGCCTTTTTCGAATTCCAATCGCCTCCGGAGCGCCTCGCGAAAGCTCGGGTCAAAAACATCGAAGAACTTGCCCCAGTAACCCTCCGAGCCTTCCAGCGTCTTTGCACTGTAGCTGATCGTACATACGTACGGCGTCTTTCGCATCAGGTAAATGTCACGGTCCGACCAGTTGGCGATGGTATTCATGCCCCAGCTCTTTAGCCTGCGGTGTGTTATTTCGGCAAAAGCCCCGGCCCAGCCTTCGCCGTACTTGCGCAGGAAATTCGCCCGGCTGAAATCGTACGTCTTATAGGGAGAGTGGTCCTTGTAATACCCGTGCGGAGCCCATGAACCACCGCCATAGAACTGGGCAAACGGCGAGTCTGCTTCCGGCAGGGCGCTGTAATAGTGCTCGCGATCGGTAATCGGCGTCGAATTTCCGCTGCGTACGCAATCGGTCCCATGCGACCAGAACAATCTGCCTTCCGGATCGACCAGCCACCACTTGCCTTGGTATTTCTCTACGCGGAACAAACCCGTAGCCTTAAGCTGGGGCCCGGCGGTCCAGCCGCCGTATTTATTTCGGTCCGCCGGTCCGGAATGTGCGGAAAGGTCCTTTTGCTCTGCTTTACCATGAGCTTTCAACTCATCGATAGAATGCGTTTTACCCGGCCAGTCCCGGTGAACAAACTGGCCAAGCTCGTCGATGAAGGGGCAGAAAGTTTTCGCATTCAGAACTGTTACGCTGCCGCCGGCGCGGATATTCCTGATCTCAAAAACATGGTCAATACGAGGCCTGGCGACATAAAAAAGCATCTGGGTGATATTCGATGTATCGACCTTGCCTGCATGAACGGGATAGCCCCTCATGCCGATTAATTCCAGCGGCTCGGATAGCTTCCAGGGCACGGGGAAAATCCGCACCATCAGAATCCCTTGTTCACCACCAGTAAGAGTAATGCTCTCGGTCACGCAGTTTTTCCTGCCGTCGGCGCCGGGATTATCGACACGACAGCTAACGGCAACCGGCTCGTCAGAGACGTTCTTCACATCGATGGAGATATGCTCGTACTCCGACAGGTCCCACTTTCCCGCCGGGGCTTTTAATGTGATTCCCGGCCACGGTTTCTCATGGCCTGTTTCGATGCGCAGTCCTGCAGCCGCCTGCATAACCTTCGCATCGCTCGTAATGACCGAGCCAATGTCGAAATCTCTGCCGAAGGTAAAAAGAACCAGTGACCCAGCCTGCTCTGCGGCAAGAATTCCGACCGGCCCGGTTACAAATCCGCCTATAACAAACATCAGAACAGCAATAAAATACCCTGCCTTATTCATCGGTTTACCCTTCCAATAATAGTACATGATATGCAAAGTCTTTGCTCTGCGTCTCGAAGTTCAAGAGATTTGCATCGCCGTCAAATTCAACGCTGCGAATTTTTTCGCCTTTTTCATCCACGGCGGAGAGCGATTTTACCCGCAGGTCACCGACGGCGGTTAGCTTCTCAATATTCATCTCAATCGTGAACGGGTCAATATCGGGCAGAGGCGTGATAACAATCAAGTTTTCCTTTTGCCGCCAGCGAAACGCGCCTTCGGTGATTACGGGGCCGAAATCAATCCGCACCTTTTTTTCATTCCATCGTCCCGCGGCCCGGATTTCACGCCGGCCGGCTCTGTTAAACGCCCTGACGTTGAAATAATCGCCCGATGGCCCGCGGGATTGTTCGACGATCACGCCGTCAATCCTCTCGATAGCGGATTCAATCCGCCCGTTCCGTGCGAAGTATCCATACTGGGGCAGCGTCTTTCCGGCCACGCTCCAATCATCAGCGCCCCGATTGACGTAAACGCGTGCGCCTGATTTCCACGCGACAATCTGCTTATGAATATCGCCGTGAACAAATTCGACGCTTTCGATTTCATCGAGCGCGTTGCTCCGGACAAAATCCTGCGCCAGCCAGTATTTCCGAACGGCGCCGCGACCGAACGCAGCCCGGTCGACCATCAGGGCGTGACCTTCGAGAATCTCAGCGCTGATGTAATCATCGCTCTCGATACCGTGTCCCTGCCGGTCACGCCCACCCTGATAGCGGCTGGAATAACCGACACCATGCAGGCTGAATTTATCATGCAGCACCGCATCGAACCACGGCACCCGCTCCCAGTCTTTGCAGTTAAGTTTGATACAGAACCTCTTGCTCTCCGGCGTAATCTGCAGGTGCTGACAATCCGAGCCGTCGAGATAACTGGTCAGTTGATCGTGACCCGCTTCGGAGGTCATCGGTGCATTATCTCCCAGATAGTCCCGTATCCATGCGAAGGTCTCGCCCCAGCTTTTGCGGGTTTCGAGCATCGAATGAAAATCGCCCTGCTTGTCGTAGAAATCGAAACACGGCAGCGATGTGAACACGTCAATAAAATAGTGAGTAGGTCTGAGATTGGGCTTTATCAATTTCATATTGCGTTTCACAAACGGCATAATCCGGTCCGGCCGCCAGCGGTAGCTCTGGGCGTCCCGGCCCCTGTTAATCCACGCCTTAACCGGCTCGCCCTGCTCGGTAAAGCAGATGTGATTGTAGCTGTAATCGGCCGCATCGGGGTAGAAATCGATATAGTTATCATGCAGACCCCACGGAATATCGTGCTCGCCGCAGACCTCTGCAATCCGCCGCATATCCTCAACCGTGCCGAGTTGCGGCTGCGGCGGATAAATGTCGGGCAGGCGATAATCATATCCCCAACGCTGCCAGACGTGAACCGTCAGCAGCGAATCCGTCAGGCCGTAAGCGATCATTCGCTTCATCGTCTCGGCGATCTCGGTGTAGCGACCGCCCCAGATATCGAAAACAAATCGCCCCGCTTTTTGCTCGAAACCGCCGGCCCGCTGCTTGTCGTACAAAGGACGGTATTTCCGGGCACAGTCAAACGCACCTTTATCACTCGGCACAAAAGTCATCGTTGCGTCGAGATGCGTGTGAAGCGAATAAATCTTCTGCTCGGGATTAACTTCCAGATAGTCCGGCGGATTATCGCAGGCGACCAGAAGCGACAATCCGCCATCGAAATCGAAGCCGACGTGGCTCGTTGATAAATTGTGCCCGCCGAACCCGGCCCTGAACGCTTCCGGCTCGATGATACAATATCCATGCCCATAGTACACCCGGGGTGCTTGCTGGTCAGCTAAACCTATTGCAAAATCCGTAATTCGTTTCGGGCAATCGACTTTAATCCGCAGCCCGCCCTTCTCAGGCCAAATCCGCGTCACGAACTCAACATCCCGCCCTTCGACCTGAAGAAGCTGCCTGCAGGCCAGGACCTGATTTTCGTATTGCCATGTCCCGGCTCCCCTGCCAAGCGTGGAGGTTTCCCGACCGAGTACAGCGAGTTTAAGACCATCAAACACAACGCATTTATCATCGTTGCCGATAGCGATCACCGCATCTGCCGGCCCCTGTGCGGACGGGATAACCGCCGCGCGGTACTGCTCATCGAGATTAAAAAGAAAGCCCCTGCCGTTTCCAGTTTTTACCAGCGTCCTTGCCGACCGGCGCAAGGCTTCTCTTTCGGCTTCCGTGATGGACTCGGGCAGTTCACCTGCAATAACCATCGGCTCGCCCCAAAAGGACGAATCACAAGTCGTATTGCGTTTCGGCCCCGGGTGGCTTTCCAGCCCCAGCAGTATCCGCTTGCCGGCAAACCTGCTCAAATCCACCTGGGCATCCAGCCATTTTTTGCTGTCGGTGTGACGCTCGAAGAGTTTCTCGCCATCGGCCCAGACTCGGAATGTCACGCCGTCACTGGCGGGCTCGGTGGCTGAGTGATCCCTGATGGAGTTTGCGAAAACCAGCTTTATCGGAGCCGCCCTCGGCAGTTGCAGCACATACTCGGCAAAGATTGTTCCGCCGCCCGGCTTCCAGGGCGGATGCATTACTAACGCGTTTTTTGTCGCTCCGCGGGTAATGGTGCCGTAAGAAAGATTGGCTGACGATTCCGACGAGGAGCCTTGCCAGCCGACCGGCATATAAACCAGGGACTTATCGTAATAGCTCCATGCCGCCCGGTGCGTCCGAAGCAGCCACAGGGGCAAGGCACCGTTATCCGGGACCACGTTTACCGGAACCTGCGGCGGCTGCCCGGATGAAGTGGCCGGCTTCTCGAAATTCGACTTGAATATCTGCACAGCGTGTGCCGTGACAGTTCGGCCCTCATGCTGAAAATCCGCATATACATGAACTGGATATAACGCCGAACACGCTCCTTCTCCCGCAGCTATCCGAAACGTCGTCTTGACCTCCTTACCCGGAGAGACAGTGATGTTTGTTCCTGTCTGGCCCACCGCATAACATTCGTCCACAAGATCAGTTAAATGCAGGCGGACATCCAGCGAAGACTGGCCTTTATTGCCGACAGTGACTTCTACTTCTCGTGGCTCGTCTAACATTGTCACATCCGCGATGTCGGATATTCTCAGTTCCAGCGGTCCTTCGTTGACAATATGCCCATTGAATGCGAACGTAGTGCAGGCAACCGACAAAAGAAACGATACGAATCCGACACAATGAGTTTTTGACATGACCATCTCTCCTACGGGATTATCTGGCTGTATATGACGCTATTGTCGTAAGTTCTGCCTTTACCATCATGGGGACAGTGAAAAAACGATGTGCTCGGCCAGACCGTCGGCACAGAAGCCGGTTTTCCTTTGATAGTACAATGCAAATGAAGCAGCACGAGTGGCTCCAAGGCGTCAAATTTCGCGTAAAGATGCTTCCGGGTTCTTACAAAAAACCCCTCGTAAAAACAGTTCGTTACAATATTGTCGCCAATCTTCTTCGCCAGGTTTAGGTAGGCGTCCTTTCCTGTTTTCGTGTGGAGCTCGAGAAATCCGAGAAGAGCGGCATAGGCTGAACTATCCGTATGATCCGGAAGTTGCGGCTGGTCCCCGGCCGTCGCCCCGATGTCGCCGAGATCGTTTCCCCGCGCGATACTCCGCGCCATCTCCCACATGAATGCATCGCCTGTGATTCTATAGGCCAGGGCGTACGTCCAAAAATCCATCGGCCCGGCACGCCCCGCCTTTAAGACCCGGCCCTTAGGTCCAAAGTAACCGTCCTTCTTGCACACATAGCCTTCCATGCTCGTGCCGTCTGTCAGCATCGGAATGAATGAGTTATCCTTCTCACGATATGCGACCTTGCCCCAGGCGGTCAATTCCTCCAGCGCCCATTGGGTATACTCTTTGCCTTCGTCACCCAAAACTTCTCCCAGCAGGAACTGGCAGATCTGAGGCTTCACAGCAGGGGTGCTGCCGTAGCATGGAAACAGCGTTCCTTCGACGACGAAATGCCGCTTGAAATCATCGCCGTACTGATATTGGGCGCGGTCTCCCCGGATGCCTGGCCCGTTGCACCAGGCCGTCTTGCTCTGATTGAACTGGTAGCCGCCGATTCCTGTCTTTGGATTTCGCGTCTCGACATATCTATAGGCCAGGCGCTTGCTCCAGATGAGCGGTTCCTTCTCGCCGGACAGTTCTGACAGCATCGCTCCTGCATAGAATAAGTCGCTGCCGGTATTCAGGAATGACAAACCTTTGCCCCAGAAGAAGACCGGCCCGCCTTCATATTCATTGGCCCACGGATTGCCGAATTGCTTCTTCGGACTACCATGCCGGTTCATCTCCAGGTTCGACCAATTCAGAATATGGGCCGCCCAGAACGTCTCCAAAAATTGCCTGGTTGCTTGTGGATTGACCTGCCACATCAGCTCGTAGTATGGATAATGGCATTTTAACTCGTGCGAGTATTGCTCCATGCAGAGCGCATCGGCCCGGGCGTCGTAAGCGATGTGTCCGCCCCAGTGCAGCAATCCATTAGGACTCCGCAAATTGGCGAACGCATACTCAACAGCCTCCACGGCAGCCCGGCGATACTTCGCATCATTCGTAAGAGACGTCAATCCATCCAACACACGGAACAGGTTCTGCTGGCTCGCCAGATTGGACAGAATCCATATCTTGCCGTCCCTCTTCCATTTCACCGGCTCGTGGGTATGGATGTTCAGCCCATCAACGAACAAGGGCGTATGTTTGGATCCATACGTGTCTTTGCCATACTTAAGGACATTATCCGCAAACGTCTGCACGGCAGAAAGATACTTGTCCTCATTGCCGGCAAATGCTGCTGCGGTCGTTAATAAAATCAGCAGCGCAATCCAGCTTATCGAATTCTTCATCATAAACACCTTTCGTCGTATGAATATCCGTTATCACCTACCGTGTCAAAAGATACCACATGGTTCTGTACTGCGGCGAAAGTCGCAGCAGACCCTTTCCAGACCTATCCGAAGCCGGCACATTTCCGCTCGGCATCCCATCGGCTCCGAGGGCCCGGCATTTCCAGCGGCCTTCCGGCAGAATCAGGACCGCTTCGACAGCCTCTATCTGAACGGGTGACTCACCCCAGTTCCTGCCGACCGTTTGGCGGTCATCGGAGAATATCATGCCGGTATTTTCGCATCGGCCGCAGGCGATAACCAGAATCTTTCGGCTCTCATTTACGGCCGCATCGTCCAGAGCAGTAATCGTCATTGCCACAAAACTCGGTGACGTCACGGCGATCCGCCCTTCTGTCGACGCTTCAAACCGGTTTGCGTGGCCGGCAAAGGTCCAGGCGGACGATCCCCACGCAGCGTAGAATCCGCGACCATGTTCGACAAACCAGTCCAATACGGGATCCGAACCATCGGCGTCCTTCGAAGCACTCCGGCCGGCAAAAGCCGAAACGAATTGCGTTTTGAGCATTTCGTAGCGGGTAATCCGAGCACGCTCGGCCAGAACGTCGAACATGTCACGATTATGCCTTAGATGCAGATCCACCAGAGACGCCAGAATCTCATCGGATCCGGTTAACGGTACCAGCGAAATTCCGCTCAACGGCTGAATGCCGCCCTCGCGAAATATAGCAGATCCTGCCCGCATGAAACCCCACTTGGCGGGATTCGTGTCGATATCGAAATAGCTGTTCAAGTGCTCACGATCCCATTCGTCCGAGCTGTGACTATATGTGTAAAGCCATACCCCGTCCCAATCCTGGGCGGCGGCGAAGGAAGCGATCATCGGAACGCACTCGGCCTGCGAGTCAAGGGGGGCGGGATGATTGTACTCGCTCAGCGTGAAAGGTTTGTTAGCCAGACGCCTCGCAGCCAGACTGAAAACAGTAGCCTCGTCGGGATAATCCGTCATTGGTTTCTGGTTGATAAGCCAGTTGCCGGCGTCCCAGGGCCGGCCTGGAAAACGCGGATGCTGCCAGTACGCATGAGTATCGATGAAGTCCATGTCGCTCTGAGTATAAAGCCCCAGTGGCCCGAAGACAATCGTACCGGTGACAAGTGCCCCGGAGCCGAGATCGCTTTTGATAAATTCACGCATGCCGTCAAAATAACTCTTTTCCGCCCCGGCGAGAAAAAGCATCCTGTCGGTCGTTCGCTGAGGGCTTTCGTTGTCAGCAAAAAGTGTGACGCTTCCGGCATCAACGTTTTCACCTTCAGCCAGGCCCATTCTGCCGCCCGGACGGAACTGGACATTCGCAAGATATACCGGGGCGGCGCTTCCACCGAAAGCAAAGTTAATGCGCGTATTATTTTCATCCGCCCCGGCAACAAAACCGAAGCTGAACGTCTGCCATTGATTCGTTAATTCCGCCTGCCGGGACAGTCCGAGATTTCCCCACGGGCCTGCGGCCTGGCCGACATTGCAGCCCAACTGCCTCGGGCGGTCGGCGGCGGCCTCAAAAATCACCGTGTAATACTGCCCCGCTGCGATGGAGATCCCGCCCTGGTTTAACTGCAAGTGCCACTGCGTATCGTCGCCCTCTGCGATCTCGATAAACAGCGTATCTTTCGAGCGATATTGACGCCGGGAAAGCGAAGCCTGGCAACCTTCATGCTGCTCCAGGCGCCAGTCATTCGGAACAGATCCCGCCGGCCCGTCCATCTGCAAATCGCCGTTGCTAAGAAGGTCTCCACCGAGTTGCTGGGCACCTTCGGCCCAGGCATCGCGCAGCTTCTCGTTCGAGTCATAACGAATTGCGAGCCAGGCGTTAAATTGCTCCTGCAGAATATCCGCATAATACGGCGGCAGCGTCCGCAGCGTCTCATCGCTGGACCACATGAAGAAACTGTTCTCGTTGGTTATCTCGACAATCGCCACCGCCGGGTCGTTGGCGTAACGGACGCCGCGATACGGATTAACATGGCTCAGCATTTGGCGGGCATAATCCTTCTGGGCATCGATAAGCTCCGGCGTGAAAATATTGGTAATCTTGTCATATCCACGGTTCGTATCGGGCAGTCCGATGTACTCGCTGTGTTCCCGGCCGACGTGCAGGTTGAGATTCACGCAGATGCCGTGAAGGGCGAGCTGATTTATAAAAAAGTCCAGCCTGTCGAGCGCCTCGGGATCGATGTTTTTGCCGTCGGCGGAGTTCCAGATACCTCGCGGCCATCGGGAGGTATCCAGGTGATGACACCGGACGCTATTGACTCCGGCCGCAGCCATGCGGGCGGCGATAAAAGGGGCGTCCTCATGAGTTGGCAGATTCGCTCCAAAAGATAAATTCACGCCCCAGAGGCGAACGCGCTTTGATCCACGATAGAAATGGCCATTATCCGCCAGCAGGCGGTCACTATCGATTAGAATCGGCTCGTAAGATGTTACAGCAATCGGCGAGTTAGCGTCGGGCCTGGCGGGAATCACAAAAGGCACAAACTTCGCAGCCGCCCTGTCGCAGGCAAGAGTACAGGTTATAAGTGCAAGAATGAAAAATTGCTCCGCGTACTTTTTTCCTATTCTTCCATGAACGTTGATAAAACACCCCTTGGGCATCATGGTTGTCTCCTCTTAAAATACAATATAGTTTGTTAAGTACTAAGCTCTAATGCCATTTAGGTTAAATTATTATAGCTTTTGTAATTCTGTCATTCCGGCCTTAAGCCGGAATCCGCAAACAGAGCAATGGATTCCCGCTTTCGCGGGAATGACAAAATGTGACATTTAATTTTAGAAACGACACTTACTGAAAATGATATACTCTGCTCTCCATACTATCAATTGAAAAAGGCTTTTGCAAAATGTGGAAATTATAACGGAGCTTGCAAAAAGGCTCGTTGGGCGATATCATTGCCGTTGAGTGAATTATCAGTTACTCAAACTGACCGATTCGCGCCGTCATCCCTGCGAAAGCAGGGATCCATAAATGTAACGGCTTTAGTGGATTCCCGCTTTCGCGGGAATGACAGATTGTGTTATGTTATTGCCATTGGACAATTTGCTGTAGTATTCGACTCAAAAACGGTCAGTTTGAGCCAGTGAGTAATCGAGTAAATAGCGAAATATAGCTGGGAGGACTCAGCAATTATGAAGATAAATTTGATTATATTTTTAACGGCCGCTCTTATTTCGGCCGGCTTAATTCCAACAACCGCCCAAGCAAACGAGAGCTCAAAACGCAGGGCAAGAGGTCCAAACGTGCCTGAGGGAACTCGCATCCTCCGCGACCTCGCTTATGTTCCTGACGGCCACGAACGGCAGAAACTCGATCTTTATCTGCCCGAACAAAGCGAGGGCGGCGAAAATATGCCGCTGATTGTCTGGGTGCACGGCGGCGCGTGGCGAGCCGGGAGCAAGAGAAACTGCCGCTCCGCACGATTCCTAAGACAAGGCTACGCCGCGGTGAGCATCAACTATCGACTCAGCCGGCATGCAATCTTCCCGGCACAGATCGAAGACTGCAAGGCCGCAATCCGATTTCTCCGCGCCAATGCAGATAAATACAACATAGATCCGGATCGAATCGGAGTATGGGGTTCATCCGCCGGCGGTCATTTAGTGGCCATGCTCGGGACGACCGGAGATATAAAGCAATTCGACAAAGGGCCGAACCTGCACGTTTCCAGCCGGGTCCAGGCGGTATGTGACTACTTCGGCCCCACCGACCTGACGAAAATGAGCGATTTCGAGAGCACAATGGACCATGATGCCCCCGATTCACCGGAGTCACTACTTGTCGGAGGACCGGTTCAGGAAAACAAGGAAGCCTGCAAAAGTGCCAATCCCATTACGTATGTCAGCAAAGAGGACCCGCCTTTTCTAATCTGTCACGGGGACAAAGACATGCTTGTCCCCCATAACCAAAGCGTCCTTCTCAACGCCGCTTTGAAAAAGACCGGCGTAAACGTGAAATTTCATACCGTTAAAGGCGGCGGACACGGCTTTCGGGACCCGGAGGTTGACAGGATGGTACTGGAATTCTTCGACAGGCACCTCAAAGAATCCGAAAGACAATCATCGAAATGAATTTGTTTGAGAACCAGGATCCTTTCTATATAATCGCGAAACGTATGCAGCGCGGAACTAATCAATCAATTAACGGAGATTGCAATGACACATAAATTCATCAATCAAATCGAGCCGGGACAGAAAATAGACGATATTTACATAGTCAAAGATCCGATTCTGCGAAGCACAACGAGGGGCGATTTGTATATAGCGATGTTCCTTACCGACCGAACGGGACAATTGAACGGACGGATGTGGCAGGCGACCGAAGCGACTTACAAATCACTGCCGAAACCCGGCTTCGTACACATAAAGGGCCGAAGCGAGCTGTATCAGAACAATCTGCAAATTATCATAAATAACGTCGCCGTAATCGATCCGGGCACGGTTAACATTGAAGATTTTCTTCCGAGAACAAAAAAAGATACGAAGCAGATGTTCGAAGAGGTCAAAGCGATTGTCGGCAGTATAGAAAACTCGCGGTTGAAGGCGCTGGTCGTCGAGTTTTTGGCGGATACCGAGTTGATGGAGAAATTCTGCAACGCGCCGGCGGCGATGAAAATGCACCATGACTATATCGGCGGGCTTTTGGAGCATACCCATAACATGCTGCGAGCGGCCGTTGCGATATTGCCGTTGTATCCGGATGTGCAGACCGATCTGGTTTTGGCCGGGATTTTTCTCCACGACATCGGTAAAACCGATGAGCTTGCATACGATATGGCCTTTTCGTACACCGACTCGGGCCAGTTAATCGGACATATATCCAAGAGCCTTCTTATGATTAATCAAAAGGCCGATTCCTTGAGGTCCGGCGGTACGCAAATCGATCAGGCGGTATTGGACGCCCTGGGACATATTATCCTCGCGCATCACGGATCATACGAATTCGGCTCTCCCAAGCTGCCGGCGACGGCCGAGGCCTTTATGGTCTGTTATATCGACGATCTGGACGCGAAGATAAACCAGGTGACATCAGCGATTGACAATGAACTCGGCGATACAAACTGGACCGCATGGCAAAAGTCCCTCCAAACCCGCCTTTACCGAAAGCGACTCGAATAAGGACTTACGTAAAAAATATGGATCAACTGCAAAAATAATAATCGCCGGAGCCTATTAGGAATTTCGATTATGAAATACGGCATTGTTTTACCCATATTGTCTTTATTGACGGCGGCGCAAATGAGTGCTGCTGCCGAGTGGTACGCGGGGCCCGATGGTAAAGCCGCAAATCCCGGCACAAAAGAAGCGCCCTGGGATATCGCCTCGGCATTAGATGGCGGGCATCAGATTGCCGCCGGGGACACGATTTACCTGCTTGAAGGGACCTATAAACGCCGCCCCGCAGAGCTTTTCGAAGTCCGCCTGGCGGGAACCGAGGATAATCCGATTCATGTCCGGGCCCTCGGCGGCAAGCGAGCCAAAATAGACGGGGGGCTTTCCATACAAAGTCCTTCCGCAAACGTATGGATTCGCGACCTGGAAATATTCGTTTCTGAACCTGTGCCGGAAAAGCCAGTCAGTCCCGGCTCGCATCCCGAAGACCTGAAACGGCCCTGGGGCGGGCTTCACATGCACGGCGGAAAAAACTGTAAATATATCAACCTGCTCATCTATAATTGCAACCAGGGCATAAGCTGCTGGAAAGGCGAAATCAATCCGGAGATATACGGGTGCATTATCTACAACAACGGCTGGCTCGGCACCGACCGCGGCCACGGGCATTGTATCTATACACAGAACGACGAAGGCGTCAAAGTAATCTCCAACTGCATAATGAGCTGCCGCTACGGCGGCACTTATACCATGCATGCCTACGGCTCAGAACGCGCTTACGTGAATAACTATCTCGTCGAAGAAAACATCTGCTACGACATAGGGCCGTTCCTGATCGGCGGCGGAAGGCCGAGCCGGAATATCAGGGTATTCCGAAACTACCTGCATAATATCAGCATGAGGATCGGATACAATGCACCGTACAACGAAAACTGCGAGCTGCGCGATAACATAATAGTCAATGGCGAGCTGAGCATTGACCGGTACCAAAATGCCGTTCAGGAAGGTAATTTAGTCATAAAAAAAGGACAAACGCGCCCGGCAGAAACCATGACGATTTTCCTGCCGAATCGATACGACAAAAATCGCGCGCATCTGGCAATTTATAACTGGGAGTCGGCGGAAAAAGTCCGAGTCGAAACCGGGGACTTTTTCAAAAGCGGGCAGACCTTTCACCTGATGAACCCCCGAGATCTTTCCGGCAGTCCCATAATACAAGGCACTTGCGAGAAAGGTGCAATCGACGTGACTGTGAAAAGCGAATTCGCAGTTTTCGTCGTCCTTAAAAGCCGCTGATGCTGCTTAGGAAGGTGACGGGGCATTAAAATCTGCCCCGCCACGTCCTTCCAATCCCATCGGAACACGGATGCTCCCTTATCTTCGATAAAGAGCGTTGAAAAACAAACGCCCTTTACCTCCGGGTAATAACATCCCCCCATATGCTGGATATATCGAACATTTTGTGGTGATTTATTGAGATTAATACTCCTGGAGTGACAACCGTATGTCACAGCTCGTGAAAAAAACTGGAAATTTGGCGGGTTTTGACTTAGATGTGAACTTTTGCAAAATTGAAAAAGATTTTTGCAAAATTGCAGTTAGGCATATATTATTTCAGAAAATCAGCTTCTCGATTTTCTGAAAATAATTAGGTACTGTAGCATAACCTATTGTCTTATCGAATGTTACACATCGCTTTTTTAGAAAGAAAAAATCAAAGGAAAAGATTTTTTCTTTCCAAAAGTATGCCTAACTTCAATTTTGCAAAAGTTCATATTGAAGTTAGATGCTATGCACAGCATCCCGCTGCAGGACTATGCCGGAAAATCGCCAGATTTTCTCGAATTGCTTATACGGTATCAACCTCTCGCCCATAACCGGGTCGGCGACGGTAATCACATCATCCGAGACCTTCAGGACGGCAATGCAGTGGTCAAGGAGGAACGCATTCCGTACGACAGCTAATGTAATGCCCGCTTTTCTGAGTTGATCGATCGAGTCGAAGCGACGGTACCGGCAGCTCAGGCCCTCATTGCCGTAACGATCTTGAAGAGCCGAGGAAAGACAGGCCGGAAGTGTTCCTATAACCGGATTTGAATACGAAAGTACGGCTATTTCGCCCTCTTCGGCGGCTAAACCCAACTTTCCAAGGGCCGTTACCGCCGCCGCAGGGCCGCAGGTATAATACGTAGTCTGAAGGCAGATGCCGTTCGAATCATACTGAGTCCGAAGATTTGAAAGGCTGTCTTTAATCAATGCCGGCACGAGAAAAGGCAATACCGAAAACCAAAAGACAAACATAGCCATCATGATACAGACGATAAGCTTCTCAAATTTGTGAGGCAGTCGCGATAACGGAACGGTTAGACCCATTGAAACCGCCAGGGACAAAACCACGAATCTGACCCGACCGGCCACAATCCATGAGAAGGGCGCGACAAAATAGAAAACGCCATTGAACCTTACCAGAGCAAGCATAGCAATAAGCACGGCAGGTAGAATATAGCCCAATATCCAATAGGGTTTTCGAAAGCCTGAAAAAATTCTGCCCGCGAAAATCCCGAATATAGCGATAAGGATAACACCTGAAGTCTCAAACCACGGATTCATCCCTCACCCTTTCAAGTACCCATACTATTCTTAGAAGCATTTTATCAAATCAAGGTCACAAAGTCAAGCGAATTGTATTGTGTCGATCCCACACAACAACGATTGACGGCCGCCTGCTATGGACCTATAATCAAAAAAAAGAAAACGTAACAATCATAACTATAGTACACTGGGGAAGTTTATTATGAGACAATCGACAATAACTAAGAAATGCTCGCTGATCGTATTCGCCGCCGTACTGACATCCGTTTCGGTTACGGCGACAGCCGCTTCGACGAAAAGGATAGAGATTTACAAACCAAACCCGGCTTATTGGCAATATGACGGCAAGCCTGTCTTGCTACTCGGCGGCACTAAGGACGACAATCTCTTCCAAATTCCTAACTTAAAAGAGCATCTCGACCTTCTTAAGTCCGTGGGCGGCAATTACGTGCGCAACACGATGTCCAGCCGGGATCAGGGCAATGCCTGGCCGTTCAGCAAGGTAAACGACAAGTACGACCTGGAAAAGTGGAACGATGAATACTGGGAAAGGTTCGAGAGATTCCTGCGTTTAACGCAAGAGCGGGACATTATCGTGCAAATCGAAGTCTGGGCCACCTTCGACTACTATCGCGACAACTGGGACGTAAATCCGTTCAATCCAAATAACAACGTCAATTACACCGCCGGGCAGACAGCTCTGCCGGTAAAGGTCAACACTCACCCGACCCGCACCGATAATAATTTCTTCTGGTCCGTGCCCACAGAAAGAAACAGAAAAATCGTGCTCAAATATCAGCGGCGTTTCGTAGATAAGCTGCTCTCGTACTCGCTGAAGTTCGGTAACGTCCTCTTCTGCATGGACAACGAAACATCAGTGACGCCAGAGTGGGGCTGGTACTGGTCCGGGCATATCAAGGCAAAGGCAAAAACCGCTGGCCTGAGCGTTCAAACGACCGAAATGTGGGATCCGTGGGACCTGGCGCATAAGATGCACAGCGCGACATTCGACCATCCGGAGACATATTCGTTCGTGGATATTTCGCAGAACAACCATCAAAAGAAACAACAGCACTGGGACAACGCCCAGCGTCAGCGGGCACGGATAGCTGATAACATTCGCCCGCTTAACAACGTCAAAATTTACGGAGCCGACACAGGCAGGTTCGGAAACGATCGGGATGGCGCCGAGCGCTTCTGGCGCAACATCTTCGGCGGCCTGGCATCGGCACGATTCCACCGCCCCGATTCAGGACTGGGTCTTGGCGACAAAGCCCAGGCGAATATCCGCAGTATGCGAATGATTACCGATAAAATGAACATCTTCACATGTGAGCCTCATAACGATTTGCTTTCGGACAGGCAGCCCAACGAAGCCTATTGCATTGCTAATCCCGGCAAAGAATACGCCGTATATTTCCCCAACGGCGGAGAGGTCACACTGGACATAGCCTCATTAAAGAAACCGGCCTCAGTCCGTTGGCTGGACATAATGAAAAATCAATGGACGAGCGCCCGGCAAATTAAAAGCGAGAGCAAACTAAAGCTGCATTGCCCATCCCAAGGCTATTGGGCGGCTTTGATAACAAAGCAGAAGTAAAAAGCAAAACAAAAAACATTAGGGAGCCAGGCCTATCTTTTTGCGTTTGGCAGTTTACGCCACGACCTTCCGGCAGAGCTTCGCCCGAACGGGATTGAGCTCGATATATTTCATCGCCAGCCGGAAGTGCCGCTCATCCGGATCGCATGAATAGAAACGTCCCTGCCAAAGGTGGCCGCTGCGGCCGTGAAAGCAGTTGATATACTGCGTGTAGCAAAAGTGCGTTCTGCCGACGCGGCCCTGGCCAGCGAATCCTGCTCGTGCGGGATAGCGACGATATGGATATGATTGCTCATCAGGCAATAGCCGCCCAGTTCCAGCGAGTATTGTGTCCGCCTGCTCTTTCAAAAGCTCCAGATAAACCCGGCGATCATCATCTACAAAGAACACATCGTAGCGGTTGTTCCCGCGCTGCGTGATATGATGGGCGAATCCAACGGCTATTGTCCTGGCTAACCTCGGTATGAAAGCCAGATTATCACAAGAACAAACCCATGTCAAAAAAAAATAGGTGGCTGTCCCGAATAGCATCGAACAATGATAGCGGTAATCGTTGTCGTCCTTGACAATAGGCACTGGGGTCCGGCGAGGCCGTTACCTGTTGTCCGCAGGCGGCTTGTTCAGCTAAGATTTGAGCCACCGCCTCTCGGCAGGGACAGTCGGGGTCCAGGACCTGGATGAGAAAAGCCCAGAGGGTTTGAATGGGCGTCCAGATGCGCTCTCGCCAGTGGTAGTTCTCCACGGCAGCCGCATCCAGAATATCCCTCGCCGAGAGGAACTCGGCAAAGAACTTGATCCTTTTGAAAAAATCATCCTTGAGAATTTTTCTGAAATGTGCAATCCTGGCCATTTGTAGCCTCCTTTCGTTTTAAGTGAATGTTTGGTTACTACAGTCCACTTAAAACATAGGAGGCTTTTTTTCAAGTCTTTGTATTATAAAATGTTAACGCTTATCTTCATGCTATTCGGGACTATCCCCTTTTCTGGGGGGGTATGTCTGCAGGTTGGGTTGTTTTATGATAGGCTGAGCCCCATGGCGGTGATCCAGTTCGCGTGCCGGGTATGGTCTTCGGAGTTTGTCTGGGCGGGGCGGGCAGCTCCTACCGCTTCGAGACAGTCTCCGATCTGCGCCGCCATCTGCGCTCGTTTTGCGATTTTTGTGTAGAGGTCCTTATCCACGGCGTGGCCGGATACGAAAATGATTTGATTGACCTTAGGTCTATTGTAGGTCGAGCTGAACCTGACGCGGCACATGTCCATCTCGGAGTCGAGCAGATCGACCATCCTGTCAATGTCGAGATCCTTGGCTCCCACCGGGGCCGAGTGGGCGAAGTACAGATTCATATTGTCGCAGATGACTATATTTGTACAGCTCTTTCTGATGTCGAGCAGCATAACAGGGTTGTCATCCTGCCCCATTTGCCTTGTCCAGAGATGGGTATATGCCCTCAAGACTGCCATCGGCCAGACGGAGATGGCAGCTACCTTCAGGTGAGCCTTCTCGTATATCGCCAGGTGCCTGTAGAGCTTTGTTTTGTCGGTCGCCATAACGAGGATGTTCTCGCTGTCGGCCTTGACGTGTTCCATCAGCACATCTTCCGGGGCAATCCGGAGCTTGGGCTTCAAATGGTTAAGTATGGCATTCTGCAATTCGCCTTCGGGTGCTTTGGGCATCTGGATGGTGTCGATGAAAAGATCGCCGGAAGGCAGCGCGGCTATCGCCTTTTTGCCCCGGAACTGTCCGTGTGCGACCGATTGGGCCGTGGCTTTGATGACCCATCTTTGCCATGAGGTGCTGCCGGGTTTAATGTCCGACGGGTATTCAATACTGTCGGCTGCGAGCAGACGGACGGCGTCCTTGTCGCCGGCCATCTGGACCAGCGTCAGGGCATCGTCTCCCATATCCACGCCAATCGGGCGTGCATGATTTCCGAAAAATTCCAGCATATCACTTATATCCTCTATGAAATTGCCTGGATTCGGTGCGAGTCTCGCCTGTTTTACAGCTTCGAAGCCTATAGCTTTATCGTCTTTCGGAGAGTGCGACATAAAAGAATAGTCGCCAAAATTTGCTGAATGTGAAACAAGCATCCGCCTAACGTCCTAAAAAACCGGATTTAGGTAAAAAAATGCGTATGAGTAATTGAAGAGGTGCGGTAAATTTTCTGCTTCCCGGCTTGCTTTGGCGAGATGAGGGGAACGAAATATAGGGAACCGGCAGACCGGGATAACAGGGGGCAGGCGATCAGGATAGCAGGTAATCAGGGAAAACGCAACGAGAATCGAGCATCGATATCCGGTACCAAGACGCAAAATTCAAGATATGAGCTGGTATTCTTCGACTACGTTCTATGAGAAGTTAATGTAATATAAACCAAACTGCTTTTAGCCCGCATTTCTCACAACCCCATTGAAAAAAGCTCCTTGTTCTGATATAACATTTTTATTCAAAAAGATTTAAACCAGAGACAAGGAGCTGTCTTATGAAAACACACTGTAATC
>Ga0180434_10003395_pt1 | contig 20324 bp, 21 predicted proteins | sample SS_ome_7_FD_132453 | JGI IMG/M metagenome (GOLD analysis project Ga0180434, IMG submission 132453) | Hypersaline lake sediment archaeal communities from the Salton Sea, California, USA - SS_1_D_2 metaG | ecosystem: Environmental > Aquatic > Non-marine Saline and Alkaline > Hypersaline >...
GGATCCCACATAGCAAAGCAGTTGGATTCAGAATGCTTATGGACTGTGATAGACAGTTCTGGTTTGATGATGATTGTTTCCCAAAGGTTCCCGGATGGATTGATGCGCACGCACTTTCAATGCGAGATATTCCCCATCTGTTGTACTTGCGAGAGTGGGCACACATTAAGCGCAAAGGAATTAGAGGCTCTGTTCAAAGCTATACAGGAGCAACGGCGTGCTTCATGTCGTTCACCAAAGAGATATATTCTAAGGTGGAGGGCTTTGAAAAAGGCCACGGTTTATATGGTGGATGGCATCATAGGCTTAGTCAGAGGCTTGCTGTCTGGGGTGATTATGTTAGCCTGGTTAATGCCGCTGACTATCTGCACTCTTTTGATATGGATGGTGCGCCGTCTGATTTCAATTATGCGTTCATGAGTAGCTTGCCACAACACGAGAGGGTTAAGAAATGATTAGTTTCATTTTGTCCTTTATTGTTTTGGTTCTGCTCGTGGAGATATTAGGAGATAAAGGGTATTATAAAAGTTCAGGCCGGGAAGATGAATAGAAAGACACTGCTTTGCTTTACAACGTTTAATAAGCTCGAAGTAACCCGCGAGTGCATGGAGTATGCGTGTGAATTGGGTTATGATATACTTGTAATAGATGATTGCTCCACGGATGGCACACAGGCTTATCTAACATCTATCGGGGTTGAGTTCATATCCAAGCGCGAGAGATTAGGGCTGACAGATAGCTGGAACCGGGCTTATGCTTATTTCAAAGCGAGTGATTATGATTACATGGTGCTTTGCAATAACGATGTGCTGATTCCTTCCGGCGCAGTAGAAAACCTTATCAGTCCGTATCCACTTACTGTGCCAATGACAACCAACGAGGGAGCGGGATATGCGTGTAAGGCGCAGGATGTACGCAAGTACTGGCCTAATCTTGTGTCTCAATACAAGGGCATTCAGGATATACAGGATCGTTTGAGCGTGAAGTATAAGTTTCAGAGGGCGGACTGCTGGACAGGGTTCTGCATGTGTATGTCTCGTGATATTATAGAGTTTGAACGGAGCGACGGTAATCTATTTGATCCAGCTAAGATCAATGTAGGCAATGATGATGATCTGGCTAGTCGGGTAGAAGCTTATCTATCTGTGGGATCATTCGTGTATCATTATAAAGGGGTTAGTTTCGATGGGCGCATAGCCGGGCGGGATGATTTAGGATGGCTACAAAACAGGAACCTCGGATGATCTGCTATACCGTCATTACGAACGACTACGACGAGCTAAAGGAGCCTTTTGTTTCCGAAGGGTGGCGGTACATTGTTTTCTCAGATCGCTTTATTGAATCTGAGCATTGGGAGTGCTATATTACAGACAAGCACAATAGAGATATCAAAATAAGGCCACATAAAGAGCTATTCCATGAGCCGTGTTTGTATGTGGACGGATCCATTGAGATTATAGGCAACCTGAATGAGTTCATAACAGAAGTACCCACCTGGTTTTCTATCTGGAAACACCCACATAGGGATTGTGTCTATGACGAGGCTGATGCGGTCGTGAGGTTAAAAGGATGTCATCCTGGTCTGGTTAAGCAACAGATGGCCCGATATGATATTCCTAAGCATTGGGGATTGGGTGCTAATGGGATTATGTTACGCGACCTATCAGATAGCAAGGTAAGGCAGATCTGTGAGCGGTGGTGGAAGGAGTATCAGAATGGGGTGGAGCGCGATCAGCTTAGTCTAATGCCGGTTTTTCACAAGATGGGGTATAAGCCTGATTTGTTCGGGAACGATATAATGAATAAATATTTCAAATGGGGTAAGCATGAAAAGGTACGACATAATTAATGGACTAATCAAAAAGTATGGTTTCAAGAGCTATCTTGAGATAGGCGTGTTTCAAAGGGAGAACTTCAGTAAGATCGAATGTGAACTAAAGAAGTGCGTGGATCCTAATTTCCCGGCTGACCACCATATGTCTTCTAATATGTTCTTTGAATTTAACCACGACACATACGATATTATCTTTATCGATGGGTTGCATACTGAGCTGCAGACGTTCGTGGATATATACCAGAGCTGGCAGATACTTAATAAGGGTGGGTTCATTGTCGTGCATGATTGCAACCCGGAAACAAAGTGGCACACCAGACCCCCGGAACAGTATAAGCGCGGTGAGGAATGGAATGGAACGACCTATCGCGGGTTTATTGCATTCAAACAAGCGCATCCAGAGATGAATTGCTTTGTTGTCAATGCAGATTACGGGTGTGGGATTATCACAGAGGGTTCAGGTGATTACTTCGAACAGTTTGATAAACACCGCGAATCTATCCTCACGCTGATTGAACCAAGTGTATTTAGCCATATTTACACGTAATTTGTATCTATTCTAAATAAGCCTTATATTTACGGTGTCATTCATTTGGTCTGTTAATTCATTACTTAATGGACAATTTAGTATTTAACTGCACCGATGCGCTTGATCAGGCGAACACTCCATCCTGTACTACAGATTACGGGGAGAGGGTTGTTAAGATCGCTTTGATGAAGGAGGGCGGTACGTTTTCCGTTGCTGCTTCTGATGTTCCTACGGCTGCGGAATTTGAAACCGCCATTGCCGCCGGGGAGATTTCAGTTATTGACGGGATCACCAACGGCCACAGGATTGAGAACGGTGCTACAGAGCTATCAGGTGATGATACTATTACCGGAGGTACTGAGCGATACGATGTAGAATATCGTATTGAAGGACGTATCAAGCTGATCGACGAGGCTATTGCCCGTATGACCGAGAAGCTTGATCGCTATTCTCAACTCCGTGTATGGTACTTCACCGAGAAAGATTACTGTTTTGGTGGCGCAACCGGGTACAAGTCGAGTCCGAACTTTGGGCTACGCATTACCGAGGGTAAAGGCCAGCCGACATATATTCCCTTCTTCTGCGATTTCATTGCCACCGGCGCTGATTACGCAGGATACGACGAAGATTATGCTGCATTAGACAATACCTAATGTTTTCAATTGAGCAGATAAGAGAGAAGATTAAGAACCCCGTTTCTAGTGATGACATTAGGAGCGGGGTTTCAATCCAGGACGCGCACAAGAAGCATGTCACAGGTGAGGGGTATAAGCTGAATCAATTAGTTGGCTTTGAGTCTAAGGCTGATTTTGATATACGTGTGCAGCTTTCTGAGCCGGCTACTATCCAGCTATGCGCCCTTATCACTGATAATTTAAATCGGTGGGTAACGAATCAAGGCACAGTTAAGATCATCAAGTTCAGGCAGGAGAAACAAGTTCAGGAGTTTAAGAAAGTTCTTAATCAAGTTTGGCGTGGTGGATCATTGGAAGATTTTATCCGAACGTTCTACAAAGATGCCATCTATCAGGAGATGGAGGGGTTTCTGCTTATCACGAAGCCGCTTATTCAGGATGGGTACATGATCCGCGAGGGGGTTGAGCTGAAGTACGAAGGTGAATCGCTGGATCCGTATATGATCTTTATCGCGGCTGAAGATGTTCACGACTTCAATTCTGTTGGTGATCATCTGGAATACCTAATTATTAAGGAGGGTGAGGTTGATGGGAAAGAGGTATTTCGCTTTATTGATGATACGCAGGATATAACCGTTGTGTATGATAAGGAAAAGGATGAAATCACCGCTTCAGAAGAAGATGTGGCTTATCATGGTGTAGGTTATACCCCGGCTATTCAGATCTCATCCATGAGCAAGCATCTAAAGAATGATAAGGTCAAGACATCTCCTATTGATCACGTCATTCCTGCATTGAATAGGTACATGCAGAAAGATTCTGATTTGATTATTCAGATGGTTCGGCACATGTATCCTAAGTTGGCGTCTGTCACCACTCAGTGTAAAATGTGCGACGGGCAGGGTTATGATTTTAGAACTATTGACGGGGTAGAGACAAAATTTAAGTGCAAGGATTGCAACGGAACGGGTAAGGTTGTTCCTATCTCTAGGGATGGCGTACTTGGGTTGCCTCAGTACATCGACGAAGGTAAGACAGCTTATCCGGGTACACCCGCTTCATATATCACTCCGGACAACGCCTCGCTTGTGACGGCGAGAGATGATCTGAAGGATCTTGCTTCACAGATCATGTACTCTGCGACGGGAGATAAGAACCTCGTGTCTGAGACGCTTAATACCGCTACTGAGAACCTTATTAATTACAAGGGACTAGAGGATAGGATAAGTGAGATCGTTGAGATGGTCGAAGGGCGGGAAGCGTTTATCATTCAGACGGTGGCTAAGATGCACCTTGATTACCAGAATGGGTTCCAGGATGTGTCAATTAAGTATGGCCGCAGGATGGCTATACGCGGCGAGAGTGAGATCATGACAGAAATACAGGCGGCCAAGGATTCAGGTATGCCAGCTAGTCATATCGAGGCGCTGCAAAAAGAACTGATCTATACCAGGTACAAGAACAATAAGACCGAATTAGAGCGGCAACAGCTATTAGCCGATGTCGAGCCGTTGAATGGCTACACGGTTAAAGACGTAGCCGATATCAAGGACTTTGTTGTGGGTGAAGACCTACAGTTGAAATATAATTTTAACACCGCTGTTGATGAGTTTGAATCACAGTACGGGCCTGTGCAGGATTATGAGACAGGCAAGGAATGGAAGAAACGAGTTGACAGTATAAAAGTAAAGATGTATGAAATATTACGTACTAAATGGGGAGCTGAACCAGATGGAGGAAAGATTATTTCCCCACCTGTTGAAGAATGAACCCGGAGTCGAAGAATTAACGAAAGAGCAGTATGAAAACTATCGAGGTATTGAACAAGCAGGGCCAAGTAGTCCGAACACAGAAGATGTCGGAGGCAATGTGGCAACGGATCCAGAGACGCAAGCTGAGTCATCTGTTCCGGGAACGAAAGCCCAAATCACCGAAGTCCTCAAAGAAAGAGGATTCACCAGTGCCCAGCTCAGAGGAAAAAACAAGCAAGACTTAATAGACTTGCTCTAAATTATAAATGATGAACGAAAAGGATGTAACGTTTTTCAGCACGTTGTTAAACGAAGAAGCTGAAGCTGTTAAGGGATACGTTGAAGAGGGTTCCCTTGGTGATAAGATTGCTGCGCTTAACCTTATGGGCCAGGATCAGGTCGAAACGCTTAAGTCTAACTTAACCAAGCAAGTAAAGGAATCGCATGTTTCCGAGCTGGTTGAGCAAGCTAAGAAGGGTGATCTGAACAGTGACCTATACAAGGTTATCAAAGGCGCGACGCTTGAGATGACAGAAAAAGACCTTGCAAAAGAATTTGGTGTAACTGAGTACACAGGTATTAACGACCTCGTATCGAAGGCAATTAGTAAGAACAAAGGCCAAAAGGATGACACCAAGATCGAGGAATTAAACCAGAAAGTTGCCGAGTTGCAAGGAATAAACACAACACTTGCGCAGGAAAAGGCCGACGCGGAGAAGTCTATCAGGTCAGAGTATGAGGGAAAGATTCTGAATCGTGACCTCACTGATCAGATTAGCGCAATCCCGTTCGACTTGACCGATGTTGAGGATGCTGACCTTGAGAAAGTAACCACACAGCGCAAGACGATTGTACAAACTGTGTTTGACTCGAAGTATGCTCTTAAGTTCGACGGAGACAAGGCTATCGTTACTGATAAAGATGGTAACGTAGTTCAAAACCCCGTTACACTTGAGCCGCTTCCAGTGTCAGACGTATTAAAGACCATCCCTGCTGAGTTAGGGATTAAATTGAAAAGTCCCGAATCCGGAGGGAGGGGTGGTAAATCCTCCGGCAATGGTAGCGCTAAGTTCGCAGATATTAATGAATTCAATAAGTACTGTGCGGAGAAAGGTATTAATCCACACGGGGCTGAAGGAATTAAGATCTGGTCTGAGCGACGCCCTTAATTTTAACATGAAATGGCACATTACGCAAACACTGTATTACTGAATGCCCTTACTGACCTGAGCGATCAGGCTAATAAGGATTTTCGCGCCCCGGCATATGGGGCAACACGCGCCTTTAATGACAGAAAAAGGAACGTGATTGTGAACTATGATCAGTTCGCCAAGCAACCTACTGAGGTTGATCTGCGCACACAGCAGGTCGATTATCTCCGTAGGGACTCACAGACGGTCAATTCCAGCCGCGCCGCTTCACTGACAGGCGCCTTCGGAACCTCGACCCGCGACTCTGTAACCTGGGTTACTTATGCGCGTGAGTTCTCTATCTCTGATGACAACGCCCGGAATAACACTCAGGGTGCAGCCAAGCAGCTTGCACACCAGATCAAGAATGCCAGGCTGGATATCGGTGCGGATATTGAAACCGCTGCTATCACCAAGCTTGAAGCATTCCGCAACACCGTGGATGTTTCCAGCCCGATGAGTACATGGAGCGGCGCAACGAGTTATTACAACTCGATTGCCAATGCTGATGAAGATCGGTATTTCAATATCATGGATACCGAGATGCGCATGCGGGACTATAACGGTAATCTTCAGATTGTCAACTATGGAACCCTGAATGAGCTGATCAACTGGCAAGGTGCGCAGGGCGTAGGTAACTCGTCTAACCTTCAGTTTCAGTATGGAAACAAGATGTTTTATACATCTAATTCCATTACTAACAGCTCTGACCATGTCGGCACTTCTTATGTGTTCGAGGAAGATTCCATTGGTCTGATCGATTGGATCCCGGCTAAGAACCGCGAGGGTCTGATGGATCACGGTGATTTCTCTTTCACCTCGATGGCTGACCCGTTCGGTATCTTTGACAACATGGCTCTGGCTATTGAGAAGAAGGTGCAGGATTCGTCTTCCGGTGGTTCGGATGTGGGTGGTAACACTCAGGATGCCGTATGGCTGTATGAACTGTCCGTAGACGTAGCGTTCTACATTCCTACTATCACGACCCAGAAGCTCGTGAACAAGTATGTTTTGAACAAGTCTTAATTAATCCGGGGGAGCCTACGGGCTCCCCCTTTTTTCATGAAGATATTCGTCGTTATACCCCATAAGTTTGCGGGTTGCGGTTTTTACAGACAATACCAGCCTCACAATAGGCTTGCTAAGACTAAAGATTGTGACGTTCTTTTAGGTGCTGGTGTATGGGATAAGGATGGCCAGTTCAGTGTTGATGCTGATATAGTTCATTATCATAAGGGCTACTTTGATTTTGAAGGTATGGCTGAATGTAAGAAGCGAGGCATTAAGGTTGTTGTGGATTTTGATGATTGGTGGCAGCTTGATACGGAGCATATCTTATACAAGAAGTATCAGGAAGATGGTACTACGGAGATACTTAAGAAGCTTGCGAGGCAGGCTGATTATCTCACCGTTACAACAGAGCGATTAGCTATCGAAGCTAGGAAGATCAACCCCAATGTTGTTGTCCTGCCTAATGCTTTTGATCCGCACTATCCGCAGTGTCAACCGATGAGGGCCAAGGAGGAAAAGACAATCTTTGGTTATATAGGCGGTCATTGTCATGTTAAGGATGTGCGGTTATTGCATGGGGTGAATAACAGGCTATCAATAAGGGATGATTATAAGTTCCGATTGATGGGGGTAGATGGTTCGAGCGTGTACAATCAATACAGTTTAATCCTCTCCGATGATGGCAAGTTAGCGGGTAGTCATTTCGACTGGATCCAGAAGCAGGATATTTGGAATTATCCTAAGTTGTACAATTACATGGATGTTTCGCTTGTTCCCTTGGTAGATAACAAGTTCAATTCGCTTAAGTCCGAATTGAAGTTGATTGAGGCCGGGTCTTTTCGTAAGGCTGTGATTTGTTCTAATGTCGATCCGTATAAGGATCTACTGAAACACGGTGAGAATGCCCTGATGGTGAATAAGCCGGGTGATTGGACTAAGAACATCCGAACACTTCTAAACGAAAAAGGGTTGATTGAGAAGCTTGGAAACGGCCTATACGAGACAGTGCAGCAGTACCACATTGATAGAGTGAACGAATTAAGATACAAATTTTACAGCGATGTACTCAAAGACAAGCATACTCACAGCAGCAACAGACATAGTCGGGTACAGGTCATCGACGAATAGCAACTACTCCACACTGCCTTCTTATCTGAAGGAGTCTCAATGCGGCCTATGGGTTAATGATCTTCCGGGTATATCTCTTGAACTGATTGATGATGTAAGGAAAGAGGCTGCTTTCAATGCTTACGTGCAACAGGTGCATGAATCTGAGACGTATAAGGTTATTGATCGATTCGTTGAGAGGCAGAAGAAAAAGGTAGGAGCCAAAGAGCTTCTGTCTAATGTGACTATTCTACAAAGAGTTAATGACCTGTCCGAGACAATCACTAAGAACGGGCGGTTCGTGGGGTATGCTATCACTCCACGGGAAAGCAAAAGTATTAATGTAAACATCCAGTCTATCGGGCTGCAGAGTTCTGCAGCTGAGTCATTCACTCTTTACCTGTACGACCCGTCACAGGAGGCTGCTATAGAGAGTAAAACGGTTACCTGTTCTGGTAAGTCTGTTACCTGGACTTCGCTTGATTGGGATATTGAGTTTGATAAGCTCGATGGTACAGCTGGCGCGACTTATCTGATAGGATACTACGAGGATGATCTAAACGGGTCGCTATATACGCAGGATTGGTCAGATGGCCAGGCTCACGCCTCAATGAAGATCACACGACATTATACAGGTATTGCACCGGTGCGGTTTAATGCCAGCCTATTAAGCGGTGCGGATCTTCCGGACATGCAGTATCTTGAAAGCTCACTTAGTTGTAAGACATCCGGGTTTAATCTGCGGTTTAATGTCAAGTGTGATATTACAGATATCCTGGTCGATAACATTACAATGTTCGGTGAGCCTATCCAACACGCTATCGGGATCCGGTATATGCGTGATGCAATGGGGGAGATTGGGCTTGACCCGACATCCGGAAGCGCACGGAACAGGGAGATGTTCACCGAGTATATTGCTGACATGGAGGGAAAACTGTATGGTGGTGTGATTGACGGGGTGTATGTTAAGGGATTAATGGATTATCTATCTTTGGATTTTTCCGAGATAGATGCGAGGTGTTTAAAAGCGCCTAGCGATAGGATAGGAGAAGTGAAATGGTAAGTTTCGACACATTTGTAAGACGTTTTACCAAGCTTCCGAAGTATATCGAGAAGCAAGGGCTTAAGGTTATTATGTCCGAGGCGAAACGTATTGTACAAATGCAACGAGAGCAACACCACGCCGGGGTGAACCGGGAAGGGAATAAGATGCAATCGGGATATTCGTCACAATATGGCAAGCGGCGAAAGAAAAAAGGATTGCAAACGAGTTTCGTTGATCTGCATTATTCAGGCAAATACCATAAGTCTTTAAACCTTGTTCCGGTTAAAGGCGGCGTGGATGTGCAGAGCGATGAACCATATGCCTACTATCTAAGGGGGATGTTCCCTAAGATGGCGGGACTAACAAAAAGCAACGCGGATATCGTTGCCGAAGCGGTGGCCGATAAGTTGGCCGTGGACATTAAAAAGTATTTAGTTAAATGAAAAGACTGAAGCTAGGGTTTAAGAAGCCCGAAAAAAAGGTAGACCTTGACAGGGGGTCTGTATTGGTTGCGCAGCATAAGGGTGATATTAACTATCTCCGGTATGTTCGCTTCAAGCAGCTTGCGCCTCAATTCTGGGAGCGCATGGATTCGCCATTGTTCGCATCGTACTTCGAGCGGTTCCAGGATGCGCATGATCAGGGGAAATATTCTAAAGGTATAATGATCATGAAGGATTATGCTTTGGCTATCTCTCAGGCGCAACAGGAACATGACGCATGGGGGTTGTGTTTTGCTCTGATTAGTTATGAGAAAGATGAGGAGGTCGAGTTTGTGCCTACCGATGTACAGTTAAAGGAGAAACTAGACAGGATGGTAAATAGTGGGCTTACACCTGAGATGATACACGACGGTGTTGTAAATTTTATGAAAGCCTCGCCAGAGACATTTCAGGATCATCTGATTCTCTTAGAAGTGCAAAATATGATGACCGTAACAGACTTATAGAGCTTGTTACAAAGAAGTACCTAAATATAGCGGTTAATGGCGGGGCGACCGATGAAGTTTGGGCACAGATTGAAAAACTGGAATCGCAGATTGGGGATAACCCGGCTGAGATTCTATATAGTGATAAACACGAGGAGGTTATAAGTTATAGGCAGCGAGTTATGGAGATGGAAAAAGACAAGGATGATTTTCTCTTTTCACTGGCTGGATATAAAGGCGAAACAGTAGAGTCGTTAGGAACGAAGACGGTAGCAGATTTGTTCAGTTTTGCAGAACGGTATAACGATGAAGTAAGTGGCAGACATTAATTTAAATTTCGGTTCTGATGATCTTAAGAAACTTGAGGCGCTTCTTAAGCAGATACAGAAGGCTGCTAAGGATGTCAAGAAGACCATTGGCCAGACCGGGAAGACACTGGATACTGATTTGCAACAAGCGAAGAAACTAGCTACAGCTACAAAAAAGATCACCTCTGAGAAAAAGAAACTCACTGCAGCTGAAAAGGAGCAGCTAAGGCTCGAGAAAGCTTTAGAAACCGTTGAGGCTAAGATACAACTCTCCACTTCGAAAGAGGCCAAGCTGCTGCAGCAAAAGCAGAAGCAACTAAGGCAGATCAACACACAACTGCGCAACGGTGGCAAGAATACTAATACCTGGTCAAAGGCATTAGGTTCGTTTCAGTTTAAGTTCAATGCGCTTGGTAATATTGCGGCTAATGTAACATCTATACTCACCAGGCAACTTAACAAGGCTTTACGTGATTCTGTACGGATAGTGGTTGATTTCGACCAGGCGATGGCTGATGTAAAGTCAATCACAGGCGCAACGGGGAAAGAATTTGATTCACTGTCCAATTCAGCAAGACAATTAGGAGGGTCAACAAAGTTCACAGCGTCTCAGGTTGCGCAACTTCAAAAAGAATATGCTAAGTTGGGTTTCACAACGAAAGAAATCATAGCAGCACAGGCCGCCACTCTTGACTTAGCCGCTGCAACAAAAACGGATTTAGCTGAATCGGCTGAGGCTGTTGGTATCACTATAAGGCAGTTCGGATTGAACGCATCTGAGTCGGGCCGGGTTGCGGATGTTATGGCCAGATCGTTTACTAGCTCTGCTCTTGATATGGAGAAATTCAGGGAGTCAATGAAATACGTCGGCCCGGCGGCTAAGGCATCGGGTATCTCCCTTGAAAGAACAACGGCTATACTTGGTCAGCTTGCAGACGCGGGGATTAGCGGGTCGCAAGCGGGTACAGCCTTAAGGCAGATCATGCTTGCGCTTAGTAATGAATCGGGTACGTTCTCAGAGAAGATAGCAAGGGCTTCAGAGAAAGGCCTGGATCTGGCTGGCGCTACGGATGAGGTGCAAAAGAGAGCAGCAACAGCACTGTTGGTAATGGCCGATGGGGTAGGTACTATTGATGACTTTACAGAGTCGCTTGAGAACGCCACAGGCGCAGCTAAAGAAATGGCTGACATACAATTAGATACATTGGCTGGGCAAGCGACATTGGTAAAGTCAGCGTGGGAGGGAATGGTTCTTGCTATGCTGTCATCCGAGGGTACGCTCAACGGTGTGAAGTGGGCTTTAGGCGGTATTGTAGATGTCTTAAACGCTATGGCGCTTAGAGCTGAAACGGGATTGAAGTTTACTGAGTCGATGGTTGCTGTTAAGGCTATATCTGAATCAGTAGATGAGGTAATGAACAATCAAGTTATTACGCTTGATTATTTAGAGGCGGGGTGGAAACAGCTAGGGAGTACTTTAAAAGAGTACGGTGTTGATTTATGGAAGCAGTTATTTCCGGAAGAAAACGGTATAGAGCCACAGATAGAATCTATCAAAACACTTGAGGACGAGCTTACAATTTTAAAGGACAAGCGGGATAATGCATCGTTCAGTGAGGTTGCGGCGGTGAATAGGGAGATATCGGCTCTTGAGAGAAAGATAAACGCATATAAAGAAGCCGGCAAGCTTATCCTTCCTGAGATTGAAAAGATCCGCAAAGCAATGTCGGGGGGTATGGACTTAGACATTATTGACTTTAGTCTTGATAGCGGTGGCGATGAAGAAACAAAGGCTTTGATACAAAGACAACGTGATATTGCTGCCTCCGAGCAGGAAGAAAAACGGAAGTCGTTCAAAGAGCTTCGCGCCATAAATCAGGAGGCATACGATCAGGGTGAGATAGACGCATTCACATATCAGGATAATCTCACGAAAATCAACAATGAAGCAGAGGCGCAGAGGCAAGAAATAACATCAGCTACTTTTAGCTATATCTCAGGACTGACAAGTACTTTTTCTGATCTCTTTGCTTCGGCTAAAGAAAAGGAGCTGTCGGCGGCTGGGGATAATGCAAAGAAACGCGAACAGATAGAAAGAGAGTACGCACGCAAAGAGCAAGCGTTCGCTATTGCATCCGCTCTTATTAATGGCGCTGAGGCTATTACACAGATATGGTCTAAGTGGTCAGCTAACCCGGTTATAGCCGGGGTGCTTACGGCTGTAGCAGCAGGAACAACGGCGGCCCAGGTTGGAATCATTAAGAATCAGAAGTTCGCAAAAGGTGAGGTAGACATTAATGGCCCGGCACATTCCAATGGTGGGATCCCCGCGGAGATAGAGGGGGGTGAATCGGTTATTAATAAGCGATCCACGGCGAAGTATAAGCAACTCCTTCAGGCTATCAATGAAGATGATCAGATGCGCATCATGGATGCTATGGGTCGAGACAAGAAGATTAATATTAGTGGCTCAAGCGATCCATATAACCGCAAGATATACGAGCTAATGAAGACCCAACACAATTACGGTGAGGATTCCGAATACTATTACAAGCAAGTGGGTAACACACTATATAAAACCAAGAAGTGATATATACCTATGAAATATCGTTCAATGGTTCGGACTATCTGAGCTTCACGCCTACGGTTATCCCGAAGATCACCACCAGTAAAGAGGCTGATGATTTTATATGGCGTGATGAAGTGGATGGGTTCAAGATCAATGAGGAGCTGAATAGTGAGGTATATGGCATCTTGGAATCCTGGTATGATGATTCAGATAAGGTTGCTCTGGTTAATATCATTCGGATAAAGAAGTCTGACGTTGTTAAGTACTCGTTTACATTCGGTATCAAGCAGGGTAAGCTGAATTATGAAAATAAATTCTATTCGGTGCAGCCTGAAGTATTAGATGTCTATACTAATCTGATGTTTTATAAGAACAGAACGGTTACACCCGGCGATTTGGACACATATCAATACGTTAATGAAGATCAGATCAGTGCGGACGGTGTTGATGAGATATACGAGACTACGAGTTACCAGTATTATGATTGGATGTCGGCATGTGAGACTTATTTAGATGTTAAAACAGGGGATGCGTGGAATATTGAATCAGCTTTTCTTTGGAATGATAACTACCCGGATGGTAGCTCATCTGGTACGCTTAATTATGTTTCATCTGATTACAATTACCTGAATGATTTTGCAATTAGGCAGTCTGATGATGGGCCTGGATACATGTCTATCGATCATCTTTTGAACGTGCCTAAGATGTTCCAGTGTTACTATTATGTATCATCGGATTACACTATTCACTTAGAGCATGTTAGCTGGTTCCGTGATCAGATACAGAACTCGCAATTAGATATATCCGGAGAGGATTATTACGATGATTCGCGTGAGTTTGAATACTCATCGCCAGAGTTCGTGTCTGTGGAGCGATTCAAGTTCCCGTCTGATGATGTTATTCTAATAGATTACCAAAATGCTTATATCCAGTATGCACCTGAGCTAGTCAACTGGCAGGACAGTACAATAGAGACTGTTGCTGATTATGATGCGTATATTACTTCGGATTTTCTGGACAAGTTCATAACTAGTGGGAATGTAGAATTAGTGACCGGATATAGTTACGTTAGCGGGTGGACAGCGTTCACACACAGTTCGGATTCGCCCGATATAACCGATGGCAACACGCCCGGCTCAAGCGCAGTAGCCCGGACTAACTTCGTAGCGGACGCGGGTACAACTATAGCGATGTCGTATGATATAGATATAACCTATATATCCACTCCGGTTAACTCGTTATATATCCAGGGTTACACAGATAATACCCCCAATGGCTCTCCTGTTCTTCTCGCAAGCGGCTCGAACACTGGATCAGTTAACGGCAATCACATACGATTTACCACAACGGGGGCGCAGACATTCACGTTTACTATCGATGTAACCTATTCGGGTAGATACAGGATCCCGTGGGAGGATGGACAATTATCATCTACTTCACGCCAGAATAATTACTTTTCATGGGCGAATATCTTAAATCGGTTCTGGAAGGATTACCGGTATGCGGCTGATGGTACACTCAATGGTGTTGAGCAGACGTTTAATTCGGTTCGGCCACTGAAGGATCAGGTAGCATTTAAGTTTTATTACGCCGATGACATTGACCCGATGCGAGGCATTACGACTGATTACGGGATAGGCATGATACAGTCTATGGAGAGGGATTTAGCAACAGATTTTATAACGTTAAAGTTAAGATATGAATAGTTTCGTTGATCTATATACGGATGCGGATTACCGCGTGATAAACCGGGACTATTACGCTTCTACGTGGGAGATGATCAGCGCTACATCTGACGCTATGATGCCCTTTCAATGGATAGGGAGCAGTGATGCTAATTATACCATAAGCGTTATAGACACCGATGGCAATGAAACGGATAAAACAACCTACTTCTGGGAGGATTCAACGACATTAAACTGGACGTTAACCGGTACGGGGTCGTGGACTATCATAGGGCCAGTGTATGGATGTTCGTCTACTGTATCGGGTGATTATATCACAACTGATCCGATCACGCTTACCGCTAATAAGACACTCCGGATGACGGTTGATACTTCGGAGTATTCCGGGTTGCAATATTGGCGATTAAGGGTATATAAGGGCGCTGTCGTTGTATACAATAAGGATGATTGGGACGGATGGGATGGTATTGCTTATTACACACCTGAAGAAACGGGATCAGATTACACTATTGTTATAGATGTAGATAACGGCGGGGAAACGGTTACCAACTACACGGGGGTATCTACGAAGGAGGCGGTTATTGAAGGGTCTGGTAACTACTGGTGGTATGATGGCTCATCTGTTACGAGTATAGGTCTGACTGATATATTCCGGCTTAAGATCGTTCATGCTTCATATACGTACTATTCGGAATGGATGTGTGTTCAGTCTCTTTCCGGGAAAACTAAACTTAAGATATCATCCTCATTTGATTATGGCGGTATTAAGTACGCAGATGGTTACGAGCAGTACACATACAAGTCGGCTACTGTTCGTCGTTCGCCTCGTGCTGATGTGGAGATTACCGGCGATAAGCTCAATGGCGAGATAGTGCGGGAGAAAACCACAACTGCAGTTAGGTATATTTTGAAGATGAAAGTTACGGAAGCGGAGTTTGAAGCGCTTGTACATGGGATCAACGGAACGATTGAGATCACTGACCCAGATGGCAAGACATATGATGCTGTGAACGTTGAGCTGACTGACCCGACATGGTATCGCACGAACGGTATTGTTGAACTATCGTTCAATGATGGGAATAATATTAATATATGGTCACGTAATAATTCAGAGTTATGACACAAGCCGCATCTGATATCACTGCTTTTGGTACGCCATTATTTTATGACAAGGTGGCTGCGGAATTGAACGTGAAACTATCCGCGCTAGGGCATTTCGATGACTTGTATCCGGTTTGTTATGTCGGGTATGATGATGATGAAACGTTCCCGGAGATATACATAAATGATGGGTCTAAGAAGAGTCTGCGTGTACTCCCTGACTCGACGGGGTCAATGTCGTTTTTTATCGTTACGGGCGACATGACGACAGATGATGACGATCGGAACATGGTTATCCCTATGGCGTATTGTGTTTGGATGAATCTTTTGAAAGTGGATCCTTCAAAACAGTACGACTACACTACTGAGATAATGCGGGATTGTTACAATGTAATCGATAAGTACGGCGGGTATGATATCACTATGAACGTAAACGACCCGTACCCTGAGTTTACCCAATTAAGCAAAAAAATAACAGCAAACTTATCCAGGCCATATAGCGGGTTTAGGATCCAGTTTAATAAGACAATAGGAATTTGTATCTAAAATAATTAATTTTATAAAAAATAGAAATCATGAGTAAAGAGCAACACAAAGCGATAGCTCAGAACGGGTGGAAGCTTGTTAATAACACCAACGCCCATACCGATGCGCACTATGGTATCTGTGTTCGTGAGGACACTGTTATTAGTGCTTGGACGGCTAAAGATGGGACTATTGATCTTGTAGATCACTTCAACATCTCTGGTGAAACATTGACAGATAAAGACCTGGCTTTGCTTATTCCGGATGCGTGGATTAAGGAAGGCGCACAGAGCATTACGCTTTCTTCAGGTAGTATCAATCTGTTGCTGGCATAAGATGACCGAGCTGCTATATAACTGCGCTGATACTCTTCCGCAGCCGTCTACACCTACGTGTGCAACGGATTACGGGGAGCGTGTAGTTACTATAGTATTGGCTAAGACGCCTATTAGTACGAGTCAGAACGTGCCTAGCGCATCAGATATCAGTGCGGCTTTTGATGCTGGCACGGCTACTATTATTAAAGGGATTTCAAATGGCCATAAGGTTTTTTTAGGCGAGACGGAGATAGAGGTAATTCATAAGGAGTGGTTCGATAAGCAATACCGTGTTGAGGGTAACATTAAGCTTGTAAGCGAATCGATCGCAAGGGCTACAGAACAGTTGAGTCGTTATCCGGAGCTAATAATGTACTACGTCACGGAGAAAGAGTATTGTTTCGGCCCATATGAGTCTAATCCTAACTTCACCTTGATACAGACCGAGGGTAAGGGTATGCCGCCATTTATTAGGTTTAACTTTGATTTCATCGATACGGGGATAGACTATGCTAATTATGATGCAAGCTATGATCGTATTCCTTATGATTTGGATGGGGAGGCGATCATAACAGAAGATGGGTTTGACTTTATCACCGAAGATGGATCAGAAACTATAATTATTGAATCATGAAGAATGTATTTGTAATAGTATTTTTGCTTCTGTCGATACCAATGTGTGCGCAGCGGAAGATATCCGGAATGACCGAAGCATCAAGCGCAGCAGGAACGGCAGAGATACCGATGATATACGGCGGTGCGAATTATCGTATCTCGAAGGCGAATTTTCAGTCTGAGTTGTCGGATTCGATAACGTTTCACAGGAATGATATCAATTATCTTCTATCTCGCGCTGATGTTCAGGAGATGGATATTGATTCAGCAGTAGTTCCATCGGCATCGGCAGATTCATTGATTATCTATTACGATACGCAAGTAGCGGGGTCGGCAGACACGACTCTATTCAAGATATATGCAGCTGAATCAGCCCTGGGCAGCCCGGAAAGCGCAACAATACAAGGCAGTACTGTTAGATTGTTGCTACCTCAGAGTATTCTAGCGTATCAATCTGTTCGACTCGATTACACCCAACCAGTAAGCGGAGGTATTACTGATATCTTAGGTTATCAGGCTCCAAGTGAGAATAACTACAACGTTACGAACCGTGTTCAGGATGTACCATCTACGGCAGTGCTTGTGTCTGGATTGAACTTCGAGCAGAACCTATATGATATTACCGAAACTTACACATGGGATGGCTCTACCTCGCTTCCGTATGTGCTTGGAGGGGTTGAGGGGTCGCGTAGTGTGAATTTCGATGCTATTGCGAACTACGCTGAGATGAATGAGTCTATTGATCTGGGTAGCACTTTTTCATTGAGTATTGTTTCACTGAAGTATGGCTATGGTGATCATGAGTGGTGTACCCTTATCGAGGGTGATGAGTTCGCTGTGATATGTGATATGGTCAATAACAGATACGGTTTTGCGACATGGAACGGTTCAGATACGGCTTATGCGTGGACATCTGATAGCGCTTATGTATCTTCGGCTTATCAGATGGTAACAGTGGCTGCAAATCGGACTACAGGATACGCGAGGATGTTTGTCAATGGTGCGAAGATTACTGAAGACTCAACGATTAGAACGGATTTTGATTCAAACGGGACTATTCGATTGGGCCTAAATAAAAGTGACACGTTAAGCTGGTTCGGGTATGGTGATTTTTACCGGGCTTATACAGGTATCTTAACTAATGGAGAGATAGCTGATCTGGCTGCTAGTGTTGGTCTTGCTCCAATCATTCCGGACTATGATGCTGCTGTACTTGATACGGCTATTACGAACGGCACAACTACACAGTTGTGGTTTACTAAAGATTTAGACGGACAGGCAACTATCGTAGATACGGCTGCATTCGATGTAACAGAGGGTGGGTCGCAGTTGGAAATGACGAGTAACGCATGGATATACGATAACGGTGTTACCCTTGTTCATGAGGAAGCTTCAGGTGGAGCTATTGTAGTGAGTTATACTAAGACGGGTGTAGCTAATCTTCGTGATCTGGATCTAAACGAGGTGGCGAATTTCTCCGAGTCAGCCCGGAATGATACACCTGTGGAAGATTTTTATCCCGATGCTTGGTATAGCTACGAGAATGTTACTGATGATAACACTCCGAACGAAAGGGACGGCACATCGAATAATCTGAACTATTCTACCACACAAAAAGCCGGGGGTACTTATGCTGCTTATGAACCTTCCGGAAACGATAATATGATTACTCCTGCTTGGACGCGGGGGCCGCAATGGAGCATACATTTCCCTGTTTTTACATGGGGAGCCTCTGCTGAACTGTTCACGACACAATCTGTAGATATAGACGGGTTCACTGTTACAATGGCTAGTGGCCGGGTGTGGGTTGAGACGCATGACGGTTCGAATAAAGTTACAGCTCGAAGTACTTCAGGACACACCTTGTCTGGCCAGTGGGTGTATATCGGTATTGCATTCGATGAGGATGCAGATACGCTAGCTATTTATATTGACGGGCAGTTTGCAACTGAGAGTGGTTACAATTCTATTGATAATGACTTCCCATCTAATGAGGCTGTATATCTTGGAGGTGCGAACTATATCACATGGATATGGGGCTATTGGGATGAGACACAGTTCTATCACGGCCTGATGACCCCTAGCTATGCAACTGATCTTTATAATGCACCTGCTGATACAGTTAGTTCACGCGGTGGTGGTGGCGTTACCCCACCCCCTAACCCCGACCCGGGTCAGTATATTATCTACGCTTCACAGGATTTTGATCATCACACAGGTGTGCCGAAAGAATACACGACCGATATATGGAACCCTGATTTTAATAACCCCGGATGGAGAGATTCAGACCACCAGGCTCCGCAATGGTTCGCGGATAACATAGCTGATTCGATCGTATATGATCCGGTAATGGAGAGTAACGCTTTGAAATTCAATTTCACAGATCACTATGAGTATTGGGATTATTACGGTGGCGAGATCGGCGGGTGGAGCCCGGGTCGCGGAGGTGACTATTGGAAGTGGTCTTTCGGTGAGGAATTAAAAGAGGTGTATATCTCTTATCGAGTTCGGTTCAGGCCTGGATTTGATCCTGTTGAGGGTGGTAAGCTACCGGCGTTTAATGGCGGTTCGCCAATGAGCAATATGCAAGCTAATAATCTAGATCAACCAGCAACGGGGGATGGATTTACTACGGCGTTGATGTTTAAGGATTACGGAGGTATCGCATTCTACTTATTTTATCATAACATGCGAGCAGAAAGGTACGGTGATACATTCCTATGGGCTATCAATAGCGGTGTTCCTGCGGGATTAGATTACGATGATGCTGGTCGGGTATTGCTTGACTTCACTAATGGTGAGGAGCATGTAATTACGATTCGTGTTGTGATCAACACGACTACCTCGAGCAGTGCCTCTACGGATGGTTTTGTCGAGGGATTCATAGATGGAATCTTAGCTGGTCGAGCAACTGATATACAATGGATAGGTGCTTGGGATTATCTGCTAGGTGTTAATCAGATTGCATTTGGGTGTTTCTTTGGCGGCACAGGTAATCAGTTCAGCCCGACAGCTAATGAATGGGTAATTATCGATGACTTCACGATTTGGAATTTTGCAGCGGGTGTTGACGGTGTTCCATATAGCCGTGAGCTGTGGACGGCTGCGGATTTACTTGATGGCCCAGTAAAGTAATATTAACATAAAACGATTTGAATCATGCCAGGGATAGGA
>Ga0180434_10003396_pt1 | contig 20321 bp, 21 predicted proteins | sample SS_ome_7_FD_132453 | JGI IMG/M metagenome (GOLD analysis project Ga0180434, IMG submission 132453) | Hypersaline lake sediment archaeal communities from the Salton Sea, California, USA - SS_1_D_2 metaG | ecosystem: Environmental > Aquatic > Non-marine Saline and Alkaline > Hypersaline >...
ACGATCCGCCGTCGCGGATGGCCAGCATTTCGACGCCCAAATACCATCCGGCAGAATAGAAAGTCGAAGTCGCCATCGTAATCGGCGCGTCGAACGCTTGGATGTCGCTAGACAGGACGATCGGGAAAGATTCCCCCAAGACATTTGTGGTCGTTCCGTCGGACGCAATCAAGCGCATGATGACCGATATTTCAGCGCCGCCCAGGCCGACCGCGTTCGCGTAAAAATGCCCGTTGTAAACGCCGGCCGACGCGGATCCGTCGATTTGATTCGTGTAATACCAGGGGCCCAGGACGTTCGTCCCGACCGCCAGGACCGTCGCCGATGTCCAGACCGTCGCCGGATTTATGTCGACCATCGAATTGCCGGCCAGTGACGGATGATCGTTCGTGTCGCCGAAAAGAATTTGGCCGTACGCGCTTGCCAGCATATCGGCGACTTTTCCGAACGTGACCGCTTCGTCATCGTCAAACAGGACGTTCGTCGACGTGCGAATCATTTTTTCAACAGATACGACCTGGCCGGTGTTCAGCGTATTGACTTCCCAAATAAATGACGTACTGCCAGGATCGAAGCGCCCGATCTTCACGCCGCCCATATAGATCGACGACGTCGAAAGGAAGATGTCCGCACAATGGACTTCCGAAAACGGCCTGGCCGCGGATCCCCATTTGACGGTATTCGATCCGCCGGGGATCCCGTCGACGAAAACGTGGAAATTGTCATTCGACCAGGCGACGACTTTTCCGCCGCCGGCGACCAGTTCCCGGGCTAGTAAACTGATTCCGGTTTCGTTCGTATTGACGTAATAGTACCCGTTATAGAAATCGGCCAGGGGACCGACGTACGTACCAGGATCGTCGGCATACAGGACGCCGTTCGAAAAGATGAACGCCGGGGATCCCGGGCCGACTTCGACGCGGAACCAGGACATCTCGACGATCGGATTCGTTCCCATTTTAAGGCCGGCCAGCATCCCCAGCGTTCCGTCGCGGCGAAGATAGTCAAGCGGGATCGGCGGAACGCCGGACGGCGCGGTCCCAGGGGAAAGATCGATTTCGATGGATCCGTGATTCCATTCAAGAATCCCCATATCCGGCGACGCCAGAATCAGTTGTCCCCAAAGATTTCCGTTCGTAACTAGGGTGTTTGTTTGCGCGTAGTCGACATCGATGAACGCCCGGCCGTTCGTCGTGATAGCCCAGTTCGTCGAAGATTGCCCGATCGACCATCCGGACGTAATCGATTCGGAATAATAGACGGTTCCGGTTACATTGTTTAGGTTCGTCCAGGCGGCGCCATCCCAAAGGGTATAAAAACGGATCCGCGGCGTCGTTCCCATAGCGAAACCGAACGCAAATTCCCGTTGGCGGTGTAACGCGTCGACGTTGATGGGAATATGCGGTTTCGCGTCGGGATCATAGCCCAGGGCCGGCGCCGCCAGGAAAAGCGCCGCCAGGATCGCGAGAATCGAACGTCGGATCATTGTATCCCCTTTCATCATAGGCCAGAAAATCCGCCTTCAGTCGTCGAAATTCCATTCGTGAATACAGATCGGAACGCCGTAATTGATATACAAATACCATTCGCCAGTTGTTCCGTTGTAAGGGACGACGGGCGAAACGACGAATCCGGAATAGTTGAATTCGGGAAGATACGCCGGCCCGTCGACGGTCCCGAAAACGCGATACCTGGTCGGTTTCATGTCGATCGCCGGGAATCCGGATCCTGTCACGCGCATTTCGGCCAGGTTGTTCGTATTTTTGTCGTTCAGGGTTTCCAGGACGCCAGGGAAACAGAACGTGACGCGTTCGGCCTGGTATTCTTCGTTGATCCCCCGAACGGACGATTGCGCGACATCGATCCTGGCGCCGTGATGCCTGGCCGCCCTGGCCGCTTGTTTATAGGCTTCGCGATATGTGATCGAAGAACCAGTGATGACCGCATGACCATATGAAAGCGGGGAATCCGCGGATCCGATCGCGGCAATGTAAATAGGCCCTGGCCATTGCCCGGCCTGGTATTTGACAACGCCGGAAATCGACCAGGGAATGACCTGGACGCCGTATCCCGGGACCGTGACGGATCCCTTGTTCGTCGAAAGGGGACCATCCATCGGCAATCCAGCGACTTCCCAGTCCCGGGTAACGGGAACGGACCAGGTATTCGTGACCGTGAAATTGCCCGAAAAAGAAATGTTCCAGGACCAGGACCAGGCCAGGCCGGCGTCATTTGTGACGTTCAGCGTTCTTTTCCAGTCGTTCGAATAAACCAAAGACCAGGGCGTCGGTTCCGGCGACGATCGAAGGCGCGCATATGGTCCGGCCGGGGAATCCGAAATCTTCGCCCAGTTTGTTGTGACATCCGCCCAGGACCATCCTTCGCCTTCCCAGGTTCCGACGTTCGATCCCAGGTTCGTTTCGACAACGCCGGCGCGCCAGGTGTTCGATCCCAGGGCCGTAACGGCGACATCCCGTTCCAGCATCATGTCAGACAAAAGCCATACGCCATCGCGCGCGGGATCCAGACCGATCGCGGATCCATCATATCGCGGGATCATTCGCTTCCAGACCTGGATGACATCGCCGACGTTGTTCGTCGAATTGCCGGCGTCCGTCAGGACGGCGAAGTTCGTCAGTTTTTGATATGGCGAAACGGGAACGGATCCGGTTACGACGACCGTTTCGAAATAGTTCGAAGTCGGGCCGATGTCCCCTTCCGTATATTCGCGCCAGGATCCGCCGATCGTGACCTGGTAATGGTCCGGCGCCGGCGCGTTTGTGTCGCCGGAAACGGCCTGGATCCGAACGTCGCCGGGATCGTTGTACCAGGAAAAGAATTCAGCGTCGCCGGCAAAACCGATCGGCCCGGCCCAAACGTTCGTCGACCAGGCGTTCGTATATGTCACAACGCCGACCGCATCCGTCGAAACCGCGCGCCGGCCCAGGCGCGCTTCCGCGATCAGAACGCGGTTCGTCCCTGGCCGGATAGTGAAATATCCGTCGCGCGTGAAATCGCCGGATCCAGCCTGGTTCGTCATCCATTCCGGAGTATGATTTATTAGTTCTCCCCAGTACGCCGGGCCGCGATAGTAGTTCGTCGCGAATCCGAATTCTTCGTCGATACATATTTTCGCCAGGGACATTTCCGGCGGCGCTTGCGGGAAATTCGTTTCGCCGGCGGGATCGACGTATTCCCGTTGGAACCAGGTGTCGACGTCGATCCCTGGTTGAACGAAAAAATTCGCGGCCGATCGTTCGCTTGCGGAATCGTCGAAAGAATACCATAGGCAATAATCGACGATCCGGAACGTCGCGAAGGGGACGTCCTGGAAATGGCACACTTCGACGCCGGACGATCCGCCGGCCGAATACGAATAATTCGTTGACCATAGCAACGGCGCCAGGGGATTCGTGACGCCGGCGTTCGGGACGCGCGTCATGTTCCAGTAATAGGACACGTTCGTCGTGATCGGTTTCTTCACGATGAACGGATAAATGTTCGTGACGCCGTCGACGATGCCGGTGACGGAAATCGAAATGTTCGTGACGCCGCCGTACGCGTCGGCCGAAATGACGCCGGCGATACGCGGAGTATCGCGTTCCCCGCGGGAAACGTTATACCGTTGCGCCGCGCGCCAGATCAGGTTCGAAAACGGATCAGGATCCGCCTGGCGCATAAGATGAAACGTCGGATAGTTTGACCAGGCCGTGAAGGGTTCCGTCCCCTGGGCGCCATCCTGGGCCGTCAGAAACGCGATCAGGGCCAGGACTATAACGCCGTGCCGATATGGATGTCGTGTTCCCATAGTCGAAAAATCGGGACATGGTTGTCATTGTCGGGATCGAATTGCCAGGCGAACAAGGGCCAGCGCATGAACGTGTCGTCATCGTGCGGGATGTCGTCGGGCCAGACCGCGACTTCCTGTAAATTGATCCCGCGTTCGGAATAGTCATGCCATTTCATCCAGGCCTGGGCGACCAGGTACGGGCCGCCATCCAGTTCGACGTCGTCGGCGGCGGTAACCGGTTCGACCCATAACGCTTCCCGGCCGGCGATATGAATAAATCCGCCGGCAACGATCAGTTTGTCGTTCGAATAGGTCGTCCGGAACGTGACGGGCGTCGAAATATCGGCGTCCGCGATACGGGAAACGACCAGGCCGTTTTCGTTCAACGCGACGCGGATCCCGCGTTCCCCCCTGGCGCCGTTCAAAAGGCGGCCGATCAGATTCAGATCCCGGGCCGACGGCCGATCGCCAGGCTGATAATTTGTTTTGAATCGGTGCGAAATTCCGCGTAATCGGCTTGTCATGGATTATCCCCCAGGCCCGTCGTTGCCTTGCCAGTGATCGGGCGCCAGGATCCATTCGTCATACAGTTCCCAGGTTTGGCGCCGGCGGACGTATCCAGTTTGTCCGCCGCCTTCCGGCGTGTCCCCGTCGGCGACGCAAATATATTTGGGCGAATCGGCGTCGATCCCGATGGACCCCTTGAAAACGGTTCGATCGCCGACCTTGTAAGAAAGGACGGCCCGTTCATGACCGACCTGGGAAGGGAAGGAATTCGCGAGTTCGTGACGCCATATTACGACGACCCAGTGACTTCGATAGAACACTTTTTGTTCGCCATCTACTTCGAATTCTTCGACGTCCAGGTTATCGGAAACAGAATCTTCGGTCCATTGATATGACATGGTTCCCCCGTCAGTCGGTAACGCCGCCTTCTTTGCCGGCTATTTCTTCCAGCCACTTTTCCATTCGCGCATTATGGTCATTTATACTTTTGAGCGTATCCAGGCGCGGGTCTTTGTCCGCCGGCGTTCCCGCGATCCGATCGAAAACATCCTCGATCCCTAGTTGCGTCCGCTTTTCTTCGTCGGCCGCCTGGCGTAATCCGACAATCTTTTCGAATTCCGCCTGGATCTGTTCAGCCAGTTTAAGCCGCTTTTCCGGATCATCTTCCTTTTCGACATCGCGCTCCATTTCGGCCAGGCGTTTTTCGCGATCTTTCAATTCCTGGGCCGGCTTCAGTTGTGTAACGCGGAATTCCTGGACGCGTTCTTCCAGTTTTTCCGCGCGTTTCGCGCGATCCTTCTGTTCGCGTTCTTCTTTCTTGCGCGCCTGTTCGCGTAGTTTGGGGATCAAATCTTCGACGGCCTTGACAAAGTCCGCAAGTCCCGACGCCGTATCTTCGTCGTATTTTTCCGATCGTCGAATCTGGTCGATCGCTTCCTGGCCGAATTCCTTTTCGCTGAGGCGCGCCAGTTTGTCGATCGCTTCCTTCCGCGTTTTCGCTTCCGCGGCCGCCAGGGCCGCCGCTTCCGCGGCCGCCTGGGCCGCCTGTTCTTCCGCCGCGATTCGTTCCTCTTCCGCCGCGATCAGGGCGTCGACTACGTCCAAATACGCCGCGTATTTTTCCGCGGTCATTTCGGCGATCGCATCGATTGAAATTCCCAGTTTGCCGGCGGCCTGTTTCATGACCGTCGCCAGGTCCAGGCCTTCCATTTCTTGAATCTGGCGGCCGATCGCCTTTTCACGTTCGGCGTTCTGTTCCGCCAGTGTCGGTTTCAATTCTTCCGCCAGGGCCGCGAATCCCTTGAGGGCATCCTGTATTTGTTCGTCGGCCGTTCGCCGGCCGCCCGTTTCTTCGTTGAATTGTTGTCCGACGCGTTCGCGTTCCTGGCGAAGTCGTTCGGATCGAAGTCGTTCCTGTTCCGCTTTCATTTCTTCGCGGAACATCCGGAATTCTTCCTTCAGTGACATCGGCGCTTCGCCGGTCGATTCGCGTCGTTCTTTTTCGCGCTTGACGGTCATCGTCGCCAGGTCCGCCGCGACCATAGTTTCGCCTGGCGTAGTCGCAAGGGCCGTTGCGCCCTTCAGAATCAGGGATCCAATCATCGGCGCGGCCTTCAGTAATAGATCGACCGCGATTTCGGCGCCCTTGCGGAACGCGCCGACGACCAGGTCTTTTAAATGGATCAGCGCCTTTTGACGGACGCCGCCGTCAGTTGCCAGGGCTTTGCCGATCGTGACGGCCGTTTCCAGGACGGATTTCGCGCGTTCGGCCCAGTCTTTCAACGTTCCATCGGAGCGAAGGCGTTGCAGCCATCCGATCAGCGATTTAATCGCATCCTTCGCCTTTTCGACGAACACGTCGCCGAAATCGCGCATCGCCAGGTTCAGGTTGTCTTTCAGCGTCGAAACCAGGCCTTCGCCCGTTTCGGAAAGTTCCTGCATCCCGCCTTCGAATCCTTCCAGGGCGCGCCGCAGGACTCCCCAAATTTGGGCGTTCGACGCGCCGGCCTTTTGCAACCGTTCCAGTTCGGCGCGCGCTTCGCCGGTCAGAAGTCCCATTTCTTGCAGTCGTTGCGCCGCTTCCCCGAACGGTTGTCCGGCCTTTATGGCCGTGTATGCCCGGCCGACCCACATAGCGACTTCCTGGATATCCCGGCCGGCGGCCGCGGCCGCATCGCCGACCAATTTCAGACCGGCCTCGGTGTTCAGTACGCCGCCGGTGAATACTTCCAGCAACCGGGACGCATCGGCGATCCCTTCCAGTTGAAACGGTGTTCTGGCGGAAAAATCCGCCAGGGCTTCCATATGTTCCCGGGCGCGTTGGAGATCTTTGAACAAGACTTTGAATTGCGTCGTGATCGCTTCGAACCGGAACGCGGTCTGGATCGTTTTCCATAGGGCCGCCGCGGCGCCGGCGACGCCGGCGGCCATAGCAACGAATCCCATTTTGACGACAGACAAGGCGCGGCCCAGGCCGCGGAACGCCGCCCGGGCGCCGCCGGCGATACGTGCCAGGCCGGCCATTTCGCGCTTTGCGGCCGCGACGCCCTTCCCGACCAGGTTACGGGCAAAGATCAGAAATGAAAGTTTCGGCGCCATTATAGATCCCCCCGTTCGCGACCGACCTGGTCGACATACATTTGGAATCTACGCATCCAGATAATACGCGGTCGGTCAGGATCCGGCGCAACGGCCCGTTTCGATCCGTCGGCCTTCCTGGATCCCCTGGCCGCCTCTTCCATCCGTTCGACGTACGAATCCAGCAACAATTCGATTTCTTCGAACGGCGTTTTCCAGATCCAGGTTTCGGGATCCTTCCCGTATTCATGGACCAGGATTTCGATGATCGGGCCCCAGTTGCCGGCGGAATCCGACGGCGGCGCCAGGGCTTCGGATCGGGCCAGTTGTTTCTTTCCCAGGCGCCCCAGGTCCGATTCGTGTCGATCCTGGAAATCGCAAATCGCTTCCAAAAGATCAATATAGGACGCTTCGATCCCGCGCGACCATTTCCGGATCATTTTCTTCCAGGACTTCGGATCGTCGAATCCCCAAACCAGGGAAGGTGATTCCTGGTTCGACATACAAAACGCCAGGGAAAGGTTTTGCGTATAGTCGTCGTCGGGGAACCAGGCGTTTACCTGTTTCATGAATTCCTGGGCGCCGATCGGCATCCGTCGAAGAACCAGGTTACCGACGCGAACGGCCGGTTTCAGGATCGCGCGACTATGCCAGTCGTGACCGGACGCGATGACCTTGTCGGCCAGGCGGATGACGTTTTCTATGACGTCCAGATCATTTTCCGGATCCAGCGTGACGCCGAATTCGTCGCGAAGTCGGCGGAAACCACTTTTTGCTAGTTCGGTCATTCATCGCGCTTCAGGATTAGATCGAATCCATGTATTCCCACCATGACGCGGCATAGGTTTTCCATCCGTCGCGGCCTTCGCGGATGTCGTCATCCGTGACGTGTCCGGTCCCTGGAATCGTGATATCGCCGTACGCTTCGCCGGTGACTTCTTTCTTGAATCCATAGTGATACAGGCCGTCGGTTTCGAAGTTTGCGTTCGTTTCGTGTAACGCTTCCGCGGTAAGCATCGAAATCGAAATCCCGGTCGAAATAAACGATGACGTCGCGGTCATCCCGAATTTGTTGACGATCCCGAATCCGCCGGCCAGCGAAAGGGATATGGCGCCGGCATAGGCCTTTATCATCGCGGCGCTTGACGGTTTTACGGCCGTGATCGTCGCGGTCGGATATCCGTCGTTCGATGACGAACCAGTAAACGACGTGACCAGATAGGCGGCGTTCAGGGCGGCGCCGAACGGAACGACCAGCGTCCCGGTCCGGAGTTCGTACGACACGGTCCATTCTTCCCGCGTACGCAAATCGACGACGGCGGCGTCGATATATTTCGCGTTGCCGGCCAGGACTTCCACGAAATCTTTCCGCGGTCCCCCGGTGATATCGGTGACAACAATTCCGTCCGCGGCGATGACGCCCAGGCCGAACGGATCCGCCGATTGAATTGCAAAGTCGGGCATGATGATTCCCCTTTTTATTACGTTTTATTGATGACCCAATACACTATTTGTCCCGCGGCGCCGTCGCCGGCGGCGTACGGCAAATCCGGACCGTTCCAGAACGCGAATTCGTTCGGTTCCAGAACGATCGGCGTCGCCTGGCCAAAACCGATTTTGGCGTTCGTTGTTTCGTGGATATTGATGATAAGCCATCGATACGGGCCAGACATTTCTTCGACGACCGCATCCGACAAGATCGTATGAAATTCATCGGCGACCAGGGTTTTAACGTTCAGCGACGCATCGCCGGCGGTCATTGTGAATTGCGCCGGGCCCAGGCGGATCGGATCCAGATTTTCTATTACAGAATCCAGGATCAGTTCCAGATTTGCGACAAGTGACATGGTTCCCCTTTCATCATAGGCCAGAAAATCCGCCGTTTAGGATGACGTAGTATCGAAAACCAGTTCGGTTCCGATCCGGACGACCCAAAGGATTTGATTGCCGGCATCGCCGCCGACAGGCCGACATTCGGGATCGATCTTGAACATCCCGCCGGACCGCATCCGATACCAGGCCACGTTCCCCTGATTCCGGATCGGAAGGGCGTCCAGGGTCAGCATGACGAACCGATCGGCGCCTGGTTGCGATGAAAAATAGCCGACGATGTCGGAATCACAACGGAGTTCCGTGATTTCGTGATTCCAGGTGTTCCGGACATCCCCGCCGCCGCCGAAAAAGATCGCCCAGGTATCGATCGCCGGCGGAAGGCGGCCGATGAACGCGTTTTTTTCGTGTTCGGATCCGTTCGCGGCCGCGATGATATCCATTACCTTTTGCTTCGCCGCGGTCAGACTGTCAGGATCGATTGCCATGTTCAGGTCGCCAGAAGTATCTTGTCGATTTCGTTTTCGATGATCCGGAACGCCGCGTCGGCCTCATCTTCGATCGCCCGTTCGATGAACCGGTCGTCGGCCTTTTCGCCTTTCGACACGGTCCCGATTCCGCGTTCCTGCCAGGAAACGCCCTTTTCGGAATGAATCTTGAACGCGTACGCGCCGGCGTCGGAGTTCGCCGCGACAAAGATTTCGACGTCATCGCGGCCAGCGCGGAATTCAATGGAATTTTCCAGGCCGCCCGGTTTCCTGGCGGACGTCGACCGCGGTTTCCTGGCGCGTCGGCGCCTGGTCCGCCCGGCACGTTTGGCCGCCCGGCGAAGATCCGTGTCGGTCGGCGACCTGGGCGCGTATTCCCTGGCCGTATCTCTCATAAGCGTTCCGATACGATAGAACGCCCGGGCCAGGGTTTTGTCCGCTTCCTTCGCCAGAAAGTCCAATTTGCGAAGGGCGGCATCCAGGCCCGAAAGGGTAATATCCAAATCTGGTTGGTCGGCCATTCTAACAAAGGCCAGAAATTCAACGCGGACGGCGCGTGACGTCGGCCAGGATGGCCGCCAGCATGACCTGAAGGGCGATACCCTTCGAACGGACGTTCGTTCGTCCTGGGCGATCCTGGCGCGCTTTTCGGATCGATCGCCAGGCCCGATTCTTTATCAGTTCGAATCGAAAGTGTCCGAACCGGCGAATTATGGCCTGGTTCACGGCCGGCCAGTCGATCGTTCCGCCCGATTCGACGAACGCCAGGGCGTATAATGCGGCCAGAACGCGCGTCCTGGGCCGGCGTTTCAGGCCGCAAATACGGATGATTTCGGCCGCATTTCTGTTTTCATCCGTTTTCATGTCGAAAAATGTTGCATATTACGCGCGGGTCGTCAATAATGTTTTCGGTTGGCCGGGGATCGAACCCGAATGGGAAGCGAGTGGTTGACCAGGCGCCGGCGCGCGCCGGCAGAAATTGCGCGCTTGGCCGCCGCAACGGACAAGGCTGTTAGTCGGTATGATCCCCAGGTCGCCTTCAGAAAGGACGGGCTCCATGTCAATCAAATACTACTTCCGCGTTGGCGATACCGGGGACACAATGGAACGCCCTGGCGGGATCTATCGCGAAACGGATGATGAATCCGGCCTTCGCTATGAATTCTTGAACGCGCGCGGCGAATGGGAAGTCGACATGGATCTGTATCGTCATTTCGGCGGCCCTGATTTCACGGCGGACGTGATCCCAGTCAGTTTGAAACAGGCCGAAAAGGCGATCGCTGACTGGGCCAAACGGTTCCGCGTTCCCAGGGCGCCGGCGTCCTAGCGATCGCGCCGGCGATCTTCCGCGGCAAGTTGCCTTTCGATCCTTTTCGTTTCCGCATCCAGGCGCGCCGTTTCTTCACGGATCCGGCGTTCCTGTTCCCGTTCTTCGCGGAATTGCGCTTCCGCTTCCGCCAGTTCGTCGCGAAGGCGTTCGTTTCGCCGTTCCGCTTCCGCCAGTTCTTTCTTCCGGAGTTCGTTTTCCCGGCGAAGGCGATCCAGGTTTTCTTTTGTCGGTCCCAGGCGCGGTTGTTTTGCGATCGCGCGTTGCCGGCCCAGGGTTCCGCGTTTCGTAATCCGATTGGCGCCTGGCGGCGTCGGAACGGTCGCCCAGGCATCGATATTTTGCTGTTTCCATCGGGCGGCCGCGGCGGCCTGTTTCGGATCGTTCGGATCGACCAGGCGGATCTTTTCGTACAAGGGGTGCGCGTATTTTTCTTTCACGGCGATCCCGCGCGGTGTATGAAATTGCAGTTCGACCTTTATGCCGTCCGGACGGCGCCAGACCGTATTTATCCCCTTGTATTTTTCTTCCGTCCAGGCGTTCCGGAATTTGGTCGTTCCGTCGTCGGCCTGGACCTGGCGATATCCAAGGGCGCGTAACTGTTTCGACGTATTGATGACGCCATCCGTGTATTTGTCATCCGGCATGACCATCGTATATCGAAGGGAATCATGAACGTTTTTCTTGTCGATCGCGTCCAGCGGCCAGGATGGATTCGATTTGATTTCCGCGGCGATCTTCCTGGTCGTGGACCCTTCTTCCTTTACCGCATATCGGACTTTCCCGGTTTCCGGATTCAGGCCGACCAGTTCGGCATCGTTCGCTTCCGCCAGGGCGGCCATTGTCGCCGATTGGTCATCTTCGACGGCCCTGGCCCGGCGGACAATCTTTTTCGCCTTCCTGGCGACGGCCGGCCGTTCCAGGGCCGCGGACAAAGTTGTCTTGTCGCCAGGCGCCGGCGACGCCGCCTGAAAATCGGTCTTGTATTTCGCGACCTGTTCGCGATCGGACCAGTCGACGTTCGGTTGCGCCGCCTGGCGATCGATGTCGTTCATGTGGATCGTTTCGTCCATCCGCCGGATGAAACAATCGCAGTTCGGATGAAACATCCCGGCGTCGAGGGCGGCCTGATACGACGGGAATCGCTTGTCCTTTCCGGAAATCGAAATTATCAGGCCGATCCAGGCATCGCATATTTCGCAGGATTCGCCGGACGGGACGATCCGGACCAGGTCATCGCCGTTTCCGATGATCGTGTCCATGTATGATTCCCGGGAAACGCGCGCCGACGTCGTCCTGGTCAGCATCCGGATATAGTCGCGGTTCGACCATTTGCGGCCGCGCGCATCGATGAACCGATGACTGTCGATATTGCCGGCGATCTTGTCCCAGGACGTTTGAAGTTCTTTCTGGATCTGGTTCCTGGTCAGGCCTTCGACGGATCCGCGTCGAAAAACTTCGACGGTCGCCTGGCGCAAGGCCGCGATATCCGTTTCCGCCATCTTTTTCGTGAAAACCGCGGCCAGGTGTTCGGTCTGGTCCGGATGGATCATCCGGAAATATCGTTCGGTCCGACGGCGATCGTATTTGATGATCGAAGGATTGACCTTTCGGCCCTGGCGCCTGGTTTCGAAGATCGCGCGGCGATGCCAGTCGATCGCCGTCCGTTCGGTCATTTCCCGGCCCCAGCGGTCCAGTTCGGCGCCGGTCAGTTGATAGTGACTGTGGACCTGGTTGAAAAAGTGATCGCGGAAACGTTGCCGGCGTAGATTGTTTGCGTCCTGGGCGGCGGCGTGGATCTTGTCCGCCAGGGCGGCCCGGGATTTCTGGATCAGGCGTTCGACTTCGCGTTGCGCGACGCGTTGTTGTTGGCGAAGTTTCCGGATAGATCCCGGGTTCGGCATATCAGCATCCCCGGCATAGGCGGACCGACGCGGCGGCGGGCCCTTCGAACAACCATCCGCGGACTTCGTCGGGGATCCCGACGGACTGGCCTTCCGCGACGCCGTCCGGACAATCCGGATCGCCCAGGATCCATTTCGGCGTTGTCTTGTCGCCGGACGCTATGAAACCGCATCGGATCAGATACAGGGCATATTCGAACGCGGCCGCATCTTCGCGCGGGAAGTCGGTTTCGGTCGTCGTCGTTTCGTCCAGTTCCCGGCCCAGTAAACGGACCAGGCGCCGGCGCGCGCCGGTGACGGCGGCCTGACGCTTGTCCTCGTCGTCGACGCCCAGCCAAATATCAGAAAATTCGTGAGAATCGGCGGCGAAATAGATATCGGCGCCAGCGCGATCGATTGCCATTGTGGAATCCCTTTCAGCAAAACGGCCGCGTCCCCAGTGACGGACGACGCGGCCGCGGTTTTAATTCGATTCGGCTATTCGGTATCCGCGTCGCCTTCGGTATCCGCGTCGCCTTCCAGGGCGGCGATGATATCGGCCTTCGTCGCGTTCGAAGGAAGTTCCAGTCCCTTTTCTTCCGCCAGGGCCAGAAGTTCGGCCTTGTTCTTCGACGACAAGGGCGCCGGCGCGGCGTCCGGATCCGCGGGACCGTCGCAAACTTTCCAGTCGTCCGCCTTATAGAAATCGACCTTGTCCGCGTCGACTTTTATTACGGCGGATTCTTTCTTCATGAACACTGTTTCGCATATCGCCATGACTTTCCCCTTTCTTCAGGTTTGGATACTAGACAACGTTGTCGGGCATGATGATTCCCTTTACTGCAAAGGCGTTTGCCTGGCAAGGGATCCCTGGGGATAAATATACACGACGCCGCCGTCGTTCGTCCCGGTCAGTTGTAATTGCCCGATCAGGGATCCAGTGATGTTCGTAAGATATGGGATGCCGACGTCGACGTATCCCTGGCCGGCCGTTGCGTTCGTGACCGTCGGGACATACGGGACGTTCGTCGACGCGGTCCCCAGGCGGAATTCCAGGGTGACGTTCGTCAGGTCTTGCGTTACGACGCCGTCGTCATCCGAAAAACACTGGAATTCGATCCGAAGGGTAGTCCCCTCAAAAAAGGCGCGGGTATTGAATAGCGGCGCGGATCCGCGGTTGAAATCGACATCGAATTCTTCCGGATCGACATCGGCGGCGGAAACGGAGTAAAGGCCCAGGATCGCGACGATGGATATCAGGGCCCCGACAATGGGTAAGGGTATTGACCATCTTTTCATTTTTCTTCCTTCCTGGGCCGCCAGGCGGCAGCCTCTTTTCTTCTAACCGTTCGCGGCCGACCCTGGCGTCCCAGGGCCGGCCTTTCATTGTTGTCATACAGTCCAGGGCTATCCCTGGAAAATCACGCCGCCGTTCGGCTGAATTACTTCGCATCCGCAATAGACATCATAAACGATCGAATCCGACAGGGATACGGTCGACGATGACATCGAAACACGGATACTAATGCCCTTATATCCTTCGACCGCGGACCCCATGTTCAGCGGGGACGGTGCGACGATCGCGCCAGCGACCGAATTCGGGTGATAGAGAACATCGGCCTGGAGTGCGGACTTGAACGTTACCGCGGCATCGTTGCCGGCGATGACTAGGGCGGCCGATACGGCCGGATATATCGGGATATCGCCTTCGTTCGACGCAAGTGTCAGATCCGCGGTGACGGTATAAACTTGCGTGTCGCCGGCGACAGTGAATCGCGTTCCCTTCTTTACGGTTCCGGCGGCCGCGGTGAATCCATCCAAGTGAACGGTAGTCGCCGCCAGGACCGGAACGCCGTCGGTCAGGACGGTTCCGGCGATGTCGCCGCGGTCATGTTCGGACCCGTTCGGATCCGCGAACCAGTCGAATCCCAGGCGCCGCGGGAGATTGCCTTCGCGAAGTCCCAGGGGACCATCGCCGCCGAAATCGGCGTCCGAAAACATGGTCAGTTGCAAGAACGACGCTTCCGCGGTTGTATCGATCAGGGCCAGGCGGCCGTTCTTCACGACTTTGTTGTCCTGAAGAATCTTGCGGCCGGCTACGATATGCGCCTTCGTCGACGGATCGGTTCCTTCCGTTCCTGATACATTCCGCGCGAAACCGCGAACCATTGTATCGACGAAATACGTGTCGATCGCGTCCAGAATCGCGTCCATCGCCGGGATCGTGACCAGGCGCGTGAAACCGTCCAGTTCCAGCGACTTTTGCTTGGTTGTCAGGTCGACGCGAACGTCGAAGTGATGTTCCAGGGTCAGATCGACTTCTGTTTCGGTGACATCCTGGGCGTTCGTCGAACCGGTGAATTCTTCCGCCGTGAAGGTTCCCGGGACCGTCACTTTCACGGTATCCCCGACCTTGTTGGCCTGAAGAATTTTTTCCTTTTCGCGGGAAACCATGTTCCCGGTCATAAGGCGATCATGAAGGACGATAGCGGCGTCCCTGGCGACTAGCGTCGGAGTGATGAATGTATTTGCCATGACTTTTTCTCCCTGGCCGGATCCGTTACTGGATTTTCCGAACGGCCGCGGCCCTTTCTTCAGTCGTTTGTTTATCCGGTGTTTTGTCCCCTGAAGGACCGGATCCGTCAGATCCATCGTGACCGTTCCCGCCGGATCCGTGTCCGGATTTATCGACGATCGTCGCCTTGTTCGCCGTTCGGAACGCTTCGACCAGGGGCCCGGTGACGTTCTGGTCATCCAGGTCTTTGTCGTCCAGGTTCGCGAACGATGTCACAAAAGCGCCTTTCATGATCTTTTTGTCGACCCCTTCGATGAATGTAATTCCGGATCCATCCATGATCGCGCCGATCTTCCCTTCGCGTTCCCGCTTCGCCACTTCCGCGGTCATGTTCGCGATTTGTTCATCGCGTTCCTTCACGCGGCCGGCCAGTTTTTCGACTTCCGCCTGGGCCTTTTCAAGATCGGATTTTCCGGCGTTGCCGGCATCCTCAATCTTCGCGGTCAGGTCGGCGACGGATGCTTTCAATCCTTCGACTTCCTTTTCCGCTTCCGCCTGGCGTTCTTCCGCTTTCCGCCTGGCGGCGGCCGCCGCGTCATCGATAGCCTTTTGGGGATCGTATTCGGCCAGCGCCTTTTTTTCGACGTCCGTCAAATCTTCCCCGTTCGCGACTTTCTTCAGGATTGCGGCGATGTTCATGTCGTGTCCTTTCAGGATTTTTCTCCGGATCCAGATCCGGCCGCATTGTCAAACGCCACAATGCGAAGGCGATTTCATGAAAGGCCAGGATTTCAGTCCGTCATTCCGCCTGGTCGTCGGCATCGAAGGCGGCGCCGGCGTCGGGATCCGCCTGGTCGCCGGTGTTCCCCTGGACGACCTGGACGGCCGGCGGCGCGGTCATCTTGTCCAGTGTCGCGTCGTCCATTTCGTCGATTTCCTTCAGGATTTCGGCCTTCCGGTCGTCGGGGATCTTTCGGATCTGGTCCATGATTTCGACGGATATCCGCATCGATTCTCGGATCGCGGACCTGGGGAGTTCCAGCGCCGACAATTCGACCAGGGTTTTCATATCCTGGGCGACGTCGACCAGGTTGAATTGCCGCGGGTATTCCGGTTCATATTCGGCGAACGTCGAATCCAGTTCCCGAGAAATTCCGATCGCCTTCTTTTCGACATCTTCCAAAAGGATCGCCCTGGTTCGAAGTGTCGCGGCCGGATCCAGGTGATCCCAGGCCTTCGATTCGGCGCTTTCGACCTGGCCGGAATCGCTTTTCCCCAGGGCCAGGCCGACGATTTCGAACAGTTCCTTTCGCCGGCGCAGGATTTCGTCAGGGATGGCCTTCAGGTCGCCGGCGGCCGGCGTCAGGTATCGGGTGATCCCCGCGGATTCCTTCGTTTCCATAAGCGGGTATTCGATGCCGCGGACCATTTCCAGGGATTCATCATATGATCGATCCGAAAGGCGCATGACTTCATCGACCAGATCGGTCGTGATGACCAGTTGCGGGAACACGGTCTGAATTAGATTTTCATGATGAGCCGATTCCAGGTTCAGCAACGCGGCCTGTACGCGTTCGACGTCGTCGAACCAATACGGCATCGAAGATGGAACGCCGACGGGGACGAACGGGACCAGTTTGGCCGAAATTGTGAAATCTTCAGTTTGGACGACCTTTTCCGGATCATCCGGATCCAGGTAAAGTCGCGTTCCCTTCCCGCGTTCCCAAACAGTCCGAATTACCTTTTCGACGGCCGCGGTCGCGGGATCATCGTTTTCATAAACCGATTCTTGCGTTATCAACCAAACCAGGCGGCCATCCTGGCCGAAATGCCAGTCGACGACTTCCGTCGATTTCCATAGCGTCCAGAATATCCGATCGCCTTCCGCTTCGCGTTGTGCGACGGACCTGGTCGCCGGTTGTCCGGTTGCAGGATCGATGCCAGGCGTTCCGCGGTCGACGCCGATCCAGTCCCATTGTCCGGCCGTGTAGTTGCCGGAAACGTTCTGCATAAATTCATCGACCGTCAGGCCCGTCCTGGTCGCGTCCGCCGCGAACGTTTCGTCGACGTTGTTCCGGCCGACGTCCTGGCCGAAAACGTATTGATTGACCTTTGTGACGATCCGGCCGGCGTAGTTTATCAGGAATGAACGATCGGGCCGGCCCTGGATCCCCGAACCATCGCCGTTCCAGGACGCGTCGGATTCGCACGGAAACCGGGAAAGGCGCGCGGTGATATACGCGCCGCCGCCGGCCTTTGCCATAAGGTTCCGCCGTAATTGTTCGTTTCGGTCGGAAAGGATCTTGTGTTTTCGCGTCGCGCGAATATCGGCGGTTTCGGGCATGATGTTCCCCTTTGCATAAGGCCATCGTTTCAGCGCGCGAAGATCGCGTCCGGATCCTGGGCCGCGATCCTTTTACCGCGGCCAGGCAACGCGATACCATCTTTTTCCCTGGTAAAAAAGTCGAACACAATCGCCGCGGCGTCGGGCGGATCGTCGTGATCCCCGTCGGGAAATTCGCGGAACGTTTGGACGAATAGGTCGTTCCAGGGCGCGCGGACCAGGTGGACGCCGCCGGCTTCCATGACCGGTTCGACGGGCGCCAGTTTCGCGGACTTGTCCCCTGGTAGATTCGCCTTCGAAACGGACCGGACGCCCTTCAGGGTTCGTTTCAATTCGACATAGGTATCCTTATATGCGCCGAACGCTTCGACTACGACCTGGACGGCCTGGCCATCTTTCTTCGTAGTGTCTAGGATCAGTTTGTTCCGTTCGGTCGCTTCCGCGCGGACGAATACCATGTCGACGATCCATAGGTCGTGTTTGATGATCTGGAAACCGTCCCGTTCGACCGTTGTCAGGACGACGGTTCCCAGGATCCCGACGGTATAATCCGGATCATCGGAATCGCGTTCCTTCGCCGACGACGCCAGATCCCAGGCGCGGATATACTTCCCTTTTGGAATTTCCTTCAGGTCGTGATACTGGATCCGGTCGACCAGGAAACGGTTCCCGCCTTCGACGACCGGCGAACAGTCCAGCAACGCGGCCGAAAGGGATCCCTGGGCGGCGTACTGTTCGCGATACCAGGAATCGGGGAACCGTTCGGGGAACAGGAAAGCGCCGGATTCGGGATCCTTCGCGGGGAATTTCAGGATCCGGAATTTCGGGAAATCCTTGTTCTTTTCGCGTTCCTTTTTGATCCGGCCGCGGATGTCGTCTACGTGCCAGGGCGTCGCGCAAATAATCACGATCGATACAGGGGCCCGGCGGGAAAGGACATCTTGGAACGCCGACCAGGTAGTCTTTCGATACTTTTTCGATCGCGCTTCCGCGCGGCTTTTGCAGTAATCGTCGACGATTATCAGATCGCCGCCTTTGCCGACCAGGGATCCGCCAAGGCCGGTCGCCGTGACCCGGCCAGTTCCGCCGGCGATCTTCCAGGACTGTATGGAATTGTCGCCGCGCGGGATCGCGACGTCGGGAAACAGTTCGTGGTACTTCGTCGATTTGATGATCGTTTTCGCATCCCGGGAAAACTGTTCGACCAGGTCGGCGCCATATCCCGACATGATGACATCGGGATCCAGACCGGCCGCCTGGCAACGGCCCAGGAAATAAGGCGGAAGGGCGCGCGATACCAGGTCGGATTTTCCGTGTCGGAACGGAACGACGATATCCAGGTTCGTCGATTTGCCGGCCAGGTAGTCGTCGATCGCTTTGTCGATCGCGTCGCATATCGCGCGGGTATGCTGGCCGACCAGGAATGGCCAGGGCTTCCAGAACACGAAACGGACGAATTCCAGGAATGATGACCTAGCCCCGCGTCGGAGCGCCAGTCTATCCTTCGCCGCCAGGATCGCTTTCCGCCGCGGCGACAAAGGCTTCGATTTCGTCATCGGTCATTTCGTCCAGGTGTTTCTTCAGGTCCAGGGCGATCCGTTTCGGCGCTTGCCATCCCTTCATTTTTGCCAGGGCGACGATCGCGTCCCGTTGATCGTGAAGTTCTAGCGTCGTGATGATCGCGCCGACGTCCCCCGTCGGATTGTAGATCGTTTTCGAGGTGACCTTTTTGATCGCTTCCGGATTCGGAAGTTCGTCGTTCAGGGCGATATGCCAAACTCCGTCCAGGTTCGCTTCCAGGTAGTCGGTCAGTTTCCCGCGCGCCTGGCGCGTCAGGATTTCTTCCGCTTCCTGGCGTTCCATGATGGCGCCCTGGGCGACGGCGGCCTTCAGTTCGTCGATCCTGGCCTGGACGTCGGGCCGGTTTTCGATCTTGTGGGCGTTCGTTTTGGCGTTCTGGCGCTTCCGTCCGGCGTTCGCTTTTTTCCCGCCATAACCGGCGGCCAGGTAGGCTTCGACGGTAGTTTCGCCCTTGAATCGGGCGACGGCGTACTGTTCATGACGCGGATTCTTTAACGGTGGCATGGTTCATCCCCCTTCGCCGGCCGACGGCGGCGCGTTGTTTCGTCGGCATTGTCCGCTTTCTACCATAGGCCGGTTTTTCCGCTTCTTGAGATGACCAGGACCAGGATTTCATCGCGATCGCGTACGCCAGGGCCGGCCAGTTCCGGCGCGCTTTCTTCAGGCGATTATGCGCCGATGACGTCGAAATCCCGATACGTTCGGCGACAATTCGAAGGGGACGGTCGGGATACGCCAGGCGATCCAGGACGATTTCCCTGGTCCGCGGTGATAGGGCCAGGATTTGTTTAGCGAGAAACGCCATCCCTTCGACAACCGGATCCGCGGCCGGATCGTGGACGACGGCCGGATCCCCGTTGAAATCGAAAACGCGATCGACGTCCAGTTCCGCTTCCCCGGGATTCGCCGACGAAAAAATCGCGACGTGACTTCGACCGTGATGACTTCCGCTTTTCGGATGGCATTTTGAACATGGGACTTTATCCCAGGGTGTTCGCCGATATTTCCCGGCGGCGATCGCGTCGCCGACTTCGCACTTGTGACATTCCATCTATCATCCCAGGTTCGCCGCCGTTGGTTTCTTCATGAATCGCCGGCCCCGCTTCGTCAGGGAAAACACGGTCGATCCGATTTCCGATCGGTTCGCAACAAGTTTCAGGTCGACCAGGCGTTTGACGCGCGAAGTGTGCATCCGCCGGCCTTGTTTCAGCGCGCGAAGATCCTGATAGACTTCCGACGGATCCGGCGCGACATCGTCCGCCGGCGCCAGGGCCGGCAACGCCGGCATTTCGTTCCGGCATATTTCCTGGACGCGTCGGCTGAACGTCGAAATCGACTTCAGTCGTTCTTCCGGCGTCATCGCCTGGATGGCATCGAAGGCTTTCCGAACGGCGATCATACGGGCGCCCAGGGCGCCGACGACGCGAAGGATGTCGGGATTGTATCGCCGGCGATAATCGCCCAGGTGTCCGAATACCA
>Ga0180434_10003399_pt1 | contig 20313 bp, 17 predicted proteins | sample SS_ome_7_FD_132453 | JGI IMG/M metagenome (GOLD analysis project Ga0180434, IMG submission 132453) | Hypersaline lake sediment archaeal communities from the Salton Sea, California, USA - SS_1_D_2 metaG | ecosystem: Environmental > Aquatic > Non-marine Saline and Alkaline > Hypersaline >...
CCCCCACCTCCGAGAGTGAGGTGTGGATCACCGCCCTGGTCACGGCCGCGACACCCCTCGAGAAGGTGTGGCTGAACCACAGGCTCCAGGGGCCTTTCCAGCAGGTGGAGATGCTCGACGACGGCGCTCACAATGACGGCGCACCGGGAGATGGTGTATTCGGCGGAAAAATCCCTGCACAGGCCCTGGGCTCGGAGGTGGAATACTTCGTCGAGGCAAGCCTTGGCATCCCGGCCGGCGGCGGCTGGACCGTTCATCCCCACGCCACGGAATACCAGCCTTTCCGATACACCGTCATGCCGCCTCTTTCCTTCAAGCTGAGCGAGTTTCTCGCCATGAACGAATCCGGACTCCGGGACGAGTGGGGCAACCGTGATGACTGGATCGAGGTGGTCAACCTGAGCAGGAAGCCCGCCACTGCGAGCGGACTCTACCTCACCGACGAAGAAGAAAAACCCACCAAGTGGAGGATCCCGCCGGGATACGTGGTACTCCCGGGACAAACCCTCATCATCTGGGCCGATGACGAGACCAGCCAGGGGCCCCTGCATGCCTCCTTCAAGCTGAGCAGCAAGGGGGAAATGATCGCCCTCTACGCAGCCGACGGAAAAACGCTCCTGGACCGGGTTCAGTTCGGCCCACAGGTGGCCGACGTGTCCACCGGCCGCCTTCTCAGTGATCAGCAGCGGTGGGTGACGTTCCCCGCTCCGAGCCCCTGGCTCCGGAACACGCCGGGCACCGGCGGCAATCTGGAGTACAGCGCCGGCGATCCCACGAAGAACGCCTCCAGGCTCACTGTGCACGGCCTGGCCACCCCCGGCGTTTCCATCCGGTTCGAGCTGGAGAAAGCCCCCCCCCTGTCCATCTGCATCCTCGCAGTTTCCTGGGCACCGTTCGCGTACGAGATCCCCCCAGCGGGCATGCTGCTGATTCACCCTGTCAACATGAATCTCCAGGTCTCTCTGACAGATCACGAGGGGAAGGCCACGTTCAACCACCCGATATCATCGCCCCGCCCGTACGGAGGGATGTACTTCTATGCACAGTGCTTCACGTTCAATGAAACCGTGAGTGATCTGTCCAGTGCAGTTCAGGTGCGATACCAGCCGGAAATCAGGGACTGATGAGAGGGAACAACCACCCTCCTCCTTCTCATCCGACAGCTCCGTCTTTTTCTCTGCCGGTCCCTTCTTGATCCCCCTTCTTGGGTGTCTTTCCATATATATGTCCTCATATATATGTCCTCACTTATATATATCCTCACTCAATGCCCTCTCAACCCGGAACAGGCCGGCATCCATACGGTCTCCAGGTCCCGGGGGCACACTGGCGGAACGAAACAGCATCTCGAAGGTGGTGGTCATCATCTGCCCTTGCACCACGGAGAACTCCGGCCTCCCCGGCCCCGTTCGTTCAAGGCGATGGTCAAGGGGAGCCAGGGAGAGAGCGGCGCAACAGGTGGCGTCCGGTGTGTTTTCCATTATAATTCCTTCCTGATGCAGGACATCAACCACTCACGAGGAGGAGAGGACCCAGGCAGTGCGAACTGTGGTGAAGACCGGAGGGGTGCTGGTGCTGAGCCTCGCCATCCTGTGTGCCATCATCCATTACGTGGGATTCGAGGAAACTGTCCAGGCTGTCGCCTGTGCCGGCTTCCCCGCTTTCGGGGCCGTGGGTCTGCTCACGGCTGCACACCTCGTCCTGCAGGCAGGAGCCTGGTCCGCCCTCAACCGCGGCATCCGGCACCGGATCGGGTTCAGGATTCTGTTATCGGCCGTCACCTCGGGGATGGCGGTGAACATCGTCACCCCCTCCTCCTACCTGGGAGGGGAACCGGTGAAGGTCCTTTACGCCGGCGCCCGCACGGGTTTGCCGTATCATGAGATCGGCGGCACCGTGCTGCTCAGCAAGTACATCGAGGTGCTCAGCTTCCTGCTGATCTTCGGCGCCAGCACGGCAGTGGCAGCCGTCATGTTCCGCGGGGTTCTTTTTCAAGGGGCGAACCTCTCGGTGGGGATCACCCTCCTGGTCGTGGCCATGGCACTCCTGGTGCTGTGTATCCTGCTGGGCATCGGTCTCACCCGCCGCTGGCATCCACTCGCAACGCTGGTGGGGTTGTTTCGCCGCATCCGGCCCCGATCAAAACGCCTCACCCGCCTGTGGAACCGCACCCTCCGGATGGAGCGCCAGGTATCCCGGGTCTTCCGGGAAGAACACGGGAGCGCGGGAACGGCCTTCGGGCTTCTCTTCCTGTCCCATACCGCCATCTTCCTGAAGCCGGTCGTCTTCTTCGGTCTTGCCTCGTGGACAGGGCTCGGCCTTGGCGAGTTCAGCCTGATCTTCGTGACGAGTCAGGTCCTGGCGGCCCTGCAGATCACCCCGAGTGGCGTCGGCACCCTGGACACCGGTCTCCTGGGCACCTTTGCGCTCCTTGGCCTGGGCAATGCCCTGTGCATGGCATTCCTGCTCTGCATACGATTCTGGGACGCCGTCAACGTGGGGGTGGGAGTCCTCCTGGGATGGCGAGCCGGCGCCGGTGTGATGTCCTCGAGTCTCCTGAAGGGGAAATAGAATCCGGATGATCTCCGGGTCCTCATCCCCGGACAGGGGAGGACACCGCGGGTGGAGTCCGTCTCATTCCTGGACGGCACCATGGACGGCCACATTTCTCTTGACCTGTCATCAGAGGCTCCTTATGATGACTGTCTGATGTATCAAGGGGAATTCCTCACTCGAGGATCACTTCATTCTTTCTTTCATCGGCCTTTCCTTGATGGGAGAGGCATCCAACCACTTCAGGAGGTCAACGCTCATGCAAAGACTCACTCTCGCTCTCCTCATGCTCTGCCTGCTCGGCGGGGCCGTATCCGCGCAGATTTTCATGGAGCCGTTCAACTACACACCCGGAACGACCATTGGTGTCTGGGCGGAGCATCTGGGTGACTGGAATGCTGTGAATAGCACCGCCTTCGGGCCGGTTGCCGAATCCGAGCAGAAACGAGCATACCAGTATCTCGTCTATCCCGCCGCGACCCACACGCTCCAGGACTGCGCAGCGGATTGCATGGTGTATTACAACACGGGGTCCTCGCAAGCGCTCCAGTTCGGCGGTCCCGCCCTGCGTGTCAACAATCCCGCCGCAAACACGGATCTCTTCCATGTGAAGGTCCAGGACAACAACTCGAACGGGGCCTTTGATTCCATCTGGCTCTACGAGCGGCCCGGCGGTTCAGCATCCAAGACGGGCATCACGCCAGAGTTCACGACCGCCATGGTCCGGCTCCTCTGCATCGGCAACCGCCTCGAGGCACAAGTGGACACCACCGGAGACGGCCTCTGGGACTATGTCGTGACCAAGACCGGAACCATGACGGTCAAGCCCGGACCGGTCGGCCTCTGTGCGTACGGCGGCGCGTGGATGGATGACTACAATCTGTTCGACGCCGTGATGCTGGATGACACCCCCGTTGTCAAACCCCAGCTGAATACCACCATCAAATTCGTCATGCGCGGCCTGCCCAACGCCAAGTTCCAGGCGGCCAGCTCTCTCGGCAATGCCGGGATACCACTCCCGGACGGCCGGGTGATTCCCCTCACCGCTGATTCGCTGTTCTACCTCAGTATCAGCGGAGTGCTGCCCTCCATTTTCATGGGCTACAACGGCACCATGGACGGCAGCGGCGACAGCTTCGTGGAGGTCGCCCTGCCCAACATTCCCTCCCTGGTCGGGGTCACATTCTACACCAGCTTCGCCAACTACAGCACTAGCATTCTGAACATCAGCAATGACCACCAGGTAACCATCGTTCCGTAAGAATCGATTCCTCAGGCCTTCCTCCCTCGAGGGGGGAAGGCCGTTTCCTTGTACCCGCACAACTTCAACGAAGTCAGTGGCTCGAGGAATCCATGGTCGGAAGATCCTCACTCCGGGACGATCTGTATCGATTGCTTGTGCTGACAGGGTATTGTCAATATCATGGATACACAGGGATCAATGCAGGAAGATCTCTCTCGAAAACCGCTTCACACTGAATTGGAGGACCGCTCATATGCAGAAGTTCACTCTCACTCTCCTCCTGCTCTGCCTGGTCGGCGGGGCCACAGGGGCACAGATCTTCATGGAGCCGTTCAACTATGCGCCCGGGACAACGATCGGCCTCTGGAATGAGTACCGTGGGGACTGGAATGCGGTGACAAACAGCAGCCCCGAACCGGTCGCCGAATCCGAACAGAAAACCGCCTACCAGTACCTCGTCCATCCCAAATTCAATTTCCAGGACTGTGCGGCGGATTGTCTCGTGCTGTACAACACGAGCTCCTCGAAAAGGCTCCAGTTCGGGGGTGTCACGCTCCGCTGCAACGATCCTGCGAACGACACTGACCTCATCCACATCAAGATCCAGGACAACAACTCCAGCGGTGACTTCGACCGGGTCTTTGTATACGATCGCCCGGGATCATCCGTCTGGGCGGATCCCACGCCCACCCTCAGGGCCACGGTGCGGCTTCTGGCCATCGATGCCCGCCTGGTGGGTCAGGTCGATGTGGACGGCGACGGCCTCTGGGACCTGGAGTTGACCAAGACCTCCGCCCTCACCGTCAAGGCGGGACCGGTGGGACTCTGTGCATATGGCGGCGCGCAGATGGATGATTTCAACCTGTACGACGGCGTGATGCTGAACGACACCGCCAGTCCCAGGCCGCAACCAGGTGCAACCCTGACGTTCGTCATGCGCGGCTTTCCCAATGCGCAGTACGTGGCAGCCAGTTCGCTGGGGAAAGTCGGGATTCCTCTTCCGGACGGCCGCGTGGTTCCTCTGGGTCCGGACGGCATGTTCTTTGCCTCGGCCCAGAACCTCCTGCCCACTCTCTTCAGGAAGTACCAGGGCTCCATGGACGGAAACGGCGACGCCAGCTGCAGCATTGCACTACCGAAAAATCCGGCGCTGGTGGGAGTCACCGTCTTCACCGCCTTCGTCAATACCGGCGGTGGATACATCCTGAACATCAGCAACGATCACCAGGTGACCATCATCCCGTGACGGAGTCCGGGATCATCTCCGGAATCCGGCGATATCGGAGAATCATGGAGGATCAAGTGCTTTTTCTGAATAACCCCGATCATATCTCTTGACCATGCTCGAGGAAGTTTTTATCATGGCATGAAATGGAGAAAGTGAAGGGAGAGGTTTCACTCGAGAATCTCACCACATTTCTTTTGAGTCTTCCATGAGAAGAAGACCGTTTTTCCCTTGTTAGGAGATGAATCGCATGGACAAACTCATTCTCTCTCTGCTGGTTGTCTGCCTGCTCGGCGGAGCCGCCTCCTCCCAGATCTGGATGGATGACTTCGAATCCTACACGGCCAGCAATCCCCTTCCCACCCCCTGGACACTGCATGCCGGAGCCTGGACGGTCGAGGCCGGACAGGTGGCCCAGGCCGAGGCGAAGTTCCTGTGGCAGTACGCTGTCAACAGCAGCTATGCGTACCAGGACTGTGTTGCCCAGTGCCTGGTCATCAAGAACGGCGGGACCACCCCCCACACCCTGCAGTTCGGCGGCGTTGCCCTGCGGTGCACCAACGCATCCACGGCGGTGATGGTGAAGGTCCAGAACAACAGCTACACCACGAATCCGACTGCCTTCGATTCCATCTGGCTCTACGAGAGGCCGGGCAGCGGCACCGCCAAGACCGGCATCACCCCGTTCCCCAAGGCCCTCGTCCGTCTCCTGGTCATCGACCAGCGCGCCGAGACCCATGTGGACACGGACCTGGACGGCATCTGGGACCACAAGGTGACGAGAACCCTGACCAATACCGCGTACTCCGGCCCGGTGGGCCTCGCCGGCTTCGGCGCGGTCCAGTGCGACGATTTCGACGTGTTCGATGCCGTCATGATGGATGACACCCCCATCGTCCAGCCCCAGCCGAATACCACCATCAAATTCGTGCTGCGCGGCCTGCCCAACACCCGGTTCCAGGCGGCCAGCTCTCTCGGCAATGCCGGTATACCCCTTCCGGACGGCCGGGTGATTCCCCTCACCGCTGATTCGCTGTTCTTCTTCAGTGTAAGCGGACTGGCGCCCACCCTCTTCATCGGCTACAACGGCACTCTGGACGCCAACGGCGACAGCTTCGTGGAGATCGCCCTGCCCAACATTACCGCCCTGGTCGGTGTCACATTCTTCAACGGCTTCGCCAACTACAGCAACACCCTTGGTATCCTGAACATCAGCAACGATCACCAGGTGACCATCGTTCCGTAAGTGACGATTCCTCAGGCCTTCCTCCCTCGAGGGAGTGAAGGCCTTTTTTCTGTACGGAACGGCATCACCTCACAGGTAGAAATGGCCGTGGATTTCCCAATTCCTCGGGGGGGCGAATAGAAAAAAACTGCTTTCGGGTACGGTGAAGAATCGGCCGATCAATTTCATTTTGCGCCGCATTCTGGAATCGTCCGACCAGGAAATACCGGATTCCTGGTTCCTGTCAAGGCGTACGGGGCTTCACCGGGATTGTCTCTGATTCACGCTCCAGCCCGCCAGATAGCGGATCTTCGCTGCTGCACGGCCGCGCTCCTCGAGGTGGTCGAGGCGTTCGCGCCGGGTGCGGATCAAGGCCAGCAGTGAATCCAGCACGTCGAGATAGGATGCCCTCCCCGCCCGGTATGCGCTGCGGGTCAGGGCAAGCGACTGCTCCAGCTTGGGGAGGATGTCTTCCTCGTACCCGGCCACATTCCTCACCGCCTTGCTGTACGAGATGAGCGCCGCTTCCAGCTCGGCATTCAGCTTCAAGGTCTCTGCCTCCAGATTCTTCCGCGCCCGCCTTGCCCTGGCACGGGATTCTGCACGGACTCCTTGATTCCGGTTCAGAACCGGAAGGGGCAGCTTCACCATGAGGCCGAAAACATCCTCCTTCTCGTCCTGATCGCGCCTGTAAACCAGCCCCAGGGTGACGTCGGGCCAGGCGTCGGCAGTGCTCGACTCCACGGCCCTGTCGGCCGCTGTCACGGATTGACCTGCTGCCAGCAGCTGCGGGTGATGCAGCAGGTTTTTTCGCACATCCTGCCGCTCCGGTTCCGAGAGAACAGCACTCGACCAGGACCCCTCCACGCCCGTGGTCGTTCCCGCCTTCACGCCGAGCAACCCGTCCAGCACCTGGCAGGAGCGGGAATGCCTCCGCTCCAGATCCTGGACCGCGAGGCGGGCGTTCTCCGCCGCCGCCTGGAACCGGAGCAGGGCGATGCGGCTGTCCTTCCCCGACGCGAAGCGGGCGCTGGACAGCGCTTCAAGGTCGCCGGCCGTCTTCGCCTCCTGTTTTGCCTCGGCCAGATCCTGCTGGAGGCGGAGCACACGGGTAAACTGCACCTCGGCATCGAGGAGCGCCTCCAGTGTCACGGCGTGAAACGCCTGGACCGCCACCGCGGCTTCGGCCTTTGCCCGGCGGGTGCGGGAGCTGCGCTTTCCGCCGAGTTCGATGGGCTGACCGATCTCCAGCGCGGTCAATCCGGTGCCGTACACGTCGAAATCCTCCCCGCCTCGTTTCAGAAACTTGAGATACGGATTTGGCCAGAGGCCTGCCTGGTCCACCCGGCCACGCGCTTCCGCGGGCCTGAAAGACTCGGCGCTCAGCCGCGGCGTGGCCAGACCCAGGATGCGGGCACGCACCTCTTCCAGGGTGAACGGCTTCGATTCGAAGGGAGCTTCCCCCTGGTCATGCCCGATCCGGGGTACCCTCTCCGCATGGGCAGCCTCGACCTCCACAGCTTCTTCCTCTCCGCCATGTCGAGGGCCACTCCTGCATCCGGCAAGGACAGCAAGCAGAAGATACAGCATCCACGATGTTCTCATCACATGTACCTCATGGCATCCACCATCCGGAGACGTACCGCCTGAACGGCCGGGATCAGGGCGCCGACAAGGCCGATGGCGAGGGCCAGGCCGAGGGCCAGGCCCAGCACCAGGGCATCCACCCGGAATAGAAACACGCCCATGGTCACCTTCATGGGAATCCCGTTCACCAGCTGCCCCAGCCCGCAGCCGATGATGCCTCCCATCAGCGCGATGAGCATGCTCTCCAGAACGAAGCTCACCACGATGGAACTCTTGGAAAATCCCAGCACCTGCAGCATGCCGATCTCCCGCACCCGACCGGCAACAGCCGTGTACATGGTGTTCATGCCCACCAGGACGCCCCCGAGGGTGATGATGAGGGCCATGACACCCGCCACCACGGCAAATGTCTGGAAGAGCTCCGCGTGGCCGCTGTAATACTCCACCTCGCTCTCGGCCCGGAGCACGACCTGGTCGGACCGGTTGATCTCCTGCAGCATCTCATCCAGGGCCGCCATGTTCTCGGCCTTGATCACCGCATAGGAGTAGTCGGGTCGACCGAGCACCGCCATGAGTTCCTCCACTGGCACCCAGATCTCGCCTTCGGCCGCAGTGCCCGACGCATCGAACATGCCCACGATGGTCCAGGACATCTCGTTGAACTCGATCACCTTGCCGACCTGGAGATCCTCGGGCTGAACACCCAGTCTCGCGTACGCCAGCGTTCCCACCAGGGCCACCCGCTCGTCTTCGCCTGTGAACATCCTGCCGCGGAGCAACTTGAACCGGCTGTTCAGGTAGCAGACCCTTTCGGGGTCGACGCCCATGATGAGGCCGAGCTTCCGCTCACCGTACCGCCCTCCCTCGACACCCTCGATGGTGATCAACGCCGTGTGAAGGACGAAGGGAGCGATGAGATCCACGGGACCGGGCTCATCCACCCGGCGGGTGGCGTCGCCTTCCTCCCCGGTGGGGGGAAAGTACGCAATGCGGTCCGCCATCATGGTACCCAGGATCTCGAACTCTCCCTTTTTCATGGAGCTGTCCACACGGTCGCTGGCCTGCCGGGGCAGGACCAGGATGTTTTCCGGATCGCCGTTGTTCCTGAGCGAGTACAGGAGGCCGCGGCTGTATGCCAGCATGATGACGGCGATGAAGATGACCAGTGCGATACCCAGCACGGTGAGGGCGGTTCTCAGCTTCCTCCGGAACAGGTTCCGGTAGTTGTAGCGAAAGGGCATACCCATTGCGTCAGTCCACATTCCTGAGGGAAGTCACGATCTGGATCCGGCTGGCACCCACGGCGGGCAGCAAGCCTCCAAGCAGCCCCACGGCCAGCGTGACCGCCACCGCGGCGACGGCCACCGCCGTCGTCAGGTGAATCTGGATATTCACCACCCGCATCCCCCATTGCAGATCAACCAGATTCAAGATGCTCAGAGCCACGAGGATCCCGAGGCCTCCCCCCACCAGGGTGAGCACAAGACTCTCGGCCAGGACAAGCCAGAGGATGTGGCCGCGCCTGAATCCGAGTGACCGCAGGATACCGAACTCCTGCACGCGGTCGCGTGTCGCCATGGACACGGTGTTGGCAACGGCCACCAGCACCACCCCGAGGGTGACGATCATGATGAGGTAGGAGAAGTCGATGACATCCCGCATGTCCTCAACGGCCGAGGTGAGAAAAGACCGCTGATCCCTGGTGTTTGTCTTGAAAGGGAACTGTTTCGGAATCTCCGTATCCACTGCCGCCATCACGGCCTCGGCGTTCTCCGGATCGTCGATCTTGATATAGATCTGATTTGCCACGCCAAGCTTGTCGTTGATCTCCTGCAGGTAGCGGCGGCCCGCCAGGATGATGGTATTGTACAGGGTATTGTCGCATTCAAAGCTTCCCACAAAGGTGATGGACACGCCGCCCAGCTGTCTCAACTTGTAGGTCTCCCCCACCTTCCAGGGATATTCACCCTTGTATTTTTCGAGAAAATTCTTGCCCAGGAGCGCACCGTCAGGTGTCTCGAGGAATCTCTTGCACGTCTCCTCATCCACCTGGATGGGGATGAACTGACGAAACTTCCTCTTGTCAACGCCTTCGATCTTGACCAGACCGCCGGAAGCACCTCACGAGTTGGTCAGGATATAGACGCCCATGGCGCCGGTGACGTGTGCGAAGTTCTTCACCGCTTTCTCCAGACCCAACTGATCTGGCAAATAGCTCCTGGTGGGTCACCACTGGTCCTTCTCGGAGAGCACCAGCAGGGAGCCCTGGGCAACGCGATCGATCTCTTCATTCATGGAGCTCTCGATGGAGGCGAGAAAACAGAAGATGGCCACTGCCACCATCACACCCAGAACCGTCAACACCGTACGAACCGGGCTCCGGATCACGTTCCGGAAGATGTAGGGCAAGAATTTATACATGGGGAGAATCCTTCCTGTCCCCGGACGGCTGCAAGGCTCCGTCATGGAGCACGCCCTTCTTCAGGTGGAGGATGCGGTCTGCATAGGCAGCGGCCGAGGGATCGTGGGTAACCATGATGAACGTCTTCTTGAACTCCTGGTTCAAGGCCTTGAGCAGCTCCAGGATCTTCTCCTCCCCCTCCGCATCCAGGTCTCCGGTGGGTTCGTCGGCCACGATGATGCGGGGATCTGTGACGATGGCACGGGCAATGGCCACCCGCTGCTCCTGTCCGCCCGACAGCTGGCGGGGAAAGTGGTCGGCGCGGTCCTGGATGCCCGCCGCCCGCAGTGCCGCCTCCACGTGTTCACGTCGCTCCTTCCTGGACATCTTCAGAAGGAGCAGGGGGAGCTCCACGTTCTCCCAGGCGGTGAGCACCGGCACCAGGTTGTAGATCTGGAACACGTACCCGACGTTACGCAGCCGCCACCGGGAGAGGCCGGCATCACCCAGCGTGCCAAGGTCGGCACCCGCCACGACGGCGCGGCCGCTCGTGGGTGAATCCACGCCGGCAATGATGTTGAGCAAGGTGGTCTTTCCCGAGCCGGACGGACCCATGAGACTCAGAAACTCCCCCTCCTCCACCTGCAGGTTGATGCTGTCCAGCGGCTTGATCTCGACGCTGCCCCGCTGGTAGACCTTGGTGAGATTCTCGACTTCCACCATGGTTGCCATGGGGATGTTCCTTTGCTGTGTTCAGTACTGTTCCGGTCTGTTCCGGAGAACGGGATTGCTACTGGATGATGCGCACGGGTGCACCATCGGTCAACCGATCCATACCGCTCATCACCACCTGCTCACCGCCACGGAGCCCGTTCAGGATTTCAATCCTGCCGTTCTCCAGGCTGCCGGGAGTGACCTTCAGCTGTCTGGCGGATCCCTCGAGGATAACGAACACGTGGTGGTTTTCGCCCTCGTTGAGGACCGAAACCTCGGGCACGGTGATGGCCGCCCTCTCAGTGCCGCCTGCCGGCTCTGCTCCGGCCCGGGCCTGCTTTGCCAGGAACCGGGCTTTCACCACCATGTCCGGATGGATCAGGCTCCCTTCCGGCATCAGGAGTTTCACGCGCACGGGGATGGTATTCTTCACCAGGTCCGCCCTTGGCTCGACAACAATCACATTCCCCTTGTGGAGAATATCCGGCTCAGCCCGCGTGGTGATTTCCACCTGCTGCCCCGGGAACACCCGGGCGATGTCGTCCTGATTCACGTCGATGCGGGCGTCCAGGTCAGCAGGATCGAACAGGCTGACCACCATCCCCTTGCCGGGAGTGATCCACTGGCCGCACGAGGCCAGCCGGTCGAGGACGACCCCGTCCATGGGACTCAGGATCTCGGTGTATCCGAGCTTCTGTCCGGCAAGCGCCAGCTCGGCCCGGGCCTGCTCCACCGTGGCCGCAGCCAGCGCGATGTCCTCCCTGCGGTATCCCTCCTCGAGGAGAGCCAGCCGCTCCCGTGCCTTCTGGAGGCCGGCCCGGGTGATCTTGAACCGGGCCTCGTCTTTCTGGAGCTCTTCGAGGGGGATCGCTCCGGAGGGGTGGAGCTCCTTCGAGTGTTCAAGGATGTCCTTCGCCACCATCACCTCGGCGGCAAGGCGATCCACCTCGGCCCGCGCCTCCCTCACCTCCTGCTTGCGGTACCCGGACTTCAGCTTTTCGTGGTGTGCCCTGGCCGCATTCAGGGCGGCTCCCGCCGCATCATGGGCCGCCTTGTAGTCCTCCCTGTACAGGCGGCCGATCACAGCGCCCTTTTTCACAGGGTCCCCCTCGACGACGAGGATCTCCTCCAGCCGGCCCTCGGTCAGGGGCGTCACGAACACCGGATGGTACTGCGGCAGCTTCACCCAGCCGGCTGCACTGAAGCCGCCGGCGGCTGCCGGCCCCGAGCCTGCAGTTCGCACACGCTCCACCCGCACCTCGACGACGTCTGTGGAAAGGCGGGTCCTGAGAAGGAACACGATGACCCCGGAGCTGATGACCAGGAGGGCGAAGAAGAGAATCTTCCATATCCGGGTAGGGGGCGGTGCAGAATAGTCCTCCTCCCGGTGCTCGATACGCAGCTTCTCGAGTTCGGCGCTCATGGGCTCGGCCACCAGCCTCCTCAGCCGTGTATGGACCACCTGTCCACGGCCATGGCGGCTTCCTTGAGGACCTCGGAGAGGGTCGGATGCGCGTGGCAGATCCGGGCCAGGTCCTCGGCGCTGCCCTTGAACTCCATGACCGCCACTGCCTCTGCAATCATCTCCGATGCCCGCGCCCCCACAATGGAAACGCCGAGGAGTCGATCCGTCTCGGCATCGGCGATCACCTTTGCCAGGCCGTCCTCCTCACCAAGGGTCTTTGCCCGGCCGTTGGCCTTGTAGTAGGAACGCCCCACCTTCACCCGCGCCCCCTTCTCCTTGGCCATCTCCTCGTTGAGGCCCACCTCGGCCAGCTCGGGCCAGGTGTACACCACGCTGGGGATGGCGTCATAGTTGACATGGCCGGGTTTTCCCGCCAGGATCTCGGCCAGCGCCACCCCCTCGTCCTCGGCCTTGTGGGCGAGCATGGGCCCGTGGATCACATCCCCGATGGCGTGGACACCCTTGACGCTGGATCCATACTTCTCGTCCACCACCACCCGGCCCTGTTTGTCCAGCTCAACGCCGATCCTGTCCAGACCGAGGCCCCCGGTGAAGGGCTTCCGCCCCACGGCCACCAGCACCTTGTCCGCGGTGATCTTCTTCTCTTCCCCCTTGGCCGTATTGAAATCGACGACAGCTTTTCCGTCCTGCACCGTCGCTCCGGTAACTCCGGCCTTGAGATGAAACTTCATCCCCTGCTTTTCAAGAGCCTTCTGGAGAGCGCTCGCCGTTCGTTTGTCTGCAAGCGGAACGATGCGCGGCAACAGCTCGATGACGGTCACCTCTGCCCCGAATCGCATCCAGACGCTCCCCAGCTCAAGTCCGATGGCCCCTGCTCCCACCACAACGACCTGACCGGGCACGGTGTCGAAAGAGAGCGCCTCGGTGGAGCTGACGATGGTGTCATTGTCGAACTTCATGAAGGGCAGTTCGATGGGGGCGCTGCCCGTGGCGATGATGAAGTTGTCGGCCTGGATCTCCTCGACGCCGTCATCCTTCGTCACCTGAACACGGTCAGGTGCGACAAAGGACCCCATGCCCGTGATGGTGGTGATCTTGTTCTTCTTCATGAGCATGCCGAGACCGGCCGTGATCTCGCTGACGACCCGCTCCTTGCGGGCCAGGATGGCGGCGAGATCGAACCGGGGCTCCGACACATGAACGCCGAACTCCTCCATGCCGTGGGTGGCCAGATGATAGTGCTCGCTCGACTCCAGGAGTGCCTTGGAGGGGATGCATCCCACGTTCAGGCATGTCCCGCCAAGTGTTTCTCTCTTCTCGATCAGCGCCACCTGCAGGCCGAGCTGTGCTGCCCGGATGGCAGCCACGTACCCGCCGGGTCCACCGCCAACGACTGCGACATCAAATCTATCCATTCCAGTTCTCCAGAAGAACGCCTGTGATTCGGATCAACCTCGGGAAAGCTTAGCAGTTGTAATGACTCAGGACAACAACCGATCCAGCCATTTGAAGATCTGGTCGGGCGCATAGGGGTCCCCGAGGCGTTTGAATTTCTGTCCCAGATAGATTCCTCTCCGCAGCGGATTCGGCGAGCGGAGTGCACGGCGAACCGTGGTCCGGAGCAGATCCGGATACGGATATGCCCTGACCACGGCTCGCAGCCGCGGATCGAACTTGCCTGGCCAGGATGCACGCCCCAGCGATCTGAGAAACGCACCCACCTCCCTCACCAGCAGGTATGGCGTGAAGGACCGGCGCACCCAGGCGATCTCGAAGTCGAACGTGAACAGCCGGTCACCGGAAGCAAATACATGGCGAAAACTCCCATGCTCGTGCAGGAGACGGGGCTCCATCAGCTCCAGAGCCGATTTTTGTCGACGGCCCCATGTGGAAGAAAACTTCTCCAGCAGAGCGAGCTTCTCGGTCTCCGGTACGGCACCATCTTCGAGAATCGAGTACAGCGTCCGGCCGGGGTAATACCTGAATACCAGATGCGGATCCGGTACTTCAAAAGGCACCTTCGCATCCAGCAGTCGAAACACATCAAATCCATGCTTCCGCCACAAAGCCAGGCACTCGGTCTCGGTGTGCATGCGCCCTCGGGGGTGGACAGGTGATTTTCCGACAAACACCCAGCTGCCGATCTGCGCAACACCCTGGCGGTACAGACTTCTCTTGTTCAGGTATCGTTTGACCACAGCCGGGCCCTCGGCTGTCTCGATCTTCAACATCGTCGGCCGGCCGAGGCTGGTGTCCAGCACCTGAAAACGCTCATCATTCGTCATCTTTGAAGACATCCCATTCATGGTCAGATCGATCCCGTAACAATAGGACCGTAACAATAGGACCGGAAGAATAGAACCGGCCGCGCCGATCACGAAGAGTCTTTCCTGAGAAACCGGTGGCGGAGGGGTGGCTGAAATGCCATAATCAATGCCATAATCGTGGAAAGAGCCGACAGGCCTGGGGAAAGACCCTTCCGGAAGCCTGGAACCATGAACATGGCAGAATCTACCATGACTTGCCGCAGGATGCGCCTTCTCCTGCTGAACCTTCTGGTCCTGTGCGTCCTTTTCGCAGCACCCTTCTCCCCTGCCCAGATCTGGTGGGAGCCCCCTGAAAAAAGGGAGGGCCCTGTGGACAAGCTCCGGGTGGACGCCGCCATCACCCTGGGCGTCGAATTTCTCAAGAAAAAGCAGCGCCAAAACGGCTCCTTTCCCGGTCATGGCAAGGCATACCCGATGGGCATGACAGCGCTGTGCCTTCTCACCCTGGCAAAATCCGGCGTTCAACTCTCGGACCCGGCCGTCACCAGGGCCCTGGATTACGTCCGGTACATGCCGTTCAAGAAGACCTATTCCACGGGGTGCCTCCTCATGGCTCTGGAGGCGCTCCATCCGGAAAATGCCGAGGAGTGGGCGAAAGCCGGTGTCAAGTTCCTGCTCGATACCCGGCAGGTGAGACACGGGGGCACCTGGGGATACCCGGCGAACAACTACAAGAAGACCGGCAACCTCGGCCGGCCGGATCTCTCCAACACCCAGTATGCCGTCCTGGGGCTACGGTCTGGAAAGCGGCTGGGCGTCAAGGTGCCGGCGGAGGCGTTCACCGACGTCGTGGAATTTCTCACCAGGAACCAGCGGGATATGGGAGCCTTCAATTACCTGGGAAACCAGCAGGGCACGGGCAGCATGACAACAGCAGGCCTGGGCATCATTGCCATTGCCGAGAGTGCGGTGGGCAAGACCGAAGTGTATTCCAGGATCCGGGCAGACGGGAAAACAGCATTCAAGAACGGCATGAAATGGTTCATCAAGAACTACACGGTCGAGTGGAATCCGTTCGGTGATGAGGGTGGCCGCAACAAGAGGCAGCTGGCGTATTACCTGTACGGCATTGAACGGTTCTGTGACATCCGCGGGATACAATTCGTGGGTGAACACGACTGGTACGACGACGGCGCCCGGTTCCTTCTGGCCAATCAGGGCCATGAGGGCAACTGGGGCCGCATGGAGAACACCTGCTTTGCAATTCTCTTTCTCAGCCGGTCCAACCTGTCCGTCAGCCGCGAAATCCGCACCGAAGCGGTGGCCGGCCGGCGAGCAGAGCTGAAGCAGCAAAGGCGAACCCGGAAGGCTCGACTCAAGCCGCCTGACAGGAGTCTGGTGCCCTATATCCGCGACTGGCTGGTGATCGGACCCATCCGGGTCAGAAAAGGAAATCCCCTGGATCTCCAGGAACACCCCAGACCCCGGGGAAAACCGAGTGCGGGGGCGATTTCCTTGAAGAAGAAGTGGTGTCTGTACAGATCACCCACCGACTGTATCGATCTGGAGAAGTTCCTGAAGAAGGGCGACAGGCGACTCGCCTATGCAGCCACCCACTTCCGTGTTCAGGAGAAACAGGACGCCCTCCTCTGGCTCGGCACCCGGGACGCCTGGCGCATCTGGCTGAACGGCAGGGAGGTACAGTCCCGCCAGGTGAGAGGCCTGAACGGAAAGGACCGCTGGCGCATCCCGTGCAAGTTCAGGAAGGGGATCAACACCATGATCCTCCTGCTGGAGGACTTCAATTACGAATGGACATTCCATTGCAGGGTTTCGGATCCGGAAGGAGCCGCGATTCCAGGATTGTTGAACTCCACTTCGATAGCCAGGTTGAGGAAGATGGCGAGAAATCGGTAATCCTCTTCCTATTCTGCAAGGAACCGGTGCACTGTGGTCTGTTCGTAGGATTCCCCCGGCCGGAGGATGACCGACGGGAATGCAGGCTGGTTCACCGAATCCGGAAAGTGCTGCGTCTCCAGGCAGAATGCGAAGTTCTTGTGGTACGGCTTGCCTCCCTTTCCCTTGATGGAACCGTCGAGGAAGTTCCCTGTGTACAGCTGGATTCCCGGTTGCGTTGTGTAGATCTCCAGCACCCTGCCGCTCTTCGGGTCCTTCACCCTGGCCGCCAGGGCAAGTGTTCCGTCCCGGGAGTTGAGGACGTAGTTGTGGTCGTACCCGCCCGGGTCGCCGCCCAGCCGGCCGAACCGCGCTCCGATGGCGGTGGGAACCGTGAAATCCATCACCGTTCCCTTCACCGGGCTGATCTCGCCGGTGGGAATCAGCGTGTCGTCCACGGGGGTGTAGTGATCGGCCGCCAGCATCAGCTGGTGGTCCAGGATGGTGCCGGTGCCCTCGCCGGCGAGGTTGAAGTAGGAGTGATTCGTCAGGTTGACCGGCGTGGCCCTGTCGGTGGTGGCGGTATAGTCAATCCTGAGTTCATTCCTGTTCGTCAACGTGTACACAACCGTCATCGACAGGGTGCCGGGGTACCCTTCCTCGCCGTGGGGGCTCGTGTAGGAAAACCTGACGCCGGTTGCATCGCTCTCCGCTTTCCAGACGCGTTTGTTGAGCCCCTTGATGCCGCCGTGCAGGTGGTTCGGCCCGTTGTTGGTGGCCAGGGTGTACTCCCTCCCGTCCAGCGTGAACTTCCCTTTTGCGATACGGTTTGCACACCGGCCGGTGGTACAGCCGAAATAAGAAGGATTCTCGAGGTACCCCTCGAGGGAATCGAAACCCTGGACGATGTCGGCGAACTTGCCGTTCCTGTCAGGAACGTGAATCTCCGAGACCAGCGCTCCGAAGTTGATGAGGTTGACCTTGATGCCGTTCTTGTTGACCAGGGAATAAACGTCGATCATCTCCCCCTCCGGTGTCTTTCCGTAGGCCGCTCTTGAAACACTTATCTGTTCATCCCCGGTCACCGAGACACAGGCCGGGCATGACAAGACCGCCGCGGCCAGTACGTGACAAATCCACCACTGGATACGATTCATTTTCAGTCCTCTCTTGACATCTCTCTTGATATCTTCTTCCCCCTGCACCTGAATGCGGCATTATACCCGTTCAGAAACAGGCTGCAAGATGGAGGACGGGGGAAGGAGGAACCCTCAGGCAAACGGCAAAAATTACTTCCCATTCTCAGGAGAGATTTTTGTTCGGGTTCGTGTTTCGGAAATCCGCTTCGAATCAGAGATTCCAGTGGTTTTCCGAAATGCGGACCTGGGCATAAAGATCCCTGAGAATGGGAAGTCATTTTTGCCGCTCGCCTTATCTTTTTTTACTTTTCAGCAATTCCTTTTCATTCCGGTGAATCCCATATCATCATGTTGTTCATGTAGGCTCGACTCTTGATCCCTGAAAGGCCGGAACATGGACTACCCTCTCCTGGGAGAACTGTGCGCGCTCACGGCTGCCCTCGTTTGGGCATTCGCCATGATTCTCTTCAAGGTGAGCGGCGAGAAGGTGCCGCCCATAGCCCTCAATCTCTTCAAGAACACCATCGCCATCGTTCTGCTGGGGGCAACCCTTGTTCTCATGGGGAAAGGATTCGATTCAGTCACCGCCCTTCCGGCCGGCGAGATCTGGATCCTGGTCCTCAGCGGATTCATCGGCCTCACCCTTGCGGATACGTTCTTCTTCTACAGCTTGAACTTGTGCGGCGTGGGCATCACCTCTCTCGTCGACTGCCTGTACAGCCCGTTCATCATCCTGTTCTCCTTCCTGTACCTCGCCGAAACCCTGACCGGTACCCAGTTGCTGGGTGCAGGAATGGTGCTCACGGCGGTGTTCATCACGTCGCAACACGAACCACCGAAAAACAGGACCCGGATGCAGCTTGTGGCCGGAATCCTCCTCGGTGCCCTGTCCATGGCCCTGATGGGATTCGGCATTGTCATGGCCAAGCCGGTGCTGATCCACATCGACGCCGTATGGGCCACCCTGATCCGCATGGCTGCGGGAACTGCAGCCCTGGCCCTCATCGCCCTGGCCATGCCGCAGCGCCGCGCCCTGTTCGCGGCCTTCCGCCCGTCCCGTGCCTGGAAGGTGAGCATCCCGGGCTCGGTGCTGGGGGCCTATCTGTCCAGCATACTCTGGATCCTGGGATTCACCTACGCGGATGCATCGGTGGCGGCGATTCTCAACCAGACGAACACGATTTTCTGTCTCGTGCTGGCTGCCCTGATCCTGAAGGAAGAGTTCACGTCACGGAAGTTCTTCGCCGTCATCATCGCCCTGACCGGAATCCTGCTGGTGACCTTGTCCCGGTAGCCCGGATCAGGTCGCACGATTCACGAAGCACCTGTTCCGTTTCTGTCACGGAAGCTACTTCCTCGGGCTGTACACGAACGTCGCACACATCGTCCCGTGATCCGTGGCCAGCTTGTTCACCTTCTTGTCGTTGTCCAGATGGTCGTTGATCACCCGCATCTCCTTGAAGCTCCACTTGCGATTCCTGGAGTAGTCGTAGAACTGCTCGGAAACGAGAATGTGATCTAGCGACTCCCTGCGGTTGTTGTGAAGGTACGTGTAGTAGACGTCGCGCAGGCTGCGGTATTCCTGCAGCGCAGCCACCGCATAGAGTCCCGTGTCACTCGCCTGCCCCTTCAAGCTCGTCGCATACGGGCGGTAACTCGGATCAGCCGAGATGATGGCGGTGGTGACGCTGAGCTGGTTGTCGTTGAGGTCGCCGATGACCACCACCGGCGTTTTCGTGCTCTTCATCTCCTTGTTCAACACCACGCGCAGTGCGGCTGCTTCCGCGGCGCGGCGTATCGTCGACAGCGCGGATCCGATGGCGGTGGAGTGCTTTTTCACCGACGGTTTCTTCGCCTCCTCCTTGTCCAGGCTCATCGGGAGCTTGGACTTGAGATGCGCCACATAGAACACGATGGACGGCGGCTTCTTGGAACCCTGGCTCGGCTGGATCTCGGCACGGAGCACGGCACGCGAGAAGCTGTCGGCGGAGACCGAGATCTTGTACTCGGGTTCCCCGGACGCGGACTTGCGTTTCTTGAGCACCAGCTCCTTGGGGAATTTCTCGATCCACTTCTTCTTCTTGACCTGGTGCCTGGTGCGGACCGCCAGCGCGGTGGCGATGCTGCCGGAAAACAGCTTCGTCACCAGCTTGTAATCCTGGTCGAGGCCAGCCTCCTTGAATGCGTCCTTCAATGCATCGGGATGCCATAGCTCCTGGAAGCCGATAATGTCGGCGTCCAGCTCCGTCAGCATGTCGGCCGTCCATGCAATCTTCCTGTCGTATTGCTTCGGGGTGTACGTGTTCCCGTGGTACATCGGTTTCCCCGGAAGCTGCAGGTTGTTGAGGTTGAACGAGGCAAACTTGATCTCTGGTTTCTTCGCCATCCCGGTCCTCCTTGTTGGTGAGCATCTTTTCAGCGCGATACCTCCAGCAGTGCCGTGCTGTCGGGGCCATCACCGGTCCAGGCCGGCTCTACCCGAACACCTGGCGGGACTGTATCAAAGTGAGGATGGCAGGAGAAGAGCTCCGTCGCGATCGTGTCGAGAGATGGCGCAGCTGCACGATGCCCCGCCGTTTCCGCCGGTCCGTAACCCATGTAATTCCAAATGGTTGCGAAGGCCTGCTCTGCACATAA
>Ga0180434_10003400_pt1 | contig 20311 bp, 15 predicted proteins | sample SS_ome_7_FD_132453 | JGI IMG/M metagenome (GOLD analysis project Ga0180434, IMG submission 132453) | Hypersaline lake sediment archaeal communities from the Salton Sea, California, USA - SS_1_D_2 metaG | ecosystem: Environmental > Aquatic > Non-marine Saline and Alkaline > Hypersaline >...
ACGACCCCACGACCACGGGCCCGCCCCTCGTACTCCTGTCGTCCCGTAGGTATTACTATTTAGAGAGCAGCGTAGTTCCAGAGATCCGTCAGAAACCCGTTGCCCGCTCCGGACAATCGTTGCTAGCGTTGCCGGTATGACAACCATCACGCGCAAAGACCGGACGATCTTCTTTATATCCGACGCCCATCTCGGGCAGAACCCGGTTGAAGACGAGGCCAGAGTCCGTTCACTGACCTCCTTCTTCAAGAATGTGACGAAGCGCGGGGGCTCGCTGTTCATACTGGGCGACTTCTTCGACTTCTGGTTTGAGTACAGGTCGGTAATCCCTCGCGGCCACTTCAAGATACTCGCCGCCCTCATGGAGCTAGCGTCCTCCGATGTAGATGTCATTTACATCGGGGGGAACCACGACTATTGGGTAGGGTCTTTCCTGGAAAACCAGGTGGGCGTGAGCACCTACACCGACCCGGTAGACCTGCGTGCCCAGGGGCGAAGGGTCTTCCTGGCTCATGGGGACGGGCTTGCGGGGCGCGACTGGCCGTATCGCGCCTTTCGCCGGGTGCTCCGCAGCAGGCCGATCAGTGCCGCCTACAGGCTCCTGCACCCCGATCTGGGGCTCGCATTCGCGCGCTGGGTATCTAGGAAGAGCAGGATTCACAGCGGGGGCACAGTCCCGGACACGAAGAGGCTATGGGAAGAGGTCGGACGTCCCAGATTCGACGTAGGCTTCGACACCGTCGTTCTCGGCCACATCCACAGTCCGGTCACTCTGAGCAGTGACAACAGAGAGCTGTACGTAATCGGCGACTGGATTGATCGGTTCACCTTCCTCGTTCTGGAAAACGGCGCGTTCAAGCTGGAGCATTGGAAGCCGGAGTGAATCCGGTGTCCTGAGTTGAAAGCCGGCCGCCTTTTTCCGGCGCAGTTCTCGACTCCGGAAGAGAGAACCTCGCGACGGAGTAACCAAACAGATCTCGGACTCAGGACACTGGGAATCGACTTCCGGGGACGGGCGGTAGATGGTCTCCCGGACGGCGGCAGAGATCTCATCAGCCGCCCAAATGATAGGCTCGCCGTCCTTATGCCGCATGGAAGCGCGGTTGGGATCGAGCGCCGGAGCCGGAGAGAATCTAGAAATCGATGTCCAGGGACAGCCGGTGGGTGTTACCCCAGTCATCGGAATAGGGAACGTAGGCATAGGAGAAGGCGTACATGCCGTGTGAGAGCTTGGTACCGAAGGAGAAGTCGTTGTTGTCCATTCCCGATTGATAGCCCATCTGAAGGGACGCGATGGATGGGAATTGATACTCCGCACCATATAGAACATTGGCGCCGCTGTCCCGGCTCGTGCGCGCCTCAACCGACACTAGAACGGCCCTGCCCGAGGCACCCAACGGGCGCCTGACGGAAAGACCACCCTGGAAGGCGGTGGGAAGCTTGCTCTCCTCCGCATTGACGGTTATGCCGGGGCCGAGCTGCCTCAATGCGGCTCCGGCCATCACCCCTCTCCAGGGCAACTGCCACTGGGCTCCCAGATCCACGGCGAAACCGCTTCCCGCGAATTGATCGATGCCCTCCCGGATATACTTCGCCGAGCCTCCAATCCAGAGATCCGGCCTCACGGCGTAGGCGTACGCGCCGGTCGCCGCCAGATCATAGTAGCCGTAAGTGCCCACCTGGCGGCCCTTGTCGTCCCTCCGATCGATACTCCCCGTGAAGAGCCCCGACACCGACCCGCCGAAGGCATGGCGTCCCGTGCACATTGCACCGCCGATATACTCGTGTCTCACGTCCAGCAGCCACTCGGAGTGGGTCACGTGCACCTTGATCCCCTCCATCCTTGCAAGCCCGGCCGGGTTCCAATAGATGGCGGTCGGGTCGGACGCCAATGAAGTGTAGGCGTCCCCCATCGCGGCGGCCCTGCTACCGGCTCCCAGCTCAAGAAAACGAAAGCCCGTCTGGGCGAGGCACGACTCAGAAGCCGGGAAAGCAAACACAATGACGAGCGCGAAGCTCAAGAGGGAGCACTTGAACCGGAGTGAAAGACATGACATGTTTGCTGCAACGCCTCTCTGCTATAAGCTTGCGGCGCAACCGTTTCAATCCGGGGGTCTTGATCGGCTGCTCCATCCGAGGTAGAGCCGGTCTGAAGGGGGTCACCGGGAGTGAACTTGCTACACTTCCATGATCTCATTATCGGCCCCGACGGTCAACGCCTATATGGTCCGAGCCCGATTCCTACACCGAGCCCGGCGCGGCGCGTACTACGGGCGCCCCTTACCGTGGTCCATATCCTTATGAACAGCTTAGAGGCGGCCTGGGTTCCGCCGCCCGTCGACGGCCCGGGGCTGGGCCCCGCCACCCGCCGGCCACTCGGGGCCGGACCCCCGTGGAAGAAGGGGCTCTCGCGGCCGCCCGCCGGTTAGCTCGGCGAAGTGGACGCGTGGCCCCAAGGGAACTGCTTCGTCCGTCCAGCCGAGCTCGTGAAGCCGCAGTCGGCTCGACGAAGCGGGCGCGGGGAGGGTGAAAGATCCTCCGCACGCACCGCGGGAGCGAGCGGGCCTTGTCACAGCGTCGAGGAGGCCATATAATCGGAGCACGGGAGGCAAGTTCCGATACCCGCCTGGGCGGGATTCCCATAGACACAGTATAGAGAATCGAGGGGGTTTATTCAGATGGCAGAGAAAAGACTATTCAGCAAGATCGGCGAGAAGGAAGTCACATCGGCAATAATCGGGGAGTTTTCGAGTCAGCTCCAGGAATACGTCGAGAGCGACGTTATCATTGTCGGGGCCGGGCCAAGCGGGTTGATCGCGGGGCGCGATCTGGCGGCCGAGGGTCGCAAGGTTCTCCTTGTGGAGAGGAACAACTACCTGGGCGGCGGTTTCTGGATCGGAGGATACCTGTTCAACAAGGTGACCGTCAGGGCGCCGGGCCAGGAGATACTCGAGGAGTTGGGCATACCGTTCTTGGAGAAGGCACCCGGCCTATTCGTGGCGGACGGCCCGCATGCGTGCTCGAAGCTGATCGCGGCCGCCTGTGACGCCGGAGTCAAGATCGCCAACATGACCGTCTTCGAAGACGTCGTCTTGAGAGAAGGAAACCGTGTCGCGGGCATAGTCATCAACTGGACTCCGGTTCAGAGTATGCCCAGACAGATCACCTGCGTGGATCCGGTGGCGATGGAGTCTAAGTTGGTGATCGACGCCACGGGACACGACGCCTTCGTGGTGCGCTGCCTGGAAGAGCGGGGCATGTTGAAGACGAAGGGCTACGGCGCCATGTGGGTCGAGCGCTCCGAGGACCTGATAGTCGAGCACACCGGCGAGGTCCACCCCGGCCTCCTGGTCACCGGCATGGCCGTTTCCACAACCTACGGAGTGCCCCGTATGGGCCCGACCTTCGGCGGCATGCTCGTATCCGGGCGGAGGGTGGCCGAGATCGCTAAGGAGGCCCTGGCGGTGAAGGCCGGCATTGACTGAGAGCGAGGGCACAAGACCCGGAGTGTTACTCTACGACGACGGCGGCGAGCCGGAGGCCGACCTCCAGGGGGTCGCCTCCTACATCGAGCGGGTCAGCGGGATAGCGGCCCGAGTAGCAGGTGACATCACCGCCCGACTCTCTCAGAACCAAGGGCCGGCCGGGGCGACCGGTAGTCCGAACGCCCGCGACGGTGCCGTAGAGCAAGTGGGCTCCATTCGGGACGTCGCAAGAGCATTCGCGGCGACCCGCGTTCACAACCTAATGCGCCGCGAGAGCTTCGAGGAGCCACTCCCCGCCGAAGTGGACTTCCTGGCGAGGCAGCTTTCCCGCTCGGGCCCTCGCAGATTCGGGTACTTGTACGACGCAATGGCCGTGATGAGCATCTACCGGGCGTTGCTGCCTTCCGGGGACGATCCGTCGATCGTCTTCACCTACCAACTCATGGCCACCTGGGATGAAGGGGATTTGAAGTATCACGCAAGGGTCATGGTAGCGGGCTCGCCTTCCATAATCTCCATTCCCGGAGTCGTACTCGCACCGGCGCGTCCCCGCGAGTACTACATGTACCAGGCAGGGGCCAGAGCAGCCGGGATGTCCGACGAAGAAATAGACCTCAAGATGAAAGAGACCATAGGTGACCGCTACGTGACGCACGGCGACCCCAGGATTGCGGAGATACTGAAAGGCTACGCGCTGCAGGCAGCTGCGTATTGGATTCTCGGAGAGGCCTTCTGCGAAGATCCGGACTGCAGGTTGTTCAACGCGCACTGGCAGGAGGAGATGCTGCGCGCGCAGCTCGGCGGAAAGTACGAGTTCTGTCCGCGTCACGAGAAGATTCTGAGCGGCAATCGTGCACAGGGCGGGTGACGGCTTCGCGAGTTCTGCTGGGAGGACGAAGTGGTTCCCGTAAGGGCCGGTTAGCGGGAGCGAGCCGAGATCCACAGACGCGAAGCGTCGGTTAGCTCGGCGAAGTGGACGCGTGGCCCCGAGGGAACCCTTCCTCCCCCCCGAGGGTTGGGCTAAGTCGGAGCCGGGCCGGAGGAAGGCTTCGTGTCCGCAAAAAGAGGCTCCGCCCGGTCGCTCGGAAACGGCGGGCGGAGCCAGGCACGGCGCCCAGTGCTTGTCCTCGGAAAGGAGACTGGCACGGGACCTTGGTTGTCTCGCTAAGTCACCGAGCGCCGGCCTTTCATTTCGGCTTTTTTCGCGTCTTCTCCTGCTACTCCTTCCAGTCGCCCGGGCTCTGCCTAGCGGGAGCGCTTGGACCCGGCCTTGGACTTACTCTTGCCGGCCTTCGACTTGGACCCGGATTTTGACTCGCTACTCGCCTTGCTCTTGGCGGCCTTCGGCTTCGCCTTGGACCTCGACCCGCTCTTCACCTTGCGGGCATCGGACTTGGTCTCAGCCTTGCGCTTAGAGCTGTCTCCCTTGGACACCTTCGACTTCGGGCTCCGCTCGGGCATCCTGCCCTTGTCGCCGCCCCGGACGCTCCCGGCCTTGCGAGACACCCTTGGCTTGGTGTCTGACCGGCCTTTTTCGCCTCGGGCCCCAAGCCCGGCCTTCGACTCCGACCGGGATTCGCTCTTCGGCCTCACGACTGTCCCCTTCGGTTTCTCCCGGCTGTCTCCTCCTCTACCGGAGACCTTTGCCTTGGATCGAGAGTCCGGCACGCCCTTTCTCACTTCGCCTTTGGTCGTCGATCGATCAGCGGGCTTGCCTCTGAGTTTCTCCGCTCCGGCCTTCCGACTGCCGCCTTCACCTCGTCTTGAGATCCTCTCCTTCGGCTTGTCGGGATTTCCCTCACCCTTCACTCTGAGGTCGATGTCCTTTGTTCCGACTCCGCCCCGCTCGCTTCCCTTGAGCCCTCTGGTCCCGGGATTGGTGCGGGGCCTGGGCTTCTCAGTTCCGGGCGCCCCCAGCCGTTGGGGCTTTCGGATCTCGGGCGTTTTCCCGGGAGGTAGATCACCCCTCGCGTAGTGGCGCCTTGCCCCTGAGACCGCCGGGCCCTTGTTCACGATGTTGTGTCTCGGCGGCTTGCCGTAGCCCGGACGGTCCGGATACCCGCCCGTGTATCCTCCTCTGCCCCATACACCGGGCCTGCCGTGATATCTCACGGGCGGATTCCAGAAGCCGTGTCTCTCGTACCACACGCCCACCCGGTGCAAACCGAAGTAGAAGTGATGGTGGAACCAGTTCCTCGGGTACAGCGAGCACCAGAATTGGGGAACGCTGATGTAGAAGCTCGGGCAGTCGTGCCTCCTCCAATACCAGTAGCGAGGTCCGACGTAATGGATCGTGGGATGACGCACGAAAGACCAATCGAGATCCACTCTGATGTCCACGACGGTGCACACGTCGTCGTAAGGATCGAACCACGAAGCGCGCCCGTGACAGTCATAACAGGCGTACCGCGGATGGCTGTGTATCCGGGACACGTGGAAGTACGTATAGTCCGTGTCGTATTCCTCCTCGGTGCACCGCTCGGGAAGGATGTCGTAGGCGATGTCGCGCATCGCGACAAACGGATCGCCGCGAACGGCGCCTACTTCGTCAACCGTGGCTTGGATGTCATGATAGCCCCTGTAGCCGGCGCTTTCGTAGACGTCATCCAAATACCAGGGCAGCCGACGCGCTATTGGATAGTAGCTCGCCACGGCGGCCACGTACTCTATCCCCGGCGGCCCCTCGGCCACCAGCGAGTAGCGCGCGCCGATGCCGGGGAGACGATATATGCGGCCTCCTTCAACGAACCCGTCGTCGTAGGGGTCATCGGGATAGAGAAGGTGCAGGAATCCTTCCGTGTCAATGTCGTATATTACGACATAGCAGTCATGATCGGTCCTGAACCTTACATTGACCTCTTGCCCCTCCGCGTAGGTAGCCGCCTCGCCCTTGTTGACCCATATCTCAAGGTCCAAGCCATAGCCGTAGGAAGGCACCCTTACGAGCTCATCGGCCTCGAAGTCCTGCCCGCCTGCGGATGCCGGCAACCCGGCCGCAAGCCCGATGGTCAGGGCAACTACCGCGTGTGCCACAATCGCCCTTTTCATTGGTCTCATCTCCTTTCGGCGCCCGCGAGGACCGTGATCGGACCCGGGCTCCCCCGCCCTCCCGGCGGCGAGGTGAGCTCTATCAATGGCTCGTCCCGGCCCCCGTCCCCAAAGCGGCCCGCCGTGGCGGAACCAGCTCCGGGTTCCCCTTGGACTCTTGATACGCCCAGTCTATGACCACAAAATCCTCGTTGAGGTCGCCCTCGACCTCGGACACCTGGAACTTGGCGAAGTTGTTCGTCCTGGTCCACACGATGTATGAGTGCCCGGGTATCAGCTCGACGGTGCCCGTCGGAGACCACCCGAACTCAGGCGCCCAGTTGACGTCCTCCAGAGGTATGTAGCCCGCGTCTTGTATGTCCGTGCCGAAGTCCGGGACGTACATGATGTAGAAGTCGCCGTCGAAGCTGTATATTATGTCGGCCTCGGTCTCCGGCACCGTGCCGTCCAGACGCCTTCGCATATCGAAGTCGTATCCATTCAGGAGATAGTTGCCGCCGAAGCCCCGCTTCTCCACGTTGTAAATCGCAAGGCCGAACCCTTCGGGCCGCGGGGTGTCGAAGATCTCCACGCTCGCCACGCTTTCATTGCCGGCCCTGTCGAATGCGGTGACGATATAGTAGTAAGTAGTCCCGTTCTGAAGCCCGGTATCTATGAATGAGTTCTGGCCTGTGTCCGCCAGAAATCTGAACGACCCGGCCGGCCTGTCCTTCCAGTAGATGTTGTAACCGGCAAGGTCCCGCTCCGTGTTGTGCCACCAGTAGATGCTCACCGTCTCATCGCCGGTCACGGAGAAGACGCCTATGGGCTCCGCCGGGGCGACGTTGTCAATCGCCACAACGTCGCATTCATCATCGCAGCAACCGAGGGAAATCAGCGCCAGGACCGCCAAAGGCATCCACACAAGGCCGGCGATTCCGTATCTTCTTCCGAAAAGTCCCACTTTCATCTCACACCTCCTGCCGCAGCTCATTGACGGTTACGCCAACCGTCAAAGGCAAGCCATGTGCCGGCCCGCACCCGTCCTTTGACTCCCGTATGCGGGTGCCGGCACGCCGTCTACAAACCCTTGTCTGCGAGAGACTAAGAAACGAGTACCGCCCCTCTCAAACGCATTCTACAGTGTCGGGTGGTCAATGTTGAGCCAAGAAAGTGAGGCCTTGCCTGTTGCATGTGCGCTACACCTGAAGTGCCCTCGCGCACGGGAGGTTCGCTCGGCCAAGCGGGACTTTCGCCGGCACCGCAGGAGCGAGCGGAGATCAACTGCAACGAGCGAAGAAGCTACTCAACGCGCACCTCAACGCGGGCGAACGATCTTCCGAAGCGACCATTTGCACAGGAGGGAGCCGAGATCCACCTCAGCGAAGCTGAGGTGGATCTCGGCGACCGGGTGCAGGGAGCAAGGAAGATCTTTCGCCGGCACCGCACGGGCGTTGCGGGATAGACGAGGGCGCCGCTCCACAAACGGACAGCCTGGACACATCCCCCATTCTGCGGTCATGGCCGTTAGAGTCGGCGCCCCGAGGCGAAATCAAGGTCTCAAGATCAACCTTGATGATTTTCGGTCCCCCACCCCCGGCGGCCGCCGGCAGTACGCCCTCACATGCTCTGCACCAAGTCGGCCGCTATGCGGGGGTAGGGCGCGGAAGAAGAAGCTGACGCCCACCTCTTCCGTTAAGCTGCGGGCGTCTCCCAGCAAACTCAGCTTTGGCATTCAAGACAACGATCATGCACAGCCGAGAGCTGGGTAGAGGGCTGAGCCGCTAGGAGGTTCGCCCACATTTCCGGAAAACCCCAGGGCAAGGCCCTAGGGACAAACACCTTGATAATCAGCCGCCGCACCCCGAGACCCACGACATCCTAAGAGTGCCGGCAAGAACGAAACAGCCGGCAAATGCCGGCTCGACATATAAATATACGGTTGACTGAGGGCGAGAGGATCTCTCGTTGCGAAGGGTCTTGCTGGGGCGGCTGGTCCCATGGTCGAGATCACCGGGCAGTACACTGCCCTGTTGGCTTCGGTGTTAGCGTCGGGCTGGCCTCGGAGCCAAGCTTGCCAACTGCTCTCTCGAGGCCGGGGTTAGTCAACTTAACAGCGGGCTGCTCGGCCCTCTGAGGCCAGCCCATACGTATCAGGAGGTCCCCCCTCCTGGGTCATTTGACTTGCACATCCCGTACCAGCGCAGTCGGTAATATCGATGTAAAGTGCGATACATTCATATTATTAAAAGACAGCGGATTAGAGGCATTCCCTAGACTTGGAGACATGGGATAGGCATAGCCTGAAGGCGGAGACTATAAAAAGAATTAACAGCCGCCCGCCGGCGACTGTTAAGCAACTAAAAATAGGAGGAATAGACTGTTAATTGTTTTGAGAGCCCGCGCCGTTCCGGCCGGTGCTCTTTCTTCTATCGATCCCGTACTCTCGGATCTTCTTCAGAAGGCACGGATAGCTTACGTCGAGCTGCCTGGCGACCTCGGATTTATTCCATCCGCAGGTCTCCAGAGCATCTGAGATCGCCTTCTTCTCCGTCCTGGCCACTTCATCTTTGAGTCGCTTGCCTCTCCTAGAACGGCTCGGCGAATCACGGCCTTCTCCCGATCTTATCTCTGCTGGCAGCAGATCAAGCCCCAGCTCACCCTCGTCTTCCGCCAACATCACCATGCGCTTGACGACCTTCTCGATCTCCCGGACGTTCCCCTTCCAAGGATGGGCCGCGAACGCTTCCATGACCGACGGCGTGATCCCCCCCACTTTCTTGCCGAACTCCTCCGAGAAGACGTGAACAAAGTGGGAAACCAGAACGGGGATGTCGTCCCTTCTATCTCTGAGGGGCGGAACCACGATGTCTATGTCGTTCATCCTGTAATAGAGATCTTCGAGGAACGTCCCTTCGGCGATCATGTCCTTGAGGTTAACGTTCGTGGCGCAGATCACCCTCACGTCCACCTTGCGCCATTTGTTGGATCCCACGGGGCGCACTTCCTGGCGATCCAGCACGTGCAACAGCTTGCTCTGCACGGGGCCGCTTGTCTTGTCGACTTCGTCCAGGAACACGGTGCCTCCGTTCGCTTCCTCGAAAAGCCCTCTCTTGTCGGCAATGGCCCCCGTGAAGGCGCCGTGAACGTGCCCGAACAACTCGCTTTCCAGCAGCGGCTCCGGCAGCGCGGCGCAGTTTATGGGGATGAAAGGCTTCGACCTGCGCCCGCTCGACCTGTGCACGGCGCGAGCCAGAAGTCCCTTACCGGTTCCGGTCTCACCTTCGAACAGAACCGTGGCCTTCGTATCGCCGACCTTTTCAATGAGGTGGAGAATGTCGAGCATTCCGCGGTTTCTGGTGACGATCCCGTCGGACAAGAACCTTGACTCAAGCTCGCCGCGGAGCTTGACGTTCTCTCGACGAAGATGGCTGCGCTCCAGCTCAACCAGAGCGCTCGCCGCGAAGCTCATCAATACCGCCAGCTTGTTGAGATCGGTCTGGGTGAACGATCCGAGAGGGTTGCCGGCGTCCCGGGCGATGAAGATCGAGCTACTGGTCTCCCATGGGAGACTGAACGGCATAAGGACAAGAGAGGAGAAACCGGTCAAGGAGCCGGCAACGCCCGACAGCCTCGAGTCCCTGGTCACGTTCGTTATGACCAGAGGCGAGCCGTTCGCCACGGCCCGGCCCGCTTTCGGACGGAGAACGGACATTATTCGCTCGGCCTCGCTCTCGTCCATGCCTACCGCGCCGGCTATGGTGGTCTGTTTCTTGTCCACGCTGGCGGCGACAAAACCTCTGTCCCCCCCGGTGCGCGACAGGACGCTCCGGAGCACGGCGGAGAGCACCTCGTCCACCGGACTCCGCGCCCTGATCAGCCGATCGACCTCGAGGAAGGTTCTCATCTCGCCGGAGGCCAGCTCGGAATCGGGAGCGAACGTCTTTTCCAGAAGGCCCCTCTCCGACATCAGCCTTCGCTCCAAAGCCGGCTCATCCGAGCCCTCCAGAAGGGCAAGCCCCCTATCCAAAGCATCCAGCGCCCGGTCGGTCTTCCCATCGTCTTGCTCCGCCTTGGCTATCTGCAACTGAACTTCGGCTTGAAGAGCGCGCAGATTCAGCGCCGCGAATATCTCCGAAGCCTCCCGAAGGAGTCCCATGGACCGAGAGCAGGAGGCTCCTCCGGCACTCCCTACCTCGCCCTTGACTTCCGGCAGCACCGATACGTGCAAGAGCGTCCGGGCAAGTTGATACCTATCTCCAAGGTCCCGGAAACGCGCCACGACCTGCTCGATCTCAGTACGTCCTTCAAGGGACTTTCCGATGCTCAGCAGCGCGCGGCCCCGGACCCTCTTCGCCAGCAGCTCTTCATAGACGTCGCCGCCCTTCATACTGACATCCGAGGATCTGCGCGAATACTCGGTGGCTTTTTCGGCGTCGCCTCGGGCGAGGTGAACCTCCGCCAGCCGCCTTGTGATCTCACCTTCCAGATCGGCGGGCCTGTCCATTGACTCGGCTTCCTGAAGCGCCGAATGCAGTATCCTGCCTGCCTCCTCTATGTCGCCGCGCTCCAGTGCCAACTCTCCGAGGAACTCCTGAGCCAAAACCGCCTCGCGGCCGAACGCCCCCCTCCTCGCAACCGCAAGGCCCTCGTTGAGCTGCCCCTCGCAGGCCTTCCAATCGCGCCGCTTAAGATGGAGCTGCCCAAGCGCGATCCTGGTCTTCGACACTCCGGCCTGGTTGCCGATCTCGGAGAATCTACGCAACGCCTGATCCAAGTAGTAGCCCGCCAGCTCCCACTCGGATTGCTTGACCTTGACGATGCCCAGGTTCAAGCAACGCGACGCGACACCGTACGTGTGGCCCAGCTTTTCAGCGAGCAGTCGCGCCTTCTCCAGATACCTTGTCGCTTCCTTCCACTGACACGCGCTCTTGCAGATAAGGCCGAGGTTATTGTAAGCGTTGGCCAAATCCTCTTCGGCTTTGTCCCTCTCAAAGCCCGCCAGCGCCCTCTGGCAGAACTCCTTCGCCCGCTCCATATCGCCGAGCCGGAACCAAGTTCCGCCGAGGGTCAACTCTATTCTGCCTATTTCAGTGTTTAGGTTCGTGCTGCGTAGGGCCTCGTAGGCGCTGAGGCCGTATCTCTTGCTCTCGTCGTATTTCCCGAGATCGAAAAACGCCTTTGAAACACGGGCGTCGACGACAGCCAGCGCCACTGAAGCGCCGTGCCCTGCCGCGACGTCCTTTCGGGAGAGAATCGAGCGCGCCTCCTCGAGCAACTCCAGCGCGAGACGTACCTCTCCCTTGCCCATGTGGCATTCCGCGACGCGCCTGCACAGGTAGGCTATCTTCAGGGGCGATGCGCTTGAGGCCTTGGCTTCATCGAGCACTTTGCCGAAGGCCCTTATGGCGTCGGTGAAGTTCTCAAACCGCAGATTCAGCTCGGCCAACTGCTCGTCCTTGCTGATCCGCTCGGTGTCGAGAGGTCTGGTGTCTGGATCTTCCCCGGCCTTATTCAGGGGCGCCCGCTCGTTCTGTCTACTCAGGCCATCATTCATGCGACCATCTCCGCCTAGTGCTAGGGCAGACGGCGCCGTCCCTCAACTATAAGATCCCCGTTAGGTACACTTTGATGCGAATTAACCGTCCACTGAACCGCTCCGCGTGATCCCGCCATGTGACACCCGGGCCTCCCAGAATAAACTGAACCATACCGGTAGAGATCTCGTCCTCCTCCTCTTCTCCTTCCGTCTTACTGGCCCAGTCATCCGGATCCCCGTTGTTACCAATGGATTGCAGCTGTGGAGGTGCCTGGCCCGGCTGGTCGTTCGAGTCAATGGCAATCTCTGGAACTCCTTCCAGAGCGGCCACGGATGGGGGGCCTCCAACACAGAGGGCCAGACCAATCAGAAGCACGACTTTGAGTCTTTGTCTCGTTTTAGCCATGGTGAGGTGCTCCTTGACCGGAAAGCCTTCGCGGAGGACAAGAGATTCGCTTCACCGGTTCAAAGCTGTTTGGGCGGTTTTGGGTTCACTGGCCTCAACACGAAACTGTGGATAAGTAGGACGTAATCCTCCGGTGCTCCAATATAACATTATAGGGGAATGCGGCTTCCGGTGTCAATAAAAAACAACGTGTAGCACGGGTATGGGAAGGGACATGGTGACCCGGCCGCGACCGGAGCCTTCCCTCTCGGTAGTGGGCCGGTTTCGTCATGCCGCGTTTAGCTTTGTACGTGCGGTCAATGTGGTTCCCGTAGGGGCCGATTCGTCGGGAGGGTGCGGAGATCCACCGGCGAAGCCGTTTAGCTCCGCGAAGCCGACGCGTGGCCCCGAGGGAACCACATTGAACGCCGGGCCCTTCTAAGAACCGTGAGGGGCAAACTGACCCACTACCCCCCTCTCCAATGCGGATGCCGTTCGGCGGCTTTTTTTCCGATCGCGCCGCTTCTACGGCCCGTTGGGTAACTCCTGTTCTTGGAGCCGGTTGACCGCTACAGGCCGCGGTGATACCATCGAAACAATCTCTTAACGGGCCGCCGACTCTTGAAGATGAGGACGACGGCAGCAAGCACGGAAGAGAACACAGCCAGTACCCGACTCGTCGTTTGAAACCGGAAGGAAACGCGGGGGGTTTAGGTCCCCGGTCCGGGACGAAGGGAGCCCCGCCGTGTGGCGACCGCGCCCCTTCGGAACCAGGCGGATCGCCGGAAGCGATCATTGCCGAAAATCCGCCCCTTCTCTTACGAGGCTGCTATGGCCAAGACGGATCTCCTGAGCTTTACACTGGAGGAGTTGGAAGAGACCCTTCAGGCTGAAGGATATCCCGGCTACAGGGCGCGGCAGGTTTACTCGTGGCTCTACGGGCGCCGTGTGAGGGATCCTTCAGAGATGAAGAATCTGCCGAAGGCATTGAGAGTCGATCTGTCGGAGATTGCCGACACGATCTCCGTTACGGTCGGTTCCATACGCACGTCGAAGCTGGACGGGACGAAGAAGCTCACGATCCGTCTCAGGGACGGGCTTGCCGTCGAGTCCGTGCTCATGTTCGACGAAGGCAAGGCCACCGTGTGCGCTTCAACTCAGGTCGGCTGCGCCCTGGGCTGTTCGTTCTGCGCCACCGGGAGAATGGGCCTTGCCAGGAACTTGTCCACGGGCGAGATCGTGGGGCAAGTGCTGGAGGCGTCGGCGATGCTCAGCCGGGGAGCTTCCGTGTCGCGCACAAACGTGGTCTTCATGGGAATGGGCGAGCCTCTGGCGAACACGGCCGCCTTGTTCAAGGCCATCCGGATTCTGAACGACCCGAACGGCCTGGCGATCGGAGCAAGGCGGATGACGGTCTCCACCGTAGGACTGCCCGCCGGGATCCGCCGCCTGGGCAAGCTCGGCATCCAGGCGGGACTTGCGATATCCGTCAACGCGGCCGACGAGGAACTCAGAAGCGAGCTTATGCCGGTGAACAGGCGGCATCCTTTATCCAGAGTCATAGACGCGGCTTCCGATTACGCTGCCGGGACCCGGCGCAGAGTCACTCTGGAGTACGTTCTGCTCGGAGGAGTGAACGATCGCAAGAAGGACGCAGTATCCCTGGCGGCCCTGGCTCGAAAGCTGCCCTGTAAGATAAACATCATCGAATACAACGCCTTCCCGGGCTCCGTCTTCCGACCGGCGACACCCGGGTCTCTGGCCAGGTTCAGGGACTACCTATATGACCACGCCCCCGCGGTAATGGTCCGCCGCAGCAAGGGCTCGGACATCGACGCGGCCTGCGGCCAGCTTCACATCCCAAACGGCCGGGCTCCCCGAGGATCATGGGGCAAGAGAGGCCTTCGAGGAAAGACCGCTTCTCCGCGAAAGAGGACCGTTTGATGGGCCGGGGAGCGCGGGATAGCGGCTTCTCAATCAGGGCGCGGCTCACCGTCATGCTCGCTCTTTTTGCGCTTCTGCCGGTCCTAGTCGTGACCTTTCTCGCTTCCAAGAGAATCGCTTCGAGTCTCGAGCTTATGAAAAGTCCGGGTGTAACAACAACACTCGACGATGCCCTCACGGTGAGCAAGACGTCTCTCAACACGCTCGAGGACGCTCTTCACGCCATCTGCTCTGAGGCGGCGGCCGAGCCGTCTCTCACGGCCGCGGTCGCGGACGGCGAATCCGGCCGCATCATCCGGAGCCTCGACTCGATCCTGCGGAGACACAGCCTCAACTATGGGGCGCTCTACACAAAGGAGAAAGAGCGGGCCTGGTCGCTGGCGGCGACCGCCACTAGGCCGTCCGCCTCGAGGGCCGCGCAGGATACGCCGGCCGGGTCGCGGGGTGCGTCCGTCGAGTCCCCGAACCGGCCCGGCGGCTCCCCGGACGCCCGCGCCCGGTCCCTGACCATCCCCGGCGGGAGTCGGGATGAGCGGGGCGCTTCGCAGGATACGTCCGCCGCATCGCCCCCCCAGACCGAGGACATTCCCCCTCCCGATCTACCCCGCCCCCTCGCTCCCGGGATGCACTATGACGCCGCCGGTTGGCTCCTCGATACCGTCGAAATGGATCAGCCCGAGGAAGGCGGGGACGTGCTGCTCGTTTTGGGATACCACATGGGAACCGATTTCTTCGACCGTGTTCAGGGCATCAGCCGAGGGATCGGGTTTTACGGGCGGTTGGACGTTCTCAAAAGGCTTTACGTTGGAGGAATCTGGGTCTGGGCGGCCGGCGTTCTGCTGATAACGGCTACGGCGACGATCATCACTTCCCGCTTCGCCGCGCGCGGTCTGAGCCGCCCCCTGGTCGAGCTCGCGGACGGAATGAGAAGCGTGGCGAGGGGCGATGAAAACGTGGTGGTCAAGCCTCGGGGAAGCAGGGAGACGAGGTTCCTCGCGGGCGCCTTCAATCTCATGGTCAAAGAACTGGCGGCCTACAAGAAGGATCTGGCCCGCGCCGAGAGGATAGCCGCGTGGCAGGACATAGCGCGCGTCGCCGCGCACGAGATAAGAAACCCTCTCACTCCGATACGGTTCGCCATACATCGCATGAAGGACAGGCTCAAGGCCGTTCCCGAATCGGAGAGAGACTCCTTCAGGGAGAGCATGGACTCGATTCTGGGAGAGGTCGACACACTCAAGGCGCTGGCGTCGGATTTCTCACGATACGCCAAACTCCCCGAACCCTCTCCCTCCTCGGAGGACCTGAACAAGCTCGTCGCCGAAACGGCGGGGCTCTTCGGCGGTGAGAAGGACGTCGATGTTCGACTGAAGCTCGAAACGCAGATGCCTGCCGCGCGGGTGGACCCCGGTCAGATCAGAATGGTCATGAACAACCTGCTGAAAAACGCAGTGGAATCGATTCCGCACGGAGGCACAATCACGGTGAGCACAAGCGCGGAAAAGAGCCCCGACGGGACGTTCGCCCTGATCGAGGTGACCGACACGGGTGTGGGAATGGACGCGGAGACGCTGGCTCGGGCGACCGACGCCTACTTCTCAACAAAGGCGAAGGGCAGCGGGCTGGGACTCGCGGTGGTTCAGAAGATAGTGACCCAACACGGAGGGAGACTCGACCTGGCAAGCAGTCCAGGCAAAGGAACGAGGATCTCTCTCCGGTTGCCGCTCTCGGGCTAGGAGGCGCGGGCCCGATCTTTAGGGAGGAACCGCCGTTCTTGGGAATCCGAGGCAATCGGCGGCCTGCGGGGAATGACCGTCGGGAGCAATCGCCGTCTTTTGGAATCCGAGACAATCGGCGGCCGACGGGGAACGATTGTCTCCCCGGCTACTCATCTCTCATTGTGAACGAACTCGGGCCGCCGGCGCCGGACGAGGCTAAAGCATGCCCCTAACCGCCCGCCGCGGCCCCGCATAAGGAGACCTAAGTCACATGACAGAGACAGCGAGAGACGAAGGCGCCGTCCTGGTAGTCGACGACGAGGCGGGAGTGCGAAGCTCTCTTGCCGGCTTTCTCAAGGACCACGGCTACGAAGGGATAGCGGTCGCGAGCGCCGCCGAAGCGCTGAAGGAGCTTGAGACAAAGTACATCCTGCTCGCGCTCATCGACGTGTGGCTCCCTGGTGAAGACGGCATCGCGCTTCTCGAGGAGACAAAGACGAGATGGCCGGACACGGCCGTGATCGTCATGTCGGGGAACGCGACGATAGACCTCGCGGTGCGGGCCACGAAGCTCGGCGCCTATGACTTTCTCGAGAAGCCCATAGACCCTGAGAAGTTGCTCATAACCATGAAGCGCGCGATCGAGATGGAGCGCCTTCGGGATGAGACGTCGAGGCTTCGCGCGGAAGGGCTTACCCCTATTCTCGGTGAGAGCCCGAGCATGAGAACACTCATGGAGGAAATCTCCAGAGTGGCCCCGTCGAGCGCCAAGGTGCTCATCATGGGCGAGAACGGAACCGGAAAGGAGCTAATAGCCAGGGCAATTCACGAGAGCGGTCCCAAACGGACGGGGCCCTATGTGAAGCTCAATTGCGCCGCCATACCAAAGGACCTAGTAGAGAGCGAGCTATTCGGGCACGAGAAGGGCGCGTTCACCGGAGCCCAGGCTTTGAAGAAGGGAAAACTCGAGCTCGCGAACGGAGGCACCCTCTTTCTTGATGAGATCGGAGACATGAGCCTCGACACTCAGGCCAAGTTCCTGCGTGCGATAGAAACGGGCGAGCTTGAAAGAGTCGGGGGAACAAGGACCATCCGTTTCGACACGAGGATCATCGCCGCGACGAACAAAGACCTGGCGAAACAGATAGAGGGAGGAGACTTCAGGGAAGACCTCTACTACAGGCTGAACGTGGTGCCCATCCGCGTTCCACCGTTGCGAGAGCGCGAGGGCGACATTGAGCTTCTGGCGAATCACTTCGTCGAAGTCCTCTCGGCCGAGAACGGCCGTCCGGTCAAGAGGCTCACGAAGACCGCCATGGCGCTGCTCGAGTCCTACAGATGGCCCGGCAACGTGAGGGAGCTCAGAAACTTCATGGAGCGAGTGGTCATAATGACGGACAAGGAGGAGTTGAACGAAGGCGACCTTCTGACGCTGGAGCCGGCACTCGGCGCGGGCGCGCGTCGGGACGACGGCGCGAAGGGAGTGCTCAAGTCGCGCCTGGAAGACGAGGAAGAGCGCTCGGTGCGGGAGACTCTCCGGGCCGCGGGATGGAACGTCAGCGAGGCGGCAAGGAGACTGGGGATCGACAGGGCGAGCCTTCACCGCAAGATGCGCCGCTACGGCATCACGAGGAAGAAGGAATGACCGCGCGCGAGGTGCCGCCCTGTCCCGACCCGCTTTGAGCGGACGAAGCGTCTCCTTGGGGCCTAGGGTGCGGGCGAAAGATCTTCCTAGCTCCCTGCACCCGGTCGCGGAGCTAACTGCGGCTTCGCCGCAGTGGATCTCGGCTCGTTCCTGCGGTGCGTCCGAAGGTGTTTCTCGGGCCCCCGCGCCCACTTCGCGGAGCTAACCTTCGCTTGGCGAAGGTGGATCTCCGCTTGTTCCTGCGCAAGGGGGCCTTACGAAACATCCTTCGTCCGCGTTGAGGTGCGCATTGTGCTGCTTGTTCACGCACGGAGGCGGATCTCGCGTCACTCGAGTGGGAGCGATTCGGGTGCCGCGCGATTGGGGCGCCGGGCCAACACCAGTGGCGCGGATGCAACACCGACCGTCGCGGCCGCGCGCTTGAGCGAGACCGCCCCGCCGGGTTACTGTTGATATTAGCGGCGCCTGCGGGCGGGCGGCGTCAAGCCCGCGCAATCGCTTTCTTGGTATGAGTTTTGCCCTACTGATGGTTGATTCAGGGTCGAGGCGACCCTGATCCGGGCACGGAGAATAGGCGGGACCATCGGTGGAGGTGCAAAGTAATGAAAAAACTCTATCCCCCATTTGCCCCGGGACTGTTGGTACTGCCGGCGGTCGCCTGCTGCGTCCTTGGGGCTTTGTCTTTCCCGGCGGCTTGCCGCGCCGACGCCGGCCGGCTTGCGGCGGACTGCCGGATTCCCCGGCTGGGGTACTTCGCGATACATGCGACCCATCCGAGCACAGGGGCTCTCCCGGTAGCTCTCGCAAGCCCGGCATCCGGACTGTTTCTCAAGCGCTCTGAGCGAGCGGGGCGAGACTACTACCTGAAGTTCCGACGGGAGACGCCCGCCGACACCGCTGCGGTCGAGACGGGCGAAGAGCCCCCGGCTCATCACGAGGAGTATTACCTGGAGTTCGAGCCCGCATTCCCCGCTCAGGCGGACGAAGCCGGGGCTCGGGCGGAGTCCGAGCCGGACACCGCGGACTATTACCTCGACTTCGGGTCTGAGGACACGCCGGACAGCTTGAGCGGCGAGCCCGACGTCATGGAAATCGAGATCGACGACGAAGGCGTGCGAATAGAACCCGCGGGTAAAAGAAACCGCCTTTCGGTCAGCGTGGGGGGCTGGGACGACCCCGAAAACCACATCGTCGACTCCGAGGACTTCGACGGCAGAAGGGGCAGGTTCGACTGGGGCCTCGGTCTTTCCTACCAGAGAGTCGACGGCCTCTCGTGGATTCTCAAACAGGACCTCACTCACTCCGACTGGCGCATTCCCACGATCAACTTGAGAGAGATTTACAGCTCCAAGCAGTCGAGGTGGCTATACGACGTGGGGATAGAGCAGATCATCGTTCCGCCTCTGCCTCTTTACGTCGGCGCGTCGGTCTACGAAGTCACGGATTCCAATCCGATCGACAGGGAGATCATCGAATCCTCCGAGAACAGTCTGGCCGCCTTCTTACTGAATGGCGACTACAGGGATTACTTCACGCGCGAGGGCGTCTCACTACGCGCCGGGGTTGAGATCCCCTCGGCCGGCACCGTGGAGTTCGAGTATCGCGACGACGGATATGGCTCTCTTGAGAAGAAGACGGACTGGAGCCTCTTCGGCGGCGATGAGAGCTTCCGGCCGAACCCCCCGATCGACGACGGCGACATGAAGAGCTACGTGATCTCCTACACCCTTGACCATAGGCGCGGTGTGACTTGCATTACCAAGGGGGCCTGGATCCGTCTGTATATGGAGAAAGCCGGCTACGGGCTGGGCGGGGACTTCGAGTTCACGACGCTATTCCTCGATGCGAGAAACTACGTCAAGCTCAACCCGTGCCAGGCTATCCGCTATCGCCTGATGGCCGGCTCGAGAACGGACGGGCATCTCCCCATGCAAAGAGAGTTCTACGTCGGAGGGATCGGCACCCTCAGAGGTCATGACTACAAGGAGCTTACCGGAGATCAGGTGATCCTGGGCAACATAGAGTATTCCCCCTATGTAGATGATGATGTGGGGGTGTTCTTGTTCATTGACTCCGGCAAGGCGTGGTACGGAGACGGAGGGTTCTCAGAACAGCGGTTGGAGCTGGACGTGGGCATCGGCATTGAGCTTCCCTGCCAGCAAACCAACCTGTACTTCGCAAAAGACCTGAAGGACGACGATTCGCCCATCCTCGTGGGCTTGCGCTTGAACAGGACCTTCTAGGGGCGGAAAGCAGGCCAAGACGATCTCAGCCTGCCGGCGCGAGGGAAGACCCTACGAAGCTAGGAGCACGGCGGTTCGCCGGAACGCGCTTAGGATTAGGTCGGAAGCGGCCGGCGGCGAAGGGGAACGCGACGGGATTGAGCCGGCTTGAGATCCCCGACCGCGTACTTTACGGGAGTCCGCGCGGACCAGGAACCCAGGATGAAGGGACAAGTGAGGTGGTGCGTGAAGGCTGACTTGACGGCGGCACGGAGGTGCGTGGTCGCTCTCGCCCTTGCGGCCGCGGCTTTCGCGCTCGGAGCCTCCCCGGCCGGCGCCGAAGACG
>Ga0180434_10003402_pt1 | contig 20302 bp, 17 predicted proteins | sample SS_ome_7_FD_132453 | JGI IMG/M metagenome (GOLD analysis project Ga0180434, IMG submission 132453) | Hypersaline lake sediment archaeal communities from the Salton Sea, California, USA - SS_1_D_2 metaG | ecosystem: Environmental > Aquatic > Non-marine Saline and Alkaline > Hypersaline >...
GCTGATCAGCCTCACGGCGGGCACCCTTGCTTCGACTAGCGGTTCCCGTCATTTAGGCCCGCAGAGGACTCCCACCTCCTAGATTCACGACATGCCTGGCACACGAGGGAAGCCCCCACTGCGTGGGGGCTTGTTTTTTTTGGGGGGCGGCGCGTGAGGTCAGCCGGTGAATTTTGGCTCTGTCATTCCTTTGACTCCTACCTCTATTCGGAACAGATCGCCGGCGAGCGGTTGGTTCTTTCTTTCCTGTTCACTCAGGGTGAGCCGTGCGGTGGTGATGTACAAGTGACCCAGGTTCTCTCCACCAAACGCACAACTGGTGACATTCTGCGCCGGCACCTGGACTTCTAGATCAATTCTTCCATCGGGATCGTAACGAGTTACTTTCCAACCGCCCCAGTGAGCGCTCCAGACGAACCCCTCGATGTCAACCGTGAGGCCATCAGGAAATCCTTCTTCTTCAGGGACACGGATGAAAGGGCGTTGATTGGCAATGGCACCGGAGGCCAGGTCATAATCGTAGGCCAGAATCACCCGACGCGACGTGTCCGTGAAGTACAGCGTCTTGTTATCCGGACTCCAGCCCAAGCCGTTGCATATGGTGAAGCCACTCGCCACTCTGCGGAGGGTCCTGTCTGCCTCTAGACGGTACAGGCTGCCTTCGGTTGCCGCAGGCTCTGCTTCGTTCATCGTTCCTGCCCAGAAGCGCCCGCGCCGGTCGACCGCGCCGTCGTTGAAGCGAGTGTGTGGAATCTCTTCCTCAAGAGCTGCGATGAGATCGAGCAACTGCGTCTGCGGGTTCCAGAAGGCGAACCCCTTGTCAGTGGTCACGACCAGGCCCCCTACAGCCCGCAGCCCTAAGGCGGTCACCCGCCGGCCCACGCCGAATGATTTGTGCTCGTCCTTCGCAGGATGAAACCGATGAATGCGGTGGTTCTGAATGTCCACCCAGTACAGAGATTGTTCCCGTGGGTCCCATAGTGGACCTTCACCCAATTCATTCTTCACGGCTATGACATGCTCTGCTTCAACTGCTGGACATCTGTTCATTCCCTTTCCATTTCTTCCTTGCTGTGGTCGGGCAGTGCCATCTTAGCCATAGTGCCGCCATCCACGACCATGACGTGTCCGACCATGTAATCACTGTCCTCAGATGCCATATACACGCAGGCCCTGGCTATGTCTATCGGTTTACCCATACGTTGATAGGGGATTAGCCGTCCGATTGCTTCTGGATCGAAGTATGGGATCTCCCTGTGGAAGCTTTCGACCTCGGTCCAGCCGGGGCATATGGCATTCACCCGGATGCCCAGCGGGGCTAGTTCGACGGCAAGTTGTTGGGTCCACCCCCAGATCGCGGCCTTTGTGCCGGCGTAGACCGAGAACCCAGGAAGGCTGGATCGGGCGTGGCTCGAGGTGGTATTGATGATCACGCCCTTATGTCCTTGATCGAGCATGTGCTTGATGGCGCGCTGGGCACAGAAGAATTGCCCCCGGATGTTGACGTGGTAGAGCAGGTCGAAGTACTCGGGTGTTACTTCTGAGAATTGCCTCGATTCACTGATGCCGGCGTTGTTCATCAGGATGTCGATCTTGCCCAAAAACTCGACTGCCCTGTCGACCAAGTCGAGACAGGCCTGGACATCACTCAAATCAGCTTGGAAGGCGGTTGTGCGCCTGCCCATCGCCTGGACTTGCTCAATTGCACTTTGTGCGCCTTTCGCGCTTCTGAAAAAGTGGAGAACGATGTCCGCACCCTGACGGGCAAATTCCAGCGCGATCTCACGGCCTAGGCCGGTCCCTGATCCCGTGACCAGAGCCCGTTTTCCCTGTAACTTTCCATTGCTTGTCATATTCTATCTCCTCTACGGAGTGCCGTGCCGCATGGCTGGCGGGGATATGACGGACGCAGGCGATGATGGCGAAACTACCACTCGGCCACCGATCCATCGTCGTGCCAGAGGCGCGGTGTCTCCCAGGACCCATCGTAGACTTTGTCGACCAGGGCCTCCTCGTCGAGCTCAATGCCCAGTCCTGGCCCAGTTGGCAGGTCGATATAGCCGTCGACGACTTTGAACGGCTCTTTCAGATAGCCTTCGCCCAGAGTAACGTGCTCCTGTGCCAGGAAATTCGGGATACAGGCATCCAGTTGCAGACAAGCGGCCAGTGCGATTGGTCCCAACGGACAATGGGGGGCGACGGCGGTGTAGTAACATTCGGCCATCGCTGCGATTTTCTTACACTCCAAAATGCCCCCGGCGTGGGATAGGTCGGGTTGTAGAATAGCCGCTGCTTGCTTCTCTAACACCTCGCGGAAGCCCCATTTGGTAAACATACGCTCGCCCGTGGCGATGGGGATGCTGGTGCTTCGTGCCACAGTGGCCAGGGCGTCGACGTTTTCGGGCAGCACGGGTTCCTCAATGAACATGGGTTGGTATGGTTCCAATGCCCTAGCAAGCCGGATAGCCATCGCCGGACCGCATCTGCCGTGGAAGTCGATCCCGACATCCACGTTGGGGCCGACGGCGTCGCGGATCTCGGCAAACCGGCGCACGGCGTCTTCGACCTTCGCCGGCGTGTCCACAGATTCAAAGGCGCCGACCAGTCCCGTCTTGAGTGCCGTGAATCCAGCATTGGCGCTGACCCTGGCGCTCTCAATGTACCCGCCATAGGTCTCACCGCTGAGCCAGCCGTACATGCGGATCTTTTCGCGGGTGGCCCCTCCGAGCAACTGATAGACCGGCTGGCCCAGCCACTTGCCGGTGATATCCCACAGCGCCTGTTCGATGCCGGAGAGCGCGCTGCATAGAACGGCTCCACCGCGGTAGAATTGGCCGCGATAGATCGCTTGCCAGTGATGCTCAATTCGGCGGGGATCCTGCCCGATCAGGTATCGGCCGATCTCCTGTACAGCAGCGGCAACTGTCTGGGACCGGCCTTCGACAACCGGCTCCCCCAAGCCGACGATACCCTCGTCGGTGTGGACCTTGAGGAACAGCCAACGCGGCCTGACGAACGTGGTCTCAAGTCTGGCAATCTTCATCGCGATACCTCTGCAGTACTTTCAGTCTGCCCGCCCGCGGGCGATTTCCGCCACGAAGCGGCGGGCGCGTTTCGTGAGCGTATCAAAGTCCCCTGAATCGAGCAGCTTCTGGCTGACCAACGCGCTGCCCACGCCGATGGCCGCCGCGCCCATACGGATGAAATCGGCGGTGTTTTCCAGATTGACCCCGCCCACGGGGACCAGTTCAACCTGCGGCAGCGGCGCTTTGATCGCCTTGATCAGCGATGGCCCGCCTAAGCTCGCCGGGAAGACCTTGACCATGTCGGCGCCGCATTCCCAGGTGGTCAGGATCTCGGTGGGTGTGAAGGCGCCAGGCATCACTGGCACGCTGTAGCGGCGGCAAATCTCGACCAGCGAGGCCTTGAAGGACGGGGATACGACGAACTGGGCGCCCGCCAGAATGGCCGCCCGGGCGCTCTCGGCGTCGAGCACAGAGCCGGCCCCGAACAACACCTCCTTGCCATACCTAGAGACGGCCTGCTCGATAACCGACAGTGCCCCCGGCGTCGTCATCGTTACCTCGATCACACCCACTCCTCCCGCGCGGATGGCGTCGGCAGCGCGCAGCAATTGCTCGGAGCTCTTGGCTCGCATGATGGCGATCACGCCGGTGTCGCGTATCCTTTCCATACGCTCTCTGTGGTCCATTTGCTTGTTCCTCCCTTGATGCCTATCGCGCGGTGCGCTTGCCACCGCCCTGCACATCAGCCCGCATCCGGGCCTGGATCTCCTGCCGGGTGACGATCGGCAGGTCGTACATCAGCGTCTGCTTCAGCCGGGTGGCTGCATCGCCGACGAGCACGCCCTTCTGGATCGCCACCGCCCGATCTCGCTCGGTCAGCAGTCCATAGTAGAAGCCACCGTTCCACGTGTCGCCGCCGCCCAGCCGGTCCTTGAGCACGATTGGACGAACCTCGGCTGAGCGGAAGAAGTCACCCTCGGCACCCATCGCTGCGCTCTCCCAGCGGTGTTGCTCATGTGTGTCGGGATAGCGGATAGTCACGCCGATCACTTGCAGGTGGAATCGCTTCACCAACTCTCGCATAAGATATTGCAAATCCTCGTCCTCCAGCCGGCCGATGTCACCCTTCACGATTTCCTCCGCGCTGACCCGGCCGCAGCCCATCCCGTAAATCCTGGCCATGTCCTCGATAGTGGTGATCAGCACGTCGACGTAGTCAGTGAGGAGCGGCGTCATCACTTGCTCGCACTGCACCGGGCTCCATAGCGTACTGCGGTAATTGAAGTCCAGTCCGACCAAGCACTCGGAGGGCCTGGCATGCATGGCCTCCTGGAACGCCTCCAGCGGGTAGTTACGCTCATAGCCGCTGTGCGTACTCAGGCCGAAGGTGATGCCGGATGCGTGGAACAGGTGAGCGTCGGCCAGCGCGGCGTGCCAGTCCACCATCCCAGCGCCCAAGCGGCTGGCGGCGGAGAACTTGCGTTGGTACCAGCCCACTCCACGCCGGGGCGTGCGGCCCAGCTCGTACAGGAAGCGCCCGATTGGCTCCGTCTTCTCGGCCCAGACGAGGTGGTCAGTGCGGACGCCCTGCTCCCGAGCCACGTTGCGCAGCATCCAACCGTAGGGGTTGTCGGGCACGCGCGTGATGTATGAAGAGGATATGTCCAACCGGGCCAGCATCAGCGCCAGCGTGAACTCGCTACCCGCCAGGGACACGTTTACCCGGCGGGTGCGCTCCAGCCGCTCGTCGTCGGCGGGGGTGTCGCGCACCATCGTCTCACCGAAGGTGACAAACGTTGCGCCTGAACCGGAAAAGGAACTGAGATCGTCCTTCAAAATGTCGAAAACGGTCCTTGATGAGAGCATGTCCACTTCTCCTTAATCCGATCCCATCCAACTCCGCGTTGCTGGTCCAGGATCCTACTGGTAGATACCGTGAGTCTGCACGGTCTCCCACATCGCCATGAAGTTCTCGGGCGGGACATCGGCCTGCGTGTTGTGCACCGTGCTCAAAACGAAGCCGCCGCCGGGTGCCAGAGCATCGATGCTGCACTTGACGTCGTCGCGCACATCCTGGGGTGTGCCGAAGTTGAGGACGTGTTGCGTGTCCACGCCACCGCCCCAGAACACGACGTCCTGGCCAAACTCGCGCTTCAACTCCACGAGATCCATGCCGGCGGCGCTCTTCTGCACCGGGTTCAGGATATCCACACCGGACTCGATGAGGTCGCCGATCAACGGGCGGATCGCGCCGCAAGTGTGGAAAAATACCTTCACCGATGCCTGCTGCTTGATGAAGGAGAACAAGCGGGTGTGGCGGGGCTTGATGAACTTGCGATAAGTCTCTGGAGAGATAAGCAGTCGGCTTTGGCCCGCCATATCGTCGGCTTCCACCACGATGTCGGCCGACTCCCCTGCCTCAGCCAGCGCGTGTTCCCAGTATGCCATCTTAAGTTCGACGATCTTGTCCATCAGGTACCCGGCCAGGTCCGGGTGGAGGTAAAAGTCCATGTAGTACTGTTCGAACCCGCGCAGCCATGCGTGCATCTCGGTGACACCGGCACATAGACCATTCAGGATGACGATCTTGCCTCGGTCGTGGGCAGTTCTGGCCCTCTCCCCCAGTCCCTCAAAGCGGTGGGAATCTGTGGCGTCGGGCCAGGCATAGTTCTGGGTGTCAGCGGCCGTCTCGGCGTCGGTCAGCGGGTGACGCTGCATGTCGTAGTAGAAACCGCCCTTCTTTGGCATGCGCCAGTCAATGTTCCACTCGTCGGTGTAGGCGGTGTAATTGCTCTCGTCCCGGAGCACCAAGTTGTAGATGGCCGAAGAGCGCGGGGAGACGTTGCGGCAATCGGTCTGGAGCCGATTGGCGACATCCTCATCTACGACGGCGAGTTGTTGGATAATGTCTTCGGTGCGGATCTCGACAGCGGGAAAGCCGAGGTAGTCTCTGAGGTTTCGGTAGGCGGTCTTGTGGATTCCAGTCGCGCCGGTGCCCCCCAGATCGAAGGGCACGCGGTCTGGCTCTTGATGTTCGAGTGCACGGAGAACACGTTCTCGCGAGTTCAAGGCTTCTCCTTTCAGGCTGACTGTGTTGAAGGTGATGATTCCTCGATTGCAGAAGTGTCAGGTGAGGATCATTTCCAGGGACCAGCACCGCTCCTGTTTGGGACCAAGTACGCCGTGCTCGCGCCAGTGGTTCACGGCCACGGTCAGGGAGTCCGATGCGCCGATGCAGGGCTCCAATGCCAGATTGTAGTACGGTGGTTGGGCCAGCGGTGTCCATCCGGCGCAGTTCATCCACACGCCCACGTGGCTGATCTCGCTTGGAGAGAACCGGAAGCAGAAGCTGTGTTCTTCGTCGGGCGTACTGAGAATTGCCTCGACCGGCTCGTCGCCCTGGAGCGGTAGCGTGAAATACTTGACGCCCTGCCCCAACGATGGCGGCTGAATCCTGGATAGGTCGACAGTTTGGCCCGATGCGTCCCTGGCTAGGGGCCATGGTTGCAGTGTCCCGGTCTTCCCAAACAGGTCGTTGGTTGAGAAATCGACGCGCACCTGCGAGACGCCGGCTGGTAATGAGAGGTGCATGCCGGGCACGATCCTAAACAGCGGGTGTATGCTCCATATAAACGGTAGTTCGAATGGGGCGAGGTTGGTGGCTCGGTAGCCCAGCCGCGCCATCGCCTTGCCGGCCTCAACTGTGATTGTGCGCTCGAAGCGGTAAGGCAAGCGTACGCCGTAGCACCTCATGACTAGCTCTATCCGTTGGGGAGACTGGTGGATCTCTACGTCCCACGCCTGAGGCCATAGTTCTCCATGATCTGGTATGGGTGTCCCGGCCCACGGACCAGCCGGGAAGAAAGTTGGGGCGACCGTGGGAAAGCATTCATCCAGCCCGCCGAGGTCGAACTCGCGGATATACGAGGTTCCATAGATGGGCTTGCGATACTCCAGATACGGGCTTTTCCAGAGCCACTCCCTTTGGGAGTGGCGGTGAACCATACTGGCGATCTTGCCCCCCAACTCCGGCACGACGAGCAGGAAGATCTCTTCGTTGGATATTTCCAGAGCTTCGAAGCCCTCGTACGTGCTCCCACGTTGCTGACACAGTACCATTTTTATACTCCTGATGCAACAGTCTGCTAGGACTTGATACCCGTGGTGGCGATACCTTGCACGAAGTACTGCTGGAGCAGGAAGAAAGCGATCAGGCCTGGGATGCAGGCGATCACCGCGCCCGCCATAATCACACCATAGAACGTCGCCCAACCCTCAGCAGCGGCGATAAACGTGGCGATGCCGACCGGCAGCGTGCGATGTGCGTCCGAATCCACGGCGATGAGCGGCCAGGTAAAGTTGTTCCAGCTTGTGAAGAAGCTGAAGAGGGCGGCTGTGACCAACGCAGGTTTGGAAAGGGGAAGGAGCATATGCCGGAGTACGCCGAGCCGGCTGCAGCCGTCGATGCGGGCGGCATCCTCCAATTCCTTTGGGAAGGTCTGGAAAAACTGGGTTAGCAAAAACAGGTTGAACGCATCGGCGATGCCCACTGAAATCAGGCTGAAGTAAGAATCCAGGACCTTGAGTTTACTGAACCCAAGAAACAGTGGAACCAGAGTTACGTCGGTCGGCAGCAAGAAGCTTGCCAGGATCAACATGTATACGAACTTCCGGCCACGGAACTCCATCCGCGCCAGGGCGTATGCTCCCAGGCACACCGCGATCAGGGAGAGCAACACGGTCGAGAACGACACGATGAAGCTGTTGAGCAACCACTGGTCGATTGGGAACCGGTCTAGGACCTCGCGGTAGTTTTCAAGCGTGAAGGGGTCAGGTATCCAGCGAACGGGATATGTGAGGATGTTCTTCTCTACCTTAAGGGATGAAACCACAATCCACACGAACGGGATCGCCCATACGACACCAACCACGATCAGACTGGCGTATAGCAGCACCCGTTGAGTGATGTGGGAAAGGCGGAAGCGGTTGAGCGTGAAATGTCGTCTCTCTGTAGTTCGAGTACCTGTCATTGAAGTCATAGTTCCTGTTCCTCGTGGCCTGACTTACCCTTTCCCCTGTATAGCTCTAAGCTGGACGAGCGTGAGTGCAATGCTGGCGATCGTAAGCAGTACGGCGGCGGCGGAGGCAAGTCCCATGCGGAAGTTCTGAAACGCCTGCGTGTAGATGTAGTACATAATCACGAACGTTTTGCCTACCGGCCCACCAGCAGTCATCGTGTAAATCTGTCCGAAAACCCGGGATGAAGCGATGACGGACATAGGGATGACAAAGGCATTGAGCGGGCGCAGGGAGGGCAGTGTGACGTACCAGAAGAGTTGCCAGGCACTCGCGCCGTCTATCTTCCCTGCCTCGTACATATCAGGCGGGATGTCCTGGAGCCCTGCCAGGTAAATGATGACGTTTGTGTTGATGGTCCACCACACAGTGGTAATCACGATGGCCGGCATCGCCCAGTCTGCTTCGGAAAGCCAGGAGACGGGTTTGAGACCGATCTGGATCAGGTAGTAGTTTAGCAAACCGAAACTGGCGTTGTACATCCATCCCCAGATAATGCCCACGGCTGAGACCATGAGGACCCTGGGGGCGACGACTAGTGTGCGGGCAATGCTCTTGCCAGCCAGACGTTGGTTCAGCAGGATGGCAAGTGCCAGCGAAAGGACAACGAGCAAGGGTACGGCAAGCACCATGAACCGCAGGGTATTTTTCACGGAGTCGAGAAACAGGTAGTCCTGGAACAGTTTCCCGTAGTTTTCCAGGCCAATGAGCTGCGGTGTGCCCGTGATGCTCCAGCGGAAGAAGCTGATTACTACACCGAAGATGGCGGGAGCCAGCACCAACAGCGCGAACGGGATCAAGAATGGGAGGAGAAAGAGATACGCAGTTACCTCGTTGTAGAGAAACCGCTTCCACGCGGATTGCCTGGATTTGACGGCAATCTGGGTAACTGAGGTGACAGCGGGGGCTTTTTCCATATCTCTGCCTTTCGACGATGACAAATCCTACACGTAGCGCGCGCGCATGTCAAGGCCCAACAGCCCGGGGAGGCCCTTTGATCGCCAGGACAGGGCCTCCCCGACTATGTAGTGGGCGAGCTAAGTGAGTGGGATTTCCAAGATCTCGTTAATACCCTTCTCCATATCTTTCAGCGCTTCCTCCACCGTCTTCTCACCGGAGATAGCCGCCTCCAAGTTGACGGTCAACGGCGTTGGCTTCTCCAGTGTGAAGACCTGCGTGTACTGCAGGATGAGCGGCTCGTAGGCCAGATACTCAGCTTCTTCGGCAAATGCCTTGTAGTACTGCCAGCGTTCGTGATTCTGAAGCTGTTCCATAACCTCGGGCGTGACCGGAAGGATACCGACGTTTACACAAGCTTCCAGGTTATTCTGTGCAAAGTACTTGATAAACCGCATACCCGCGAGTTGGCGCTCGGGAGAATCTGTCGGCGACAAGGACATGATGTGAGAGTTGCACCAGGCAGCGGGTTCTTTGAAGCAGGCAGGCATGGGGGCCGTCCTGATGTTCAAACCTGCTCCGGTCCATGCATTGACGTTCCAGGGTCCATTGAAGCAGATGCCCTCAATTCCCGCTCGAAAATCCTCAAAGTCATCGTGTCCTTTGGGGCCAATCTGGTACGTATTGAGCATATCGTACATGAACTGAGTCGCCTCGCGGCCGGCGTCGTTGTTGAAAGCGGCCTTGTTGTCCTCGATGAAGCGTGTGCCGGCCTGGTGCAGCCAGGTATGCCACGTCCGGCGCGTGGTACCGTGGGGGGTAGCAACTGTCGCCGGCCCACCGATCTGGGTGAAGTTGCCACTGGCATCTTTGATCGTCATCGCCTCCACCCACTCGAGATACTCCTCTCGATTGGTGGGCGGTGAATCGGGATCCAGTCCTGCTGCCTCTACCAGGTCGACGTTGTAGTACATGGCGAAGGGGTGAATATCCTCGACGATGCCCCACAGTGTGCCATCGTAATAGCACTGCTCTTTGACTGCATCCGCAATCCCTTCCCAGCTCCAGTCCACCTGATCCAAGAGGTCATCCATAGGCAAAACTGTGCCCCGCTCGACCATTTCAGGGACCTCTGTGGGGTGGTACAGGGCAACATCTGGTGGGTTACCTGAGGCTGTGGCCATGACCCACTTGGCGAAGAACTCATCCCAGTTATAGGCCGTGACGTCTACTGTGATGCCCTGCTCGTTGGATTCGTTGTAGCCATCAATGATTGTGGCCATTGTCGCAGTGTTGTCAGCTCCCGTCCAGCCGTGCCACATAGTTATCTCAATAGGCTCTGGTCCGGTGGAAGCGGGCTGAGCGGTTGGCGCGGTCTCCTCGGACTCGGATGGCGCTGCTGGTTGGGGGGACGGTTTGCTGCACCCAACGAGAGCCACACCGATTGTGGTCAGGGCACTCGCGCGGAGGAAGTCGCGCCGGCTGATCTGTCTCTTTTCCACTTTCATCTCCATTTGTCTCGTCTCCTTGATTGTGAACAGGTACACGTACGACTGAAAACTGCCTTCCGCTTTGTTCACCTTATGTCTTGTGCAATACCACCTCCTACTCCCCGGGTTCTGTCTACAATCCTTCGATTGCTTGGCTCAAAGGGTTGGAATCGAGGGCCTTTCGACTTGACTGGGCCAGTGCTAGATGATAAGATTAGGTGGCTTGGTGACGTAAGGGCCGTGTGTAGCATACCATCTCTGGCAACCACAAACAAGGTCCTGGTACGGCCAAATACGGGACGCAAAGCGGACATATGGATACGTTAGAGGAATTTGAACAACAACTACGAGAGGTGCTGACGCATCTGTATGATCCTACGTATTTTCCACCAGATCTGGTATGGGATGCGATGAGGTGTAGCCGCCAGCAGGGAGGAGAGGCACTTCGGGCGGCGCTCATTCGGGCGATCGATGAGATGAAACCGACCGCGGGCGCTCCACTGACAGCGCGCATCCGGCGGTTCCACACATTGTTGTCCTGCCGATACGTCCAGCATCTCACCCAAGAGGAGACCGCTGAACACCTGGGTATCTCTCCACGTCACTTGCGGCGTGAACAACAAGAGGCGGTACGCGTTCTCGCGCACCGACTGTGGGAACAGCGACGCACAGATACACCTGCGTCGGACAACCGCCCTCAGGCAGTGGATGTACAGGGAGCGGGCGTGAACGCGCTGGAGAATGAAGTTCTGGATTGGCGTTCCCAGGTAAGGCGCGAGCTGGTCTCTCTTCAGAAAAGTGCGCCCACCGCGATAGCGGACGTGGGAGAAACCCTGCAAAGTGTGGTCGAGCTGTGGAGTGCCTCGGCTGCAAGACATGGCGTCGATTTAGAGGTAGGTCATGTGCAGCCAGGCCTTTGCGCAGCGATTCATCGCTCGGCGTTACGCCAGATCCTGATTGCGGCTGTGGGAAAACTGACTCAGCATATGGACTCCGGGCAGATCACGCTCAGTGCTGAGCGTAGAACTGGGCGTGCCGGGATCGAGGTAGTTGGGCGGCCCGTCGCGACGGGTGATGCCCCCAACAGTGAACTTATTCGAGAGATCCTGGCTACACACGATGGCTCGATCAAGATCGACACGGATGGCAATCAAGTCTCTTTCAGCATCGTTTTGCCGTCTGTGGATGAAGTCACCGTGCTGGTTGTGGAGGACAACGAGGATCTGGTTCATTTCTACCGCAGGTATACAGCAGGAACGCGATATCGCATCGTGCACGCCGTGCAGGAAAAGTGTGTCTTCGAGATGGTCGAGTCCTTCAACCCGGGCATCATCGTGCTGGACGTGATGCTGCCTGACGTTGACGGATGGGAGCTGCTGGCCCATCTGCGTGAGCACCCCGCTACCAGGGAGGTTCCTATCATCGTGTGCTCGGTGGTCAGGGAAAAAGAACTAGCGCTGGATCTCGGTGCTGCGCTGTATCTGCCAAAACCCGTGCGGCGGCAACAATTCATTCAGGCACTGGATCAGGTTATCAGGCGGGCTTGAACAAGAGCGCCGGGATTTCCAATGAGCAACAAAGCAGTTTCCGCAGCGGCAATCCCTCGCCCAGGGTAGCGACGAATAATGGGCTCGTTGTTGGCCACAGGGAGGAAAAATCTTGGGTCGATACCGGGATGACAGGAATGTCTCGCAAGGCTTCATCCTTATTCTTGAGTTCCAAGATCTGCTGATTGTCTATGTCGGGCGTCGGGGTATCCAGGAGCACGAGGTCCGGCAGGTGTGCAAGCAGGTCATCCAGTGAGAGACCCTCGCTTGACCTAGTCACAGTTTTCAGCGTGGGATCGCAGGCGTGCAGCAAGCGGGACAGGAGCTGGGAGACGTCGGGTTCGTTGCTCACGACCAGCACGGTTTTTACAGGTCTGCCAGCTTCTTGAAGCACCTTATGCAGATGTGCGCGGGTGACTGGCTTCACCAGATAGTTTGCTGCGCTGTTTGCATCTAGCATGTGTTCCTGTGGGGCGGGCACGGAGCACCCCAGAATCGGAGTGTCAGGCATTTCTTGCCTGGCTTTCTCCATCATGGGCCATAGACTGTCAGGTGATGCTGCATTGAGTAGAATCGCATGGACCGGGACTTGATGTGCTTCCTCAATCGCTTGACCTAGATCGCGCACGTTGGCCAATTCCGCTTCGTCCGCATAGTGGGCCAGCATAGAATAGAGGTGGTCTGTCTCATCACACACGACGATGCGTGGTTTGCCAGGCTGGATAGGCAAATTCATCCTCGCTGTCCGCTTGGCCCGCCCCCAGCCTTTGCTGACCCAGTGCCCTGGCCTCACCACATGGGTGATCGGGGGAGATATCGGTAGGCTGAAGGAAAAGGTCGACCCACGTCCCAACTCGCTTTCGAGCCATATGCGCCCACCGTGGAGCTTAACAAATTGTCTACTTATGCTCAGGCCTAGACCACTTCCGCTCTTGTCGTGCCATAGCCTGTCTTCACCCTGGCGGAAGGGCTCGAAGATCTTTCCGGCATCCTGTGAGGAAATGCCAGGGCCGGTGTCAGTCACACTCAAGACAACCTCGTGCTCTCGTTCTGCAACCTGGATCTTGACCCCTCCCTCCTTAGTGAAATGGGCAGCATTGCTCACCAGATTGATGATCACCTGCCGGATACGGGTTCGGTCGCAGTAGACTGTGGGCATCTCCTCTGGAATCATCATCTCCAGGCCAAGGTGTTTCTTCTCCAGCACGGGTTGTATTGCCGTCACTGCACTGTGGATGATCTCCACCAGATCAACTTGCTCCTTATACATAGCCATGCGTCCCGCTTCCGCCCGGCTGAGGTCCAATACGTCGTTGACCAGGCTTGAGAGATGTTCGCAGTTGCGTAGCACGATGTCCAGGTCCTCCATAAGTGCTGGAGGGAGCTCCTGTCCATAGACTTCTGGGGTCTCGACAAGGAGGTCGATCAGCCCGATGATCATGTTCAGCGGGGTACGGAATTCGTGGCTTACCCTGGCCACAAACGCCGCCTTGGTTTTCAGAGCTTCCTCTGCGATTGAGCGCAGTGATGCCATTCTTTCGCTAGCCAGCGTGAGCTGTTGGTTAAGGTGCACCAAGTCATCAAATGCCTGCGTCAACTCCAGTTTTCGGTCCCGCGCTTCTTTCAACAACCGCTGGGTGCGTTGGGAGTATTCCCACAACCACGCGTTGAGCTCACGCACCGGGCGATACACGGCATACACTACAGCCAGCGTCGCCCAAATCGCAACCACAGCTATTATGACGGTGGCTGGGGTGTCGTTCGGCGCGACGTAGTTCCGCATGAGAAGGAGCAGTGCTGTTTCACCAATGGCGATCGCGGTGGCGATGGGGATGCTGAAGAGAGCTGCGGTCAGAGCAGTGGGCACCACAACTAAAGTCAGGAATCCCGGTATTTCTAACCACAGGTTTCCCAAACACAGCATTGTGATCAATGCAATAACCACAAACCACTGGCTGGCCCAAGGCCTGTAATCATCGAGCGCCCATGCAACCGCCGCAACTGCGTAGAACAAGGCTGCGAAATACAACACTCTCATGCGATAGGATGGGTCGGACTGGGCATCACCCACGAGGATGAGCATCAAACCCACGACTCCCAATATTGCAATCACCCACTTGACGGAGATGCGCAGTTCGGGTTCAATGGTTGAAGAGTCTATTCCTACTGGGATTTGTTCAGATTTGCTTCTGCCAGTTTCCATATCGCTTTTCGTCCCTCTTTAGAATCAGAGGCCATTATAGATCGGCGCGGCGGGCTGGTCAAATTACGACCGTCACAGCCCCCCACTGCGTGGAGGGCTTGGATGGGAGTAGGTGTGAGTAGGCTTTCACGGGACTGTGACGGAAGCTCCCCACGCAATGGAGGAGCACCGCTAGCCCAGGGAAGTAGATATCCTGTGTGGGTTAGCTGTCACGGCCACCCCTCACGTAGTGGAGGGCTTGCACAGGGGCAGTGTGGCGATTTGTTGATTTGTCGATTAATCGGGTAGGAGGGGGCCTCACGGCCCCGTCCTCCCACACCACCGTGCGTACGGGTCCGTACACGGCGGTTTCCTCTACAGTTCTAGCCGGTACTTCTGACCAAGGCTCGCTTCCAGGTCAACGCCGTGTATGCTTGCCCCTCCTCATGCACAGCGGATCCAGTTCCGCCTTCAGCGTTTGTGCCGTGGCGCACGCACTCCCGCGTGCCTTGCTGGTTCTCCGCATCCGGTTTCTGTTCGTCGAATCCGGGATTTACCTTACGCATCCTTCGGATTCCGCCTCACGGCAGACACCCTTGCTTCGACTAGCGGTTCCCGTCATTTAGGCCCGCAGAGGACTCCCACCTCCTAGATTCACGACATGCCTGGCACACGAGAAGAGGCCCCTCGTGACGTCACGGGGGGCCTCCTGTTGTGTATTATTCAATCGCCTGCGGAAGTTGCCGCAGCACGACTACGTCGGTCTAGTAGGGAGGCATGCCGCCGCCGGGTCCTGCAGGCGCGGGCGGCTCTTCCTCCGGGATGTCGGTGATGAGCGCTTCGGTGGACAGGATCATGGCGGCGATGGAGGCCGCGTTGGAGAGCGCGCCCTTCGTCACCTTGGCCGGATCGATGATGCCGGCCTCCACCATGTCCATGAAGTCGCTGCGGAGCACGTCGTAGCCGAAGCGGTCGTTCTTCTTGTCCTTCTGCATCCGCCGCACGCTGTCCAGAATCACCGCCCCATCCTCGCCGGCGTTCTCGGCGATCTTGCGGATGGGCATCTCCAGCGCCGTGCGCAGGATCCGCACGCCGGTCTGCTCGTCGGGGTACTGCATCTCGACCTTGTCTAGCGCGACGATGGCATTGATCAGCGCGACGCCGCCGCCAGGCACGATGCCTTCCTCGACCGCCGCGCGGGTGGCCGAGAGCGCGTCCTCGACGCGGTGCTTCTTCTCCTTCAGCTCGGTCTCGGTGGCTGCGCCGACGCGGATGATGGCCACGCCACCGGCCAACTTCGCCAGCCGCTCCTGCAGCTTCTCGCGATCGTAGTCGGAGGTCGACTTCTCGATCTCGACCTTGATCTGCTCCATGCGGCCCTTGATCTGCTCATCTTCGCCATGGCCACCGACGACGGTGGTATCGTCCTTGGTGGAGATGACCTTGTCGGCCCGGCCCAGGTCGTCGATGGTGGTGCTGTCCAGCTTGCGGCCTTCTTCCTCTGTGATGACGTGGCCACCGGTGAGGGTGGCGATGTCCCGCAGCATGGCCTTGCGGCGATCACCAAAGCCAGGGGCCTTCAGCGCCAGGCAGTTGAGCATACCGCGCAGCTTGTTCAGCACCAGCGTGGCCAGCGCTTCGCCGTCGATGTCCTCAGCGAGGATGACCAGGTTGCGGGCGCCCTTCTGCACCAGCTTCTCCAGGATAGGGACCAGGTCCTGTGCCGCCGAGATCTTCTTATCATAGATAAGAATGTAGGGCTCCTCAATGACCGCCTCCATCGCCTCAGGGTTGGTGATGAAGTAGGGAGAGATGTATCCCCGGTCGAACTGCATCCCCTCGACGTACTCGGTCTCGAACTCCAGACCCTTGCTCTCCTCGACGGTGATGACGCCGTCCTTGCCGACCTTGTCCATCACCTCGGCGATCAGCTCGCCAATCTCCCGGTCCTGGGCAGAGATAGCGGCTACGTTAGCGTTCTCTTCTTTGCTCTCCAGGTCGATGGCCTGCTCGGCGACGGCTTCTACCACAGCCTCAGCGCCGGCCAGGATGCCACGCTTGAGCAGCATAGGGTTGGCGCCAGCGGCCACGTTCTTCATGCCCTCGGTGATGATGGTGTAAGCCAGCAACGTGGCGGTGGTCGTGCCGTCACCGGCGATGTCGTTGGTCTTGGTGGCAGCTTCCTTCAACAGTTGGGCCCCCATGTTCTGGAAGGGGTCCTCCAGTTCAATCTCCTTGGCCACGGTCACGCCGTCGTGGGTGATGGTGGGGGCGCCCCACTTCTTGTCGAGCGCGACGTTGCGCCCCTTCGGACCCAGCGTGGTGACGACGGCGTTTGCCAACACGTCAATCCCGCTTTTGAGGCTCCGACGGGCATCTTCACTGAAAACCAATTGCTTTGCCATATCTATTCCTCCTAATCCAGATCAGGTTATTTGCTATATATTATTCCAGGATGGCCAGTACGTCATTTTCTCTCATGAAGAGAATCTCTTTGCCATCCTCCGTCTTGAACGAAGTACCAGAGTACTTGGCGTACACGACCGTGTCCCCGACCTTGATGTCCATGGGGATACGATTGCCGTCGTCATCGATGCGGCCCGGGCCCACGGCCAACACCTTGCCCTGCTGAGGCTTTTCCTTGGCGGTGTCGGGGAGCACCAGCTTACCACCGGCGAAGGTTTCCTGTTCCTTCTCCAGCGGCTCGACGACCAGCCGATCGGCCAATGGTTTGATGTTCAATGCCATCTTGCTACCTCCTGATTGAAGATTTTACTAGAATTTTGCTCGCAGATTCTTGGCCACTTGCCAATTTAGCACTCGGGATATGAGAGTGCTAACACGAGCCTAATAATACCATGGTTTTTTCGTGATGTCAAGAGGCTTCTGCGTTTTCCTGAAGACAGGCGAGCATGGTATAATTGCCATGGAAGCGCCATACGACGTGTAGCAATGTCTCAGGGAAACATGGATATAGAATCAGAACACGCCTCAATTCTGGTGATTGAGGACGAATTGGGCATTCGCGAGGGATGCCGGCGGGTACTGGCTCGCGCAGGCCATCGAGTGGTCGTGGCCGCCACGGGCGAAGAGGGATGGCAGCAAGTTCAGTCGGGCCAGTTCGACCTGGTGCTGCTGGACGTGATGATGCCCGACATCGGCGGCATGGATCTGCTGAAGCGGATCCTCTCGTTCGACCCGGACCTGATCTGTATCATCATCACCGGCCACGCCACGATCGAGTTGGCCGTCCAGGCCATCAAACAGGGGGCATACGACTTCATCGCCAAGCCCTTCGATGCCAATAGGCTTCTCGTGACCGTCCAGCAGGGGTTGGAGCGAAGGCGACTGGCCTTAGAAGCCAAGCGGTTGGCGCGGGTGGAAACGGAGAAGGAGGAACTGGAGCGACGCAAAGCGGAGCTGGAGGAGTTGGACCGTGTCAAATCAGCCTTCACCCTCACCGTGGCGCACGAGTTGCGGGCACCGGTGGCGGCCATCCAAAGCTACCTGCGGCTGATCCTGGATGGATACATCCCCCCCGAACAACAGCGCAAGTACCTGGCCCGGGCCGAGCGGCGCGCCGCCGCGCAACTGGAACTGATCGGCGATCTATTGGATCTGGCCCGGCTGCAGGATCCCGACCTGGAGATCAAGCGTGAGCCAGTGGACCTGACGGAATCGCTCCGCGAGGTCTGCGACCTGATGAGCAGCCGCGCCCAAGAGAAGAAGATCCGGTTCACGGTCTCGATTCCCGAGGCAGAAATCACGATCGAGGCGGACCCAAAGCATATGCGACGGTTGTGGGATAACCTGGTAAGCAACGCCATCAAGTACACAGAGGAGGGCGGCATCGTAGAGGTCACGATGACGGTGCAGGATGGACAGGTCGTCACCACGATCCGCGACACCGGCATAGGCATCGGCCCTGAGGAGCGTACGCGTATCTTCGAGGAGTTCTACCGCACAAAGGCCGCCCAAGCGGTGTCGGAGATGGGAACTGGCCTCGGGTTATCCATGGTGAAGCATATCGTCGAGACCTACCATGGCCAGATCGACCTGCAATCTACGGTCGGCGAGGGCAGCACTTTCACGATCACGCTGCCACGAGGATAAGGGATAGGGGATAAGGAATAAGGAAATAGGGGATAGGGGTCGGCGGGGGCCCGAATACGCGGCAAATGACCTCGCGAGTTCAACCGGTACCCGCAACATCTTGGAGAACTTGCGGCGAGACATGGGCGTCGGGGAGGTGATCCAACGTTCGGACGTGGCGCTCATCTCGGTATTTGGCCCCGATTTTCGCGAGCGCCCGGGCATCGCCGGGACGATGTTTTCCGCCCTGGGCGAGCGGGGCATCAACATCCTGGCCATCAGTACATCCATCTCCACGCTGTCGCGTGTGATCGACGCTGACTGCCTGGAGGGGGCGATCGAAGCGGTGCAAGAGACGTTCGAGCTGCCGTGACGTCGGAGGATTCCCCCCTCACCCTGCCCTCTCCCCGAGGGGGAGAGGGGGCGGACTCTCGCCCTGGCCTGGCCCGCCCCTCACCCTGCCCTCTCCCCGGGGGGGAGAGGGAATAGGGGACGCTCGAGTTGCCGCGCCATTGGAGCATTCCCCTTCACCCTGTCTCTCCCATTGTCTCCGCAAGGATACGATCCACGCACTCACTCACGAGCGCAGCCGTCTGAGGGGATAGCTCGTCGCCGAAGTCGAAGTCATAGCCCCGGACGGAGAGAAGCACGCCACGCGGGCGACCGCCGTACAGATCTCGAGCCAAGGCCAGCACACTACAGGGGTGCAATTGGTGGGAGACGGTGGCCGATTTGTAACGAGCAGTTACCTCTTCCTCGCGAATCGGATCCGGGATAACACCAACGTGAGCGTCCACAAAGATGACGCGATCATATTGGGCAACGGTCTCTGCCAACTCGGGCACCAACTGATGCACAAACAGCGTGTCTAGTTCGTGACCCAGGTCGTCATAGCCACATTCGTCCAAATCCAGGGGAAGGCGGCCCATCCGCTCGCGCAGCGCGTTGAGCACCACAAACCCCACCCCGTCGTCGCGACGGTAGACGTTGCCAAAGCCCACTACCAGCGTCTGGGTCAAGCAACACCTTCCATTTTGCAACCAAACGATCAAGGAGACAGAGCCTGTGACTCGCCTACGCTCTGTCTCCTCGTTGTTTGTGCCAGCCCTATGCGTCAGCCTCTAGTCCCGCTGGACGCGGTTGATCAACACACCGTCTGAGCCACGCACCTCAACGATGAGCGGCATCTGGCCGATGGCGTGCGTCGAGCAAGAAAGACAGGGGTCGTAGGCACGGATAGCCGCCTCGACGCGGTTCAACATCCCCTCGGTGAGGTTCTTGCCATCCACAAATTCCTTGGCGACCAGATCCACCGAGTGGCTCATGGCCCAGTTGTTGTGGCCGGTGGCGACGATCAGGTTGACCTTGGTGATCTGCCCGTTCTCGTCGGTCTGGTAGTGATGGATCAGAGTTCCCCGAGGCGCCTCGATCACGCCAACCCCCTCGCCGGTGATCGCATTGGACTCGTTGATGATGTCAGTGGACAGGATGTCGGGGTCCTCCAGCAGCTCCCGGGCTCGCTCGGCGGCATAGACATCCTCAATGAGGCGGGCATAGTGCATGTACAGCGAAGGCTCCACGGGGCCCTCGTTGAGAGCCTTGAACTTCTTAAACTCCTGGTTGGCCAGCGGCGTACTGATGCAATCGGCCACGTTCAGGCGCCCCAATGGGGCAACCCGGTATACACCGTCGGGCCAGCCCATCTTCTTGTAGTACGGGAACTTGAGGTAGGACCAATCTTCCACGTGCTCCCGAATGTAGTCGAGGTATTCTGCACCGTCAAATTGCTCCAGCCGTTTGCCATCCCGGTCAATCAGCCGGACGGGGCCATCGTACAGCTCCAGCGCGCCCGTCTCTCGATCGACCAGGCCCATATAGCCCGACCTGAAGTTGGCGAAACGCTGCACCAACTCCTGATTGGTCTCCAGCCATTGCTTGGCAATGACCAGGCCTTCCTGCATATAGCCAATCATCTCGTCGATGGGCGCCAGC
>Ga0180434_10003403_pt1 | contig 20298 bp, 32 predicted proteins | sample SS_ome_7_FD_132453 | JGI IMG/M metagenome (GOLD analysis project Ga0180434, IMG submission 132453) | Hypersaline lake sediment archaeal communities from the Salton Sea, California, USA - SS_1_D_2 metaG | ecosystem: Environmental > Aquatic > Non-marine Saline and Alkaline > Hypersaline >...
ACCCCAGGTATTCCGGTGAAAGCCGAAATCCTCGGGCTCGACAAGGAGACCAGCCCAGAGAGGAGCCATCTCACCGGGATCAGTCGGTGCGTCGCTCGGAGCATCCGGCTGCTCCTCGTCCGGATACCACTGCGAGAGATAGTCGAACATGATCTCCATGCTGTTGCCGGATACGTGTCCGGGATGGGTGACCTTCACCAGGTCTTTGTCCATTGCCTTGATGTCGATGTGCGCGCGGCGCCATTCGTCGCGCTGTCGATATGCAATCTTTCTCTGTGCAAGAGGGCGCCTGAATCCGAATCGCTTTCGCAGGTTGATCGGGTTTACGTTAGGCTGCGTCAGGAGTATGTATGCCTGCTGATTGGCGTCGGAGTAGTCCACAAGCCACGGTCTGATCTCGAAATCGACGTCATCTTCCCGGCCGACTCTTCGAGATGGATCGAACTCGAAGCGCGTATCCGGATGCCGCTCTACCTGGCCCAGAACAGATCCCGGCGTTGTGCGTTCCGCCAGACGCCAGTATCCGGCCGCTCCGGGCTTTCCGCACCGGACCCAGGCGCCACCGTCGGGTAGCACCACGATTGCGCCGCTATCGTAGTCTGCGGCGGACCTACCCATCTGTTCGGGATGCATCTCGTTGCTCGCTCCGGACTCCTCGGGCCATGGCCCGGGCAAGAGGTCGCCTAGCTCGAGGGGGATCACGGTGCGTGTCGCAGGGTTTTGTAGTTGCCAGCCCATGTCTTCTTGCGGCATCGCCAGATCGAGGGCGATCCATCGCGCGGCCTGACGCGAGTAGGCCTCGGGGTAGATGTGATCGTATCGTCCCTCACGATGTCCGGTGACAACAATTCTGACCGGATGGCCCATTGCTCCGAGCAACGAAGCGATCAGGATTGTAAATCCGTCGCAGTCGAGACCATATCCGCGCGCCGCGTCGATTTCCTCAAGGGCTCTTTCAGGAGTCTCGAGCAGCTCGAGGGCGACTGGATCTTGACGGTACGGAACGTGAGCTCGCACCCAGTCAAACACTGCTCGGATTTCTCCGTCAGTGTCTCTGCTGTCGATGCGGGACATGATTTGAGAAGCCCGTTGACGGACAGGGAGCGAGCGGATTCCATCGACGATTAAGCGCTTGATTTCATCGATGGTGGCTTGAGTACCGGGAAGGCCTCCCGGATGACGGGTGATCTGATACTCATTTCGGTTTTGTCCCCGATCGAGTTCCAACCTTTGCCGCCGCTCCCTTCTTCGCCGGCTTCTTCGCCGGCTTCTTCGCCGGCTTCTTTGCCGGCTTCTTCGCCGGCTTCTTCGCCGGTGCCCGCTTCGGAACCCGCTTTTCTTCTTGCGCCGGTGGTTTCTCTTCCGGCGGCTGCGGAGGTGGAGCCGGATGTTCATGCGGTTGAGGAGTCGGCGGAGGTGGTGCCATTGCGGGAGCCGCTCCGGTGAACTGGCTTTTCAGCTGGAAATATGCCGCTAGCATCGTCGGCGCAGCTTCAATCACCGTGTTGATCCCCTGTAGAATAGCAGCTGCGCTTTCATTTGAGATTGATGGCGCTGCGGAAGCTGCTGGAGGCTGCGGTCGCATCCTGTCAGCAGTGTCAAGCATCGTCGTCACCACTTCAAAGCTATCCTTGACAGCGCCGCGGAGGTCCGTAGGTTGTGATTGCCGAGCGGCAACCTGCTCGATCATCTTTGCCGTCTGCTCTGTCGTGGTTTGGATTAGGTTCTTCATGCTCTCGACGGTTCCGTTGATCTGATTCCCGAACTGCTCCATCGCACTAACCATTGCTGATTCACCTGGTGTCGGCTGCGAAGGATGGTGTGGGTATGGTCCTGGCATCTGATGCGGCTGTGCACCGTGATGATGCGGGTATCGGCGATCATCACCCTGCCCAGGAAAGGTTTTGGGCTCCCCGAGGATTTCGATATAGACACCCTCCCCAAGAAACTTTCCTCCCTGGCGCATGCGAAGCCAGTATCTTCCACCACCATGCAGCTCTCCTAGGAAGTCGACCACATCGTCAACGATGGAATCCCGTAGCACCTCGATCGCCGGGACAATCTTTCCGACCGCATGAGACGGTCTCACACGCTCTGCATGGCACTTCACGATCGGAGGCCGACCACGGTTCCCCCGAGTCACGTCCCAGAACTCGTTCAACACACGCTGAAGGTATCTCGCCGACTGCGTGTTCAGATCGCCGCTCTCGCCGTCGAGCACTTCAGGCTCGACGGGAGAGGGCTTGTCCGGGGAATGGGGGGGGGGATCGGTTGCCTGCGCTGCAGGCTCTGGGATTGATGTCTCCTCGTCCGCAGTGGTTGCGGGTTCCTCTACGGTTGTCACAGATCCATCAGAAGTCTCGGCCATGATCAGCTCCCTCCATGCTGGTGTCAAGTAGCATATACTGGTGTAATACCTAATTGTTTTTCTGTCAATATGCGGTTGAATTTACGGCAATAAAAACGCACAAAAATAAATACCCTTTGATTACCGACACATTGAAGCTATAACCACCGCATGAAACACATCACGCTCATCTTTTTGACCGCTTTGGTGGGTTGTTCTGACGGCTTTCAAGCGTTGGCCGTACCGTCACCATGGGCGGAATCCTGTGTTGATATCGGTGCGGCATTCGCTGAGCAAGCCCAAGCATGTCGCTGGGGTTGTGACTTCGGTCACCCTCCGGAGCACTGCTCTGAGAGTGTATATCGCCTCTGTATCGTCTCCACACAGCCCGAACAGCGACAGGATATAGAATCCTGTGCGACATATATCGATCGCATGTCCTGCGATGCGTTCCGTAGCTCTGAAGGGTGGCCCGTGTGCGAATCACTCCGTTGATTCCCTATCGTGGCTGTGCTACGTTGCTCGCATGCTAGGACATGATCCAGCGCCCGAGGCAGAGTCCGGTTTCTTCGACTTCCTGACAGATCCCATTGCCGAAGCATGGTCCGACACCGAGGGTACTCTGGAGCAGTGGATCGGACAGAAGAAAGATGAGACGATTCGCGACGTGAAGCGATCTGTCTTGCCATGGGTAGCAGCAGTTTCTCTCACGATGGCTGCTGTTGGCGCTGGTATCGCATACAGCCTGACACGTCCGCGGGACTAAACCGAATGTCTGATCAGCCGAGAGCCTTTCCTAGGCCGGCGCTGATGCCGGCGTTTCAACTGATCCAGTCGGATTTGTTGGGCGCCACGAGCCGTGACGGACGAGTAGCAGAGCATCCATCGTTCAATCAATCCGACTGGAGCTGTTGAAACGCCGGCATCAGCGCCGGCCTAGGAAAGGCGGTAGCGATGTTTTACCAGGCCAATGACGTCTTCACGAGTGATCCGGCAGGAGGAACCGAAAGCCTCCCAACCCTGGGACTGTCAATCGCTAACCGAGCACGTGTTGTCAGTGCGATACCGATGGCTGACCCGTCAAATGGTGTTCTCGGTCGCATCGGAATTTCATTTCTACCAGCTCGAGTAGAAACAGCAGCTAACCCGGGTGGACTTCCCATTTTCTATACCGTGCGGTGGCTACAGCCTGGTCACGCGCCGTATTCAGGAAGCCCGCCAACGCCTATTGATGCGAAAAACGATGCAAACGTGTACTTCGATGTCATTGAAGTACCACCAGCAACAGAAGTTGTCGTCCCGCATACGCTCGATGAAGCACCGACAATGGCCTTGTTCCAGTTGGCAGGATCTGGTCTGCTCGAACAGGGTGTTGATTGGGCGGTTACTGAGATCTCGGATAGCCAGTTCAAGATCAGAAACTGGGATGCTGTGGAAACCATCCTAGTGTTCGTCACAACCTATCGTGAGTCGTCGGTGTATCAGCCCAAGGCCACAACGTTGCCGCGTCCCGTGGTAACGCTCTCTGGTACTGGCGTGGTTTCGGTTCCTCACGGCCTGGGCCGCGCCCCGGATCTGGTCTGCGCCTTCCCCTATGTGACCGATGGCGTACAGCCGAGCGGGCTCCCGATCATGGACTCGGCTCCGGATAATACGAACGTGTATCTGCGAAACGTGGCGGGGGGCGATATGCCTGTCATGGTCACGATGCAAGCAACCCACTCGGTGCAGCTGTAGGCGCAGTGAGCGAGTTGACTCCAGTCCGGAGGTGTGCGAGTAGCTGATACAGGCTCGGAGAGTGCCTGGCGAACTCTCCACGGTGTTGTGGCCACCGAGCAAGGTCACGGGAACGGAGCAGATGTGTCAAACCAATCCAACAGAGTCGGAGGAACCATGGCGCGGATCACGCTCGCGCGGACGAACGATCGACCGCTGCAGTTCGATGGGAAGTTGCTGGCTGAAGCATGCACAAAGGCAACATCAGGGCCGGGGCAGAACCGCTGGTGGGATCTGAAGCTGTATGGCACCGATGACGGAAGCTATGTGTGTGCAGCGGGGTATCGTACGACGTGGCAAGGCGAACAAGAGTATGATGAGCTTACCACCACATCCGATCCGGATGCAGTCGCGAACTGGTTCCAAGGGATACAGCTCGCCCTGCGTGTATTCGGATATCCAAAGGGGCCGCAGTATCGTGATCGACAGAATCGTTTGATGAAACAGCTACAGTCAGAGCTGGATACAGGTGTCACCGAGATTCTGTCCATCCTACCGCCAGAGAAGCTCTGACATGCGGTAAGGGGGTGATGCTTGAGTATCCGAGTTATCGAACGAATCGCATGCCTGGCTCTAGACCGGACAGCATACTTTCATCCGGCGTGCGCTAGAGAGCATCCTCGGTTGCATGCCCATCTGATCGAAATGTCTCCATTCAGCGAGCAGGAAAAAGCCGAACTGAAAAAGCACCAGCGGCTGGCTGAGTCGACAGAGAAAGAGCTATGGATCGAACCGGGTGACAATGACTGCTGCTTTTTCTGTCACCTTCCGCTAGTCGCTGCACCACCAACAGCATCGGGGATGCATGCGACCGCTCGACAGCATACCGAACTATTCGCGCAGTTGATCGCCAAGTACCACAACCGGGAGATGTAGATCATGAAAACAGCTCTGATATTCCTCTGTGTATTGATCCTTTCGTGTCAGGGCTCGGACACGATCGCCACCTCGAGTCCACCGTTTAAAGAGGCTGAAATCAGCCTATCTTGTGCAGTCCTGGTAGAGAGTAGCATTGAATTTCGAAATCGGTGCGATGTGGATATCCCCGATGTGTCTGATGTCTGTGCTCGTCAATGGAGTGTCGATTGCGCTTGTCAAATTGCTCGGTGTGGATGGCATCTCTATGCCATGCCTTGTGAACTGGATTGGACGCAGATCAGCGCGTGCGATTTTTTGACAAATATCGTTGATGGATCAGTCTCTGTACCTGCATGCGATGGGAGGTGACAGGATCAGGTCTGTGATGCGATGGAGAATGCTTTCCTCAGTGCAACGTATCGGGAGCTGCTTCCCTGGAGGTGTGTGATGTACCGATGGACGACAGCGAACGGCAAGTCCGGGATCTGCGACAGCCTGGATCAGGCGTATCGTGACGCACAGGACGCATACGGCTCGCGGCTGTGGTGGTGGAGCGACGACGGCGACGAAGGCGCGCCGTCGGCCGAGCAGCTGGCGCGATGCTCTGGCGCCTGCGGATACCGGACCTCGGATGAGATGGACGATCGGACGGTGGCCCGCGTGGAGGTCCACCAGGTGGTCGCCGCCCACTGACCCTGAGAACTCCCCTTGAGGTGAGGCGATGAACTGGGAAAAATTCTTCACGACATCTGACCATGAAGGCAACATCAGTATCCGCGCTTTCTGGCTGGTATTGATCTTGTCGTTGTCGTCCACATTTTGCGCAGGGTATTTCGTCGCCGTCGAGCCAGGTAACGCGGTTGCATTCGGATGGATGGCGATCGTGTCATTCATCTTCAGCTATGTAAAACGTCCGCGTCGGCTTCGGTGGGTACATATGCGCCGTCGCCGCAAGAAGTAAACTCCCCCCCTGGAGAGAGGTGTGGCCATGTCAGACCGAAACCCGATCACGATTCAGGTTCAGTGCGACTGCGGGTTGACTTCGAGTCTACCGATGAACCACGACGCGGTGCCGATCACCGCTGCCCGCTGTCCAGGGTGTGGAAACGATCGGCTGCGCATCATGGCGATCGATGTCAGCGTCTCGCGACTGCTAGAGATGCTACCGGAAGCGATGCGGGATGTACTGCTCGATCCCGATGCGTGGCCCAAGCAAACCGGCTGAAGAGAACTCCCCCCAAGAAAGGTGGTGATCTGTGCCAGACATGACTCAGTATCAGTTCCGACGTCGGCCCGGGTTCAATCCGCCTCGCTATGAGGTGCAGATCGACGGGGTGACGATCGGCGACGTGTGGCGCATCCGGGTCGGTTTCTGGCGAGGCCGCACGTACCAGGGCGATCCGGTGCCCGGTGGTCTGCGGTCTCGCCGTGAGGCCGCCGAAGGGCTGTGCGAGACGATCGCCGCGCGGCAGGGCTCGGTTCAGCTCGGCGGCTACTCGTATCGCCCGGTGCTGCCGTAGAGAACTCCCCCCTGAGGTGAGGCGTGGACGTGAAGCAGATCCGGACGGACCTCGGCCTGACGCAGCAGCAGCTGTCGGCGGTGCTCGGGTGCCATACGATGACGGTCAGCAAGTGGGAGCGTGGCGTGTTGCGCCCTCGGCCGTGGGATCTGGCGATGCTCGAGGCTTTTCGGCGAGCGGTGCAGGCCGACGACGGCATCGGCCCGAAGGTCTACCAGCGGCTGCTGAGAGGTGGCTATGCCGAGGGCCTGTATCTGCTGCTACGGACCGCGCTCGAACCGGACGGATAGAACTCCCCCCTAGAAAGGTGGTGATGCGTGGCAGCAGTATACCGGTGCAGACTGAAGCCAGAGGACACGGGTAGCTATGACGGTGTGCACGGTGCGTGGCACTTCTATCACCCGTCCTGCATGTCCGCTGCCGTGCGCGAGCAGTATGCCGAGGTCATTGCATCGACCGTGGCCGTCAGTCGTACTGCACCGTGCCAAGGCTGCAACAATCCGTTGCACGATCCATCGGTGAGCACGGCCGCTGCGATCGCGTGGGTGCGCGATCAGCCTGACGGCGAGTTCATCCCGGACCCGTAGAACTCCCCCCAGGAAGGTGGTGAGGCGTGAAAAGAAGAATCGAAAAGCAGATCGAGGTCATACTTGATTTCGTGTGCGAGGCCTGCGGCAAGGAGTGGTACCTTATGGTCTACTGCTACAACGGCAAGACGGATCGTGTCCCCGTGAATCCCCGGCTGGAGTGCCATCACTGCAACGCTCGCCAGTCGGCGCTTTCGGTGGTGCGGTCCTTCGCGGTCGATGATCCACCGGATGTGCAGCTCGCGCGCGAGCTGGCGAAAGCTGCGCTGCAGGCTGGTGCCGAGTCGGACGGATAGAACTCCCCCCAGCAGAGGTGAGGCGTGAGCATGTTCCTGATTCAGAGCACGTTGCTTGAGGTTCCGGATGAGATGCCGACTCAGTGCAGGGTCTACCGGCACAGCGGCGCAGATATGTTGCCGTGGCAGTGCGACCTCGAGACGGATGATCGCTTCGAGGCGGTGCAGCGGTTCGACGAGCTGCGCAGCTCGCCGGAGCAGCCGTCGGTCTGCGTCGTCGAGCGCGCCGCGCTGATGGGCAACCCTGCCGTGACGATGACCCACTTCGTCACCGGCTCTTGAGAACTCCCCCCTTGAGGTGTGATGTGGACGAGCAGCTGATACGCAACGTCATGACGTTCCTGTCGACGCTGACGCCGGAGCAGCGCGAGAAGGCGCGCAGCGTGTGCGCCGTCTGGGGCTTCGATCTGGTCAGCTGGGAACAGGCTGCGCGCCTCGAGTACGATCCCGACACCGACACCGTGACCGCAGCGTCCGTGCTGGCCGTGCTGGAGGACATCAGCCGAGGCGGGCGGTACGCGCTCTGCCCCGACTGCGGATCGCGGATTCGCCTTGACCCGTAGAACTCCCCCCAGTTGACGTGTCAGACCGATTTGCTATCCTGTCCTCGGTCGGGCGCAGGTTTGCAAGCCATGCGGTAAGGGGGCACCCGCCGCTAGTCCGGCCGCCATTTCCCACCCTGCTGTCCCGGCCCCTCCTTTTCGATCGTGTCTCGCGCGTAGCAGTCTCGGTGCCAGTTGACATATGATCCGATCTGCGACGCTGCGCCCCCCCACGCCGATCAGCGCGATCCCGACGTCGACCGACCACAGCCGATCTCGGCCGCTGACGGCCGATCCGCACCTCGCCGATCCGGAGGCCTCGAAAGTCGAGATCGGCTAAGATCGTGCTACCGAAACCGAGCTGGGCGAGCTGCGAATATCGAGCGCTAGCGGCTCGGATCACCACTATCCGACCAAAAGACTAGGACGCTGGAGAGGGGAGGGGGGGCTCTACCCCGTCAGCGTCCGTACGCAATCGCATCGGTACCCGTCACGGCCGTTACCCCGGCGTCGTATCAGGGGGGAGGGGAGTATAATCGCGCGTGGGGAGCCCGGCGCCGGCCGGGCGGGCGCGCGTTCCGCAGAGTCCTGTACCATATGCCCCCTCTTAGAACAGTGAGATACAGAGGTACGGTCTATAAGGGAGTACCCGCGTCGATCTGACGTAAGGAACACCGTGCGCGCGCCGCCCCCGCTGGGTACGGCTCCGGACGCCGGCAAAATGGATCTGTTAGAGGCTGCGTAACTCCAGCAACGCAGACCTCCGTATCCGGCGCCTGATGGACGATCTGCGGTCGACGGAGGTAGAGACACGCCTGCAGGCGCAGCTCTTCCTGTGGCCGGCGCCACGAAACGAGTCGCTATTGACGAGGGGCGACCCTAAGGGTCTGCGTCGGGTGGTTGTCCACGAGCTTGTGCCGCAGCTCTCCGACGCTGCACACGTCGACGGTACGGCTCGACAAAGAGATCCATCCACGCTTCCTTGCTCATGCCGTCGAGGTCTTCCGGCGCGAGCTTCAGCAGCCGCTCGTACTGCATCAGCGCACGCAGGCGGATCGCCTCGAGATCGATCTGATGCTCTGGCTTGCGCTCGAAGGCGGGCTTTCTCGGGCGAAGATGGTCTTTGAAACGCCGGTACTGCTGGCCGTCAGGAGGCAGAGCCGGATCCGGTGCGCCGGTACGCTCACGGGCGCGGTCGGTGATCTGGATCAAGTTGATGCCGATGCGCGCGCCCTTGGGTAGCGTCTTCGTTTCGACGACGCCGTAAATCCGCTCTCGCTTGGGGTTCGAAACTCGCACCGTCTTCTGCCCGCGCCATCCGAAGGTCTGCGCAGTGGTGATCCAGCCGCAGTCCTTCAGCCGGTTGTAGGCGCGGTTCACGGTGCGCGGCGACACGTTGGCCACGGACGCGACCAGGGCGATCGAAACGCGGAGATAGACCAGGCCGGCGTTGTACTCGAGGTGTCGCCAGTTGCGCTCCAGCTCGAGCAGCGCGAGGAAGACCTCGCGATGCAACGGCGGCAAAGGCAGGTACTTGCCGTCTTCGTTGTGGGCGTGCAGGTACTTGAGGGCGTTGGCGCGGTAGAAGCCAGACCGCTTCGCGAAGCGTCGCTGATTGCGCCGGACCTTGCGATCCTGGCGCTCGCTCCGTGTAGAGTCTGGCTGGCTCCCGTAGCGGCTCAAGCTACCTCGCTCGAGCCCACAGGGTTGACTTTGTCAGGGGTAGGCCCTACTGTAGGACGTGCCCCTGCGACCCTGTGGGCGCCCACAGCGACAACCGAGAGGACTGGCAAGATCTCACTCGGGGGTCGCTCTGTACACCATCAGCCGACACCAACGTCGACCGCTCATAGATAGAAGCCCGCTGGCCCTGCCGGGGTCCGTACGCTGATACGGGGGGGTGTAGCAGGGGGAGCGGGCCGAGCACGCAAAAAGGGTGGCCCGTGAGGGCCGGCGTTGAGATCCGTACGCTGATACGGGACGCAGCACCAAACGCACTCACGGGCCAGAGGCGGGTTCCGTGGGGGATGGTGCTGCGTGGATTCATCGTGCTCCCGTATCAGCGTGGTCCAAGTATCCTTCTCGCCCGATATTCCTGGCTATATCTAAGTTGTCGCGCGTTTTGTCGCCCAAATCAACGCCTCTATTGCCAGCTGCATAGTAACAAATATCTTGGTTTTGGGCTTCGTTGAGCTCGAGCTCCTCGAGGACGCGCTGCAGCGCCGCCGGCGGGATCACGATAGCCGCATGAATAGCGGATAATCGCAAACCTGGCCTTGAATGGATGGATGAGGCGTTGTCGAGAGGTCGAGATCACTTAGGCCACTTCTCCCGCGCACACGGCGCGCCTGTTGGCTATCAGCTGCTGCTGCCGGAAAGTGCTCGCTGTGCCATCGTGGCGCCCTGCAGGCCGCCACCAGCGGCCGAGGTGGCTGCGGGCGGTGACATGCCGGGAAGAACGCCGGTGGCCTGCAAGCTCTGCTCGAGCATCTTGTTTCGCTGATACTCCAGATAGAGGCTACCGCCGGCAAAGACGCCGAACAGCCCGAGAAGCGCCAGGCCGAAGGTCTTGTCATTCATCATCACACCTCAGTCGTCGTCTGGAAAAAATGTCAGGGGCGGCACCCGCATCGACTCGTACGTGATGCCGTCGAATCCGTAGGTTTCATGATCCCAGGCGTCGCGGTCAACCTCGAGCGCGCCGCGCGGCACCTGCCGGTCCGACGGCACACTGCGCGCCTCGAGCTGGTCGACGTAGCGCATGGTGGCCTCTGCCGGGTAGGCGTAGTCAGGCCCTCGAGCACCATGCCGGCGACGGGCCATGGTGAAGCGCACGGGTCCGACCTCGCCCTGCTGGTCAGGCACCCACATCGGGCCGCTGTTCACGAAGCCGAGTCCGAAGACGCTGGGGTTGCAGGTGCGGCATTCGTTGCGGGCTGATAGATACTTATGGCGCCAGACGGTGTACTTCGTCGCGAAGTTGCTGGCGCTCATCCCCTGGGGCTTCGGTTCCGGGCCGGCGACCTGTAGGGCGTATCGCTCGCATCGCGCGTAGAAATCCGCCATCGACTCTCCGACGTCCGGACGTCCGCATGTGCCGCCGTATTTCCTCCGCTGCGCTGCGATCTCGGCCTGGCGCTGGCGGTTGGCCTCGGCCGCTTCCTGCGTCAGCTGTGCAGGCTTTCTGTCGTGCTGAATGGAAAGGGTGCGTTGGACGCGCATTGGAGCCAGAGGGCGGCGCACCTCAAGTCGACGCCGTGCCTGCATCGGACCTCTACCGAAAGTGATGCCCATGACGCCCCCCGCTATAGCGACAGCTGGCGCGCGATCCTCTTGAACTCGCGGCTGAGGTGTCCGATCATCCATGCGTTGAAGCTGTCCTGCGTTCCGCGCCAGACCGCCGCGTTAACCTTGCAATGCGCCAGCACGCGCTCGAGGTGATCGTTCAGCTCGCTCTGATTGCCCGGCGTGGTGACGTGTACAGCAGGCATCTCGATCGGTTCGGTCTGCTCAGGCTCCGCAGGCGGCTGCGGGTCCGTGTCTGCAGCCTGTCCCTTGGCCGCTGCGGTGCGCTCGGTTTCGGTAGCCGGCTTGGTCTCGCGATCCTTGTCCTTGGCCTTCTTGCGCTTGCTCTTCTTGTCCTTGGGCTTCTTGTCCTTGGGCTTCTTGTCCTTGGGCTTCTTGCCCTTGGGCTTCTTGCCCTTAGGCTTCTTGTCGGCTTTCGCTGCTCGAGGGGCCATGATACCTCCGTCACGCCGTGAAGCGCTTCGTACGGATCACCGGTTGCGGGGCCAACCCCTGCTCCGGGATGCCGACGTGTAGGTGAGATGGTGTGTCTCCATATACGTATAGAATCAGCTCCGAGATCGTGCCGGGGAGCACGCTGGGATCTGATGCAAGCGCCAAGAAGAACTCCCGCGTCTTTTCGGGTGTCGCGAGCTGGATATCAGCCGCCCGCCCTTTGCGATGTAGAGAGGTTGGCACTCCGCCGACGGCCTCATTGACTTCAGCCGATCGATATCCGGAGCTGACGTGAATCGGTCCGACCGTGCGACTGAAAACGGATAGCACTGCATGCAAGCGCCGGAGGTTGGACCAGACGCTGCGAGGCGGATCGTTGGGCAGCGGCTGGTCAGTGACGGTGAGATAGGACAGCTCGGGCGGTAGCTCTTTCGCCTCGAGCACCTTTGAAAGCAGCAGCAGCGCTGCAGCAGCACCACCGGCGATCAGTGCTGGTCCCCAGCCGTTCAGCTGTCGTCTTCCTTATTGCGGCCGAAATACCAGATCGCACCCGATACGAGCACGAAAGGAACACCGAGATAGAGCACCATGCGGAGCGTTGACGGCTCTTTCTTAGGCTGCTCGACGGCATTGCCGTTACTCGGCTGCATTGACGTCGGTGTATAGGCCGCAGCCCGCTGGAAAACGTCGAGCGCGAACTGCTCAACCTCGGGATCGCCGAGCTTCGCAAAAACAGACGCTGCCGTGTCACCAGGCTCGACATAGGGCAGGATCGTGCCTGGTCCCCAGAGGTAAGAAGCAATGGCGATCAGTCCGAGGTCACCAGAGCTGATGCCCGGCGCTCTCTCAACGATTTCATTGGCGCGACGCCTCAACATCTCGACGGCCAGCGAGATGTTGACCTGCGGATCGAATAGACTGTCGGAGTCGACGCCGTTGGCCTCGGCGATGTTCGGCGCGATCTGGTAGAGTCCGCGGCCGCCGAGGTCTCCGACGAACTGCGGGTTTCCGCCCGAGAGGCGATCGATTAGGCCGAGGAGTAGCGGCACAGGTAGGCCAGCGGACAATGCCGCCACAGTGGCGCGCCAGCGCTCGACATTCGGCTTCGGATCAGGCATCGCTGCCCCCTCTATGCCTGGATGCTGTTCGTCAGCTGGGCAAACAGAGTGACGTTGAGATCGTTGCCGGCGCCCATGGTGTTTTCGAGCGTGATGTTCGTGTCGTCGACGTCGATCACTGCCGCCTGTCCTGCAGGCGCCGGGTCGATGGCCGCTTGCTCCGGAGACGGCAGCACGAGGTCAGGTGCGATGCCGAGACCGTGCGGCACTACGACCTGACCGCCACCGCAGGGAAGCGTCACCGAGGCCGCAGGCATCGTATAGCGGGGTATATCGTGGGAATGGAGCAGCCAGCAGCCCACAAAGCAATTGAAAGGCGCAGCTCCGTAGTTCGTGACCTCGAAGTTTGTGTCATCGACGCCGGTGATCGCGAAAGACGGTGTGTTAAGGCCGTCGGCATAGCCGGCGTAGTACATGTCAGGCACCTCGCCCAGGCCGTGGCCAATTACACCGGTGCCAACCGCGAAGCCGTGCACTACGCCAAAGTAACGACGCGTCACCTTGCTGTGGTTGTATCGGCCGACGATCCGATACTCCTGTCCGATGACTGCTGGTTGCGAAACGATCACCCTGGCTAGCGCTGAGTCAGGCTCGGCACCAACCATACCGTTTTGCGGGGATGCTGTGTGGATCGCGACCGCGACGTCCGGCGCACCGGGCATGTTGGGAAAGTCGACGTTGACGCTTGCAGAGCCGTCGTCAGTGAGAAAGGTTGCACCTTGATACTTGGCCATGGGTATCTCCCTAGAGACGCTTTCCGGGTGACGCTACGCGATCCCAGTAGACCTGTGGAAAGTCGAAACCGATGATTCTCCCAGCGACCACGTAGTCAGCCTGAGCAGCACCGATAAAGTACCGAATCCTCCAGGTCTGCCGAGCTGCTCGAGAGGCGGTAAAGTAGACCGATGGCACGACGATGCCGGCAGAGGTGTACCAGGGGTTTCGGATCTCGCGGAACTGGTCGAGGTTTGGCAGTGCCTTGTCATTGATATCGACACGCCAAAAACGTCCGTTGGTGGCTGGCAATGGGTAAAGGCTGCCGATGCCTGTGCCATCATCAGGGAACCAGTGCTGAAGGTAGTAGCAGAGACAGGCGGCATTGCCCGGTGGTGTCACGTGCTCGGCAAGGATGTTGCCGTCCTGATCATCGACCACCAGGTCTTCGGCGTCGATGACGCCCACAGTCTCATCCCAGATCCGGACTTTGGGCAGAGGAATGCCCAAAGACTCGATGACGGTGAGTACCTGGGCGTTCATCCCATCGCCTCGGACCGCAGCTTCCGTTCGATCTGGTGTCGACTTCGATTGTCCCCGATGATCTCGGCACCGTCGACGAGCAACACCACATCGCCGAACTGATCCTCGAGCACCGGGCTGGCGAACTGAGGATAGCCAGCACGCGCCACGATGGTGCTGTTGGCGCGGATCATTCGAGGCACGAAGTTGTCGCGGCTGCTGGGCGGAAATCCTTGCTGTAGGATAAATCGGTTCCAGGCATAGATGTTGACGCCGCCATTGCTGGGGTTGTGCCAGGGCACGTCCTGTGCCTCGAAGCGAAGTGAGAAAGGATGACCTCCGACCAAATAGGGGAAGCCGGTGGTTTCCACTGTCGTCGTGTTGCCGTACTGGGCGCAGAGGATGCGCTGAACAATGAAATCTTTGTCACGGGTGCGGAGATCGATCCGAACCTCGCCGTTGGCCTCTGCAAGGGCAGCGCCGTCGACGCGCTCCGAATAGCGATATGGACGCGTCACCGCCGTGGATGCCCAGTCACCCATTGTCTGGTTGCGCCAGCCGTAGTTCGTAGTAGCGCTCCCCTTGGGCTCGAGCTTGCACCCGACCAGTGCCCACTGAATCCGCATCGGATCCTGATAGCGCGTGTCATCGATCCCAACGATGTTGTTCCACTCGATCGTGACGTATCCGCCGCGCTCGACGATGTATCCCTCACCGAGCTGGTGATCGGACTGCGTCTTGGGATAGGTGGCGCCGAAGGCATCGACGAAGCTGCCCCACGCCGGGTTGTTGTTCACGAGCATCCGGTATTCCATCGCGGGATAGAACACCTGACAGAAAGCCACTGCCGGCTGTGGCTCCTCATCAAGGCGTCCCGCCTGCACGAACGGGATCACGTCCCAGAACCAGAAGTCATCGCCGATGTTGATCGTCACATCATCGCCGAGGCCGGCGCCGATCGGGTAGTCCACCCAGTCGCTGACGTACCAGAACGGCAACAGGTCATTCCGATCCACGTAGTACGCGTATCGCTGAAGCCGCGGATCGCTGCTGATCTGTCTTGCAATCATGACCCTCTCCCGTGCTGTCACGTCGGGGGTGCCCCCGGACCGGCCCGCAGGCCGGCCCGGGGATACCGAGTTCAGAGCGTTGGCTAGAAGACCTTGCGGTGCGTCCAGCCGTAGAGCACCGGGCCGAACTCGAGCGCGAGCTTCGGCACCTGCGGGCTCTCGTCGGGGAACCAGGCCGCGAGCGTCGCCACGGCAACCTCATCGAAGTGCAGGGACGCCTCGATGAGATCCGTCTTGTTCAGCTGCTCCAGCTCGCCGCGGTCCGGACCGCCGAAGCGGAAGAACGCCGACGGATGTGGGGTGCCGTGGACGTCCTGCATGCGATCGGTGTCGTTGCTGGTGGTGCTCACGCCACCGCTGACGCCGAGGCCGGGCATCATGAAGACGGAGCTGTGGTCGATGATGCGCGTGGCGTCGCGGAAGGTGAAGCTGAGCCGCGTGTGTTCGACGAGCAGCTGGCGGAAGCTCTGTCCGATGAAGGGCTCGGCCGGATTGGTCTCCTGGTTGAAAACCTCGTCGCCCTTGACGATCAGACCGATGCCGTATGCGTCGAAGGGGAACGGGAGCTGCCCATCTTGCTTGAGATTGCATAGGCTGAGATCGCGGGGGACGTCGACGAAGAACCGGAACTCCGGGCTCTGCGTGATCTCGGCGACGAGCTGCTGACCGGGGTTCAAACCGGATGCGTCGCCGAAGTACCGCCGGAAGTGGTAGAACGGATACCAGCTCCGGAAGTTGGCGCTTCGTACCGTGCGCTCGAGCGACGGATCACGGTTTGGCACGTGGGTCGGATTGCCCTTTCCGGCAATCGGCTGCCCGAGGCCGGGCGGCATCTGACGTGTGGGGACTCGTTTCGCCATCTGTGCTCTCCCTTATCGCGCTTTATTTTGTGCGCGTTGTGGCCCCGCGGGGCCGAATTACCATTCCCACATGCCGCCGCGCATGCCCTGTTCATCGGGCACGATGCCGTCAAGGCGCGTGTCGGGCACGATGCCGTCGAGGCGCGTGTCGGGCACAATGCCGTCGAGGCGATCGGGCACGATACCGTTGAGCGGCATCGCTCGGATCTCGCCTGCCGTGGATGCCTCGACGTTGACGGGCAACATGATCATCTCACCATTGGCGTGGGCGCGGATGACGTGGCACTGATGGCCGTACTCGTTGGAGGCATCGCCGAGATAGTCACCCTGGATCGCGCTGCCGTCGGGATAGACGATCTCCCAGGGGATTGACTCGGTGGCCGGCTTGATCGAGTAGAGGTTGCCTCCAGCGCTCTGCATCATCGCGTTGCCCGCTTCCTGGGAGGCGAGCAGCAACGCCGGGGCCGGCTGTCCGAGCGGGCCGAGGTCGAGTTCCTTGACGTAACGGCCAACGCCATCTTCCTCGCCCTTGATGGCGCTGCGGATGCGTCCGAGCACCCACACGACGAACAGCGCGGCCGAACCGTAGTACATGCCCTGGCCGAGCCGCTCGGCGCCGAGCTTCTTGCTGATGTAGCCACCGGCCGCGGGGAGTCCGCTGCTGATCAGCGCGGTGCCGAGGTCCGCCGGCAGGATCGGCTCGCCCTCGTTCATCCGCGGCGCGCCATACTTCTCCCAGAGGCCGTGGAGCACGCCACCGGTGAACATGCCGAGCGACAGGCCCAGACCCTTCAGTCCGATGTCCTTGGCCGCTTCCACGATGTCAGGGTTCAGCACGGCCACGTCGAGCGGCGACGGGTTCGACCGCATGAACCGGCCCGTTGACGGATCGCGCGGCGGCGTCTTGCCGCGGCGTCGCGGAGCCGTCGTTCTGCTACCACGGCGACGGGACGGCTTCTTGGCCGGCCTGCGAGCGGCTTTCTTGGCCGGCTTGCTCCGCTTCTTGGCCGGCTTGCGCCGTTTCTTGGCCGGCTTGCGGGCGGTCTTGCGAGCGCCACCCGGCTTGAATTGGCCTTTCTTGGGTCCGGTCTTGTAACGCGGCCGACTCTTGGCCGCGCGGCTAGCCTTTGCCCGGCGCGCCTTCGTCCATGCCTTAGCCATGCTCTCCTCCTTCTAGCCGACGATACCCGCCGGGCCGACGTGATAGCGACCACCCCGGATCACCAGCTGGCCGTTGCTGTGCTCGAGCAGCTCGGGCCGCGGTGATCCGAACTTGTGTGAATAGGTCTTGCCGTTCTGACGGACGTAGACCACGTGAAGAATTTTGCCGAGCTTCACTGCTCGACCTGGTGTCTCTATGCATGCCGCGCGGGCGTTGCCGTTGGGCGGACGTCCGCGATACTGATGATAGGCTTTGGATGTGCGCTCCAGGTCTCGCAGCTCGGCGGATGAAACAAAGTCGGTTCCATGAGGCACGAGATAGAGCTGTGTGCCACGAGCATCAGACGCAAGCTCGGCGTGCACTGGCCACCATAGCGAATCCTCTCCGTCGCCGGCAGTGGCAAAGCCCCGCATCTCACCAAGAGACCAGAGCGCTAGTCTGTTCGGTCGCGCCATTTCAGGTAATTCATTCCTAGGTTGAGCAGAGCGATTACGATACCTGCACCAGCGATCCACTTAACGCCCGTGCTGATGCTGTCAGCAGTGCTGGTCTCGGCTTCCTGCTCTTTTTTCTCCCATTGCTTCAGCGACTCGAGCAACGCCAACATTTCTTCTTGGTCGAGGTGTCCCTGCGCCCGAGCATTGGTCACGGTCTGCACGATCAGGAACTCGAATTGCTTTCGCGTAGTCTGCTCGCGCTCCTTGAGCATATCGGCGCCGATCTGCGCGCCAGCCAGCGAAGCGATCACGCCGAACACCACCCACAAAGCCGCGCCCTGTAGGCCCTCGGGTTCCTGCGCCAGGGTGTTGGGAGGCATCGGCACCAGGTCCGAATCGATCGCTAGATCTAGATCTCCGGGATCGCTTTCGGACACTCGGAATCGAGCAGCACCAGCCCGGTGCCAGCCGGGCACGTTGTCGGACCATGCGAGCGTTTCACCGAGCTTCAGATAGGCATCGTGATACCAGTCAGCGAGTCCGAAAAACTGCGCGACAGGTCCGACCTGAAGCCAGCTAGGCAGTATCTGGCGCAGACTTGACACCACCGTCGCCATGATGCGGTGCTGAATCGAAAGCGAATCGTATGCCAATCGAAAACGCCGCTGCGCAGCCATGTAGCGGTCAAGCATTTCGGTCTGTGTCGGCTGCGTCATCGTCAGTCCTTTGGCCGTAGCACCAGGTATAGCGCTCCGAGCAAGACCACAGCAGCACCACCGGCGATCAGATAGTCACCGTATTGATCCCACCAGGTATCTTCGAGAGCGCTCTGTGGCACACCCTCGTCGCCAGAGGGCTGTACCAATCCACCAGACGGGGTGACATCTTCTGCACCAGGTCCAAGTCCGGAGGACGGATCTAGAACCTGTCCCATCTCGAGCATGCGTCAGTCCTTCTTGCGCGTCGCTGCAATCACGATGATGGTACCAAGTGCAAGTACGCCGCCGCCGATGATCCAGGGGCCGTACTTCGGCCAGATACCGTCTTGCTGTTCGGACGGAGCGCCGTTGCGGGAAACATCGGTGATGCCGTGATCTGAGTCTGGAAAGATCGAGAAGTCGTCTGCTGGTCCAGACTCATCCTCATACATAGCGCTCGAATCCGGTAGCTCGGCCTCGGGCTCCTGAAAGAATACCTCGTATTCGAGGTCCGGGCTGGGGCCGAAGTCTGTGGGCTGCTGACCGGGAAGCGCTCCACGATCACGCTCGCGCTGATTCGCTGGCCGATAGGTGGCCCCGTTGCCCGCCCGCGCCTGTCGGCTCTGAAAACCCGCCTGGGGAGGCGCTACCTGTCCAAACGTCAACATTAACGCCGCCATTTCTTGACACCGTAATAGGTGCCACCTGCTGCGAGCAGACCTATACCCAGCGACAGGAAAGGATGCTCGCCAACCCATGACTTCTTGCTCTCTGTGTTCTGCTCGCGCGTCACATCGGTGGTGCGGGTGTCGTCGTCGCCTGGCCACGCGTCGTCCGGAGAGGTATCACCAGGCTCACGGTAAATGACCTCATCCTCACCAGCACCTGGTGCTCGCTCTCCTCGAGCGCTGGGATCTAGTTTCGCGCCTTGGGCGGTAGCCATGCCGCCCCATTGCACCCCAGCACCAGGCCAGGTGTATCCGGTCGCTCGAGTTACAGCGCGCTGTTCTTCGAGTTGTTTTTCAAACTCTTTCTCGGCCTCTTCATCGTCACCGTGAGGCCGGCCCTGATCCTTGTCGTCTGGTGTCCACGGATATGACCCATCAGGAAGAGAGTCAGGCGGATAGGGACTCGGCACGTTAGGGATCTCGACGTTATCAAAATCCCATGGCAGCGCGTTGTACTGCTCCGCCCAGGATGAGATAATATCCCCTGCTCCGAGCATGTCTTCGATGATTGAAACGTATCCAGCGCGAGCGTCTTCGCTGCCAGACAATGCTTCGATCTTCAATCTCCGAGCATCACGAAGACAGATTTCCTTGGCTAAGCAGAAGAACAGCGAACCTTGATTGACTAGCGTTTCCACAAGCTGGCGAAAGACAGCGGCCTCTGGACTTGAAAACCCATAGGCTTTCACGATGCTGTATAGGCGGTTGATATCGTCTTTCGCTACAGCGAGCTGCATCGCCAGGGCTTGCTGTCCGCCGTATTCGTCGAGCCATTCCTGGCCCGTCTTAGTGGCTCCATCAAGCTCTGACTCGAAAGACTTTTGAAAGTTGTCGGCGTCATCCATCATGCCGCCGGCAGAATCAGCAGCAGCCTTGAGCTTGGTTTTCGCCTCGGAGAAATAGGCGATGATGCCTTCGGCTAGCTCCTTGATATAGCCGGCTGCAGCGCTAAGCTTGTCCCAGAGAAGCCCGAGTGCAGTGACAATCGCGGTGATGATTGCCAAGATCTCGAGCAACCCGATACCGAGCTGCTGATAGTCATCGATGGCAGAGCGAAGCTGCTGAATCTCGATGATGGTGTTCTTTGCTTCCTCGGTGTTGAAGGCCTCGGGCAGAATGTTTTCCCCGAGAAAAGCGTCAATGAACTCCAACGCGCTCTGAACGGTGATCGTATGGAGCATCTGTTGCGTGCGGACGAAACCCCAGGTATTCCGGTGAAAGCCGAAATCCTCGGGCTCGACAAGGAGACCAGCCCAGAGAGGAGCCATCTCACCGGGATCAGTCGGTGCGTCGCTCGGAGCATCCGGCTGCTCCTCGTCCGG
>Ga0180434_10003404_pt1 | contig 20298 bp, 21 predicted proteins | sample SS_ome_7_FD_132453 | JGI IMG/M metagenome (GOLD analysis project Ga0180434, IMG submission 132453) | Hypersaline lake sediment archaeal communities from the Salton Sea, California, USA - SS_1_D_2 metaG | ecosystem: Environmental > Aquatic > Non-marine Saline and Alkaline > Hypersaline >...
CCCATATAGCGTGTCGACAAATCCACCTTGTGTTCCTCCGATGCGAATTGGATCAGGTTCCATTTTACTGAAATCAGGGCGCAAAAGCAATGCCGGTGGAAAAAATATCGGCGAAACCTGGGACATGCACCCCCTGGCGACGGGACGCCTGGCCGCATCTTGACACCGGACCTGTTTCTGGTATAATCTTGACGTCTGTAGCGCATCCCTGACCCGAAAACGGGGCGACCCGTCACCTTTCCAGCGTTGAGATGGAGACCGTTTTCGCGCGTCACTGTGCAGGAGGAAAACTTGGAGGAGCACAAAGGTATCGACAGTAAATTCAGGTTGGTGATCCTGGCCGCCAAACGGGCCAAACAACTGTTGAAAGGCGCCAAGAAGAAAATAGATATGGTGGCCGAAAACCCGCTCACCATCTCCCTGGAAGAGATCCGAAACAACAAGGTCGACTTCGAGATCCTCCTGACCGAGGAGCAGATCGTGGCCCAGGCCGAGCAGGAATTGGTCGAGGCGGACACCGGTGAAGAGGACTTCATGGCCGCCCTGATCGATGACAGCGGCGAGGAGGATGAAGAGGTCGACGAAGACGAGGAGGACGCCGAGGATGAGCGCCCCGCCTCCGACGAGGAACCCTCTTCCTGACGCCGGTTTTCCGCCGGTCCCTCAGGCTGTTCCGTTTCACGTTTGCCCCATCCCCCGATCATGAACATCGTGGTGCGTTGCCCCAACTGGATCGGTGACTGCATCATGTGCCTGCCCGCGCTCAGGCTGCTGGGCATAAAATACCCCGGCGCCGTCGTGCTTCTGGCGGCCAGATCCTACGTCGCGGACGTGTTCGCCGGGCTCGAAGGCGTCGCGGGCATCGTCCGTCTGCCCGACCGCGGCGGGCTGGCCGATTTGCTGCGCTCGGCCCGGGCGTTGCGCCGCCGGCGGTTCGATCTCGGCGTGCTGTTCACGAATTCCTTCCACTCCGCCCTGCTTTTCAGGACGGCCGGGGTGAAGCGCCTGGCCGGGTACCGCCGGGACCTGCGGGGTTTCATGCTCCACCACGCCTGGGATTTTCCCGTGAATGGACGGCACCATGTTCATTTCTACGCCGACCTGGTGCGGCGCCTGCCTGGAGAGGCGGGTGTCGAGATCGATCCCCCCACTCCCCTCCTGTCCGGGTTGCTGACGGTGGACGACGGGGAACGGCGCCGGGCGGCCGAAATCCTCGAGATGCACGGCGCCGGGGGAAGCGGCCCGTGGATCGGCATCTCCCCCTTCGCCGCGTTCGGACCGGCCAAGGAGTGGCCCCCCGGGCGATTCGCCGCTCTGGCCGGGGCGCTGGTCCAGCAGCCTGGAAGGGTCCGCGTGCTGCTGTTCGGAAGCGCGGGCGAGCGTGAACGGGCGCAGGCCATCGCCGGGGCCATCCCGGGCGTCGTGAATCTCGCCGGGCGTCTCTCCCTGCGCCAGACGATCGCGGTGATGTCGCTGTGCGCGGTGTTCGTGAGCAACGATTCCGGCTTGATGCACGTGGCCGCCGCCCTGGCCCGACCCACCGTGGCGCTGTTCGGTCCCACGCGGCCCGACAAGACCGCTCCGCTGCACCACGACGTGCGTATCCTGCACAAACCCGCCGACTGCGCCCCCTGCAACCGGCGGACCTGTCCCCAGGATCACCGCTGCCTGGCGTCCATCACGGTGGAGGAGGTGCTGGAGGCGGTGGCCGAGCTACTTGAAAAAGGCGGTGCGGGGAATGGCTGAATCCGCGGTTTTCCTGGACCGGGACGGAACCTTGATCGAGGATCGGGGCTACATCTGTCGGTTCGAGGAGGTGGCGGTGTTTCCCTTCGCCGTCGAGGCGATCCGCAGACTGAGCGATCGGTACCCCCGGGTGGTGGTCGTGACCAACCAGTCCGCGGTGGCCCGGGGAATCTGTACGGAGGCGGAGATCCGTGATCTGCACGAGCGGTTGCGGCGTCACCTGGATATCCGCGGCGCACGGATCGACGCCTTTTACCACTGTCCCTATTTGAAAGAGGGATGCGTGGGTGAATACGCCGTGGACCATCCCGACCGCAAACCCTCGCCCGGCATGATCCTCCGTGCCGCCCGCGACCTGGGAATCGATCTGGCCGCTTCGGTCATGATCGGAGACAGCGCCAAGGATGTGATCGCCGGGAAGCGGGCGGGCTGCGCCACGGTGCTCGTGCTGACCGGAGGCGGCCGGGACGCCCTCGAGGCGCTCACGCGGGAGGGGAAGACCCCGGATATCGTCGCCCGGGACCTGCTGGAAGCCAGCGAGAGATTGGCCGCCGCCCGGCGTTGACCGGACGCGGCCGCGAGCGGTAGGGAATCAGCCGGCCAGCGTGGCCACCATCACCGCCTTGATCGTGTGCATGCGGTTTTCCGCTTCGTCAAACACCACGGACGCCGGTGATTCGAACACCTCCTCGGTGACCTCCATGCCGTCCAGGCCGTACTTCTGATAGACATCCTCGCCGACGCGTGTCTCACGGTTGTGAAACGCGGGAAGGCAGTGCAGGAATTTGCAGTCCGGGTTGCCGGTATGCTCCAGGATGGACCGGTTGACCTGATAGGGCCGGAGAAGCGCGGTTCTCTCCTCCCAGACCGAATCCGGTTCACCCATGGACACCCAGACATCGGTGTAGAGGAAGTCGGCGCCTTTCACCGCGGCCACCGGGTCGTCGGTGATCGTGATGCGGGCGCCGGTCCCGGCGGCGACGGCGCGGCAGGTGTCCTGCAGGGAGGCGGCGGGCTGAAACCCTTCGGGGGCGGCGATGCGTACGTCCATCCCCATCTTGGCGCCTCCGACGAGCAGGGAATTGCCCATGTTGAAACGGGCGTCGCCCAGGTAGCAGAACGAGATGTCCCGCAGCGCCTTGGGGGTGTGTTCCATCATGGTCATCAGGTCGGCGAGGATCTGGGTGGGATGGAATTCGTCGGTGAGCCCGTTCCAGACCGGGACGCCGGCATGGGCGGCGAGTGTTTCGACGTTCTCCTGGGCGAATCCGCGGTACTGGATCCCGTCGTACATGCGGCCCAGTACGCGGGCCGTATCCTTGATCGACTCCTTGTGGCCGATCTGGGATCCGGAGGGTCCCAGGTAGGTGACATGGGCCCCCTGGTCCTTGGCGGCCACTTCGAAGGCGCAGCGGGTTCGGGTCGAAGACTTCTCGAAGATCAGGGCGATGTGCCTGCCCGTCAGGCGCGGCCGTTCGGTTCCGGTTCTCTTCGCCCGTTTCAGGTCCAGGGACAGATCGAGCAGGTACCGGATCTCCGGGGGTGTGAAATCCAGCAGTTTCAGGAAGTGTCTTCCTCTGAGGTTGTAGGCCATGGCGTCCTCCTTGCGGTCGTTCGAACGGGTCGCTCCCGTCGGCCACCGTATCATACCGCAATTTTTCCCGTCGCGCAACCACCGGACCGTTTGGGGCGCGTCTCGGCAGCCCATGGAAGGCAAAAAATTGAAAATGTGACCTTTTTCCTATTGAAGAAATGCGTATTGGATTTAATATGGAGGTGTAAGCGGGTGAAAAGAAGCGATATACCATGGGCGTGAAAACGATAGAGAGAGAGCACCGATATCACGGTGGGCTGGAAGGAGTGGCGTCATGAGGTCCCTGTTGATCGTTTTGATCATCATTTTCCTGATTTTCATTCAGCTCTGATCCATCGGGCTGTACCGACCGGGAAACCGGACCACCCGGATTTCCGTATCAACATTCCTGCAGGAGGTCTCATGAACAAGATCGCACCGATGGCCGTTGTCCTCTGGATCCTTATCCCCGGGGCGCTCGCGGCCCGGACCGTGGGTATTCTGCCCGACGTGTTCAAGGCCACGGCCGCCGTGGTGGACGAAGCCCAGCTCTACGTGGTGGAGGACACCACGGTCCACATCTACCGACTGGATGATCTCTCTCCAATCGGGACGTTCGGCAAGGCGGGGGAGGGCCCGGGGGAGTTCCAGTTCTTCGCCAACGTCCGCCCCTTGCCCGACCGGCTGCTGATCAACTCCCTGGGCAAGATATCCTACTACACCAAGGCGGGGGAATTCATCCGCGAGATCAAGACGAGTGCGGGCCTGGGCAGTGTGCTGTTCCTACCGCTCGGGGACGGGTACGTGGGCCGGGGGATCGTCACCGAGGACGACGTCCTGCACCTGACCGTCAACTTCTACGACGCGGAGCTGAACAAGGGGCGGGAACTTTACCGCATGGTGTCGCCCAGCCAGCGGGGTGGCAAGATCCGCCTCCTGCAACGCAGCTTCGTTTACCAGACCCACGGGGATCGACTCTACGTCGGGGGGCAGGAGGGTTTCGTCATCGACGTGCTCGACGCCCAGGGCAAATCCCTGTTCACGATCCGGGAGGATTACGAACCACGGACGTTCAGCGCCGGGGACGAGGCGCAGATGCGCGAGGTGCTGAAGTTGCAGTACCGGGACCGCTACGAGGCGGCCAAGGACCGGATCGAGTTTCCCGATCGCTTTCCGGAGATCATGAACTTCTTCATCGCCGACGACCACATCTACGTGGCCACCTGGAAGCGGGAGGGTCCCAAGATCGAGTTCTTCCTGTTCGATATGAACGGGAGGAAAATACGGCGGGTCATGATACCCTTCGTGTTTCAGAACGTGCTCCAGCCCTTTCCCTCGGCGATCCAGGACGGCCGGCTCTACCAGGTGGTGGAGAACGAAGACGAGGAATGGGAACTGCACGTCACCCCGGTGGCCGGGGCCGCCGGGTAAAGGAGGCAACCGATGAAACGGATCGCTTGGATCTGTGTCGTATGGCTGGTCGTGGTCAGTCTGGTCCTGCCGGGCGCGGATACGCCCGCGGATGAGGAGGCGTATACCGCGGCGCGCCGGCAGGTGGGGACCCTCTACCAGCAGAAGAAGTACGCCGAGGCGGCGCGCCTGCTCGAGGAGATGCTGGTGCGGTATCCCGCCCACCGCCACGCCAACGCCTACAACCTGGCCCTGATGTACGGATTCCTCGGGAATCTCGATCGCGGCGTGGAGGTGTTGCGGGCGGCTTTGGATGCGGGGGTCTGGTTCGGCAAGTACGATTTCGCGCCCGAGCCCTGGGCCCCCTACCAGGATTACATGCCTTTCCAGGAATTCGAGCGGCAGAACGAAACCGCCAGGCAGTCGGTCCAGATGGACGCCAAGCCCGAGCTGGTGGTGAAAACGCCGCGGGACTTCGAGCGGAACAAGACCTACCCCCTGTTCATCGCACTGCACGGCGGGGGGGAAAACCTGAAGCAGTTCATGCCCCGCTGGACGTCACCCCTGCTGGAGAGCGAATACATCGTGGCCTACCTGCAGTCCTCGCAGATGATCTCCATGGACGGATTCAACTGGACGGAGGATATCGAAATTTCCAAACGGGAGATCGCCGAGGCTTTCAAGAAGGTTCAGACCGAATACCCGGTCGACGAGCACGCCGTCCTGATCGGGGGGTTCTCCTCCGGCGGGGTGGCGGCGCTGGAGGTCGCGATGACCGGAACGGTGCCGGTGGCCGGATTCGTCGTGCTCTGCCCGGCCCGGCCGGAGGGACTGGACGTGTCCCGCATCGCGGCGGCCAGGCAACGCGGGGTGCGCGGCACCCTCCTGACCACCGAGATGGACGGCCGCATCGCGCAGCAGCGGGAGATGGCGGCGTTATTCAGGGAGGCCGGTCTGCAGTATCAGTTCGTGGTGACACCCGACATCGGTCACTGGTATCCGGAGAACCTGCCCGATTTGATCGACCGGGGCATCTTCCACATCACGCACCGCTGACCGTCGGCCGGGCATGGCCCCGCGTTCAGCGGTTCATGATCTTGTAGCCGTGCTTCGCCTTGGAGATGCGGCCGGAGCTCACGGTTTCGGCGCGCAGCTTGCGGCCGATGATCTTCTCCACCATCGCGCCGATCTCCAGGACGCGGTCGATATCCACGCCGGTCTCGATGCCCATCTCGTTGAACATGACCAGCAGGTCCTCGGTGGGCACCAGACCCGTCAGGCTGGGATCGCGGTAGTAGTAATCTCCCGTGCCCTTGACCGGGATGCCGTTGACGAAGTTGGCCGGCTGTCCGCCGATGCCTCCCATGGTGGACTCGAATCGGGTGACGCCGGTCTGCAGCGCGGCCAGGACGTTGGCCATGCCCCAGCCGCGGGTGGAGTGGAAGTGGGCCACGTGTTTTTCCGGGTCCGGGATGGCGTCCAGCAGCATCGAGAAATAGCGGTACACGCGGTCGGGTGAGGCGGATCCGTCGTGGTCGGCGTGTTCCACGTCGTCGGCTCCGATGTCCAGCCAGCGCTTCGTGAAATCCAGGGCGACCTTCATGTCGGTGGGTCCGGCGATCGGACAGCCCCAGATCGTGCTGACCGTGCCGTTGACCTTGATGCCGGCGTCGTGGGCCTTCCGGATGCAGACCTCGGCTTCCTTGAAGTACTCCTCGATCGTCACGCCGGAGTTGACCTTCTGGTGCGGTTCGCTGGTGGAGACCATCATCAGGACCCGGTTCGGGCCGTATCCCTTCTGGTGGGCCTCGATGGCCCGGTCCACCGCCCGTTCACGGATCGTGATGGCGGTGAGCTCCACGTCCTTGATGCGTTCGGCGATGCTCTTGGACTTGAACAGCTGTTCGAACAGCTGATCGGCGTCGGCGAACTGCGGCATCCGCTTGGGATTGCCGTAATTGGTGACCTCGATCTTCTTGAAGCCCGCCTTGATCAGCTCCTTGGCGATCCAGAGCTTGGCCTCCGTGGGGATGAGGGTTTCCTCGTGCTGCAATCCGTCGCGGACCGTGATGTCGGCGACGGTCACTCGTTTGGGGTATTGCATCGTGTCCGTCCTTTGATTTTTCTTTCCTTTTTCCTGCACGGTGATATCCGGGGCTTTCATGGTGTGTCACCTCCCGATGATGAAGCCAAAGGGGTCGACCTCCTCGCGCAGGAGGCGCAGTTCGTCGTCGGCCGGCGCCGGCGTCTCGGTGACCCGGTCCGCTTCCAGGAGTTCGAACCCGCACTGCTCGCGCACGTCCTTCAGGCTGTGACCGGGGTGCACGGATACGATCCGCATGCGCTTGGATTCGGGTGCGAAATCCATGATGGCCCGATCGGTGATGATCTTGTACGGCCCGGCGTCCGGCGGCAGACCCGCCTCCCGGCGCGAATCGCCGCCCTCCAGCCAGCCCGGCGTGGTGATGAAATCCACCTTCTCCACGAAGCGGCGCGTGTCCTGGGGGGTGATGACCATCATCCTCCAGCAGAAGGAGGCGAAGTCGTTGGCGCCGCCGCTGCCGGGAAGCCGCACCTTGGGGTGGTTCGGGTCCGGACCGATGACCGTGGAGTTCAGGTTGCCGTACATGTCGATCTGGGCCCCGCCGAGAAAGGTGTAGTCCACCATGCCGCGGGCGCAGGCCTCCATGATGTCGGCCATGCTGCCGGCCATCGAGGCCCGGTGAAACGTTCTTGAGTCGCCCACCGAGATCGGCATCTCGGGTAGCTGGGGATTGACGCCGCCGGCCTCGAACATGATGACCAAGTTCGGGGCGTGCATGCGCTGGGAGAGCATGGCCGCAGCGCAGGGCGCGCCGGTGCCCACGCCGACCACCGCGCCGTCCTCCAGTTCACGGGAGGCCGCGGCGATCATCAGCTCCATCGTGTTGTAGGCACTCATCCTTTGCCTCCCCTGTCCAGGAGAAACTCCCGTTCGCGCAGGGCCTGCATCTTCTTCAGGCCGCCGTTTTTCTCGATGTACTCGGAATGGTCGGCGCAGGAAAAGATGTTGTGCTCCAGGAACTCCGCGAACGCCGCCTCGTCTTTCTCCACCTTCAACCACTCCTTCAGGTGCGTCTCGTCGGAGAAGTACTCGTAGGGCATGGTGCCGGGATAGGCCCCGTAGGGCACCTCGCAGACCGCGTCCACCAGGTGGAAGGGGATGCGGGTGCGGCCGGGATCCTGGCGGATCACGTCGTTGGGAATCAGCCGCTCCGCCGTGATGACCAGGTGCTTGGCGGCGTTGGCCAGTTCCAGGTCGGCCACGGAGATGCCCGCGAAGCGGCAGTTGCCGTACTCGTCCACCTCGTGCACGTGGATGAAGGCCACGTCGGGATACAGGGCGGGCAGGAGGACCAGTTTTTTACCGGTGTAGGGACAGGTGGTGATCTTGGCGGCGCTGTGGCGGAAGGTGTCGGTGCCCATCATGTTGCGCACGGGCAGGCAGGGCAGGCCCATGGCCGCGGCCTTCAGGCGGAGCATCAGGGCGTAGTTGGTCCACTCGGTGACCTCGACCTTCCCGCTCTCCATGTAGCGCCGGGCGCAGGCGGAGAGTCCGCGGGCCTCCAGACCGACGATGTAGGCCACGTCGACCCGGTCGAACACCTCGCCGGCGGCCAGGATTTCGAAGTCGTGGGTGGAGGTGTGACCCGCGAATCCCATCTTCTTGCGGCCCTGGCGCACGATTTCGTGGCAGGCGGCCACCGGTGTGCGGTTGGCCCCGAACCCGCCGATGGCCAGGTACTCCCCGTCGTGGACGTACCCGGCCACCGCCTCCCTGAGTGACGTCACCTTGGGCCTCAGGGCCCTGGACTTGGAGCGGAAGAAGGCCCGGGCCGCATCGGGGTCGGGATCGGTGAACAGCCGGCCGCTTCCCTCATCGAGAATCCTCATGTGGCGATCTCCTTGTTTGACGCGGCGGTTTGCTGGCGGAGAAACCGCCGCGGTCCAACCTGATATTGTAATGGGAATTCGCCGGAATTTCAAATGATTGGCGCAGAAATCCGCTTCCGGGGCAAAAAATATACCCAAACCGGTCCGATTATGCCCGGGTTGGGCCTTGGAACCCTTTCGGTCCGGGTCGATGGCTTTGCATGGCGAGGGTTTCGGTGTACAATGGGGCCATGGGCGATTCGGCGATTCTGCTGTTTTCGGGCGGCATCGACTCCACCACCGCGCTGGCCTGGGCGGGTACGCGGTTCGCGGCGGTGCAGGCCCTGATCTTCGACTACGGCCAGCGCCACCGCGTCGAGGTGGAAATGGCCGAGATCACGGCCCGGAAGGCCGGCGTGCCCTTCCGGACGCTGCGCCTGCCCCTGGCCGATCTCCTGAGTTCGGCCCTGGTGGGGGAGGACGGCGAGATCCCCGACACCCTGGCCGGATCGCGGGACGGCGACGGGGTGCCCTTCACCTACGTGCCCTTCCGCAACGGCATCTTCCTGGCCCTGGCCGCGGCGCACGGCGAATCCCTGGGGATCTTCGACCTGGTCACCGGCTTCAACGTGCTGGACACGCCCGACTACCCCGACACGACCCCCGAATTCACCGCGGCCATGGAGGCCGCCCTCAACCGGGGCACCGCGGCGGCCCGGCGGGGACATGCATTCTGCATCCACACGCCGCTGATCGGGATGACGAAGCGCGAGATCCTGGAACTGGGCCGGGAGCTGGGCGCCGATTACAGCCATGCGGTCTCCTGCTACCGCGGCGGGGAGATCCCCTGCGGCCGCTGCCCCTCCTGCGAGATCCGCAGCCGGGCCTTCGCCGAGATCGGCGCGGCCGACCCCCTGATCGAACGCCTTCATAAGGAGGAACGACTGTGAGCTGGGAACTGATCGTGAAGCGGAGATTTTCCGCGGCCCACTTTCTGGAGCACTACCGCGGCAAGTGCGAGCACATGCACGGCCATACCTTCCTGGTGGAGGCGCACTTCGCGGCCGACGCCCTGGACCGCTCGGGCATCGCCATCGACTTCTCGGAGTTGAAGCGGTACCTCAAGGAGATGCTCCCCGACCACAAGGTCCTCAACGAGGTCCTCGACGGCTCCCCGTCCGCCGAGAACCTGGCCCGCCACTTCTTCCGGCAGATCCGGTCCGACTACCCCTCCCTGAAGCGGGTGGTGGTCTGGGAGTCGGAGGAGGCCGGGGCGGCCTATTCGGAGTAGCCGAACGCCATGCGGTTGCACGCGGTGTTCGCATCGGTCCAGGGCGAGGGGGCGCGGATGGGGGTGCCGTCGGTCTTCATCCGCCTGGCGGGCTGCGGCCTGCGCTGTCCCGAGTGCGACACGAAGGAGGCCTGGACCGTCGGCCGGGAGGTCCCGCTGGAGGAGATCCTGGCCGAGGTGGACGCGCTGGCCCGGACACGCCCCGGTTCCCAGGCGGTGATCACCGGGGGCGAGCCGCTGGAACAGGATCTGGCGGAGTTGACCGCCGCCCTGAAGCGGCGCGGTTTTTTCCTGGCACTGGAGACCAACGGCCGGCATTTCCAGGCGCTCGATGTCGACTGGTGGACCGTGTCTCCCAAGGAGACCGGAGGGTACCGGGTGGTGGATCCCCTGGTCCCCCGCATCGGAGAGATCAAGCTGGTGGTGACCGACGCGCTGGGCCCGGCGGTGGTGGCCCGCGTGCGCCGGATGAGGTCCGACGTGCCGCTCTTCCTGCAGCCCGAGGCCGGTGATCCGCGGCGGTACGAGACCGCCCGCCGGCTCTTCGACGGGTGTGTGGCCGCGGGGATCCCGGGCCTGCGCCTGGGCCTGCAGCTGCACCGCATCTACGGCATCCCATGACCCAAGACAAGCAAGGGAGACCCCGGGTCTTCGTGGAACCCTGCCCCACCTACGGCGACGTGCCACAGAGCCTGGACCGCCTCCTGGAGAGGATGGGCGGACTGGAGCCGCTGCATCCGCTGCTACTGCTGCCACGAGATGTGCCCCGAGGGCGCGGTGCGGCTGAGACACGGGCTCCTGTACCGGCTGCTCAACCGCCGTCCGGCGGCGGGTTGAATTTCCCGGTTGAAAAATATGACCAATAAGGTTATGATAAGGGTGTGGGGTTTCCGCATCACCGGCCCATGAGGGGGATGAAGGCCACGTGAAACGCAAGGTGATTCACATCGACGGGGACCGTTCGAGAATGACAGGGATGGATGTCGAACCCAAGCGATCCGGAGTCCTGGCGCGGTTGTGGGCCTTTCTCCGACCGTCGGATCCCTGGCGTGTGCCGGTGCTGATCGTCGTCGGGATCGGGGCCGGGCTGGTTCTGCATCTCGTCGTGGTGTCGCGGGCGCCTTCCTACCTCTCCGACCGCCCCGAGACCTGCATCAACTGCCACGTGATGATCCCTCAATATGCAGGCTGGGTGCGCGGCAGTCACGCCCGTGCGGCCACCTGCAACGACTGCCACGTGCCCCAGGACCATCTCGTGAGGACCTACCTGTTCAAGGCCATGGACGGATTGCGCCACGCCGCGGTGTTCACGCTGAGGCTCGAGCCCCAGGTCATCCGTATCAAGGCGGCGGGCCGGCGGGTCACCCAGGCCAACTGCCTGCGCTGTCACGGGGCCACGGTCAACGGGGTGCTGCACGCGCCGCTGAGCGGTGAGGCCACGGGTGCGGCCCGGAGGCTGTGCTGGGACTGCCACCGCGAGGTGCCGCACGGGCGGGTGCGCAGCCTGGCCTCCACGCCGAATACGCTGGTACCCCGGTTCATGGCGGAGAAAGGCGAGCGATCCGATGGGCCGCGATTCCAGAAGGGAGAGAACGAATGAAAAAGATGCGTGAGATGCTGTCTGAGAAACCCTGGCTGGGCTGGGTGCTGTTCTTCGCCACCCTGGCGGCGGTGTTCCTCATCGCCCTGTTCGCCTCCACCGTGGTGGAGCGCCGCAGCGAGGCGGTATTGGCCCTCCAGGTGGTGCGCGAGATTCCCCGCTGGGAACCGAGGAACGAGGTGTGGGGGGAGAACTTCCCCCGACAGTACGAGAGTTATCGGCGCACGGCGGACACCGCCTTCCGGAGCGAGCACGGCGGATCCGCCGAACGAGATTATCTGTCTGAAAACCCCCGTCTGGTGGTCCTCTGGGCCGGGTACAGTTTCTCTAAAGATTACCACCAGGGGCGGGGGCATTTTCACGCGGTGACCGACATCCGTCAGACGCTGCGCACCGGTCCCGCGACGCCCGGAACCTGCTGGACCTGCAAGAGCACCGATGTTCCGCGCCTGATCGACGGGATGGGGGCCGCGGAATTCTACCGGACGCCCTGGATGGAACTGGGATCCCGGGTGACCCATCCCATCGGTTGCCAGGACTGCCACGATCCGGCCACGCTGCGGCTGCGCATCACCCGCCCCGCGCTCATCGAGGCGCTGAACGGCGCAGGCGTTGCAGAGGATCCCGGCCATCAGGAGATGCGCTCCCTGGTCTGCGCCCAGTGCCACGCAGAATACTACTTCCGCGGGGATGGCGACCACCTCACCTTCCCCTGGGGTCACGGCATCACGGTGGAGGCGATGGAGGCCTATTACGACGCCACCGAATTCGCGGACTGGACCCACGCGCTGAGCCGGGCGCCCATGTTGAAATCCCAGCACCCGGATTATGAACTTTACCGCACCGGCGTGCATGCCTCACGTGGGGTATCCTGCGCCGATTGCCACATGCCCTATCGCAGCGAGGGCGGCGTGAAGTTCACGGACCACCACGTGCAGAGTCCCCTGAACAACATCGCCAATTCCTGCCAGGTCTGTCACCGCGAGAGCGAAGACCGGCTGAGGCGGGATGTGGTGGAACGCCAGGACCGGGTCCTGCAGCTGCGGACCCTCGTCGAGGAGGCACTCGTGCGGGCGCACCTCGAGGCCCGGGCCGCCCGGGAGGCCGGTGCTTCCGAGGATGAGATGGCACCGGTGCTTCGCCTGATACGCCACGCGCAATGGCGCTGGGATTGGGTGGCCTCGGCGAACAGTCTGGGATTCCATTCACCGGTGGAGGCCCCCCGGGTGCTGGGCACCGCGATTCAGAAGGCCCAGGAGGCCCGGGTCCTGCTGGCGGCGCTGTTCGGTCGTCACGGCGTGGTGCCGCCTCCGCTTCCCGACCTGTCCACCAAGGAACGGGCCCAGGCCTTCATCGGGCTGGACATGGAGGCGGCGCGGGAGGCCAAGCCGGATTTCCTGAGAGGCGCGGCGGCGGGATGGCGGGACGGGCCGCCGGAAGGGGATAAACCGGAGAGGCCGCGGTGAGGAGAAGGGAGGTGCCAGATGCCTGACATGACGCAATCGGGTGACAAGGAACGCCAGGAGCGGCTCAAGGAGATCGTCAGGGCGCTGCACGAGGGCGTTCCCGTCGAGAAGCTGCGGAAGCGGTTCGCCGAACTGATCCGCTCCACCTCGCCGGAGGAGATCGCGGCCATGGAAAACGCGTTGATCCAGGAGGGTTTTCCCGTCTCCGAGGTCCAGCGGCTGTGCGACGTCCACGTCCAGGTCTTCGAGGACTCGCTCAAGCGCCGCGGCAGAGGCGGACGGATTCCCGGGCATCCGATCCATACCTACATCGAGGAGAACCGCGAGGCGAAACGGATGCTCAAACGGCTGAAGCGTGGGATGAAACGCGTCCGTCGCCCGGGCGAGGACGCCGTGAAGACGTTCAGAGAAGAGTTCGAACGGTTCAAGGCCATCGAGATCCATTACCGCCGCAAGGAGAACCAGCTCTTCCCCGCGCTCGAGGCCAAGGGATTCACGGGCCCCACCCAGGTGATGTGGGGCAAGCACGACGAGATCCGCGGCCACATCAAGACCGCCGCCCGGCTCCTGGGCGAAGGGGATTGGCCGGGTCTTTCCCGCCAGATGGGCGCCCTGTCCTCGGCGGTGAGGAAGCTGATTTTCCTCGAGGAGAAGATCCTGTTTCCCACCGCCGCGCGCAAGCTGGGCGAGCGCGACTGGGCGGAGATCAAAAGGGGGGAACCGGAGATCGGGTACGCCTGGGTGCGTCCCGGGAACCTCTGGGACGCCCGTATCGCCCGCATGAAGGGGGAGGACCATCCTCCCGAGGAGGAGATCATGAGCAAAGAGACGCACGGGGACCAGGTCGCCCTGGACGAAGGGAGTCTGAACGGCGAACAGCTGCGGCTGCTGCTGAAGCATCTGCCGGTGGATATCACCTTCGTGGACGAGAACGACGAGGTCCGTTTCTATTCGGCCAGCGCGGACCGCATCTTTCCCCGAAGTCCGGCCGTGATCGGCCGCAAGGTGCAGAACTGCCACCCGCCCAAGAGCGTGCACGTGGTCAACGACATCCTGAAGGCCTTTCGCGAAAAGAAGAAGGAGGTGGCGGAGTTCTGGATTCAGATGCAGGGAAAGTTCATCCACATCCGCTATTTCCCGGTGTACGACGGCGAAGGCCGCTACCGGGGGGTCATCGAGGTGTCCCAGGATGCCACCCCGATCCGCGCCCTCGAGGGGGAGCGACGCCTCCTGGACTGGTAGCCCGGACCCGCCCATGCCTCGCCGCCCCGGCCTGGCCCGGTTCTACGACCTCCTGTTCCCCCTGCGTCCGCAGGTGGTGCGGTTCGTCGCGGGCCTGCTGGGAAGGCCCGGCCGCCGGGTGCTCGATATCGGCTGCGGCACGGGCGCCCTGGCCGCGGCCCTGGCCGCCCACGGCCACCGGGTCACCGGGATCGACAGCGATCCGGGCATGATCGAAGAAGCGCGTCGCCGGCATGAAGATGTCGAATTCCTTCATCGGGACATGAGGGACATCGGGCGTCTCGACGGCCCCTTCGACCTGGTCTACGCCCTGGGCAACGTCCTCTCCTTCCTGGAGGACGCGCATCTCGGGGGGGTTCTCGACGCCCTGGGGCAACGCCTGGCGGCCGACGGTGCCTGGGTGTTTCAGGTGGTCGACTGGGACCGGATTCTCACCCGCCTTCCCTACCGGTTCCCGGTGAAGGAGATTCGGGCGCAGGACCTGGAATTCTACCGCGAGTACCGGGCTGCGGCCCGGGGCGTGCTGTTCCGCACGCGGTTGCTGCGCGGGGGAATCCTCCTGGCCGACGAGACCGTCACCCTGCATCCCCGGGGTCGTGACGTCACCGTGAGAACCCACGCCGACCACGGTTTCGTCCTGCGGGACCATTGCGGCGACTACGACGGCCGCCCGTACGAAGAGGGCGGCCCGGCCTCCATCTATCTCTTCGCCCGGTCTGGGAAATGATCGCAGGGCGGAGGCGCTACTTGATCTTCTTGGCCTGGAACACGCCGTTGGGCTGGTGAAACTCGAGCCCGGTCACGGTTCCCGATGCGTCCTGGACGAACTTCACGCTGAATCCGGTCAGGTTCCTGATGGTGAACTCCGCTTCCCGGTAGGGAACGAGCTCGAAGGGTCCCTGCGGTCCCACCTCGAGGATCAGGTGGTCGCCGGCGAGGGAGACCACGCCGGTCTCGGGATTGTCCTCCAGGGCGTATTCGCCCGCGAACCGCTTGAGATACGCCGGATCGCGGAGCTTCTCGTCGGCCAGCCGGGTGAAACGAATGTCCGCCACACCTGTCTGGAAGGGGACCTCAACCCGCGACACGGCTCCTTGGGCGTCGGTGATGAACGATATCTTGTAGATCCGGTCCTCATCCTCCATGGGCTTCATATCGAAGATGTCGTAGTGGAAGTGCTCGACCTTGAAGTCGTTGCCGTTGTAGCGGGCCTTGAGCGCCTCGCCGTCTTGCGTGATCTCCAGGATCCCGTAGCCCGGGTGCCGGTAGCGGCCGCAGTAGGCCGCCGGTTCGTGTGAGGGCGTGGTTCCCTGCACCCGGTCTTCACCCTTTTTCTGCTGGGCCTTTTCGGCCTCCTCCAGGTTCTTCTTTCGTTCTTCACGCAGCTTGCGGTTCCAGTCGATCGGTTTCATGCCCAGGATGCGGTCGCACAGATTGCGCCCGATGATGCTGGTCAGGTATCCGCCCACGCTGTCGCAGTTGGTCAGCACCACCAGGCCCGCGTTCTGGCGGGGCAGGAGCGACACCACCGAGATGAAACCGTCGATGCCGCCGCCGTGGTTGATGACCGGGGCACCCCGGTAGGAGGCCAGCGCCCAGCCCAGACCGTAGGTGGAATAGAGGAATTCCGCCTCCTGGCCCAGTGCGGCGCCGGTGGTCATCTGCGGGGTCTGGATGAAGTTCAGTGTATTCTCCTTGATGAGTTCCTTCTCGCCCCACTTTCCATGGTTCAGGTTCAGCTGGACCCACTTGGCCATGTCGGCCGCACTGGAGTTGATGGCGCCTGCCGGGCCGATGGCGTCGATGTTGCGGTAGGGGATGGGCGTGACCTTTTCCTCCCTCAGGGTATAGGCCAGCGAGGCGTCGGCGGAGGTCTTCATCTTCTCCACGGAGAAATTGCTGCTGTCCATGCCAAGCGGTTTGAAGATCCGTTCGGCGATGAACGCCTCCCAGCTCTTTCCGCTCAGCCGTTCCACCAGGATCCCGGCCGTCATGAACATGAAGTTGTTGTACTGGAAGGCGGCCCGGAACGGCTCGGTCGGTTCCAGGTGCCGGAGGCGCCGATACAGTTCGCTGCGGCTGGCGTCGGAACCGTACCAGGCGAAGTCGTGGCGCGGTAGGCCGGAGCGGTGGCACATCAGGTCCACGGGGGTCATCTGCTCGGTGGCCACGGGGTCTTTCAGGCGGAAGTCCTGCAGGGTGTTCCGAACGGGATCCTTCCAGGCGATCTTGCCTTCGTCCACCAGCATGCCCACGGCCGTGGCGGTGAAGGCCTTGCTGCAGGAGCCGATGGCAAACAGCGTGTCGCCGGTCACGGGCAGTTGCTTGTCCACATCCCGCCAGCCGTAGCCCTTGGCCAGCAGCACGCGGCCGTCCTTGACCAGAACCACGGCCACGCCGGGGAGCTGCCACTCCTGAATCACGCGATTGACAAAGGCGTCGAATCCCCTGAGATTGACGGTCCCCTTTTTTTCCGCCGCAGACAGCGGTGCCACCAGCAGACTGACGGCCAGGATCACGGCGCAGGCGAGTTTGAAAGGCTTGTTCATGGTGTTCCTCCTCATAGGGGTGTACGAAAAAATTCGGGATTCGTCTCGGGGAAAGTACGTTTTCTTGAAAAAACAAGCGGGTTGTGTCATAAACGTCTGTCAACACCACGTCACATGGAGGAGGATTCATGAACATCAAGACCTTGTGCGTACCGCTGCTTTTGTTCCTTGTTCTCTGGCCCCTGACGGCCCAGCAGCAGACCGCAGACGGAGGCTATATCCTCGCAGGATCGAGCACGTCCTACACCCACGGCGACCATGATTTCCTGATCTACAAACTGGATGGTGAGGGCAACAAGCGCTGGCGCAAGAACTACGGTGGAACGGATCGCGACCGCGGTTTTTACATCTGCCGGGTCGACGACGGCGGATTTCTGCTATTCGGGGAAACGGAATCCTACACCAGCGGTGAATTCTCGAATTCCGACTTCCTGGTGTACCAGATCGACGCCGACGGCGCCAAGACCTGGAGAAAAAACCTGGGCGGCGAGGGGGACGAGCGGGTCTTCTTCATCGACTGACACGCGGCGCCATCCCGCGATGCGTGGCGCGGGGGGCCGGTGTCTTGGCCGACACGGGATCACTGCCCGACGATGGTCAGGTTGCGCTCGATCTGGTCGGGATGGAAGGAGGCGTTCTTGGCCTCGCTCAGGCTGATCTGCTTGCCCTTGACCAGTTCGATCAGGTGCTGGTCGAAGGTCTGCATGCCGAGATCGGTGTTCTTTTCCATGTGCTTGGGGATGTCGGCGGTCTTCTCCGGATTCTTGATGCACATCTCGATGGTGCGGTTGACGATGAGGATTTCGCAGGCGGGCAGCAGGTCCGTGCCCTCCCGGTTGAGAAGCAGCTTGAGGGAGACGATGGCCATCAGGTTTTCCGAGAGCCGCTGGCGGATATTCATCTGCTCCTCGGGGGAATAGAAGCTCAGCAGGCGCCCGATGGTCCGCGCGACATCCGGCGTGTGAATGGAACCCATGACCATGTGCCCGGTCTCGGCGGCCTTGATGCAGGTGTCCACGGTCTGAAGGTCGCGGAGCTCACCCACCATGATGACGTCCGGATCCTGCCTCAGGGCGGAACGCAGGGCGGTGCCGAAGGAATCGGTGTCCGGGCCCACTTCGCGCTGGGAGATGACGCCGGCCTTGTTTTTAAAGAGGAACTCGATGGGATCCTCGATGGTGATGATATGGGCGTGGCGGGTCTGGTTGATGTGGTTGATCATGGACGCCAGGGTGGTCGATTTCCCCATGCCGGTGGCCCCGGTGATGAGGATCAGTCCGCAGCGCAGGTCGGAGATGCGACTGAGAACCGGGGGCAGGTGCAGCTCGCTGAAACCGCGGACTTCCAAGGGGATCACGCGCAGCACGGCTGCGAATTGGCCGTTCTGGCGAAACACGTTGACCCGGAACCGGGCCACATCGGGCAGGGAGAAGGAACCGTCCCACTCCTTCATTTCCTTGATGAAGGCCTCTCTGTCCTTGATGCCCGTAAAATGCTGTCCGATGTAGAGGGTATCCTCGGCGGTGAGCGGTGCGTGCTTGATGTGGATGAGCTCACCGTGGAGGCGGACGATGGGCGGTTCACCGACCTGGAAGTGGATGTCCGAGGCGTTCTTCTGTACGGCGAAACTTAAGATTTCCTGAAGGTTGATTGTCGCCATTACTACCATCCTTTTGCAGCGAATCCACCGGCGGGAAAGCGGCCGGCTGACGCCGTGGTATGAACCAGGCTGACCCGCTCGCGTTCATACCTCATCTTTATCCAGCCTATCCATTTTATCATAAACGATTTTTTTTTACCAAACGGTTTTTTATCTTTGAAAATATCCTTCCGGTTCCAGGTTGCGGGCGGGTGAATTGTCGGAGGAAATACTGGTATAATGCCACTGTGATGAACCGGGACTCGCCATCGGCCCATGTCGGCCGGGTGGAACGCATCGTCAACGGCGGCTGGGGTATCCTCCGGCGGGCCGATGGCGTGGTGTTTCTCACCGGTGTCCTGCCGCAGGAACGGGTGCGCTACCGCGTCCGAGAGCGCTCCCGGGGCGTGCTCTGGGGCGAGCTGCTAGAGGTGGAGGAACCGTCACCGGATCGCCGGGAACCACCCTGCAGCCACTTCGGACACTGCGGCGGCTGCACCTTTCAGCATATGGCCTTCCCGCGCCAGCTGGGGATCAAGAAAGAGATCTTCGCGGAGGATTTCAGGCGCATCGCGGGCATCGAGATGGGAGGCCTCGAATCCGTGTCCTCGCCGCCCTTCGCGTACCGCGTCCGGGCCCGTTTCAAGGCGGCTCCGGGTGGGCGGATCGGGTTTGTCAGGAAGGGAACGACCCGGGTTCTGCCCCTGGACCGCTGCCTGCTCGTGGTCGACGAGATCAACGAATTCCTGGGTCGCTGGAACGCCCGCGAACGGCCTCCCTTCTTTCACCAGCTCGATGTGCTGTGGAATCCCACCCGGCGGAAGACCTGGGTCCACCTCTCCCCACCGCCCGGCCCACGCGCCCTCGATTTCCTGCGGGGCTTTGACGGGGTGGGCTTCATCTGGAAGGGATGCGGGGACGAGGGCGTCTCCTCCATGACCGCCGGCAGACACGAATACTCGGTGTCTCCGGCGGTGTTCTTCCAGGTCAACCGCTTCATGTGGGCGGCGCTGCAGACCGAGGTCGATTCCCACCTGCGACCCGTGAATTCCGCCCTCGATCTCTACTCGGGCGTGGGATTTTTCCTGCCGTCGCTCCTGGCCCGCGCGAGGCGGGTGACCGCCGTGGAGCAGGAGGGACAGGCCGTCGAACTACTCAGGAGGCGGTTCCCCTCGGTGTCGACGATCGTTTCTCCACTGGAGAAATGCACCCTGCCGCGGGTCGATGTGGCGATCGTGGATCCGCCGCGATCCGGGCTTTCTCAGAGGGTACTCCGTGAGATCGCCGCGCGAAGGATCCCGCGCCTGATCTATGTCTCCTGCGCCAGCGCCACCCTGGCCCGGGATGTGGCGTGGCTCGGCGGGCGCGGGTACAAACTGCAGGGTGTCCGAACCCTGGACCAATTTCCCCAGACCCCCCACCTGGAATCCGTTTCCCTGCTCGAACTGTGAGTCCGAAGGCGGGAACCGCGGATCACCGCTGGGATGATTTTCCCTGCGCCTGCTTCAGGCGCCGCAGGAACAGCGCCCAGTAGGCCGCCTGAAGCACCGTCAGCAGGGCGAAGAGCACCACCACCACGGCACCTCCTCCGAAGAGGAGGAGGAGGAATACCAGCGCGGCGATCAGGTCGTGTCTCATGACGAAGGCCATGCGGGCGGCGATGCGGTCCACCGGTCCCACCCGGCCGTTGCGGTGTTCGTGCGACTCGATCACCGAAACCAGCTGGGACCGGTTCCCCTTCAGGTTCAGACGGCGGAACAGCGGACCGGTCAGGAGGTAGAAGAGGATCGCCGCGGCCACCACCACACCTCCCAGCACGAGGTAGACCGGGGACCCGGTGGCGCGGTAGACACCGACCGGAAGGGTCACG
>Ga0180434_10003407_pt1 | contig 20278 bp, 15 predicted proteins | sample SS_ome_7_FD_132453 | JGI IMG/M metagenome (GOLD analysis project Ga0180434, IMG submission 132453) | Hypersaline lake sediment archaeal communities from the Salton Sea, California, USA - SS_1_D_2 metaG | ecosystem: Environmental > Aquatic > Non-marine Saline and Alkaline > Hypersaline >...
CAGAAGACATGAAGTCTGCGGGTACGCCTCAACAGCCTGTTAGCCTTCGAACAGGCCTCCCATGCCCGGCGTCCGCCGAAACACGCCCCGAAGCTTCACGGATGCCGAATTGCAGCGGATCGAATTGAGGATAGGATGCAGAACCTGAGGAATGAACTGGGTTATTATTCCACAACCGATGGGCTGAATAGAAAGGACCGGTTACCTCATGCGCATGCTGCGGCACGAGAAGGGCAGATTATGGGTAGATTTGTCCATCCCATAATGGACCCCTTGCATTGCATCTGCCCAGGGCGGAGGGATCCCCCGGTTCCCCTGCCCACAAGATTGAACGCAATGGTTTGCGGCCCCGGAGGATCAGGGACACATTCGAAAGAGACCTCTTTCGGAGTGACTCGGGAAACGGTGCTGATTATTTTACGCCATCGGCTATGTTTTCAATGTCCCCGAGATACGAGGTGCACAGGTTTTCATACACGGTGATCACCCGCGTCAAGAGTTCTTCCTTGGTGGCGTCATCCGGCTCTTTGTTATTGACCGTGCAGTAACAGTTCTTGTTTGCGTAGTAGGCTGCCAGAATGTTCGAGGCGATGGTCATGGTTATCAATCGTTTTTCCTTCATGATGTTCTACCCTCCTCTGTGGAATGGCTGTCAAAGAGAGAAACGTAGCACCAGAAGTGGAGTCTGGTATCATCATTACACCTTTTATCCTGCGAGGCAATGAAATTCGGTCCTCATGCTGATGGCCGATGTAAAGCCGATCTGTGCGGAGCTCGCAGAGCAACGGTTCCCGAACGCGAAGATCCGGCTGAGCGTCCTTACGAATTCACACGACTCTTCGAAGTTCACTCGATGAAGAGAACCCTTGGCAGATGATCCGACCCACATTCCCTCAGTTCAATATAACGTTATTTGCTAATTGAGGCCTGCGAGTGTGAAGTCCAGGTCGCTACCTGTATCACCCGTGTGCCCACGTATGAAAGGCAAACGCCCATTTCATGTGAGGCCACGAAATGGACCGCCCCTTGCGTGCGGCTCTTGACTCGTATCGCGCGCTTGGCAGACCTCCACGGCTCATGACCCGAGGGACCTGGATCTTGACGGAGCAACCCCCTTTCTCCTGCAGATCGCGGACAAGGTTGAATTCATTTGCAGTGATGGCATCGGGGTAATGAGACACCCTTCCCGCCCTCTTCCTTGTGGCGATTGAGTCCTGCCAAGAGATCCTTACGGACACTCCAGTCACCCCTGCATCCAGGGAGTCATGTCTGGCTTTGTGAAGGCGGGCGGACCGTTCGAGGGATTGGCTCATGCCTGTATGTATGTAGGACTCTCATCTGTCCAGCGCGGCGGTAATCAGGCGCACCGCCACTTCCTCTGTATTCCTTTTGAAATAAACTTGACAATGACTCGTAGCCTAGTACAATGACGAAGAGTCATAATTGAAACTTAGGGGACAAAAGGCGAACTGTGAGTCGAGTTCGCTTCGATGAACAATAGGACGGGAAAGACCTGCGATATGCAGAACAGAAAGCTGGAACGGAAGAAGTTGATGGACGAGCTAACTCGTAAAGACATCCTGGATAGCGCGGTGACGGTTCTGCTGGAAAAGGGCATGAAGGAATTCACCATGGACCACGTCGCAACGGGTGCCGGTATGGCCAAAGGTACCCTCTATCTTCATTTCAAGAGCAGGGAAGAGCTTCTTGATTCTGTTGTGGGATATTGTTTCGAGCCTGTGGAAAGAGAGTATGGGGCGATCATCCGTGATGATCGTGATCCGGTCTGGAAACTTGAGCAATGCGCACTTGTGTCCATGAAGCACACGGCAAAGAACCGGCAACTCTTAGGCGAATTGAGAAGTATACTCTTCAATTCCATGGATCAAGACATAAGCGATAGACAATCCTGGTACTGGGTCACCGCAAACCTGTTCGCAACCGTCCTGGATGAAGCGGTAGAAGCCGGAATGCTGCGGCCCATGAATACTGTAAAGGTGGCAGCGCTGTTTCTCTACTCCATATATACCTTGATGGCCCATCGTGTCTTCTCCGCTGTCAAGGAAACAATCGAAGAGGATGTACGCGAACTGATGGACCTCTACCTCCACGGCCTTGCCAAATGAGGAAGCTTCGCAGGGGCGAATCTCTTTCCGGCCAGCGACGATGCTTCTTGTATCTCCGGAGCAGAGTTAGCCGTAGACGGGGAGTGGACTGCGGGCGTTTATTGGGGGGCAGGCCCGGCCACAGAGGTTCCGTCCTGCGGAAGATCATCATTTGAAGGAGAAGGAGTAGGTGCTGGGATGATTCTCGAGGAAGTGCCGGAAGGATGTGATGCCCTGGTAATCGGTTCGGGTGGGGCAGGCTTGACCTTTGCCCTTGCCGTAAAGAGCCTGAGCCCGAACTCGAAAGTCCATATCGTTGAGGGTGCGAGTTCTGCAGGGGGGTGCACCGCGTATAGCGGCGGCGGCATATGGATGCCCGGACACGAATGGATGGAAGACCCCCCAAAGGATACCGAAAGGGCCGGAATCTATCTGAAGAATATGTATCCGGGGATCGATGAGACGTGCCTGGATGGCTTCCTGGAGGACGTACCCAGTCTCATGAGGCTCTACAAGTCCAAGAACGTCCTGTTGGAGCAATCATTGGACTATCCGGATTACTATCAGGAAATCGAAGGATCCGGTAAGGGACGGACCGTCTTTCCGCATGTGTACAAGGGGCCCAGGAAGATCCGGTCCGTTCTTCGAAACCTCCCATCGTTTTACGTCCCGGCTACTCTCAATGAGTTAACCACCTGGGGCCCACATCGACTCGCCCATTGGAACAAGACGCTTCTGGCGAAGCGGAAAATACTGGGGCACCAGGTGCTTGGAAAGGCTTTGATTGGGTTCTTGCTGGAGGCCTGCATGGATGCGGGTATCGACTTCTCATTGAACAGCCGTGTCGATGAGCTCGTGTTTCGGGACGGAGAGTTTGCAGGGGCCTTCGTCAATGGCCAGGAGGTTTCCGCCTCCGTTGGGATGCTGGCCAATGGCGGCTTTTCATGTCATCCCGAATTGATGAAGAGGATTGAGGCCGTCAGGCCGGTGCTGAGCGTTTCCCCGGAAGAATGTGACAGCGGAGGAGGAGGGCTTCGATTGGCTCTGGACGCCGGTCTGAAGGTCGATAACCCCGATTGCTGGTGGGCTCCGGTTTTCAAGTTGTACGACGAGACAAAGGAGGAGAAGCCGGGACCTGACATATGGGCGTATCACACCTGTTTGTTCGATCGATCCTGGCCCGGTGGTATCATGGTGAATGCCGAGGGGAAGCGATTCACCAATGAATCGGCCTGCTATAACTCAGTGGGAGGGATCCTGGCCAAGGGCGAAGACCCTGCATTGGACCGAGTCTGGCTCGTCTGGGGCGATTACTATGTCAAGAACTACGTTCGTGGAATCGTTTCGTCTTATCAACCGGCCAAGAGCTACATGAACAAATCGAAGACGGTTGAGGAACTGGCTGAAAAGACCGGATTGCCCGCAGCAAATCTTCGGGAGACCATCGAGCACTGGAATGAGATGGCGAAAGAGGGAAGAGACCATGACTTCCAGCGGGGAGAGAGTGCCTATGACCGGTATATGGGCGATCGGTTCAGAGACGGCCACCCCAATATCGCTCCGGTCGAACCTCCTTTTCAGGCTGTTCGCATCCATCCCGGGACCATTGGGACGAAGATGGGCGCCGTAACGGATTGTCACGGCAGAGTTGTGTCGGAAGACGGCAGCACGGTTTCAGGGCTGTATGCCGCAGGCAATGCGACAGCTTCCTTCTTCGGGAAGTTCTATCCCGGGGCCGGGGCGACTTTGGGACAGGCATGTGTGTTTGGATATCGAGCAGCAAAGCACGCGAGTGGAAAGACCGTCGAGAGGTAATGACTGGATAGAGTTGGTTCGTCAGACAAAATGAATTGGAGGAGCGCTCATGTTTGAGAGTATTGATCGTATCGCCATCGCAGTAAAAGACCTAGACAAGGCAATAGGTTTCTTCTCTGACCTGTTGGATATTGATTTCTTCATCTTTCCCCTACAGGAAGGGATGGGAATGAGAGGGGCCTACAGTGCCAGCGGCCTGGAATTGATTGCGCCTACCGGGCCGGACACCATGTTGGCGAAGTTCATAGAGAAGAGAGGTGAAGGCCTCTGGTCGCTCATCTTGAAGGTCAAGAACATGGATGAAGCGATCAAGAAGTTCGAGGAGAAAGGACTGAAACAGACGGGAGATGTGACTTTTGGGACGATGCGGGAGGTCGGTTTCCATCCGAAAGGCTCCTTTGGTGTTGAGATCACCCTGGCAGAATATCCGGCAGAGCATCCGGCTACCTGGGCGGCTCTGGACAAGAAGGGAAAGAATGAATGAAGCCACAAACGGTCACGCTGCATCTTATGGGACACTTCTTCGAGAATCTCTATCGAATACCGCATATGGGTGATGCCCTGGTCAGGTTTCTGGCGAGGGGTATGGCCAAAGGGATGGTGGTCCTCCCCTTTACAGGATTCAGCCGATCGTCTTCAGTGGAGGAGTCAATAGCGCTGTTGAACCTCATCTGCGGGAGGTTGGCAATTGACGTAGACATCGTGGAACAGAAGCCTGACGGCTTTGTCTTCGAGGTACCTGCCTGTCCCTACGGATACAATCGCCCTGATCAACAAGGCGTGTGCGATGCAGTCATGGACCTGGACCGTATGGTGTACAGGGAGGCCGGGCTGGAACTCACAATTCTTGAATCCGTTGTCGCCGGCGCCCCCAGATGCCGGATGTCTATGCGCCAGCTCTGAATGGGGGAAGCTCGAGACCCATTCAAAACAGACTTCTTTCGGAGTGACTCGGGAAACGATGCTGACTATTTGACGCCATCCGCTATGTTCTCAATATCCCCGAGATACGAGGTCCACAGGTTCTCAAACACGGTGATCACCCGCGTCGAGAGCTCTTCTTTGGCGGCGTCATCCGGCTCTTTGTTATTGACCGTGCAGTAGCAGTTCTTGTTTGCGTGGCAGGCTGCCAGAATGTTCGAGGCGTCCGAATCAAAGACAATCCGTCTGGATCCTCCGGGTGAATCGGACCAGGGATGCCATGGGGGCAGATCTTCCCGGTTCGGGTTTCCCGTGTACACAAATTGAGCCCAATAGCTCATCATTGCCTCTGACAAGCGTTCCCGACCTATGCGGTTGTCTTCGTTCCAGGCGTATCTCCATTTGGAGTTTTCTTCCCGATCAAAATTGCCGAAGACAAATGGGATTTCGATGGAGTGGCTCCCCCCGGTCAAGAGGTCGAATGGTGCGGGTTCATCATCCCATTCAAATCTGTAGGCATAGATATTCTCCTGATGGCGGCTGAGAATGGAGGCGGTAAGATCAACAGACATGAACTCCATCACACCGGACGCGATTGCAGATACGGGCTCATACACCGGAATCCAGAGAAGGCTCATCCCCAGATAGTCGCAAACCTGGGACAGGTCCATTGAATTGTCAGGGTCGAAGTGCATGGCCAGATTGTAGAATCCATGATCTTTGCCTTCGGACAGGACAAAGGGGAGAAACAGCTTGACCTCATCCTTGTTGGCTCCCACGATGATGGGCACCTTGTTGTAGTTGCCGCGGATGAAACTCTTCCAGCCGTCTTGAGGAATGACCGCCCCATCCTGGAAGGGAGGGAACAGTTCGCCTAGACCTCCGCTCAGCGCTTGGGGATAGTGGGTGTAGATGTCTTCCGGTACTTTTGATCGGAGGTAAGCTGCCAGCTCTTGGCGAGGGCGAGAGTCAATGAATTCCTGGGCCTCTTCTGTGCTGTAACCGTCCGCCACCAACAGTTCCGTGAAAACATTTTGAGCCTTCTCGAGGCCTTCCTCTACACTGGAAGTCGACATGAGGGGTCCGCTCTGCACGACTGCCCTGTGGAACCGTCCTTCTACAAGCGGAGAGAGCATGAGAGAAAGCACATTGTATCCCCCTGCTGACTGGCCGGCAACGGTTACATTGCCCGGATCTCCGCCAAAGTGGGAAATGTTCGTGGAAACCCAGCGTAGCGCCTTGATGAGATCCAGGGTGCCGAAATTGCCGGAGTCACTCAGGACATCACCGGTTTTGAGAGCAGAATGGTTGAACCAGCCGAACGGCCCGAGACGGTAATTGACTGTTACCACGATCACGTTCGAATTGTGTGCCATATGTTTACCGTCATAGACACCAACTCCTGCTTCTCCGATGGAGTTTCCGCCACCGTGAATCCAGAAGAAGACCGGCAGATCATTCTCTTCTGTGGCAGGTCGCCAGATGTTGAGGCACAGGCAATCCTCATTGCCCACCAGTTCACCATATGTGCTCGGGTCCATATAGGTGAAGTAGCCTCCGTACTGGGTACAACCGCTGCAGAACCTATCGGTGACGAAGATATCTTCCCAGGGTTGGGGGTCCTGCGGTGACGTCCAACGCAGTTCGCCCATTGGGGGTTCTGCATAGGGAATACCAAGCCACGCCCAGGTGTCTGCTCCGGTCTCGGTTCCACGCACACAGCCGTATTCCGTTTGTCGGGTGAGCGGATGGTCCGGAGAGGTCCCTTGCCGTCCCGGACCCTGAGAGGGGTGAGAGGATGAGCAGGCAGCAACCAGAATGTGGATGAGAAGAAGGAGGAGTCTGCGGTGTTTCATTTGCCTGGCCCCGTGTGTCCCGAACGTAGAAGAAGGTGCCGGCTCATGCAGCCATTGGTGATGTCCACACAGACATACTGTTCCCTTCACGTCCGCCCGTCAACGAAGAAGGGGTGCCCTTTGAATCGTTGGGAACCTCATCCCGTACCTTCATCCGGCCCCAAGAAAGGAAAAGGGGGTTGGCCGTTTGGCGAACCCCCTGATACAAATATAGAAATTCGATCGGGGCGAGAGGGTTTGAACCTCCGACCCCCTGTTGTTTTTCTACCGTTTGAACACGTGCAGGGCCATGGCCGCAGCGTCCGTGCCCAGGATCCCTCCGCCGTTGTGGGTCATCCCTGTCTTGGCCCCCTGAACCTGCCGTTTTCCGGCCTCGCCCCTCAATTGCCTGACGATCTCATGAATCTGTCCGCAGCCCGTGGCCCCGATCGGGTGCCCTTTGCAGGCCAGGCCGCCTGATGTGTTGGTGGGCATACGGCCGTCTGCGGAAAGCTCGTCCTTTTCGATCCATTCTACCGCCTTTTCCGGCGGGCACAGTCCCAGCTCGACCAGAAACATGATCTCCGATGGAGATGTGGTGTCATGCAGCTCCACCAAGTCCACATCTTGAGGGCCGAGGCCCGACTTCTCGTAAACTTGAGGTGCCAGCCGTCTCGTCACCGTGTCATTGACGTCGGGAGTGAGTTTGCCGCTTCCTACGACAGAGCCCACCACCCATACCGGATTGCTGGTGAACCGGGCGACCTTGGACTTTGCACAGAGAATCGCGGCGGCACTTCCGTCGCCAATGGGAGAACACATCATCCGTGTCAATGGGAATACGACATCCCCCGAGTTCAACACCTCTTCGAGGGTCACTTCTTTCTGGTACTGGGCGTGGGGATTGAGGGCGCCGTTCTTGTGCGCTTTCACCGACAGTTGGGCAAAGTGCTCCTGTGTGAGGCCGTAGTTTTCCATATACTGTCTGATGAAGAAGGCGTACAAGTCCATGAAGATGCTTCTGTTCTGGCCGGCACCTTCCTGCAGGATTTTCTCCCCCGGTGGGAGCCGGTTTTCCGCCTCCTTGAGATGTTCGGTCATTCTTTCCACATCCACTGCGGTGGCCAGGGCCATGTAGGATTTCATCTTGTCCTTGTCGTAGAGCTTCTCGAACCCAACGACCAGAGCCACATCGTGCACCCCGGAAGCAACGGACATCCAGGCCATGTTGAAGGCGGATGACGAACTGGCGCAGGCGTTTTCCACGTTGTAGACGGGAATGGCATCGATGCCCAAAGCGCTCAGAACGGTCTGTCCCCGGATCATCTCCTGGCCGGTCATGAGGCCTGCAGCCGCATTGCCCACAAAGGCTGCCTCGATTTGATTCTTCTCCGCCCCGGCATCTTCCAAGGTTTTGGTGACGGATTCTTCCACGAGTTTCTTGATGCCTTTCTCCGGGTACTTGCCGAAACGGTTCATTCCAACGCCAATGACAGCTACTTCTCTCACGTGATTCTCCTTCATTTTTTTTCGTAGGGTTTTTCGAGTGACAGCGTCGTCTCTATGGCTGGTGCCGGGGGGAAAGGCTCGAGCCAGGGAATGGAAGGTCGGATCTTCACAGCATGGTGCATTCTCTCCTGCACTTCCTTCACGCCGGGTTCAGCGTCACCCTATTCTGTTAGGCCGTCGGGCTTTGGCGGGAAACTCTATTCAGACAGTCTATTGCATAGACGACATCATCTTCGTCAGGGCCTCAGTGAATGTCTTGGCCGGCTTTTCATCCCTGATCTTCTTAAGGTTCATGGCCCCGGTCGGACAGTTAGACGCACATATGCCACAGCCGATACAGACATCTTCCCTGACCAGGACTCTATCTTCCGATTTGTCCTCTTTCTCTCCGGCCTTATAGACAAGGGCGTGGAATTGGCAAACCTTGATACACTTCTTACACTTCTGGCACTTCTCTTCGTCAACGACCGGAACAAAGTCCGATTTCTGGAACATGCCCCAGTTATTCGTCTTCACGGCGGTGCCGATAATGCCGCAGCAGCAGGTACAGCAGTTGCAGATGAAATCCTGACCATCAAAGGTATTACGGGTGAGATGTACCAGCCCTTCCTTTTCAGCCTTCTTTAGAATATCCAGGCTTTCCTCAACCGTGGCATACCTCCCGATCTCCTCCTCCACAAGATATCTGGCTACGGCCCCAAAGGCCATGCAATTGCCCACGGTCGCCTCACATTCCGGTGAAGTCTTCATGATCATGGACATGATGCGGCAAGTGCAAGGCATGATGGCAATGCTGTCCTCATACTTCCCGGCCTGTCTGACGATCTCCTCCACATCTTCATAGGCCAAAACCTGTGATTTGTTGACTTCAAGGGATTCATTGACTTCTATGAGACGACTATCCGGAGCCGGCTTGGTTCCTGGCACGATTCTGAAGACAGAGAATTTAGAGCCGGTGCTCAACAACATTCCTCCTTCCTCTTCAGAGGAATGAATCTTCTTTATGAAGGCACGGCGTTCGTCGATGCTGTTTCTGTTATTGATAATGAAGTACTCAACCAGTCCTGGAAAAAGAGGGGGGATGAAGTATTTGCGCTTCCCGTCTCTTTTGCTCACATACCAGTTCAACACCGACCGGTGGCCCATGCGCTCAAAAAATTCCCTTACCTTTTCTACCGGGACGCCCGTCTTTTCAGCATATTCTTCGACCGTAAACCGGCTCTTTCCCACCATCTCAAAGGGCCCGGCCGCAAGAAGTTCGGCGTCATCCTGGTCATACCAAATCTTGAGCATCTCCATGGAGAGCTTGTTCTTGGGCATCATCAAGAGATCTCTCAATTTCAAATAGGCCTTGTCATTTTCAGCCAGGGTCATATCCTTCTCCTCATTCTACTGTTTCCCCTGATAGTCAACCAGCCTATATACTTTTTGCGGATGGCCTTCAAACTCATCTCTTAAGAACCTCTCCTGAGGTTTTTCGCTGATAGTCTTGGGTATCTCTTCAAGGAAGAGAAGATAACTGGGCACGCTGTTTGCCTCCAGTCCTTTGCGAGCGCAGGCGAATATGCCGGCCGGGTCAGGCTCCTTGCCTTGGAAGAGCACGATCCCGGCCACCAGGTCAGACTCTCCGGGCGCCCCGCTGGCCGCAGGGATTCCAAAGACCGAGACCTCGCTCACATCAGGGTGTTCACCTATCACCCTCTCCACCGTGTCGGGCTGAATGAAGTCCCCCGCCCTTCTCAACCCGCCGCCGACACGATGATCAAAGAAGAACCAGCCGTTCTCATCCACATGGGCGATGTCCCCTGTGCGATTCCACCCGCCACGGGTCTTCTTTTCGCTGGCCTCAGGATTATCAAAGTAATTGACAGCCGTACGGCCGGCTCTGAAACGCGCAATGATCTCTCCGGGAACATTCGGCGGGCAGGGATTGTCGTTCTCGTCTACTACACGCATTTCGAACAGCCGCACCGGTTTGCCGAAGCTCCCTATGGGACCCTTCCCGGGGGGCTTGCGCGCCAACCCTCCTCCCTCCAGGGTGGAGTACCACTCGAGAATATTCACATCGAAACGCTTCTCGAAGTCAGCCCAGATGGCCCGCGGCATACCGGCGCTCACCACGTGGCGCACCGGGTTGTCGGCATCGTTCGGCTTGGGCGGTTCGTTGTAGATCCCGGCTGCCACTCCTCCCAGCATGCTGAATGAGGTCGCGCCGTACTTGCGGGTGATGTCCCAGAGCCTGCTCTTTGTGAACTTGGCACTGAAGACGGCCCGGATACACCTGTACAGTGCCGGTGTCAAGGTGCAACCCAGGGCGTTTCCATGGGTAAGGGACAGACCGGTATAAAGGATATCGTCTTTCCTGTAATTCCAGTACCTGCTGAAGAGATAACCCACAACCGGCATGCGGAGGTTTTCGAACACAACCCCTTTCGGATCACCGGTCGTGCCGGAAGTGTAAATGATCTGCAGAGGATGGTTGACATCGCTCGCTCGATATTCGACGGGCCTGAAAGGCGCCTCAAGGATTTCAGGAATGGAAGAACATTTCGACAGTTCCCCTGTTGCCGGATTCCCTGGTTTCTCAACTGCAAATATTCTTTCTACCCTTGGAATCCGGTCCTTGACGGCCTCCATGTGATCCAACAGGTCAGCGGTTACGAAGACAGCCTTGCTCTTTGAATTGTGTATCTGATGTGCGAGCTTGTCTCCCTTGGTCCTCGGGTCGATGGGGACGATCACTGCACCCAGGATACTCGCGGCGCCCATCATATGAATCATTTCGGGATAGTTGTACATGATGGCCGCGAATTTATCCCCTTTGTCTATGCCGGCATCGAGCAGGGCCCGTGCAAAGCGATGTGAATTCTCGTGCAGATCCTGGAATGTCTGAACCACGTCGGGAGCCGCGGGGTTCTCAAAGGTCAGAACGGGAAAATCAGGCCTCGTATGGGCCCTTATCTCGAGCAACTGGCCCAGGAAACATCCGTTCAGTTTCTTCCTCAAGGCATAAGCAACGTTCCTGGATTTCTCAAACATATCTATACCTCGTGTCCTGCATGTTGTATCAATATCTAGTGTCCTTGGTATCCACACCTCGTCATTCCAACGCGGACAAACGCAACATCCCTACGAGTTCTTGGACTGAGAAGTCCAATATACGGAAACACTCCTCCAGCGTCAATAATGAATGGTCTTCTCGTCCATTCTCTTTCAAATCTGATTGAAACACATATGTCTGCGCAGAATCACTCGGGACCTGTTGAAATTTCTTCTATTCAGGGAGGACTCTGGATTTACCTTACAGCAGACGGCTCAGTGTACAGTTTTTGTATAGTATGTGTTTGCTTCGTTCACTGCGTTCGCTTCGGTGGATGCCGATTCATGACCATCATTTCATAGAGACCCCTTGTTTCAGCATTCAGAAACTGCCGTATGATGGTTGATTCGGAAAGATCCTTATCAACAGAACGGATGAAATCAATGCTCTCGAACAATACAAGGGTGATTATGGTAACGGCTTTGGGGTCAACCGAAGGAATGAGGCCCTGCTCAATACATTTTTCCAAATCGGACTCTATGGGTTTACGAATCGACCCTACGATCTGATTGCCCAGCTCCCTCAGGTTCGGATCATCATCTTCAAGAACCTCTTTGCTGAGTCTGAGAATGGAGCTGAACTGTCTTCTGACCGCCACAACCGCCTGCGTTCTTAACTGGAGGCGCTTTAGTGGATTGTCTTCTTCCTGGATCTTTTCCCAGCCTTCTCTGAACAAAGACTGAAAGATTCGAGGAACACATACCAGGAACAGCTCTTTCTTATTCCTGAAAAAGGAGTAGAAAGAGCCCTTTCCGATATTGAGTTCCTTTGTTATATGACTGATCTTTGTTTCCTTGTACCCCTTTTCCATGAAGACCTGGGAAGCTGATTCAACGATGTTTTCCATGGTCTTCTTGCCCTGGATACGTTGTGGCAGCCTCTGATCTTTGTATGCACTCCCCTTCAATCGAAAATCACCTCTACGCTGAGCTTCTACATACTTCGTCTTCCCGGGTCCTGATATCCTTTCACGAATATCAAGCAATGGCAGTCCCTGTTCTTTCAGTCGTCCTATTTGGCTGAGCTTTCTGATGTGCTCCTCGTCATAATAAGACATCGTCTTTCCTGTTTTCCGGGGAGGGTGCAGCAACCCTTCCGTCAGGTAAAAATGCACCGTCCGACGGGAAATCCCTGTTATGCGTTCAATGTCCTTTATCTTGAACCACTTTTGACTCTCTTTCATTGGAAATAGCCTTTCCGGTTTTTCATACACGAACGATTCACAAACTATACACACAGGGAGAATAGACAATGATAATTGTCCGTTTGAGCATTTCGATCATTTTCTTTGTGGGGGTCTATCCCTAGTACTCAATTAGATTAACCGTCGTCCTGGGGTAGGTATCTTTCAGGATGTGACCGCCAAGCCGGTTGACCACGAGGTTTTCCCCGTCCTCGATGGTTAGAGCCCGGCCATCTCTCCAAAGTTTTTCGATGAAGTATTCCTTCGTGAGTCCATTCGCCCCATGAATCTGAACACCTTCTTCGATCACCTCCCGGGCCGTTTCGGTGCAAAACGTTTTGGCTGCAAAGGCATACTCCGCCAACGGAGGATACACGCGCGCATTCAATTCAAAGATCGCCCGGCTCATCGCCCGGATCGCCTCCACCTGTGCGAACATCCGATGGATGCGGATCTTCATCGAGTAGTGTTCGATCAGGGGCTTTCCTCCCTGAATCCTCTCCTTCGCGTAGGCAAGAGTCTCATCAAAGGCTGCCCGCGCAAGCCCCAGGGCTACGACGCTCATGCCCGTGTTTCCGAATCCCATATTCCCGATCACCCAGTCCCCGTATTCCTCCGGCCCTACGAACATCCAACGCTTCGGGATCCTTACGTTGTCGAAAAAGAGCTCCCCTTGCGGTAGATCTCGTTGCCCCACCTTTTCGAGAGGCTTTCCCCTAATGACACCGGGAATGTCCAGCGGAAGCATGCAGACACCTCCTCCAGCCAATCCCATGGACGGTTCGATATGAACGTTGAGCATGCAATGCCTCGCCGTTGGGGCGCACGAAACCCAGGCAGCCTTCTGTCCGTTGATCACCCACTCGTCACCCTCCAGCCTGGCTCGGACCTGCCCCTTGATTTTCGGATCTGAGAAGAACGGCTCGCCCACGGCAAGCGCGTCAGACCCGTGTTCCGGCTCGGTGATCGCCCAGCAGCCCCCTATCTTCCCGTCCGTGCACTGAAAGAAGGGAAGCACGAACTCCTGGATGAGTTCCAGATTCATCGTGGCCAACAGCTTGAAATAGGGCCAACCCCCCAGGAACACAACCGCTGTCAGGCCAACACTCCCCCACATGAACTCTTCCTGGAGAATGTGCGTCTGCAGCGGGGTGAAGCCCAGGCCACCCACTTCCTCTGGAAAGGCTGCTTTGTGGTAGCCGAGCTCGTAGGCCTGTTTCACGAAGTCCCATAGCGGAGAACCTTCGGCCACGGTCTCCTGGGCTGTCATGCGGTCCAATTCCTTGCTCACCGGTCGCATGACCTCCTTGGCAAGCTTGTGGGCCGCTTCCCGAATCGCTTTTTCTTCCGGGCCCAGATCCAGGTTCACGTCGAAATACGTCATCGTCCCCTCCTATTGTTCACGGGATTGTGGAAAAGAACAAGCTGTCAGAGAGCGCGTTTTCGACAGTCTCAAGAGAAACTTGATAATCGCCCTCTGTCGTTCATGCGTGAATATGCGTGGTAATCGTGCCGCCCCCTCGGCCCTGGTTCCGGGTGATGTGCCCACTTCTCCTGTCCTTGCGAGACCGCTGGAAGTGCGGGCTGGTGTCCTGCCTAGTTCAACAAGTAGCTGAAGATGAAGGTGATCTGGTCACGATCCCGAAAGGCGCCGAAGCCCGCCATGTTCCCAACGATTCCGCTGTACTGGATCATGAACCGGAAGGGCTCGAAGATATAGTTCACCGAAGGCTGGAACATAAATACCCCACGCGCGTCGTAGGCCACAACCATTTGTGGGACGATGTCACCTCCGTAGTAATCGGTTGTCATAAGAAAAGTGAAGATGCCTTCGACTTCCTTTGCGGCTGTGAAGTCCGTCGCCTCCGGGTAGAGCGCCAGGGGCACGCGCATGCGCTCGTCGTAGTCCTGTACCCAGGTGCCAAAGTACTGCACGGACACCATGAACGTTCTCTTGGGGTTCAACGGCCGGATCCAGATATTCTTGTCGAGCCCGATCACCCACTTGAGCATATCCTTTTTCGGAATCTCGCCGTTCGCAGGCAGGCCGGGTATGCCAGGTATCGGAATGGGAAGCGGAACCAGGGGTGTGTTGATCTCCGGGATGAAGACCGGCTCGTCCCAGAACCAGGCCACCTCGGTCCGGACGATTACATCCGTACGCTGCTCCCAGAAGCTCAGCGAACCTCCGGTGACCTGCAGGTCCGGAAAGCTGATCTCGGTCCACGCGTCGAGCGGACTGTCCCCGACCGCCAGGCGCAGGGCCGGGATGTCCAGATAGCTCTGGTAATGACCAAGACTGATGTTGAAATTGTCTGCCAGGAGGCCCATCACCCTGACCCCCCACCGGCTGTTCGACATCACCTTGCTCGGGGTAACGACGACCGTGGGTATCGGTGTCTCCGGTTGAGGCGCCGAATAGGCTGTTCCGGCGGGCGACACGGGAGCAACGCGCACGTCCCAATTCCCGGGCACCCAGAAGCCTTCCACCGTCAGGGCCGAGACCGGACCTATCCGGCCGAAATTGTAGCTCCCCCGCAGCATCCACAACGGGATGCGTCGATCGTCGAGATCCTCGAAGACGCCCCCAAAGGTGTTGTCCAAAGGGTTGATGCCGTCCAGGAGCCGGAAGACGTCCGTCTCGCCCCAGGCCAGGTTCTGCCTGCCGATGCGCAAGAACACCGGCCCCCGGGACAGGTCCATATAGGCCTCCCAGAGATCGTATGCCTGCTTGAAGGTGTCGGTGTTCTCCTTGTCCTGCTCACGCACATCCCGGAAGGGCTGGGGGCCCACGTTGTAGACCGCCTCGTACATGAAGCGCCCCACGAGATGATATTTAGCCTTGATCTTCAACGCCTTCAAAGGGTAGAGAATATCAAGTTCCCGGGTAAGCCGTTTGAGATCGTGGTTGATCTCGATCAGAGCCAGATTCCGCCACTGCACCAGGTTTCCTGCGTGGATGTCGATCGGCTGGGTGAACCCATCCGAGTCCTGGAGCCGAAGGGATACCCGGCTCTGGGCCTTGCCGATAACCTCCAGGCTCTTCTTCTTGGGATCCACATAGAAGGCTCCCGAGGTCCGAACCACCCCCAAGAGAAAGAGCCCGCAACAAAGGATGGAGAGTGTTCGCTTCCTTCGGTCCATGTCTGCCCCCCTCTTGCTTCTCGCCGGATGTTAGAAAGTCCGCTTTTCCAGCCTCGAACCCTACTTGCAGAATTCCTGAAACCCTGCCAGGGAGAAGTCATCTTCCTCCATCTCGGCAAAGCAGTCCCAAATTTTCGTCGGCATGGGCCCCCTGAAGAGGGTCGCGTCATTCCAGGGAGATCACGGGCGTCCTCGCCCAACCCTCATCGAAGGGGGTAACAAAGTCAAACTTGGCGGTGATCGACTTCCACTTCCACTTCTGCCCCTCTTTCACGTACTCCTCATCATATTTCGCCTGCAACCAGAGCGCCCTGTCCGCGCCTCGCAGGGTACAGGGCACGTCTACATACCACCTGCCTCGGGCCTTGTCGCCCTCCACCTCGATCATCGGGTTGGCCACCATATGGGCGGAGTACGACAGGATCGAAACCACCACCTCCTTGTAGAAGGTTCGCACCGCTTCCTTTCCCTTGTACAACCCAAAAGGCCCGAAATCCGCCCACGGCTCGTCATCCGTGAAGTGATCGACCAGTTGGACCATGCCGGAAGCATCCCCGCCCGTTCCGGCATCCGCCCAGTAGCAGTACGAGGCCTTCAGTTTCTTGATCGACTCGATGTCCTCGAGGTTCTGGATCTTCTCCTCCAACGACTGGCTCATAGCATCTCCTTTCTTGTGTGAATGGACTGGATAGAAGATGTAATTTGAGAGGATGCCCTTTGCGGCAGTTGCTTTCCTTCCGATTGCATCCGGGATGGGCCGCCAGGACAAGACCCCTGCTCAAGAAGGGGTTCAACGACAAGAGTCGCTGAGCCCCGTCCCGATTCGTTCCCGAGCCTTCAACCCTACTTGCAGAACTTCTGAAACCCGGCCAGAGAGAAATCGTTTTCGTCCATTTCTACGTCGTATTGCCATATGTCTGTCGGTGAAGGCCCGGTAGCCAAGGTGGCATGGTCGGCGCGTTCGTCGATCACCAGTTGCTCTCCTGAAAACGTGAGCCTCATCTCCTTGTCACCGCTCTCGAAGAACCCAATGGCCATCATGACCGTCTTCCAGTACTTGCCCGCCCTGTCATTGATGATCTTGTAATGGGCAAGCCAGTTCCCCTCGCGGACCCAAAGCTCCTGGGGCCCATAGTTGTAGTAGGGGTCTTTTGCCCTCACTTCGACCACATACACGGGCTCCTTCACCCATACCCAGTCCATGGGTGCCCAGTGAGCCCCTTGCCACCCCTCTTTCTCGTACCCATAGGTGAATTTCTTGATGTTTTCCGATGATTCCCATTCTTCGTCCTCGTTTTTGACGAGAAGTCCCGGATCCTTATAGTTGTAAGGCAGGAGGGCCTCCTGCTTTCTCAGCAACTTCCAGTTCATCGCTGTTACTTTTCCGTCGTAGCAGGCAATGTCATCTACAGCTATATCCGATCCAAACAATGCGTCCGAACGGTTCCCTGGGCTCATCCGTCGCACCCTCCGGATCGCCGGCAAGTAGGTAAATGTGTTGTCCTCCTTCTGCGGAGCGAAATACCGCCAGGTCATGATCGCCGAGCCGGCAATATCATAAGGACTCCTGGCAACAAAGATCTGGTATTTCTCAACACGATCGCGGTTGGGTCTTGCCGCAGACTTGGAGTTTCCATCCATCACCATGTTCTCCATCGCCGCTATCGTCGATCGCGCATAACCGGATCGGTTCGTGTAGTGCGTTTTGAACACAGCTCGCGCATTCCCTGCGATGTATTGTGTGTACATCTTGGTATACAGCATCTTCGTGGCTGCTTTTGGGTCATGGGGGTCGATTTCGGGGAAAGGAAAACCGATTATGCTCTTGGGTCGTTTGCCTGTCTTCGCGTCGATGATCGCTTCGTTCTCGTCGAGGGCATACTTGCCAAGGTTTGTCTTCAAGGTTTCGAGGGCAAACGTCGGGTGGTGCACGAGAGGGTTGTAATTCAACGCACCGATCTCGAGTACAACCTTTCCGTTCTTCAACCAGTCGAGCAACGGCTCGGGTAGAAGACCCTCCGCCTTCTCCCAGTTCGTCTTGTCGATCACATCGCCCGGCGAAACATCGGAAAGGGCCTGTGAGGTGAGGAGAAGAACAAGACACGGCGCAAAGAAGAGGATCGCAAGAAGCCTGGATCTCATCATGGTATGCCCTCCCTTTTAGCTTCAACATGTGAGAATTGGCTTGCAGCGAGGCATTCGCTATCAAGCGAATCCTCGAAATCGGACCGAAAGCGCAACCACCCCGGATGGCCGACAAAGGTTCTGGCTGCCCATTTGAGGGCCGGATTCATATCCTTGATCCTATTGAAAATTCGGATCCTACCCGGTAGTTATTGGACTATCAAGTCCAATATATGAAGAACACCGCTACAGTGTCAACCAAAAACCATTTTTCTCATCCATTCTTTGGAATTCTATGAGAAGAGTACGTTTATGGGCAGAATGACTCTGAATCTGCTGCAAATACTCTGGTTCGGGAAGGGATCTGCACTTGCTGAACTGCAGGCGTCAAAGTGTACAGTTAGTGTATAGTTGATTCGGAAAGATCCTTATGAACAGAACGAAGACAACAACCCGTTCACTGTCCGGTCCATGGGGTCCGCCTCTGGCTGCTCGGTCGCTGATCGGCAATAGATGTTTCGAGACGAAAGTGTCAGTGGTGTGGTTCGTGTGGCGAATGAAGAAATATATCAGAAGGGTACAGCGAGTCCTGATCAGGGAGCCCCATTACGTGTGGTGTGTTCCGTCATTTCGCTACATGTAGAGAAGCAAGGGAAGGAATCATTCAGCCCAATAACCCACCGTCTATGAAATGAATGGCCATATGGCTATACTTGTTTCCTGTCAAAGGAGATTCTTGTCCATCACCCAAGAATAGAGGAATTCAGTTATGCCCCGTTTTGTTCTCATCGGACTCTGTGAGCCTGAAAATGTTGAAAACCAAGCCGCTTTCGATGAGTGGTTCATCGAGCAGCACATTGAAGACACCGCCCACTGCCCGAACATGGTGCGTGGCAGTGTCTTCAAGCTCGGCGGGCCGCACTTGGGCATAGAGACCCCATCGGGATACTTGTCACTTTATGAGGTGGAGGCACCCAGCTATGAAGAAGCTGAACGTGTTCTTAACGAATGGCAAGCCGATCCAGATGCCTGGGAAGGACGGAAGCGTCACTGGGAAACCGCTCAAAAACTTGGTGGCGTTCTGATGAATATCAAGGGCTCCGGCTGGTATGAGCTGATCAAGTCCTATGACGGGCCCAAGGCATAGCCCCGAGAATGTCGAGCACCCCGTACATCGGCAACGGATGTGACACTCCGCCTCTTTTCCGTGGCCCGATCGAAATCTCCTGTCAATTGCGAAAAAGCCAAACCTATCTGTTCAAAAAGATGCCGATATGAAAACACCCGTCATTGTAGGTATTTCTCAACTGAAGCAGGGCAAAGACGTACCGGATCCGGATGCACCGATTGAGCTCATAGAGCGGGCCTGCCGTTCCGCCCTTTCTGACGCGGGACCTGAAAGACTATGGTCATTGATAGACACCCTATATATGACAAACACTGCAGGCTGGCCATACAGAGACGCACCGGCAAGACTGTGCGAATTATTGGATATAAGACCCGCAAGAACTACGTATCCCTTTATTGGAGGCGACTATCCCCAGAAGTTTATCAATATGGGGGCGAAACAGATCACCCGTGGGGATTGTGACGTTATTCTGTTTGCCGGGGGTGAAGCGGAATATGCGATAAGACGCGCCGGTAAAGGCCTGGTTGAACTTCAACTACCGCCACAAGAAGAACCGGAGAAGTATGACGGCGGTAGAAACATTTCGACAAGCGATTTTGAAAACGATTACAATCTGTTGTTTCCAATAGGCCTTTATGTTTTCTTCGAGACCGTATTGAAGGAAATCTCAGGAAGATCCTGGGATGAACACAATCAATATATAGGCACAATACTTGAGCGCTACTCAAAAGTCTCTTCAAAGAACAGCAATGCCTGGACACAGATAGCTTATTCCTGCGAAGAGATAATTACCCCTGCCGAGAACAACAGATATTTGTGCTACCCATACACATTGCGAATGATGGCGAACAGGCTGGTTGATATGTCTGCTGCAATCGTAATGACAAGCACTGAAACCGCAACAAAGCTCGGAGTTGAAAGGGAGAAATGGATATACCCTATGGGCGGGGCCGACCTTGAAAATATATATTATGCCACACAGCGTCCCGAGCTGCATACATCTCCTGCCGCATATTACGGTTCACGCCTCGCACTTGAACAGGCCGGTCTTTCCTTGAATGAAATAGACATCTTTGATATATACAGCTGTTTCCCGTCAATGATTCAAATATTTCTGAATGAAATCGGCTTGGGAATGGACGATCCCAGAGGCCTGACAATAACCGGCGGGCTGCCCTATTTCGGTGCGCCTATCAGCAACTATTCCATGCATGCCATAGTAACTGCCGTGGAGCGTATCAGGGAGAAACCTTCAACAAAGGCATTCGTGGCCGCCTTAGGAGGAATAAATACCAAGCCCTCATTCTGTATTTATGGTGACGAGCCTTCAGACAGATTGTGGGGAGAACGTGATGATTCGGGGATACAGGAAGACATCCTTTCGGTTGCCTTGCCGGAACCCGTGAAAGAGGC
>Ga0180434_10003409_pt1 | contig 20270 bp, 17 predicted proteins | sample SS_ome_7_FD_132453 | JGI IMG/M metagenome (GOLD analysis project Ga0180434, IMG submission 132453) | Hypersaline lake sediment archaeal communities from the Salton Sea, California, USA - SS_1_D_2 metaG | ecosystem: Environmental > Aquatic > Non-marine Saline and Alkaline > Hypersaline >...
GGATTTCAGATCCACGAGGGACACCTCACGGTCGGTTCTCAACCCGGCGAAAACGGGCATGTCAAGGAGTCTTCGAATGAAAACGATGCAAACCATCATCATCCTCTCTCTTCTCGTCTGGGGCATGGGACCGGCGCCGCGGCCCTGCACGTCCGTTCTGGTGGGTAAGGACGCCAGCGTGGGAGGAGTGCCCCTCATCAGTTATTCCTGCGACGGGGAGTTTCATCCCATACTGCGCATCATTCCCGCGTCCGATCATGAGCCAGGTGCGATGGCTGAGGTCCGGGGCTGGCGTGGCGTGAGGGGCCGTATCCCCCAGGTTCTGCACACCCATAAAGTCCTGGGCCTGATGAACGAGCACCAGCTGGCACTGGGAGAAACCACCTTCGGTGGTCGACCGGAGCTGATCAACCCCGACGGACTCTTCCACTATTACCCGTTGATGCTGTTCGCCTTGCAGCGGTCCACGACCGCACGTGAGGCCATTCGGGTGATGGCCGAACTGGTCGAACGCCACGGCTACGCCAGCGAAGGAGAATCCATCTCGATCGCGGACCACCAAGAAGCCTGGTTGATGGAAATCGTCGGCACGGGCCCCGGTGGCAAGGGCGCCGTCTGGGTGGCCGTACGAATTCCCAATCGAGGGGTGTGTGCCACGGCCAACATGTCCAGAATCCACACCTTCCCTCTGGACGATCCCGAGCGCTGTCTCTATTCTCGGAACGTGATCTCGTTTGCCGTCGGCAAGGGATATTACGATCCCGATTCGGAGCAACCCTTCAGTTTTTCCCGGGCCTACAATCCTGCAACCGAAGAACAGATCCGATACTCCGATCGCCGAATCTGGAGTATTTTCCGGCGCGTGGCACCCTCCAGGAACCTCTCGTCCCTTTACAGCAACGGACGGGGAGAGGAATCTCCATACCCCTTGTGGATCGAGCCCGACGCCAGGGTGTGTGTGCGCGACGTCATCGCCCTGCACCGCGACCACTACGAAGGGACCGAATACGACATGACCCGTGACCTGGCTGCCGGCCCCTTCGGATCCCCGGACCGTTACCGCCCGATGAAATGGGAGGTGGACGGTGTGAAATACGCCTGGGAGCGTCCCATCGCCACGCAGCAGGCGGCGTTTGTGTTCGTTACCGAACCCCGCCCCCACCTACCCGCCGGGTTCGGCGGCGTGGTCTGGTACGGCATCGACAATCCCTACACCAATTTCTTCGTGCCGCTGTACACCTCCATGGATCGGCTGCCCCGGTCATATACCACCGGCTCTCTGCATGAATACGACCGTCGTTCGGCCTGGTGGACCGTGAATTTCGTGGCCAACTTCGCCAACCTGAGATACAGCCACATGATCGAGGATATTCGAACGGTCCAGAAGGACATCGAGGACATGGCGTTCGGCGGCCAAGAGGCCATTGAAAACGCCGCCGTGCAACTCATGAAATCGCATGGAGCCGCATTCGCCATCTCCTTTCTGACACGCTATTGCATCGATAGTGCGGAGATGAATGTCAGACGCTGGCGTGATCTCGGCGACCGGTTGATCGCCAAGTACAACGACGGCTATATCCAGAACGACGCGCACCGCCCGCAGGAAGTGGGCTATCCGGAATCATGGCTGCGTCGGGAGGTTGAACAGAGCGGAGAACGGCGCCGGATTCAAACGGAGAAAGAGGGAGACCGTGAGCTTTAGGCATCCGATCCCTACGGGATCCGACAGGGAGGGCAGATGAGTCAAGACGACGCCGCGCGCATCGCAGCCAATTGCCGGCATTACGCCATGTGCAAGATCGACTTCCTCGGTACAGGACTCTGCCCGTCGGCGGGGCTCGGGAATTTCGTCACCTATTATCCCCAGGGCCGGATGGACGTCTACCACGCCCTGGCCGAGGGACGCATACCGATCAGCGAGAGGCTGCTGGATATCGCCGATACCTGCACCCTTTGCGGGATCTGCGACCGGCAGTGCTACTTCGTCACCGGCCTGAGACCGATGCGGGTGATGCGGGCGCTGAAAGCGGAGGTTGCGCGGCACCGTGAGCGGGGCGACGTCGTGTTCCGGCCTCCGGTGGATGATGTGCTGGCGGATCTGAGGCGGGTGGTGGGAGATCGCTGGGCGAGCAACGACCCCGCCCTCATCACGGCGTACAGCGACGACCCCTGTCCGCTGACACCCCCCGTGCCGCCACGTTACGTGGCCGCCCCGCGAACCGCGGAGGAGGTGTCGCGGATCGTCAGTATCTGCAAAAAACACCGGTTGCCGTTTGCGATCCGGGGCAACGGAAGCAGTGTGATGGGATTCGTCATGAGCGAGGGTCTGGTCATCGATCTGAATCGCATGCGGGAGATCGAGGTGGATCGGGACAACTGGGTCGTTCATGTGGGGCCGGGCGTGTCCGCCTTCGATCTGCAACGGGAGGCCCGGCGTGCCGGGTGCCGGGTGAATACGGCGGAACCGTCGGCACTCGTCGCCGCCAATTTGATCTGTTCGGGCATCTTCTCCCTGTTTTCGGCGACCTATGGTATCGGCGCGGACAACATCGTCGATGCCGATTTCATCGGTCCGGACGGAGAATCCTTTACAACCAACGATCCGAAGGGACCCAATCTCTTCAGTTATTCACCGCGTGAATCCCCCTCTCCGGGGATCTGTACGCGGGTGGGCGTGAAACTCCATCCGGTTCTGGAGGATGAAGCAGCGGTGCTGGTCCCGTTCGCGGCGCTGCCGGAGGCCCTCGACTTCGCGCGTGCGCTTTCGGTTCGTCGTATCGGCCTGGCCATTGGCATTGTCGGGGGGGAATATATCGGGACCTTCCTGTCTCCCACCGACGCACTCTCCTTCCGCCTGAAGGAGGTGTTCTCACGGCATCTGGGCATCGGATATCTGGTTCTCGTGATCGGGGACGCATCGGCCTTGAGCGCCGTACGGAACATGGTCCCGGGGGTCATCGACAACCGCCTGTTCCGAATTCTCATGCTCGGACTGCCGAATCTGGTGGAGAACGAATGGCTTGAGGCGATCGGGGAAATGGAAACCGCCGGCCAGCCCTTCGAGCTGCTGACAGAGGAGGGGATGGTTCCCGTGCTCGAAGCGGCCCTGCGTCCGTGCGCGGAGACTCTGGCGCAGGCCGTGGACGAGGATTTGCGGTCCTTCTTCGTCGAATTGTACACGCGGGAGGAGATGACCGATCTCGTCTGGCTCAACGCCTTTCGAATTCTGAGCAGCCGCATGGGCCGGCACAAGCATGTCGTGGCGTTCATACTCTACGTCCCCCTGGACAAACCCGCGGTGATCGTTGAGATCAACGAGAGCTTCAAGCGGATCGGAGACCGGTACGGCATCAGAAACGACTACGGGTTCATCACGCCTCTCGACGAAGGCAAGCGTGCCGTATTCGAGTACGACTACTACGTCGATCAAACCGATGAAAAGGAGCGGGACTCGATGCGGCGGGCCATGCCCGATGTGGCCCAGATGATTCAATCCTTCAGCCAGCGGGTGACCGGTGTCCGCTGGATCAGATACACACTCAATCAGGGTCTTTGCCGTTCCGAACAGTTGCTGTACGGCGATGGAAGATCATGAGCCCGGCGTACAGGACACCCTCCGAAGCCATCCGGCGTCGTCGTGCCGCAAGGTCCGGAGCGATCCTTCTGACCGGCGCCACCGGCTTTCTGGGAAGTCATCTGGCGATCGGTCTGTTGCGTCGGGGGTTCCGTGTCATCATGATGGGACGGACGGCGCGGGGAATGAATGCCGGACAGCGTGTCGAACGGCTCCTGGATTGGTTGGATGCCGGCGCATTGGACAAATCCCGGTACACGGTGGTGGCCGGGGATCTCGACCGGACCGGGCTCGGTCTGGATCCGCGGGTCCACCGGCGATTGCAGCGGGAAGTCGTCGAGATCGTGCACTGTGCCGCCGCCACCAACTTCGGGGAGCGGTACCGGGATCAGGTGGAGGCGGTGAACGTGGAAGGACTGAACCGGTTGCTCGATTTCGCCGCCGGAGGCCACTGCGATTTTTTTCATCATATGAGTACCGCCTATGTCGCCGGGATCGAACGGGGACCGTGTGTGGAGGCCATCCAAGCGCAAAACCGTTTCCACAATGTCTACGAATCATCCAAGCACCAAGGGGAACGGCTCGTTGAGGACCGCTGTGCGGATGCGGGCATCCGCTGCAACATCTTTCGACCCACCATCGTTTACGGGGATTCCCGGACCGGCGTGACCCTGAGATTCAACGCCCTCTACTATCCGATCAAGACGGCCGTTCTGATGAAGGAGTTGTTTGTGAAGGACCTGGAAGGATCCCGGAACACCCGCGCGAAGCAGATGGGAATAGAGCCCCTGCGCGGCGGACTGCTGCGGTTGCCTCTGCGGGTGGAGACATCCGCCGACGGGGAAATCAACATCATCCCTGTGGATTTCTTCACCCGGTTCACCCTGGACCTCGTGGAGCGCGTGCTTGAAGGAGGGATCTTTCATGTCGCCGCCCCCAAAGGGCAGAAGATCGAGGCGATCGTGGACCATGCGAAACGCTATTTCGGCTTCAGAGGGGTTCGGTGCGTCACCAGCGACACCTTTGAGCACAGCCCGAAAAGCGCACTCGAACGGTTGTTCGATAAGGCCATCGGCATGTATAAGCCCTACATGTCCGATCCCCGGAGATTTCCCTGCCAAAACGGCCGCCGGGCTCTCGGGAGGCGTTTTCCCCCCTGTCCGGACTTCGACTATGGGATGTTCAGGCGCTGCATGGACTTCGCCCTTGCCGTCCAGTGGGGTAAAAACATGCTTCAACCCCGTGGCGTCGGGCCGGGCGGGTCGCGGTCGACCCGGGACGGAACGGCACCCGCTTGAGTTGCGTGGAGAGTTCTCATATAATAGGTCAGTGAGGATGTATCGGATACGGTGGAATGTCAGGGGGCCTCTCCGGTTATTGCTGACCGTTGGGGAGATCGAGGAGCCATGGATATTCTGAAACCCATCATCGGCCACGGCGCTGTCGTCCTGTTCGTGGCGGTTTTCATGGAAGGTGTGGCCTGGTTCACCCACCGATACGTCATGCACGGATTTCTCTGGGTGCTGCACGAAGACCACCACCATCCGAGGGGCGGAGGCTTCCAGAAAAACGATCTGTTCGCGGTTTTCTTCAGTGGTGTCGCCGTCCTGCTGTTTCTCGTCGGTGCGTTGACCCGGGATCTGACGGTGACCGCCGTGGCCATCGGGGTCACCTTGTACGGCGTGGGTTACATGCTGTTTCACGACGTCATGTTTCATCGCAGGATACCCGGAATCCGCATCCGCGCCACCACCCCGTACCTGAAGCGGATCGTCAGGGCACACACCGTCCACCACCAGAATTCGGGTAAAGAGGGCGGGATCGCCTTCGGGTTTTTGTACGCTCCACCCAGATACCGTGTCAAATGACCGGAAGAAAATCCACGTCGAACCGATGAAAATCACGCTCTCGAAAAACCTGAGCTACTGCTTCGGCGTCAAGAGAACCCTGAATCTGGTGGAAGACCTGCTGGCGAAAAACCCTCAAGAAACCTATTACATGCTGGGCGAGGTGGTGCACAACGAGCACGTTATTCAGAGCCTGAAGGCCAGGGGGCTTCGCGTGATCCAGGATCTCACCGAGGTCGAACCCGGAGGCACGGTCATCATTCAGAGTCACGGCACGCCCCGGAAGACATTCGTGAAACTGAAGGAGATGAACCTGAAGTACCTCGACACCACCTGCCCCATGGTGGAGGTGATCCACCGCAGGATCGGCGAACTTCATGACGCGGGTTACCATCCGATCATCATCGGCCAGAAGGGACACGACGAGGTGCGGGGCATCGCTGGACAGGTGCCCGAGGCCAAGATATTCGGAACGCCCGACGAGGTCGATACCGCTGATCTGTCGGGGATCGACAGGGCGGGTGTGGTGGTGCAATCGACCTTCATCCTTGAGGATGCCATGGCCATCTTGAAAAGGATCGAGCGCCGAATCCCCGATGTGAATTTCCTGAACACCATCTGCCGACCCACACGGGAAAGGCAAGGCGAGGTGGAGAGGATCACCGGAAGATACGAATGCATCCTGATCGTGGGTTCCAAGAGCAGCGCGAACACGCGCCACCTTTACAACCTGGCCAGCGGTACGAGGAGCTGCGTCTACCTGGTCGACGATCCCGAAACGGTTCGGGAACTGCCGATCGATTCCTCCAGTTCCATCTTCATCACGTCGGGTGCGTCGACCCCGATGGTTCTCATCAAGCGGGTGATCGAGATTCTCAACGAACGATTTGGTGGAAGTGAAACAAAGGAGTCAAACATTGAAAAGTAAAAAAGTTGTGATTGTCGGGGCCGGATACAGCGGGCTGGCCACGGCCTCCCTCCTGGCGCGGGAAGGCATCGATACCACCGTGATTGAGAAGAACGATGGGTGCGGTGGCAGGGCCCGGGTGTACCGGGAGAAAGGATTCGTCTTCGACATGGGGCCGTCCTGGTACCTGATGCCCCCCGCATTCGACCACCTGTTCGAACGCCTCGGTCACCCGACCGAAAACCTCTATAAACTGATCCATCTCGACCCATCGTACCGGGTGTTTCATCCGGAAGGGCAATTCGACATCCGGCCCAATCTGGAAGACAACGCCGAGACGTTCGAACGACTGGAACCGGACGGCTACCGTAAGGTACTGCGCTATCTGAAGCGGGCCGAACGGCAATACGAAATGTCCGTGGGGCATTTCCTCTACCGGGAATACACGAAGATCACGGATCTTCTGTCACCCGGGTTTCTGCTCAAAGGCTTGCGGCTGGGGCTCTTTCAAAGCGTCGAGCAACTCGCCAGGAAGTCGTTTCAGAGTGATCTTCTGCGGAAGATCATGGGGTACACCATGGTGTTCATCGGCGGAAGCCCGGACCGTACCCCGGGGATGTACTCACTGATGAGCTATATCGATTTGAAACAGAACGTCTGGTACCCGGATGGCGGGATGAACGTACCGGCCGCGGCCCTCGAGCAGATCGCCCGTGATGCGGGCGCCGGGTTTGTTTACGATACGGCCGTGCGGGAAATTCAAGCAGAGGGCGGAACGGTCCGCGGTGTCAAGACCTCCACCGGCGGTGTGGAGGCGGATCTGGTCGTTTCCAATGCCGATTACCACCACACCGAAAACGACCTGCTCATCCCGGCGCTTCGTTCCTACCCCGACGCCTACTGGCGGAAGCGGACGGTCTCACCCTCTGCCTTCATCATTTACATGGGGTTGGACATGAAGCTGGACGGTCTTCTCCATCACAACCTCTATTTTCACGACAACTGGAAGGAGCATTTCGACACCATATTCGAAACCCCCTCCTGGCCGGAACGCTTCTCTTATTACGTGTGCTGTCCTTCCCGGACCGATTCCAGCGTGGCACCGGCCGGACACGAGAATCTCTTCTTTCTGGTTCCGGTGGCCGCCGGACTGGAGGATGACGATGAGACCCGGGAGGCCTTTTACGAGAGGGTCCTGGATCATTTCGAAGGCTTGATTGGTGAATCCATCCGTTCCCACATCGTGTTGAAACGGGTGTTCAGCCACAGGGATTTCATTCAAACCACCAACGCCTGGAAGGGATCGGCTTTCGGTCTCGCCCATACCCTGTTTCAGACCGCGGTCTTCCGCCCGGCCCATGCCAGCAAGAAGGTGAAAAACCTCTACTTCACCGGTCAGTACACCCATCCCGGGGTGGGGGTTCCCATGACCCTCATCTCAGCAGAAGTGGTGGCGGATCGCATCATAAGAGAACATGGTTGATCCGCGGCTGAGGACGATCTTTCGGCGGGGCAGCCGGACCTATTTCAACAGCACCCGCTTCTTTCCCCGGAGGGTACGTGATGACGTGTTCCGTTTGTATGGATTCGTGCGATCGGCGGACACCTTCGTCGATTCCATGCCGCAGAAACGGGATGAATTCTATGCCTTCTACGAGGGATACCGCCGGGAGATGGCCGGACAATCATCCGGGGACGCCGTCCTTCGCGGTTTCTGTGAGGTGTCGCGAAGCAGGGGATTCGATCCGACGTGGGCGGAGGCCTTTCTGCATTCCATGGAGTTGGACCTGAAGAAGCGGGTCTATGAGACCCTGGATGATCTCCTGGTCTACATCCACGGGTCGGCCGAGGTCATCGGTTTGATGATGGCGGCCATCATGGAATTGCCTCCGGCCTCGCATCACCATGCGACGCGTCTGGGCCGGGCGATGCAGACCATCAATTTCATCCGGGACATCCAGGAGGACGGCGAAATGGGGCGGGTCTATTTCCCGCAGGATGAACTGGACGTCGCCGGCTTGAGGGACCTTTCCAGGGCGGAGGCCTTCGGGCACCGGGAGCGGTTCGAAAATTTCGTGAGAAGGCAGATTGTCCGCTACCGTGAGTGGCAGACGGAAGCGGAGACCGGATTCGGATATATTCCCTTCCGCTGCCGCGTGCCGGTCAAGACGGCCTCGGACATGTACCGCTGGACGGCGGACCGCATCGAACGGTGCCCTATGATCGTGTATCGCCGCCAGGTCAAACCGCCCAAGTGGCGGATCTTGGCCACCGGGATTCGCAACCTGGCCACGGCATGGCATACGCGGCCTCTCCCGGGGGATTCAGAGGAGAAATGATGTCCCGATATCTGATCATCGATCTGTTGGTACTCGCCGTACCGCTTCTGTTCAGTTTCTGGGGTCGGGTCAAGTACTATCGTCGTGTTCCCTTTATCCTGGCAGCCTTTGCCGGTGCGGGCCTGCCGTTCCTGGCCTGGGACGTATGGGCCACGGCCCGGGGCGACTGGGGCTTCAATCCCCGTTATCTCGTGGGGATGACATTCCTGGGACTGCCGATCGAGGAGATCCTGTTTTTCCTGATGATTCCCTATTCCTGTCTCTTCATCTATGAGAATCTCATCTGCCACTTTCCTGACCGGCGGTTCCGCTTCCCGGCGGTGCTCAACGGAGCGGCCGTGACCGGCTGCCTGGTGCTCGCCCTGATCTACTGGCAACAGAACTACACCCGGACCGTGCTCCTCGTCTGCGGGCTGTTCTTTCTCATCACCATCTTCTTCGATCACGAAATGCTTGAGTCCATGCTGTTCTGGGTGTACATGGCGATCACCTACTTTCCGTTCTTCCTGGTCAACTATCTGCTGACTTCGCCGCCCATCGTCTGGTACGACCCGAAGGCCATATGGGGACTCCGGGCCACGACGATACCGCTCGAGGATTTCATATATTCGTTCTCCATGCTGGCGTTTTACACCCTGGTGTACCGCGTGTTTCGCAAGCGCACGAGCTCCGGACCCTTTCTGGAATTTTAGACGGGGGGCCGTGTCCCCGGGGTGTGGGGTTCATCCCGACCCATCGGGACGCGGACACCCGGATCGGATTCAGGAATTCGAGGGACGTTCCAGGCCGTATCCCTGGGTCTTGTCCGATTTCTTCAGCATGAACGCCAGGAAGATGGAGATGACACCGAGCAGAACCAGCATCAGAATCGGTTTGGTGTAGTTGTAGAATGGGATATCTCCCATGGCCTTCATCTCCTGCATCTTCAGGCTGATATCGGCGTTCGACAGTCCCTGGGATTCCAGAGCCGAACGAACGGATGCCATCTTGGCCACCACCGCTGGATTGGCCAGGTCCAGAACCTTGCCGATTCCCCAGAAGAAGGCCATAAGCCCCCAGTTCTGGACGGTGAACATGGTGGCGTAGGCGGTGCCCAGACGGTTCTTGTGAACGATCTTGGCCACCGATGGCCACATGGCCGCCGGAACCAGGGAAAAGGCGACTCCCAGACAGAGCAGAGACAGATACCCCAGAACCACGTTGCCGAAAAGCGAAAGCCCGATGTGAGAGAAAATCAAGAGGAGGGATCCCAGGATCATCAGCGAGGCGGCCTTGCCCTTGCTGTCCACCAGGGAGCCGAAGATCGGTGTGAAGAGAATGGTGCCGAGGGGCAACAGGCTGGCCACCTTGGGACCGTTGGTCATCCAGATGCCCAGGATGTCCTTGAGGAGGAAGAGGAAGACGAAAAACACGACGCCGATGATCAGGATGGACGCCAGTTTCATCGCGTGCGTCTTGATGTATTTGGGAACCAGCGTGAAGCCGAGTGCAAAGAGGAAAAACATCACGTAGATGAGCGCGTTGCCCAGGGCGGGATTGCCGAGGAGCACGAATTGACCGCCGGAGGGAAGATCGTAGGTGAATCCGTACTTGTTCACCAGAAGATCGGGCGCGTACTGCATGAAGGGGAACACGGCCGAATAGAACGCGACGCAGAGGAAGGCGATCAGGAGAAACGACTTGTTCGTGACCAGCTTGATGAAATCCATGAACTTGAATTGATCTTTCTCGCCCGCATCCTCGCTCTCTCCCAGCTGGCGGTCGATCTTGACGTCGAAGATGACGTAGATGATGAACATGATCAGACCGATCCCCATCAGGGTGGCCGCGAAATTGACCGCGGCCGGCACCTGCTGATTGGCGATGTCGGGTGACAGGGCGGTACCGATGGTCGAACCCAGGCGGCCGAAACCCATGTTGAGGGCCATGGCCAGTGCCAGTTCGTATCCCTTGAACCATTTGACCAGGGTCCGCAGCACCACGACGCAGGTGACTTCCAAGCCGATCCCGAAGAAAATCCGGCCGATGATCATCACCGTCAGACGGGTGGAGGGATCATCCCCCAGCACACCGCCGGCGCCGAGGGCGTTGAGCAGGCCTCCGATGGTGGCCGACAGTCCGAAGACGATGCCCGTGATGCGGATGCCCCACTTGTCGAGGATGATGCCTCCCAGGATGATCATGCCGAAGACGTTGGCGATGGTGGTCAGGCTGATCAGGGTGCCGAACTGGGTGGAGGTGATGCCCAGCTGGGTTTCCATCAGGGGTTTGAGGCCCGAATAGAAATCCTGGAACCAGTAGGTGCCGAAGGTGATGCCGCTCAGCAGGAGCATCACGAGCCAGCGCATCGGAGCCGAATCTTTCAAGGTTGCTTTCAGTTTTTCTGTCATGTTCCTTCCTCGATTTGGTTTTTGAATCATTGCAAAGAACCCATACTATACCCAAAAAGAAATGAATGTGCAACCACCGCGTGAAAAGTGATGCCGTCCGTTCGGCCAGAGAGAGGGACATGATCAAGATTTCGAACCCCATCGGATGTCTTCCGGGTTCTGGTTCTTCCGCAAACGGGGGAAAAGCGTTATAATGTGAAATGAACGAAAAAGAACGGTTCTGTACCGTGATCAACTGCATGGACGGACGGACCCAGCGTCCGGTCCTGGATTTCCTGGAAACCCATTTTGAAGCGGACCACGTGGACACCATCACCGAGCCCGGACCGGTCAGGATACTGGCCGAACAGACTCCGGCGGCCGTGTTGAACAACATCCTCCACCGGTTAAAAGTTTCGCTTGAGAAGCATGGATCGGTGGGTGTGGCCCTGGTCATCCATCACGATTGCGCCGGGAATCCCCTGGAGAAAGACGGGCAATTCCTGCAGCTGCGCAAGGCCCTGGGATTTCTTGGCTCCACCGTTCGCAGCGTCCCGGTGATTGGACTGTGGGTCGGGGAGGACTGGTCCGTGGAAATCGTGCCGGATTCGTCACCCTGAGGGGCTTCCTCTCCGTTTCAAACACCTCCCTCCGTGAATCGGATGGTCGGTTCAACCTTCATTCTTGGGCCAGTGGCGAATGATCTGCAATATCTCACGCACGAAGGCGCATTCGCAGGCCACCGGACAGCGCCGCAATTCGGTTTCGTTCAGGCAGTATCCGGGACAGGATGCTTCACCCCGCCGGTTCGGTTCGAATACCGGGCCGTCGTACAGATCGGTGAAGCCCGCCGCGGGCAGGGCCAGGCTGGTACCGCAGCGGTGCTGAAAAAGAAAGAGGCCCGACACCAGGTCCCTGAAGTTGGGTTGATAGCCCACGAGGCGGACGCCGGGATCGGCCAGAAAAGCGTTTCGGTCGGACCAGAAGGCGGTGCAAAGGCCGCAGCGCTTGAATACGGCGGGTGGTTTGGACGAAGTGGGTGCGATGTTTTCCATGACAGTAATGTTAAATTATACCATATAAGTTGTATTTTAACAAAATGTCCGAAACGCATACAATGGATGGCGAAAGCCGTGAACGGCGAGGAGGAAATGACCCATGGAGAAGATCAAGGAGATCGATTTCAGAAGCTTTCTGATCGGATTTATGCTGGCGGTGCTTTTGCTCTTGACCCTCGGGGGCACGGGCGGCGTGCAGGACATCCGCATCGTGGGCATCGACACCTACGACGCCATGCGTTTGAAACTCGAGGACCAGCCCCTCAGGGTCCGCGTGGGGGATTGAAGCGTCGTCGGTTCCCCCGGTCTCATGTGTTTGGCACGTCACGCCGGAAAGCGCTTGACCATCAGGACGTTGTCGTCGTATTCGACGGCGCCGAACTCCCTCTCCTGGTCGTCCCGGGTCAACGCTTTCTCGATTTCGAACCCTGCCTTCCGGTAGGCCGCGATGGCGCGCCGGTTCCTTGCCGAGGGCGACAGGATGAAACGGGTGATTCCGTAGGTTTCGTGGATATGGGTGCACAGCGCGTTCAGGGCGTCGCTGCCGTGACCGTGACCGCAATCCCGTTCCGCTCTCATCCAGAGATCAAGTACAACCCGGTCCTGGACTTTGTCCAGGAGATCATACCCGATCGTACCGATCGCTTCGCCGTCGCGCGTGATCATGAACACCCGCCCGGTTTCATCGCCTGAGGCGTCGAAGAAGGACGATGGGTATTCGGCGCAAAACGTGTCGTAGCCGGGAATGGGATGGTCGGGGTAGAGCGGGGGGCCCATGACCGAGGGTGTCAGGTCCGAACGGCACAACCAGAGATAGATCTTCTCGCGGTCGGCTTCGCGCGCCGGAACCAGTTCAACGGTCTTTCCCGTGATTTTCATGAGGCGTCTCAATCGACGCGCAGGGTGATGGGGTCGAATCCCGGCCAGATGAACTCACGGGCCGCTGCGTTCACCGGCAGGACGAACACGTACTCGATCTTGTCCTTGGCCGTGACCGGCAGCAAAAGGGACTGGCGCCCGCCCTTCTGGTATTCGTAGTATTCGCCCAGCTCGGTCCCGGCGGCCACGCACGGATGGGTCTGGCCGTCCGCATCCCGGACCTGGGCCTTGACCAGGAACCCTTCGTTGATCGGTTTCCCGTTGAGATGCTCCAGTTCGATCGTGATCCGCAGGAGATAGACGCCGGGGGAGGAGGTGCTGAACCGGTAGGACCGTCCGGGCGCAAACCCCTGGTTCTTCGTGATCTGGTTCCCCTCCACCCGTGCCGAGAGCACCGTGAGTCCCCAGCCCTGGGATTCGAAGCGCCGGTCCATCTGGGTGTCGGCCACCTCGACGCGGGGGATGCTCCTCACGAACTCGGTCAGCGCCTCTCCGGAGAGCCGCCGGATGAGCGTGACGTCCATCCGGGTCTGTGTTCCGCCGGTTTGCTGATCTGAGGGAACCATCACGGTGAGGGTTTCATTCTCCCGGGTGAGGTTGAGAATTCCCCATAACGACTTGTTTTCCAGTGACCCGTCTTCACGGTCGGCCTTGAGCTGCTTGTCCAGGGACCAGCCCAGCTGTTTCAACCGGTTCAGGTAGAAGTAGAAGGCACTGTCTTTGTCCACGGGCATCTCGACCAGGGCGTGATGCATCGTGGAGGCGGGTGAGAGCGTGTCGGATGTCAGCACCGTGGCCCCGGGATAGAGGGGAAAGACACCCCGCCACAGCGTGGGCAGGATCACGCCCACGGCCTCGTCCGCGATCACCTCGAACTGCCCGGAGGCGATCTTCCTGCCCTGTACGAAAAACTCCACCTCATAGTTGCCGGGTTCATAGGAGCCGCCGGCCTTGCTCCCGTAGCCCCAGGAGGTATAGGGAGCGGTCCAGTCACCCTCGATATAGGCGTCCTTCTTCTGCTTGGTCAGCACACTGCCGTCCGGCTTCCGCCACACGGCCTGGATCTTGTAGTCCAGGCGCTTCCCGAGCGGTTCCAGCTTGAAGTTGACCTCCCAGTTGATGTATCGGGTCAGGCTTTGAATGAACCGGGTACGGTACGTGCGGTCCTTGTAGGCGGGCGTGTCGGCGCCGCTCTCGAAGAAATTCACCGCAGCCACCCACTGTGAGAGTTGATCGGCCACCGAGGTCCCATGAATCCCCGGTGAGGCGAACCAGCCCACGCTCAGGCAGAGTACCAGGACAAGCCATTTTCTCATATCGCTCTCCTTCTTGAGGAATTCCTTTCGCATGGATGGCGCCGTCCCTACCCCGGGAATTCGGTCGGTGTGCTCCTGCGAAGTGGAAGCATAACACATGGGGGCGCATGACTCAAGATCGAACCAATTCGGCGTCGGATCGGCGTGCCGCGCTCGCGTGGTAACATTCCCTCGGCGGGTGCGTAATACGGGGCGGTTATCGGTCACCACCAGGAGGTCTCCATGCGTCGTGCATCACGGAGTGTCTCGTTGCCGTTCGTTGGCCTGCTGCCGGCGGGATTTCTGGCCGCCGAACAGACCGGGGACTGTCGCGATCAAACACCCGGCCTCCGGCAGGGAAGTGGAGGTTTCGCTGGACCGGCAGCTGCCCCGCAGCCTGCACCTGGTCTTCCCCGGAACCCATGGCGTGTTCAACGACTGTCTGCTGCGGATCGAACTGGATTTGCTGAGGACCGGCGCGATTCGTGCGGGCACACCCGTGTGCGGTTGCGGATCAAACCTACTCGTCCTTCCACACCGGTACGCCCCGGTGGGGGGTCCAGGGAGCCAGAACCGATTCCATGTCCCGTTCCAGCGACTTCAGGTCCTCCTCTACCAGGGTACGCAGATCCTTGAGAAAAACGGAAAAGTCGGCCGCGGCGATCTCGTGCGCCCTTCGATGGGTCTGCGTGGGGGGCATGCGGGTGTTCCACTGTCCCCAGACGATCGATGAGATGCGGTCCTCGATGGAAGGTTCCGCGGGTTCGCTGCGTCCGAGAATGGTCCAGTCCCCCTCGAGTTTCGCCTTGAGTTCGAAGAGGCGGGTGCGGATCCCCAGGGTCCGGTCGTTCAGAGCGGAGGAGGCGTCCGGCGTGTCCCGGAGGCCTTTCAGGATGAATTCCAGGCGCTTTTCGATCTCCTTGATCACGTCGCTTGAAGCCCAGGCGACGCGCTGCAGGCGGGCGGTTTTCTGTTGAAAAGCCAGGACCTCGCGGCGTTGCTCTTCGGTCAGGGTATCGGGGAGTAGCCAGCCCACCTCGAACTCCATCGGCTTCGCCAGGGTTCGCTCCCGGCCGTCGACGATCGCGGCCATGGCGACGCGATAGGTCCCGGGCAGGACCATGGGGCCGCCCCCCTCGTCTTCCCACATTTCGCGTCTCGACTCTTTCAAGCGAACCGGGGTGGTCGGGGCGTAACTCAGGTCCCAGGCCACCCGATGAAATCCCTTGGACGCCGGGGCATCGATACGACGGACCACCGTCCCCGCTCCATCCCGGACCGTGAACCGGATCCCCGGTTTGAGCTCCCGGTCTTCGGTTCTCAATGCTTCCCAGTCGGGGTAGCGGACGGATTTTCCGCTCTTGGCCGATGTCTTGTCCGCCTCGGCGCGCTTCTCCTGTCGTGTCTGAATGGTCTCAGGCAGGTAGTAGGTGAAGACCGCGCCGAAGGGGGGATTGTCGCCGGTAAAGAAGCCGGCGCCCTGGGTGCCCTTGCCCCTCATGCCGAACGGGGTTTGCGGTACGTACTGCAGTGCGGGCCGAACGGGAAAGAGTAGGGCTTCGGTCGCGTCCCCGGTCACGGGAAAATGACGCAGGGCGGTGTAGTCGTCGAGCACGAAGAATCCGCGGCCGAACGAGGCCCCGACCAGGTCGTTTTCCCGTCTCTGGATCTTGAGGTCCCGGAAGGCGATGGTGGGCAGGCCACCCTCCAGGCGGTGCCAGTGGCTGCCTCCGTCGCGGGTGAAGAAAATGCCGAACTCGGTGCCCGCGAACAGCAGGTCCTTGATGACATGATCCTGAACCACCACCCAGATGATGTGGCGGTCGGGCAGGTCACCGCGGATGGAACGCCAGGAACGGCCGCGGTCCGAGGAGTGCAGAACATAGGGGGTGAAATCGCCGCGCTTGTGGTTGTCGAGGACCAGGAATACGCCGTCCGGGTCGTGCCGGCAGGCCTCCACGTCGTTGACGAAGGCCATCTCGGGCACTGCAGGGAATTGATCGATCTTGCGCCAGGTATTCCCGCCGTCTTCGCTGACCTGCACCAGGCCGTCGTCCGTGCCGCAGTAGAGGAGTCCCTCCACCAGCGGTGATTCGTCGATGGCCGTGATGTTGCCGAAGTAGGACATGGCGTCCTGGTCGAACACGGCCTCGGGGCCCCAGGTGCGGCCCATGTAGGTCATGCGCAGGCGGTTCAGGTTTCTGGACAGGTCGCCGCTCAGCGGTGTCCAGCTGTCTCCCCGGTCCTCGGAGCGGTAGAGACGCTGTGAACCGAAGTATAGGCGGGTATGGGAATGCGGGCTGATGATGACCGGGGAATCCCAGTTCCAGCGCGGGGGATCTTCCCCGGGTTCGGGTTGGGGCTTGATATCGATGCGTTCACCGCTGGGCCGGTCGTAACGGACCAGGTTGCCCACCTGCCACTCGCAGTAGATCGTGTCCGGATCTTCGGGATCGATGGCGCAGGCGTAACCGTCGCCGCCCAGGGTCACACGCCAGTCGGCGTTGATGATTCCTCTCACGTTCGAGGTTCTCGTGGGGCCGTACTGGGTGCTGTTGTCCTGGGTGCCGCCGATCACGTTGTAGAAGGGCACGTCGTTGTCGATGGCCATCTTGTAGATCTGGGTGACCGGAAGGTTGGGGAAGTACCGCCAGTTCACGCCGTGGTCGAAGGATTCGTACACGCCACCGTCGGTTCCCGCCAGAAGCCAGTCCGGATCCCGCGGGTCGAATACCAGGGCGTGGTGATCCCCATGCCGCCACTGGCTGGGCACCCGGTTCCAGGTCTTGCCGCCGTCCTGACTCAGCATGAGCGGGGCATCCGCCTGGTAAATGTGATCGAAGCGATGGGGATCCGGATACAGCTCCTGGTAGTAGTGGGGACCCGTGGCCCATTTCACGGGGAAGTAATCGCTCCGCTTCTCCCAGTTCTCCCCGCGGTCCATGGAGCGGAAGAAGCCGCCGGGACTGTGACTCCAGTCGGTTCCCCGGTGGGTCTCCACCGTGGCGTATACCACGCTGGGTTTCTGGGGAGATACCGCGAGTCCGATCTTGCCCATGTCGACCGTGGGCAATCCCTTGTTGATCTTCTTCCAGGTCTTGCCGCCGTCGATGGTTTTGTAGATGCCCGATTCAGGGCCGCCGCCCATGAAGGCGGCCACATGCCGGCGCCGCTGGTAGGCGGCGGCGTAGAGGATGTCGGGGTCGCCGGGATCCATGACCAGGCTGCAGACCCCGGTGTTGTCGCTGATTGCGAGGACCTGCTTCCAGGTGGTGCCGCCGTCCTCGGTCTTGTACACCCCCCGCTCACCCCCCGGGGACCAGAGCGGTCCCACGGCGGCCACGAAGACCGTGTCGGAATCATCGGGGTGGACCAGGATCTGTGCGATGTGCTCGGAGTGTTTCAGCCCCATGTTGCTCCACGACCGCCCGGCATCCGTGCTCTTGTAGACCCCGTCGCCGTAACCGACATGACGGCCGCTGGAGTTCTCTCCGCTGCCGAGCCAGATCACGAGCGGATTCCCGGGATCGATCATCACGCAGCCGAGGGAATAGCTGGGCATGTCGTCGAACACGGGCGTCCAGGTGGTGCCCGCGTTCACCGTTTTCCAGAGCCCGCCCGAACCCACGGCCACGTACCAGGTGGCGCGGTCGCCGGGATCGACGGCGATGTCGGCGATGCGTCCGGACATCAGGGCGGGCCCGATACCGCGGAACTTGAGTCCGGAAAAGGTCTTGGTATCTGCTTTCCTCGACGCATGGATCGGGAATGTCAATGAGAAAAGAAAGAGAAAGGTGAGAAAGATGTTGACGGTCTTCATGAGTGATCCTCCTTGGGTAAAGATCGCATTATAGATGAACGATCACGGGAATTCAAATATTTGGTTTTTTTTACTTGGCCGGCGCGCGGTCGGTCGGGATTTGGGGGTGAGGTGACCGCGGAAGCGCGGTTAGTATTCCAGCTGATCGAAGTGCTTCTTCGTGATCTCCGACTCCACCGATCCGGTGTGGTGGGTGCCGGCCGGTTCGAACAACATGAGCTTGACATGGCCCTGCGGCACCACCCGGTGCTCGACGCCCCTTGGAATGATGGTGAACTCCATGGGTTGCAGGGTGGTGATCCTGTCCCTCTCATGGATCTCCAGGATGCCGTCGAGGACCAGGAACATCTCGTCCTCGCGGTCATGGATATGCCAGGGGACCTTGTCGCCCTCGCAGCGCACGACCATGACCAGCTGATCGTTCAGCTCACCGACCACCTTCGGTGAAAAGGTATCCGAAAACAACGTGAAACAACGCTCGATATTGATGACCCTGGACATGTTGGACTCCTCAAATGGTATCGACTGTTCTTTTTCCCGTCATGTATGGGAGGGTGTTCCGTGCGTTCATTCGGGGATGTTCCCTCACCACCCGTGACAGGCAGGCGACGACGTAGGCTGTCAGCGAAATCTTCTCACCGGTTTCGGCGAAACAGGTCTGTATCAGCCGGCGGGGCTCGCTGATGTCCACCTCGAACAGGGCGTGAATCGTGTTCTTTTCCCGGGTCACGGACGCTGAGGCCCGCACGGCCCGGCGGTTGAATCCCAGAGGAATGCGTTCATATCCATTTCTTCTCATCGTTCGGTTCGTATCCGGTGTCAGTACAGCCACATGCTAGGTTGTGGGAGTAGAAATGTCAAATTCCCCGAATACGGAATTGAATCGAGGCGGTTAAAGGGATATGATAGGCGTATGGAAGCCATCAGCATTCTGAACGATGTGCTGGGTCCGGTGATGCGGGGACCCTCGAGTTCTCATACTGCCGGAGCATATCGTATCGCCCGCATGGCCCGGGACCTGTTGGGCGCACCGCCACGGACCGTGGAGGTCGCCTTCGACGAGGGCGGATCCTACGGCCGGGTGTACCGTGAGCAGGGGGCGGGCCGGGCGTTTGCCTGCGGATTCCTGGGCCGGGAGATCACCGATTCGCGCTATGAAAGCGTCCTGGATGACGCGCTGGAAGCCGGTTTGGCCCTGCGTTTCACCACCGTGTCATTGCCCCGGGCCGACCATCCCAATTCACTCCGTCTCGTCATGGAGGGCGAGGGGGATCGTGGCAAACTCGAGTTGGAAGCCCGGTCGGTGGGTGGAGGCATGGTTGAGATCACCCGCATCCAGGGATTTCCCGTGCTTCTCGACGGCAAATTCTGGGAGGTGGTGGCCTCGGGCCGCGGTGCTTCGGCCCGGCAAAAGGTGCTGGATCTTTTCCATGCCCGGGCTGTTCGTACCAAGGTCCCCGGCCCCACAGGGAAGGGCGACGCCTGGGCGGTGAGCGGCAGCTTCGCCGAACCGGTGCCGGAAGTGAGCGAGATGATCCGATCCCTGAGTTCGGTCTCCGGAGTGTACGGCTGCGCGCCGGTGGTCGCGGTGCCCCGGGGCAAGCCCCGGTTCGATACCATGGAGGAGATGCTTCGTTTGGCCGCTGAATCGGGTGGCTCCCTGGCCGCAGCCGCCCGCCGTTATGAGGCCGACATCCTGGGATGGACCGAAAACGAGGTGATCCGCGAGGTGAGAGCCCGCTGGCGCGTCATGCGCGCATCCGTGGCCTGTGGATTCGATGAACACCGCGTGCACATGCGGTTGCTGGCATCGTCAGCGCCCGCCCTTAGAACGAAGGAACGCTCCGGCGGGCTGGCCGTCGGGGGCATCGGATCGGCCGCGGCGGTTCGTGCCCTGGCGGCGATGCATACCTGCAACAGCGGGGGAGTGGTGTGTGCCGCGCCCACGGGTGGCTCGGCGGGGACCATTCCCGGTACGCTGACGGCCCTGATGGATGAGAGGGGCGTATCCGAGACGCGGATCGTAGACGCATTGCTTGCGGCCGGCGCCGTGGGCTGGCTGGTGGCGCGACGGGCGACCTTTGCCGCCGAGATCTGCGGCTGTCAGGTCGAAATCGGCGCCGCAGGCGCCATGGCCGCGGCGGCGGTGGTTGAGATTTCCGGCGGAAGCGCCGCCCAAGCC
>Ga0180434_10003410_pt1 | contig 20265 bp, 23 predicted proteins | sample SS_ome_7_FD_132453 | JGI IMG/M metagenome (GOLD analysis project Ga0180434, IMG submission 132453) | Hypersaline lake sediment archaeal communities from the Salton Sea, California, USA - SS_1_D_2 metaG | ecosystem: Environmental > Aquatic > Non-marine Saline and Alkaline > Hypersaline >...
CGGACGGAACCCTGGACAAGCATGAGAGATACCTGGTCCATAAGCTCTCCGGGCTGCTCCGTCTCAGCCACAAAGAACTCATCGAGGCAAAAGTGAGGGTGATCAGGGAAGCCAACGCCTCCGCTGAGTAAGGGACGTCGGGCCAGGGACAAATCGATACAAGAACGGAGTGTTCTTGTTATGCCCCGCAGGGGGTCTTCTGTGGGGAAGAACGACTACAGGGCCGTCAATAACGGCACAGAAAGGGCCTTCCGACCCTCTTCTAGGCGGTCGCCGTCTTCTTCCGGTACCTCATCACATCCGCATAGTGGTAGAGCCAGTATTTCCCCTCCTTCTTTGCCCGAAGCTTTCCCTTCCTGGCCAGCATGATTGCATCATCCGGGCTGCAGTCAAGAATGTGGGCAACTTCCTTGGACTTGAGGATCTTCACTTTCGTAGCCATTTCGGCTCTCCTCTCCTTCCTGTACGCTCATGACGTACTGAAACCAAACCCGCCTTCTACCCATATGTGGTAGTAGAACCGATTGATATACTACATCTTGTTTCCGGAATTGTAAAGAAGAAAATCGGATTTTCTTGCCCAATCAGGACAAAATCTCCGTTTCTGGGTTCGATCTTCCGGCCATGGCTACATGATGTCCCTGAAGAGGCGAATGCCGCTATGGGGGGGAGCTCTACGGGCCGCTGTCAGAGGCAGGAAGTGGGAGGCGGGCCCTTAGTCCGACGAGGTCTCGCTCGTTGCCTTCGGACTGGAGTCCTCTTTCTTGCTGGCCGTCGCGGAAGAAGACTCGGCAGAGGCTTCCTTCTTCTCCTGTTGGCCACTCGGCTTCTTGCCGGCGTAGTCGGTCACGTACCAGCCTGTACCCTTGAGATGAAAACTCGAGCGAGAGATCAACTTCTTCACAGGACCATCACAGAACTTGCAGCACGGGTTGCTGTTGCTCGTGATGCTCCTGAACAATTCGAACTCCTGACCACATTTTTCGCACTTGTATTCGTAAATCGGCATGGTGAACCTCCAGGATGCACGGATCCTAATTCGATATATCCCCGATGCGATAGTCATCGCCAAAGCAATCGAGAATCAGATTCAACTCGCGGCCCGCCCTCGGACGCAGAATGTCTCTGGTGATGGCGTCCACTCTCCCCTCTTCCTTCTTTCTCTCCTCGAACGGCATATCAAAATCGCTCTCGCCCCTCTCAAAGCGGAGTATATGGACGAGCTCGTGTGTTGCTATATACAACATGAGAGGAACCAGCTTGATGAAGGAACTGCCCCTCTCGATGGCATCCAGAATCCGATTGTCCTGCAGACACACCCGGTAAAAGTGAAGGCCCCTCAGAGGGTCTCGGTCCTGCTCCTGTGGGGCAGCATACTTGCAGAGATGCGCGAAGGCTGTTTCGTGAACCTCGTGATTCTCGAGCTGCACGAGGGTTCTCACGTCGTACCGCCGGGAAAGCCACTCGTCGGGTGCGATGTCGAAGAATTTCCCGGTGAGCCGCTCCGCATACGAGAAGGTCCCTGTAATACAGGACCTTTCCACTGCGCTGAAGCATTCTTGAATGTTCATCTTTCTACCGGAAGGCATTTCGGTTCGACTCTAACTTATTAGTTTAATTCTCTTTTCGCCGATGTCAACCGTCTGCCCCCGAGAAAACATCAACTATCTGATTTCATTAAACAAAGATGGTGTTCGGCCCCTGTTGGGAGTTGTCCCCCTTGAGATGTCCCCGCTCCTCGGAGTAGAATGACCCACGGGAGGCAACGGCTTCGATGAAGAAACCGCTCGACTCGGCAACGGTCATCCTTACCAGGGAATCGAGTGAGGGCCAATTCAAGGTCTTTCTGATGCGCCGGCACCGGGATCAGGATTTCATGGGCGGCGCCTTTGTGTTCCCAGGGGGAAAGCTGGAGGAGGCAGACTGCGGTCTCGACCTCGTGCCCCACACCCGGGGTTTCACGGGAGCCGAAGCCAAGCGCTGCCTGCAGACACCCGACCTGCCGGAAGACAAGGCCCTGGGGCTCTTCTTTGCTGCGCTTCGTGAAACCTTCGAGGAGGCCGGGATTCTTCTCGCCTACGACGCATCCGGCCGGATCATCGATCTCGCGGAAGGGGAGACGGCGGGAAGATTCGCCGCATATCGCCTCCAGATCCATGACCACAGCCTTTCCCTCAAGGAACTGGCTGAGCAGGAACGCATCACCTTCGCACCCGACCTCCTGACGCCCTACTCCCATTGGATAACGCCGGAGATCGAATCCAAGAGGTTTTCCACGCGTTTCTTCCTGGCCAGGCAGCCTCCGGAACAGATCCCTTTTCACGACACAATCGAGATGACGAAGTCGCGGTGGCTCTCGCCCTCCACGGCTCTGGAAGAGCAGAAGGAAGGGCGGATCCTCCTCATGCCCCCAACGCTGAAGACCCTGGAGGAGTTGAACGAATTCGACTCGCTGGACGACCTCTTCCGGGCCGCTGGATCCCGGGAAATCCGTACCATCCTTCCTGAGGCGTTCACGACGGACGATGGGTTTGGCGTGCGGCTGCCCCACGACCCGGAATACAAGATCGAGGACTACAAGCAGCCTCCGAGGCCCGAGGAAACCTCCCGCATCGTCCTGCGGGGGGATCGATGGAGAACAGAGCGCGGCTGATGATGACACCGAAACGATACGATACGCTTCGCTTGCAGTTGATACGCCTGTATCAGGCGATGGAGCAGCATACGGACCTGGCAGGAGAAATGTTCAGAGCTTCCACGGACCCCGCTCCCGAAACCGGATCACAAGACCCCTCCACCTTCCGGGTCCTGCCGTCAATCGAGGGAAACCGGCAGCATGTAAGAATCAAGGACCGATTGCCGGTGACCTATTCGGAAAGCCCGGAAATCGCGGAGCAGGTTGCCCTGGACTCTTCACGCACGAAGAGCACTGTGGATTTCTCTGAATGGCTTCAGGAGATCGCCGGACAGAAAGGCCGGAGGGTCAACCCGATTCACGGGATGGAGATGAGAATCCATCTTCAGAAGTTCGAGGAAGAGCTGATCTATTTCATCGCCTTCATGGAAAGGGACCCGAACCGAAAGGCCCCGGTTCCCCTGCGCGAAATCGAGATCAGTGGATCCGGGATGTCCTTCCCGACCGAGATCGCTCACCATCGTGGGGAAGACATCCTCATCGTATATTTTCTCCCCACGGACCCCTTCCCTCCCTTGCAGATCGTATCGGAAGTCGTCAGACCCAGCCAGCGCCATCATCGGGGCGGGTATCAGACGCCCGTGAAGGTCATGGACGTCTCCCAGGAGGATCATCATCGGATTATGGAATACATGGCGAGCAGACAAAGACAGAAGAGCCTGGTGAAGGCCTATGACCTACGGTCTTGATGAGGGAAGGTCGGTTTGAAAAAAATTCACACCCCTTCTTCTTTTCGGCACGGGGTGCCGCCCTGGGGAGAATACGACGTCAGCCCTGGGGGGAAAAGGCGGAGGCGGATCCGTTGAGCAGGACGTCCTCTTCTTCGAGACGATCCAGATAGTGTGCCAGCAACTTGTATGCCTCCAGCCTTCCCTCCAACATGTGCGAGAGAAGCTCATCGGGAGGCTTTCCGTTGCCTTTGCCCTGTTTGGCGATCTGTGCTTCGGTCTCTCTCTTCTTGGTCTGCACGAATCTCTTGACCCTGCGCATGTTGAGTCCTCCTTTCCGGAGAAGGCTGCGGGTTGCGCTGGCATAGTGTCGCCGGCCGGATATTTCTGCAATCGACATGCCAATCGTCTGTGTGACTGCGAGACGGGGAGCCCGGCGGCAAAGAGTGGGCAGGAATACGTGGGCTGGGGAGGCAGCAAAGAGGATCCATTACGTCCCAGGGCACCCCGGCCGAGAGGCTGGATTCCTGTCAATCCCATGACGGGAGGACGCCAAGAATCAGGCCCGGCGTCCTCCGACACAAGACAGACACTGTCTTCATCGCTTACAGGATGGACCGATGCACCCGCAAGAGGGCTTCAACCCGGAAGAGTTCAAGTTTCGCGGCCTGCACCCGGATGTCTCGATCGGCACGGCCAGTGACCGATATGCCGGCTGGATCGGCCAGGTCTATTCGGCCGACCGGTATGCGAATCGCATCCGCTCCAGGCAGAACAAGGTGGGCGGCCGCTCTTTTGCGGAGAGGGTCCTGCCGGTCGAGAGCGTAGCGGAATACTTCGAGCACTTCGGGGTTCTGGAACTCGATTTCACCTTCTATCGTCTCCTCCTGGAGGTGGACGGACGCCCCTCGCAGAACTATCACGTCCTGCAGAACTACCGTCAACACCTCGGAGAAGACGATCCCCTCTTCCTGAAGGTGCCGCAGATCATCTTTGCCCAGAAACTCAGGAGGAGCGGAAAATTCATCGCGAATCCGGACTACCTGAACGCCGACGTCTTTGCCGACCGATTCTATGTCCCGGCCGTCGAGTTGCTGGGAAGGCATATCCGAGGCTTCGTCTTCGAGCAGGAGTACCAGCGCAAGCAGGACCGACCCCCGCCTCAGAGGCTGGCCGAAGATATGGACAAGTTCTTCGAGTCGATCCCCCGGGACGACAGGTATCATATCGAGATACGAACCGAGCCCCTGCTCACGCCTTCCCTCTTTTCCGTCATGAGAAGGCACGGTGTGGGCCAGGTGCTCTCTCATTGGACCTGGCTTCCCTCGCTACGAAGACAGTTCGCCCTGTCCGACCATTCGTTCACGAACCGGGGTGGAGACAGCATCATCCGGCTCCTCACCCCCCGGGGGATGCGCTACGAAGATGCGTATGCAAAGGCCCATCCCTTCGACCGGCTCGTGGAGGGCATGGCAACTCCCGGGATGATCGAAGACACGGTGGGCCTGATGGAGCAGGGAATTGAACAGAAGGCACGCATGAATGTCATCGTGAACAACCGGGCAGGCGGAAACGCACCGCTCACGGCCAGACGGATCGTCAGCCGCTTTGCCGTCCGAGAACAAGCTGATAGACCAGATACATCGCCATCCAGGCGCTGAGCAGGCGGTTGTATTCCCGGTCCCAGTAGAACGTATGGGTCTCTACCTGACTGCGGTCTTGGTCGCCCCATGCGATGCAGGCCGTTCCAACGGGCCGTCCCAGCGTTCCCCCTCCCGGACCCGCGATTCCCGTGACCGCAAAGCCTATCTGGGCGTCCGATCGAGCGAGGGCGCCTTCGAGCATCGCAAGCGCCACCGGCTCGCTCACTGCCCCGTGCTGCCCCAGCATCTCTTCGGACACACCCAGCAACTCTTGCTTGGATTGATTGCTGTAAACGACGAAACCCCGTTCCAACCAAGCGCTCGAGCCCGGCACATCCGTGAGCAGCTTGGCAGCCAGACCGCCGGTACAGCTCTCCGCTGTGACGATTCGAAGGTCCCTTCTCTCGAGCTCACGGCCCAGAACGGCAGGGAGGCTCTCCTCGCCGGTACTGTAGAGGTGAGGCTCGAGCAACTTCTCCAGGTCGGCAGAGGCGGCGTTCAACCGGTCTTCGGCCCGGACGTCACCTCTCAGCTTGACGAGGATCTCCGGAAAATGAAAACGGTAGGAAACCCGCAGATCCCCGTATTCGGCTTCCAGGTTACTCAGCCGATGCCCGACCTCGCTTTCCGGGAGGCCGAACACGCGAAAGACCCGCGCGGCCCATCGCGAGCGCTCCGGCATGTGCCGGTCCAGCCAAGGCAACAACTGCGTTTCGAACATGTGTTGGTTTTCCTTCGGCGGGCCCGGCAGGACCGCAATCGCACCCCTTCCCTGCCGTGCCACGTACCCCAGGGCCGTTCCCATCTCGTTCGTGAGGACGTCCGCCCCCTCCGGGAGCTTGGCCTGTTTCTCGTTCCCAGGGGGAGGCTCCTCCCCCCGCAGCAGGGAGAAGATCCCTCGTATTCGTTCCCATTGCTCCTCGTCCAGGATCAGCCGCCTTCCCAGCGCATGGGCGACCGCCTCGGTGGTCCTGTCATCCGAGGTGGGGCCCACCCCCCCGCAGACCACGATCAACCGGCAGTCTCGCAGGGCTCCGGTCACCGCGGCAGCGATCCCCTCCACATCGTCGGCGAGGAGGCGGATGTCCCGTATCCGAAACCCTTGCCTGGTGAGCCGGTCCGCAAGATAGGGGCCGTTCCGGTCCTGGATTTCTCCGGCCAGCAGCTCGTCACCGATCAGCAAGACAGATGCAGCAATCCCGCTCATGTTCCTCCGCTCCTTCTTCCTCTTGGTCTAGAATCAGTCTATCAAAAGGTCGAGTCGATTTGCGAACCGTGTTGACTCACGCTAACCTGGGTGCTCTCATTCTCGAGGTAGAATCCCTGGAGAACAACGATGGCAGACGGCTCCGGAACGCCCAAGGCCGGGTCAACGAAGAAGAAGCCCCGCCCTCGCAAGACGAGGAAGCGCCCCTCCGGGAAGACCCGCCTGAAATCGCACTTGGAGCGGGTCGAGGCATCCCTCACGTCGGCCGTTCGGGAAACCTACGCGGATACGGTAGGGGCCCGCACGGACCGGGCCACACCCTTCGGAATGGACCTGAGGGTCTCGATCGAACCGGGGAAACCGTGGCGACTGCAAGCCGACCCGTCGATCGAAGAGCAGATCCGGGCCGCGGTGATCGAGATGGCCACCCGGGCGGAGGCCTTTCGTGGTGGGAGCGTGTACTGCTACCGATGCGACCGTCCCGATTGCGCCCACAGCCATCCCCCAAGGCCCACGAGCGTGTTTGGCGGCTACTCTTCCACGGGGTTGCCGGTGTGGCCGGAATTCACCCAGATCCTTCTCGCGCGAAAGCACCCGCGCGTTGACCTGCTCTACGACCCCTCTCGGACCGATCTCGTTGCCATGTACATGGACCCGGAGATGCTGAAGCAGAGACAGTTGAACGTCTTCGGAAGGCAATCGAAGACATACGATATTCTTGGACAAGTGGTCTTCGGGTTCCTGAAGATGCGCGTTCCCGGTGAGAACAGAAGTGACCGTGAACGGGTCGCCTGCACCCTTCAGGCCGTTGAATCCCGCCGGCTGGACGGAAGCCCCCGGCTCGAGTTGAACGTTCTGGCCAGGCTCTCCGACGGATCCCCTGCCCTGGACGCCATCAACGGCCCGTATCAAACGCGGGTTTCCGATGTGATTTCGTCCGCCCGCCACCACATCAGCAGCCTGCGCCCCCCCTCCAAAGGCCACACGCGAAGACGCCGTGGAACCTCCCTTCCCGACACGGCCTCCCTCGTGGCGGACATTCTGCAGGGGCTGGCCCGAAAACTGGAAAAGGTGGGACGGCAACGGGGACGTCGGACAACACACGCAGAGGGCCATCGGATCAAGAACCGACCCACGTCCAAGGCATTGGAAGACGCCATCAGCGCCGCCGAAGCGTCCGTTCTCTGGGACAAACACGAAAGAACCTTCGTGGTGCTGGGCCCTCGTAACCGGGTGCACGTATTCAGCCGACAAGGACGCCACGTAACCAGCCTCGTTCTCGCCTCGGAGGCGGTGCGCAGCCGCAAACGGCGAAAGAGATGGGTCCCGCTGATCGATGAACAGAGGGAACAGTTCGGATCCGCCATCGGCCTGCTTGCCCAGCAAGTCTCGGAGGATCACGGGGCAGGAACCTAGCCCAGGAGGTGCTTCTCCAGGAAGTCAGCCTCGAGTTTCGCGGTTTCTTCGAAGGGCTCGCCCAGGTAGACGTCAAAATGCCCCAGGGGTACACGAACCACTTCTGCGTGGGGCATCTTGGCAGCAAGGCGCTCCACGGCCTGGGCCGGGATCAGCGAGTCCTTCTCCGCAAGCAGCACGAAGGCGGGGCACTTCACTTTGCTCGCAAAGGATACGGGCCTGTAGAATGTGACGGCAAGCATGATCCGGGCCGGGCATTCGTTCTTCCAGGAAGAGTCCTCGGGTACGATGGCAAGATAGCCGGACTTGGAGTCGGGCCTGTTCATGAGCCCGAATCCGTCCGGCTCTTCGACGACCGGGACGCAATAGGGGCGCCGGAACGTGAGGATCCTGCCGAGATCCCTGCAACCCGCCAGAAGGGCCTTCAGCGTGTATGCAGGTCCCATTGCGTCGAGGGTGGACAGTCCGTCTACGAACGGCACCTGCGACACGATTGCAGAAATGCCCGGATCCTTTGCGGCCGCAACCGTGACGTGCCCCCCGCTGAAGGATGATCCCCACAAGGCGATCTTCCCTGTACGCACATTCGAAAGGTTGCGGACATGGGCGATGGCTGCATGCCAGTCCTGCACGTGCCGCCACGGGTTCACCAGGTTCCGCGGTTCACCGTCGCTCCCGCCGAAGTTGCGGTAGTCGAACAGGAAGACGGCAAGCCCCCTGTCCACGAACTTCTCCGCATAGGCTGGGAGTCGAAAGGTCCTTTCCGCGGCCAACCCGTGCGCCATGATGACCACCGGAGGATCCGGCACGCCTTCCGGGAGGTAGAGCCACCCTGAACAGCGTGTCCCCCGGCTGACAAAATTCGAGTCCCTTCTCGAATAGCCCACTGGTTTCATATCCACTGGCTGACGAAACCCTCGAGTTCCTCCAGGGACAGGGCGCCCACCCGGGTGTCGACCACTTTGCCATCCTTGTAGACTACAAGCGTCGGGATGCTTCGCACGCCGAGTTGGGCAGGAACAGAGGGGTTCTCGTCCACATTCATCTTTGCGACCTTGAGTTTGCCCTCCAGCTTCTGGGCAAGCTCTTCCAGAATCGGGCCCACCCGTTTGCAGGGCCCGCACCAGGGAGCCCAGAAATCCACCAGGACGGCTTCCGATGCACCAACGACATCCTGTTCAAACGTGCTGTCCGATACATGCTGAATTTTCTCATCCTTCGCCGGGTCGCTCATTTTTGCCTTTCTCCTTTCGTTCTTAGCATACAGGGCTTACCCCTGCCCGCTCCGCTGTCGGACGCGACCGCGTCCTTCCGGTCGGGCCTGAGTCAGGTGGAAACCCCCAGATAGGGCAACACAACGGTCTGTAGCAGGACCCATACGGCCAATATGCCGAGTAAGAGGGCCATTTCCTTCATTGAATCCTCCCTTTCCGTAGCGGGTCATCCGGACCATTTCTAGTAAGGATCCACGACCGTTTGGAATGGTTTCAAGAAATCCGGACCCTCCCGAGGCTTCCTGTTCCCGGAATGGCTGGAAAAAAGGTGGTCGACGGGGTTCGGTAGTGTGGCCGGACAGGTCTTTGGAGAACCGGAGGGTACGAGCCGAAGGGCACATGAAAGCCGATGTTCTTCCGCCGAGGAGCTTACTCGTTGGCGATTGCCTCCAACGCCTCCTCTTCGACGAGATTCTGCTTGATGAGTTCCTTCTCGATCTCCAACATAGCCTTCTTTAACTCGGGATAGAGCCCTACGTCGATGGTGATCCCTTTCTTCGTGGGGCGTCGTTCCTCTCCATCTTCCGGTTCATAGTAGATCCGAAGATCGATGAGCTTGTGTCCCTTGTATTCCGTCAAGGAAGCCCGAACCTCTTCTGTGGCGTTCTTGGCAAACTGATGCAAAATCTGACTCATAGACGTTACCTTTTCCCCTGCCTTCCCCGGAGGAGAAGACGTGAACAGAGAACATGAGAAAGGGATGGATTCCCCGGTCGAACCTACTTTTCTTGCCGCCGAAGCATCTGCAGAAGCGCCTTCGTCTCCTCCAGGGCCTTCTGCGCCTGCTTCTGAAGATCGCCGGAGGTCTGGGCCGCCACGTCTCTCATGGTGAGCAATGCGGCCTGCAACTCCACGTCCAGCCGCCCATCCAGGCCTGAGGACATCAGGTAGTCGACCTTTCCTTCCAGCAGGTTGAGCTCGTGCGTCCGAATCCTCTCGAGGGGGATGCTGACCTCTTTGAAAAGGACATAGCTGAATGCAAAGGAAATACAGGCCGCAAGAAGGGCCAGGGTGACAAGGATACGAATTCCGCGAAAATGTTTTCGGACTTCATCTTCCATGTTCGTGCTCCTTTTCATCCATCTCTCTGTTGAATACGACACCCGAGCTGTCCGAACAGAATTCAGCAAAAAGAAAAGCCCATCCTAAGCATTCTTCTTGTCCCTTGTCAACCATATCGACAGGGCGGTTTCCCTTCGATCTATACAGAGGTGAGCCAGTCCTTGTATTGAGGGTTCTCCCCTCTGACAACGGCAAAGAACCTCTTCTGCAAGTCGAGTGTGAACGGTCCCGGCCTTCCGGCCCCGATTCTACGGTTGTCCGCCTCTCGAATCGGAGTGATCTCGGCTGCGGTCCCCGTGAAAAAGGCCTCTTCTGCCGTGTAGAGCTCATCCCGCGTGAATCGCTGCTCCACCACCGGAATTCCCTGTTCCCGCGCCAGAGCAATCACGGTAGCCCGGGTGATCCCCGGAAGGATCGAGGTGAGGGGCGTGGTCTTGATCGATCCATTCTTGACGATGAAGATGTTCTCGCCGCTTGCTTCGGCCACATACCCGTCCGTGTCCAGCATGAGCGCTTCATCGTATCCGGTCTGGACGGCCTCCTTCTTTGCCAGGATCGAGTTGACGTAGTTCCCGCAGATCTTCGCCTTCGTCATCATGACGTTCACGTGGTGCCGGTTGTAGGAGGAAGTCCGGATCCGAATCCCGTTCTTCAGCCCCTCATCCCCCAGGTAGGCCCCCCAAGGCCAAACGGCGATGCACACGTGAATCGGGTTTTCTTCGGTGTACAGAACGCCCATGGCGCCCGCGCCGATGAACACGACGGGCCGGATGTAGCCTTCCTCGAGCCTGTTCTCCCGCAGGGTCTCCAGGATCGCCTCCGAGATCGCCTCCGGGCTGTGCGGGATCTCGAAACCTCCGATCAGGGCCGATTCGAAGAGTCGATCCACGTGCTCCTTGAGTCGAAAGACGGCCGAGGTTCCGTCGGCCCCTTTGTAACAACGGATTCCCTCGAAGGCGCCCATTCCATAGTGGATGGTATGGGAAAGGATATGGACCGTTGCGGATTCCCAGGGGACCAGCTTCCCGTCCATCCAGATCAAAGAGGTCTTCTGCAGCATCTTTTGGTATCTCCTTTTACCGATTCAAGCCCGCCTAGTCGTCTCAGAGGATAGACCACCGGCTCTGCCGTTTCCAGCGGGAATTCGTGCCCGCGCCCAGGCCTTTGGCCGGTGCCCGTGCCCGATCCAATAACGCACAGGAACCTGAAGAGCATGTAAACAACCAGGAATTTGAGCCGATAGGGCCATTCGCGTGCCACGCAGCATCCTTGTTCCAGGCACGGGCACGATGTCCATTCTGCCCCTTCCACCGGTTCTGCCGGTGGTCAGCTAATGGTCCGACTGCAGCTTCTCACGAAGAAGCTCGTTCACCAGCTTGGGGTTGGCCTGCCCACGGGTTGCCTTCATGACCTGGCCCACAAAGAAGCCGAAGACCTTCTGTTTCCCTGCCCGGTACTTGCTCACCTCTTCCGGGTGTGACGCCAACACTTGGTCGATCACCCCGGCCAATTCCGAGGAATCCTGTATCTGGACCCAACCTTTCTCTTTCACGATCGCTTGCGGCTCTTTGCCCGTCCGGTACATCTCCTCGAAGACCTGCTTGCCGATCTTTCCGCTGATGCTGCCGTCTTCGATCATGGCGAGCATGCCGGAAAGGTGTTCGGGCGTGACCGCGCACTCACCGATTTCCCGGTCGTCCCGGTTCAGTTCCCGGAGAAGCTCGGTCAGGATCCAGTTGCTCACCTTCTTGGCCTGAGGAAACCGGGCAACGGCTTTCTCGAAGTAGTCGGCCAGTTCGGCCGTGGCGGTCAGGGTTTGCGCATCCTCTCTCGGCAGCTCATAGGCCTCCACGAAGCGATTCTCTTTTTCGTCAGGAAGCTCCGGCAGGTTCCCACGGATTTCCTCCACCCAGGCCGAGTCGATCTCCACGGGCACGAGGTCCGGGTCGGGAAAATATCGATAGTCGTGAGCCTCTTCTTTGCTCCGCATGCTCATGGTCACGTTTCTCGAGGTGTCCCACAGGCGTGTTTCCTGGACGATCTTCTCCCCCTCATCGAGGGTCGCGATCTGTCTCTGGATCTCGTACTCCAGGGCGTGCTCCACGAACCGGAAGGAGTTCATGTTCTTCAGTTCCGTCTTCACGCCCAGGCCTTCCGAGCCAACGGGCCGAATGGAAACGTTCGCATCGCAGCGCAGGCTTCCCTGTTCCATGTTCCCATCGCAAACTTCCAGGTAGCGCAGAACGCTTCTGAGCTTCCGGAGAAAGGCGGCGGCCTCTTCCGGAGACCGGAGCTCCGGCTCTGAAACGATTTCGATGAGGGGCACGCCGGTACGGTTCAAGTCTACGTAGCCGGCATCGGCCTTCTCCATCGTTCCTTCGTACACGAGCTTGCCCGCGTCTTCTTCCAGGTGGATCCGGGTGAGATGAACCCGACGGGTTCCCCCATCGCCCTCGATCTCCACGTACCCGCCCAGGGAAAGGGGGTCCTCGAACTGAGAGATCTGATACCCCTTGGGCAGGTCCGGGTAGAAGTAGTTCTTGCGGGCGAACACGGACCGGGGGGCGATTTCCCCTTTCAGAGCAACAGCCGTTCGCAGGGCCAGTTCCACCACCCGCCGGTTCAGGACCGGCAGCACCCCCGGCATGCCCGTGCAGACCGGGCAGGTATGTTCATTCGGCTCGGCGCCGAACTGGGTAGAACAGCCGCAGAAGATCTTGCTCTCTGTGAGGAGCTGCGCGTGGATCTCGAGCCCAATGACTGCTTCGTATTCCATCTTAGGCCTGTGACCTGCTCGTTGTGAGGGTTTGCTGTTCAAAGGCAAAGGCCGCCTTCAGGACCGTCCCTTCGTCGAAGTGTCTTCCCAGGATCTGCATCCCCACGGGGAGGCCCCCGGAAGTGGTTCCGCACGGCATGCTCAGGCCGGGCAGGCCCGCCAGGTTCACCGTGGTGGTGAAGATGTCCAGCAGGTACATTTGCAGGGGGTCCCCGGTCTTCTCCCCTATGGGGAAGGCCGGACTGGGCACCGTTGGGGTGACGATGACGTCACACTGATTGAAGGCCTCGACAAAATCCTGTCGGATCAGCGTTCGCACCTGCTGCGCCTTCCGGTAATAGGCGTCGTAATACCCGGAACTCAGCGCATAGGTACCGAGCATGATTCGGCGCTTCACCTCGGCCCCGAATCCCTCCGAACGGGTCCGGTGGTACATCTGCCGGAGGGTGTCGGATGCCCCTCTTGCGCGAAACCCGTATTTCACACCGTCGTACCGGGCCAGATTCGAACTCGCCTCCGCCGTGGCAATCAAATAGTAGACCGGAATCCCGTACGCCGTGTGGGGCAGGGATATCTCCACGGGAACGGCCCCTTCCTTTTCAAAGACCCGGATTCCATTCCGAACCGCCTCCTCCACCTCGGCATCCATTCCCTCGATGAAGTACTCCTTCGGAATCCCAATGCGCAACCCGCGGACATCTCCGGTCAGGAAGGAAGCGAAGTCCGGCACCTCGGAATCCACGCTCGTGGAGTCGCAGGGATCGTACCCGCAGAGCGCCTGGAGCAGGAGGCTGCAATCCGTCACGTCCTTGGCGATGGGCCCGATCTGATCCAGGCTGGAGGCGAAGGCGACGAGGCCGAATCGGCTCACCCGTCCGTAAGTCGGCTTCATCCCCACGACGCCGCAATAGGCGGCCGGCTGGCGAATCGACCCGCCGGTGTCGGAGCCGGTGGCCGCAATGCACAGGTCCGCGGCGACCGCACACGCGGATCCCCCGCTCGACCCGCCCGTGACGCGTTCGCGATCATGGGGGTTTCGGCACGGCCCGAACAGGCTGTGCTCGGTCGAAGAGCCCATGGCGAACTCGTCCATGTTCGTCTTGCCCAGGAAGACCGCCCCTGCCTCGCGCAACTTCCGGACAGCCGTCCCGTCAAAGGGGGGGACAAAGTGCTCGAGCATCCTGGAGGCGCAGGTCGTGCGGACACCCCGGGTGTTCATGTTGTCCTTGATTGCCATCGGCACACCGCACAGGGGGCTCGTAGCGTCCCCGCTCGCCAGTCGCCGGTCCGCCTCTCTCGCCTGTGCCAGGGCCTCCTGTTCCGTGACCGTGATATAGGCGTTAAGCTCTTGATTCAATTTGGAAATTCTATCAAGAAGATGCCGGGTCACTTCCTCGGAACTGACCTCCCGTCGCGCGAGTTTCGCGCGCAGGCCCTGAACCGTCTCTTCGTGCAGATCCATGCTGTCAACCCCTGATGCCTGAACCCCGTGGACCCGTCATTTCACGCCTCAGTCGAGGATCTTGGGGACCCGGAAGAATCGTTGCGCCCGCTCCGGAGCGTTCGCCAGGACCTCCTCCACGCCCGGCCCCGGGCGAACCTCATCGAAACGGTAGGCATTCACCAGATCAACCACGTGGGAGGTGGGCTGGATGTTCTCGGTATTCACTTCCTTCAAACGATCGAAAAACGCCAGAATGGTGCTCAACTGCTCGGAATAGAGCTCCTTCTCTTCCTCGCTGAGCTCGATCCGGGCCAGCGCGGCGGCGTACTCGACCTCTTTCTTATCGACCTTCATGTGTCTCTCCCTCCCGTGAACGGGATCTAGTAAGATAGCACATTGCCGATTTTCCTATCAACTCCGGACGATTGACAAAGCAAAAGGCTTATAGCTATGATCAAAAGAATTGAGCAAAAAGGCCCCCAAAATGTTTGAACGGATCGTTCTCCGACTCCACAAGAAGGTCATCGGACTCGTGGAAATCAAGGGCATCGTCATGTCTGCAAGGCCTTACGCGGAGCAGATCATGCGATTCCGGAAGATCTCCAACGTGAAGGCGATTCTGGTTCGCATCGACTCCCCCGGGGGAAGCGTAGCGCCTTCGCAGGAGATCTACGAAGCGATCCACCGGGCGCGCGAAGAAAAGCCGGTGGTCGCCTCTCTGGGATCGGTTGCCGCCTCGGGAGGGTACTACATCGCCAGTGCCGCCGAGAAGATCTTTGCCAACCCCGGAACGCTCACGGGCAGTATCGGAGTGGCCATGCAAACCCGGAACGTCCGGGAGCTCATGTCAAAGATCGGCGTGGAAAGCTCTGTGATCAAGAGCGGGAAGTTCAAGGATGCGGGCTCGCCTCACCGAAGCATGACACCCGGAGAGGAGCGTTACTTGCAGGAAGTCTCTGACGAGATCTACGGGCAGTTCGTGGAGGCCGTGTCGAAGAGCAGAAAGATGGAGCAGAAGACGGTGGAAGAGATCGCGGACGGGAGAATCTTCACCGGGAAGAGGGCACAAGAGCTGGGGCTCGTGGATGCGATGGGCGGCCTGGAGAAGGCCGCAAGCGAGGCGGGGAGGATGGTCGGAATACCGGAAGAGCCGCATATGATCTCCTTCAAAAAGAAACGTCGAAGGTTCTCGCAGTACTTCATGCAGGCGGCCGTGGGTCAGCTACTCGCAAACTGGGAGCTGGAATCCGAATCGCTGCCGGGATTCCTGTTGCTCGCCCCGACCCGGGGCCTCTGAGGGCAGCCAGAAGAAAAAGAAGAACCATGTCACAAGACGCAATTCGCTTTCACACGATCGACTCCGATTCCGACCTTGTTGCCGTCGCCGAAGTCTCCCTGTTCAGCGGAGTCTACCTCCGTGGATGGTATGTCTACCAGAGAGGCGGCGACATCGAGGTGCTGCCTCCCCACAAGGTCTACCAGGATCCCATCACCGGGGAAGAGAAGGTCTGGAGCATTCTCCACTTCGAAACGGAGGAGACATCCAGACAGTGGCTGGGGCGGGTGAAGGATGAATACCTCCGCTGGTCGCGGAAGGGAGGCTCGGTTGCAGATTGATCGACGGCGATTCAAGAGATATCCGCTAAAATTGCCCATCAAGTTTCGTATCTATCTCCCCTCTCGTCCGGACACCAGTTCCACATTTCTCTCCGCACAGCTTCACGATCTCTCCCAGAGCGGCATGCGGTTCATGACGAACATCGTCCAGAGCGGGTCTCTTCATATCTTCCATCCGGATCTTACCGCTTCGGAACAAGCCCATCTGGAGATCGAGGTCCCTGACGGCGAACAGACGCTCACGCTCACCGGAAGGGTGGTTTGGTACGACCAGAACACAGAGGAACACCCCTATTCATTCCGGGCAGGCGTCGAATTCGTGGACATCGGCTCAGAGGACAGGACGAGGATTCAGTCCCTGATCAAGACAGAGCAGTCCACCCTACCCCCCGCTTCATCCGATCCGTCCTCTCCCGCCTCTTCAGATTAGCAGCGAGAAGCCTTGCGATGATCAGGAACGGAAGGAAAAAGAATTGACCACCCCCAATATCTCCACGGGTAAACCTCTGCCGGGCGTAGCGGTGATCGGGACGGGCTACTGGGGGAAAAACCTCGTGCGGGTCCACCATCGACTCGGGGCCCTGAAGCTCATCTGCGACAAGGACGAAACGGTCCTGGCCCGATTCCAAGAGCTCTACCCGGAGGTGGAGGTCTGCCTCGCGGTCAACGACGTTCTCGACCGAGACGATATTCAGGCGGTCGTGATCGCCACACCGGCGGAGACGCATTTCGCGCTCGCCCAGGAGGCGCTCCTGGCCGGCAAACACGCATACGTGGAGAAGCCTCTTGCGCTCGATCCGAAGGAGGCGGAGGCCCTGGTCGCCCTGGCGGAGGAAAGAGGGCTCACCCTCATGGTGGGCCATCTTCTGCAACACCATCCGGTGTTCGTGGAACTGAAGCGCCTTGCCCAGGCAGGGGAGCTCGGACGCATCAACTACATGTACTCGCACCGTCTCAACCTGGGGAAGATCCGTCGGGAGGAGAACATCCTCTGGTCCTTTGCGCCCCACGACATCTCCATGATTCTCTCCCTGGCCGGTGAGGCGCCGGAGAGGGTTCTGGCCACCGGGGGGTATTACCTCCATAGCCGGATCGCGGACGTGACCACCACCCATCTGGAATTCGCATCCGGCCTGAAGGCCCACATCTTTGTCTCCTGGCTGCATCCTTTCAAGGTGCAGCAGCTGGTCGTGGTGGGGGACAAGAAGATGGCAGTCTTCGACGACACCCTCCCCTGGGCCGACAAGCTGCTTCTCTACCCCCATGAGATCAAATGGCACGACAACCTGCCCGTACCGGCCAGGGCGGAAGCGGAAAGGTTGGAGATCCCGGAAAGCGAGCCCCTCCTCGCGGAGTGCGAGCACTTCCTCGCCTGCGTGGCGAAGGGGCAGACGCCGATCACGGACGGACGGGAAGGCCTCGAGGTGCTCAGGGTCCTCGATGCCGCGCAAAGGTCCCTGGACGACCAACGAACCAAAGGCGCCGTGGCACTTTCCCCACAAGCCGGTTCGTCCGTTTCCCCTGCCGACGCAGGGCACTTCGTCCACGAATCGGCCGTGGTTGACGAGAATGTCTCGATCGGTGAAGGAACCAAGGTCTGGCATTTCAGTCACGTCCTGAGCGGATCGGTCGTCGGCCGCGACTGCAACATCGGCCAGAATGTGGTTATCGGCCCGGACGTAACCGTCGGCAAGGGCTGCAAGATCCAAAACAACGTGTCGGTCTACAAGGGCGTCACCCTGGAGGACGAGGTCTTCTGCGGCCCGAGCATGGTGTTCACCAATGTCTTCAACCCGAGGGCACACATCAAGCGGATGGACGAACTCAGACCTACCCTGGTCAGGCAAGGGAGTACACTTGGCGCGAACTGCACGATTGTCTGCGGCGTGACGATCGGAAGGTATGCCCTCGTGGGCGCCGGAGCGGTCGTGACCAAGAACGTTCTCGATCATGCCCTGATGGCAGGCAACCCGGCTCGAAGGATCGGCTGGGTGTGCGCGTGCGGCGAGAAACTGGAGGAGGACCTGGCCTGTTCGGTGTGCGGGGCAGGATACCGGGAAGAAGGCGCAAGAGGTCTCTTGAAAGTCGAGGAAAGATCCGGTGGATGAAAGAGACGTAATTCTTGATGTGGACGTTGCGGTCGACCTATTGGCGGATCGCCGGCCCGATGGTCCGGTAGCAAAGGCAGCCGTGGACAGCGTATTGAACGGAGAGGGTCGTGTCTGGCTCGTGGCCGCCAGTCTTCCCGTCCTGATCGATCGACTCACGGAGGCGTTTCAGGCCGCTACAGGGGACAAGGAACAGACGTTGGACCGAGACACCGCCTCTTCAAGGGCGAGGGAAGCCCTGCGGAGTTTCCTTGGAAGAGCGGGCGTACTCACTTCCCACGGCTTCGATGCAGAGGCTGCCCTGGAGACCGAAGCACCCATGGGAACGTTCATCCTGCGTGCTGCGGATGCCCTCGCAGGAGATGTCGCCATCCTGAGCCGTGATCCTGGATTCATCGCGACCGACAAGAAGGTAATGGCCCCAAAGGATTTCGCAGAAAGGACGGATTCGAAGGACGACGCAGGAGAGACGATCCCCTTTGTCGATCTTGCCCGGCAACAACGTCGAATCCTCACGAAGGTGGAAAAGGGCATCTCCACGGTCTTGCGTCACGGTCAGTACATCATGGGGCCCCAGATCAAGGAGTTGGAGCAGAAGCTGGCTGAATACACGGGGGTCGAACACGCCATCTGCTGTGCCAGCGGCACGGACGCGCTCCTGCTGGCCCTGATGGCCTACGGCGTGGGACCCGGCGACGCCATCTTCACCTCGCCCTTCACCTTCATCTCCACGGCCGAGGTTATCTCTCTGCTGGGCGCCACGCCGGTGTTTGTGGACATCGATCCCTGGACGTTCAACATCGACCCCGATTGCCTGGAAAAGGCGATCGAGGCCTGCAAGGCAGGCAATCCGGAGATCTACCCCCTGCCTGCTCCCCTCGCCGGTTCTGCGAAACCCCTCAAACCGAGAGGGATCATGCCCGTCGATCTCTTCGGCCTGCCCGTGGATTACGACCGGGTCAACGCCGTTGCCGCCAAACAGGGGCTCTTCGTGATCGAAGACGCGGCCCAATCCTTCGGGGCCGAGTATCACGGGAGGCGAGCCTGTTCCCTGGGGGACATAGGCTGCACCTCCTTCTTCCCTGCCAAGCCGCTCGGTTGCTACGGAGACGGCGGAGCGGTCTTCACACGGGACGGAGAACTGGCCGAAAGAATGGTCTCCATGCGGGTTCACGGCAAGGGGAAGGACAAATACGACAACTCCCGAATCGGCCTGAATGCGCGCATGGACACCCTGCAGGCGGCCCTGCTGCTGACAAAGCTCGAGATCTTCCCGGAAGAAATCGTGTCCAGAAATCGAGTAGCGGCCCGGTACACGGAGCTGCTTTCCCCCCACGAAGCCTTGAGGACACCTCATGTCCCTGAGGGCCTCCTGTCTGCCTGGGCGCAATACAGTCCACTCACGGACCGCAGGGAAGACATCCAGTCCGCCCTGAAGGCAAAGGGCATCCCTACGGCCGTGTACTACCCCAAACCCCTTCACCTCCAGACCGCCTACGCGGGCCTCGGGTACAAGGAGGGGGATTTCCCCGAATCCGAGTCCACATCCCGGCGCATCTTCAGCCTGCCCATGCATCCCTATCTGACCGAAAGCCAGATTTCAATGCTTTCCGAGGAACTCATACGAGTTGTCGAGGTGTGAGGGAGATCGAGGCGGCACTCCGAGATTCGAGCCACCAATGGACCCTTCAAAAGGCTTTTCGAATATACTTTCGGGCGCGCGTTAACAGCCCGGGTCGATCCGGAGGGGGGGCTGCAATCGGATGCCAGGTTCCGTCGGGCGAGCGCCACTCAGGGAACCAGAGATCCATCTCACGGCCGCAGATCTTCTCAAACTGCCCGCGCTCCGAGGATGGCCACTGTTCCCAGGGAGTCACCGGCTGAAACGCCGCATTGTGTTTTTCGACCAAGACCTTACGCGGGAGTTCGGCGCCCAAGAAAGAGGCTAACGGCTTAAGCTGCTCTCTGAGCTGGTCAAGGCGAATCCGCACCCAGCGTCGCGCGTCCAGGCCACTGAGGCTTGATTCGATCACGAGGTTGTATTTCCTCCACAGCCAGCAACAACGCTCAAATCGGTCCATCCCCGCCCATATCTCCGGATCGAAATCGCCGGTGCGGTCACCCTGAAGGCGCGCCCGGTGCCAGTGTTCGGCAACACGTTCATTGCGTGGGTCGTACCAGCCGCGGTAGTACATGGACGCAACCGTATCCCGCCCATCCCGGATCAGCCAGATGAACGTTGATTCCGGGAAAAGCTCGTCAAGGAGAGGAATCAACAGACTGAGTTGCAGGTTGGCCTCACCGTAGGTCTGTCCCTGATATAAAGGTTGGCGTGTCTCGCGGAGCGCTCCAGCA
>Ga0180434_10003413_pt1 | contig 20244 bp, 17 predicted proteins | sample SS_ome_7_FD_132453 | JGI IMG/M metagenome (GOLD analysis project Ga0180434, IMG submission 132453) | Hypersaline lake sediment archaeal communities from the Salton Sea, California, USA - SS_1_D_2 metaG | ecosystem: Environmental > Aquatic > Non-marine Saline and Alkaline > Hypersaline >...
ATGACCTGCTTCGCCCATGAAAGGAGCGCAGACCGCATCCTCTATGCGATCTTTCACTACGCCAACCAACGCTGGGCCGAATCCCCCCTCAGGGAGTTTACACACAAGTCTTGACACTACCCCCCCTCGGCGCTCAGGTGTGGTACCAGAGCCGCACCAGCCAGAGCACCGCCACGTTGCCCGCCAGCCACACACCCACCAGCGCCGCCAGGCCGATCGCCTTCGCCCGCGCCGTAACCATCAGCGTCGCGAGCCCGCTCACGCTCAACACGGCCATGGCCGGCCACATCACGACGAAGTAGCGCCCCGCCTGCAGCGCCGTGTAGTCCACGAACAGCACGTACCTGAGAATGCCCGCCGCCAGCACGCCCACCGTCAACAGCATCAGCGCCAGCCCGTGCGACTGCGACGCCGTGAGTCCCGGCCTGCCCCGCCGCCGGTCCACCCACCCCAGCGCCAACCCCATCAGCACCGCCAGGCTCACCAGGCCCAGGCCGACCAGGTAGGGTGCCTTCGGAATCCTCCCTCCCGTCGCCCACCACGGCACCCACAGGAACAGCAGCGTCCTCTCGGCCGTCAGCCCCAGCACCGCGACCAGGCCCGGCCGGTCGCTCGTGCCCATGGGGTGGGTGAGCGCGTCGCGCAGTCCTGTGTAGAAGGGCCGGTCATAGAAGTACACCGTCGGCGAGCCATACGCGCTCAGGTTATGGAGGAACCATCCCCCACACACCAGCCCCGCCGTCCCCAGCGCCAGCGCGGCCCGGCCGATGCGCCGTGCGGGCGCGGCGCCCGTCGCCGTGCCGGTGGCGGCCGCGGCGATCAGCAGGCCGGGCACCAGCGCCAGGGCCGACTCCTTCGTCAGGACCGCCAGCCCCACCAGCCCCCCGGCGAGCGCGACGTCCGCCAGGCTCGACCGCCCCGCCAGCATCCGGCACCACTGGTAGACGACTCCGGTGAAGAGCAGCACAGCGAGGGGATCGTTGTTCACCACCGACGTGATGTAGGTGAACATGGGCAGAAACGCGAGCACCGCGAGCCCCGCCAGGCAGAGCCCCTCGCTGTCCGGGAAGAGCAGCCGCAGCAGCCGCCATTGCAGCGCCAGCACCGCGAGCCCGATGGCGATCGAGAAGAACCTCAGCACGCGCCAGATGCCGTCGGCTGGCAGCCTCCCCAGGGCGCGGTACACGAGCGCTCCCAGCGTGTAGTAGAGCGGCGGCTGCTGGCGCTGATGGGAGATGGCCGCGCCGGGAAGGTAGACGTTGTCGTCCCTCAGCGCGGGGAGCCGGTGGTCCAGGGCCACCGACTGGATGTAGACGAAGTGCGCCGGCTCATCGGGCCCGTACCTGAACCGCGTCGCATAGGAGTAGAGCACCGCCAGCCCCGCATAGAGCACGACGATTGCGGCCAGCGCGCCCTTGGCCCGGCGCGACAGCGGCCGTGCAGTCCCATTGGCCTCGGCGGTCATCTCGGCTTCGGGCCTTCGCGTTCGCGGCCTGCGTCTCCTGCATCGAGGCGCGGGCGGCGCGGCGTGACGCTTCCCCCGCGCCATCCACGTGTCGACTTCGCAGCCGGCCCCTCGACTTGCGGCCCTTTCACAGGGATTCGAGGACCCGAAGGAGCCTCTCCGGGTCGTCGGTCTCGATCAGATCCACGCCGGCCGCGACGGCGCGCCACATCTCCTCATCCGTGTCCCCGCGGTCGCAAGCGAGGCTGGTTGCGCAGAGCATCCCCGCCTCGTGGCAGGCGCTCAGCGCCTCCTCCGAGAACCACCGCCAACTCACTTCCACCGCCTCGGGGCACAGCGTCGCGGCCAGCCTACGCACCTCGTCCGCGCCGTCCGCGCCCGGCATGAGCGGCACTGAGGCGTCGAGCGCGCGCACCTGCCGGGACGTCTCTTCGTCGGCGTGCACCAGGACGTCGCGGGTCATGTCGAACGCCTGCAGCAGGCGCACGACGGGCTCGGCGGCCGCGTCCTTCCAGTCCAGATAAATGCCGATGCGATCCTTCGCCAGCGCCAGCACCTCCCCGAGCAGCGGCACGTGTGCGCCCTTGAACTCCGCCGCGAACCACGACCCCGCGTCCAGCGCGCGGATCTCCGCGTAGCGCAGTTCGCGCGCGAGGCCACTGCCATTGGTGGTCGCATCCACGCTGTCATTGTGCATGTCAATGAGGCAGCCGTCAGCGGTGGTTCGAAGATCCACTTCTACGTAATCCAGCCCGAGCGCAATGGCCTCACGCGCGGCCTGAAGCGTGTTCTGCGGGGCCCGCTGCATCACGCCGCGGTGTGCGATGATCCTGACGCCGCGCGGCGTCCTGGGGGAGGTTGCCGTCATCCTGATCTCCTGCGGCCGGTCTGTCCGCGCCTCTTGGCGAACCGGGCATCCCATTTCGCGGGCGGGGGACGGGCGCCCTGCCCGGAGCGCTCCTTCCGCGGGCCATGTTTCTGCGCGGGCCGCCAGGGGAATCAGGCCCACGCGCAAAACAAATGGGGGCGCGCTGTTCCGGGAGAGTGTCATGAGGAGATCAGTCGCCGCGTACGCCGCATGTCTGCTCTTGGGTCTGACTGTCTGCGCGGCCGCGGCCGCCGGCCTGTCGTTTGAGACCGGGACGGACGGGCCGGAGGGCTGGACCCTCGGCCCTGACGCCACGTGGACTCAAGGCTTGGCGAGAACCGGCAGCCGGGCGATAGGAGCCCGCAGCCCGGCGACGGCCCGCGCCTGGGCGAGCCAGGCGATGCCGCTGGAGGCCGGGCAGAGCTACCGCCTCTCCGGCTGGGTGCGATGCCGCGACGGGTGCGCGCGTCTGGGCATGGACCTGCTCGACGAGGGCGGCCGCGCCGTTGGGGCGGCCTGTACGTCCCTGGTCTCGCCTGCGCTGCCTTGGCAATACGTGGCGGTTGAGGCGGATCTGCCGCCACGCGCGGCGGCGGCGCGCCTCTGGCTCGAGGTCAGAGGCGAGGCCTACCTGGACGATGTCTTGCTGACACCCCTGCTCGCCAACCTGGCCTACAACGCCACCTTCGAGGGCGACTCGAAGGGGCGGGTGGGCTACTGGTCGGAGGAGACGCGGATCTCGCTGCCCGGCCCGCGCGCGGGCTCGCTGGGCGCCGGCGCGGCCGGTGGGCGCGATGGCTCGGGAATGGTGCTGGAGGCGGAAGGCGGCTGGTTTGCGGCCAGCATGGTGAGCATGCCGCTGCCCCAGGGGAACACAGCCTTCCGCTTCAGTGGATGGAGGCGGATTGAGAATGGCGAGGTGCGGCTCTGGGTGGTCTGGCTGGACGCCTGGAACAAGGTTATCCGCGCCGATCGCGCCGCAGCGTCGGCCGCGGAGCAGGGCTGGACCCAGTATGCGGTCCACGTCGCCCCTCCCGAAGGCGCAATCTGGGCGACGCTGGCCGTCGGCGTGCGGGAGGGCCCATCCTGGTTCGACGACTTCTGGTTCTCGGTCGAGCAGCCGGCGCGCCGCCGCCGGCCGGTGGTGCGCGTCCATGTGAACCAGGTGGGCTACGAAACGAAGGGCCCGAAGAGCGTGGTGGTCGCGACGAACTTCTTCCCGCGAGACGCGACACAGGGCGAGATCGAGATCCAGACCCTTGCGGGCAAGCGGGTCAGGCGATTGCCCCTGCGCTGCTCCGGGCGCATCCACGAAGGCGAACCCGCTGACTGGGGCGACTACTACTGGCGAGCCGATTTCTCCTCCCTCACCACGCCCGGTAGGTACCGTGCCGTGGCGCGCTTCGGTGGCGCCGACGGGACCTCCCCGCCCTTCGAGCTCGGCGAGGACCTCCTCGTGCGCCGCACCGCCGGTCTCGCCGTGGACTTCTTCTTCGTGCAGCGCTGCGGGTTCGACGTGCCCGGCTGGCACCGCGCCTGCCACCTGGACGACGCGCGTCTGCCCGACGGCACCCACCTCGACGCCACCGGCGGCTGGCACAGCGCCGGCGACTACAACAAGTTGATGTACGAGAACGGTGACGGCGGCGCGGCCTACGCGCTCCTGGCGGCCTACAGCGCCGCACCCCAGGTCTTCGCCCGCTTCGACCGCGACCGCGACGGCGCCGCGGATGTCCTGGACGAGGCATGCTGGGGCGCACGCTTCGTGGCGAAGATGCAGAACGCGCAGACCGGCGGGCTGTACGGTCACGTCAACCAGGGGCCGGGCCGCGCCTGGACCAAGTGGTCGCCGCCCGAGGTCCATACCGACAGTATCATCGGCACCGACGACGACCCCATCATAATGGAGCAGGAAGGTCAGTCGCCACTCGTGATCGGCGCCTGGTGCCGCCTCTCGCGGCTGCTGAAAGGGAGCGAGGAGGCCGCCGGGTATCTGGGGCGCGCGGTGCGGCTCTTCGACTACGCGACCCAGGGTGGCACGGCAGTCGGCAGCCCGCACTTGCTGCTCAGCGCAATGGACCTCCACGCCGTCACCGGCGAGGCGCGCTACCTGGACTTCGCGCGCCGCAGCGTCGAGAGCATCCTGGCGACACAGCAGCAGACCGGCCGGCTGCGCGGCGCCTTCGGCAGTTACGGCGAGGTCGGCGCAGGCGCCATCGCTACTTTCGCGCTGAACTACCCCGACGATCCTCTCTGCCCCGGGATCCGGTCGGCTCTTCGCGAGTTCGTCACCTTCTGTCTCACCACGGCCGACAACCCCTTCGGCCTGGGCAAGCAGGCGGTGGGCGAGCAGGACTACTTCTTCGAGCCCACCTCCGCCCTGGGCCACAACTGGGAATACCTGGGCCGCGCCTGGGCCGCCGCCCAGAGCTATCGCCTCACCGGCGACCGGCGCGCCCTCCGCTTCGCCGCCGACCAGATAGACTGGGTGCTGGGCAAGAATCCCATCGGCCTCTGCATGCTCGAGGGCGCCGGCACGGTCAACCCGCCCCGCTACCATCACCGCTACGATTCCATCCCCGGCCGCGCGCGCGGCGCTGTGCCGGGCGCCATCCCGAACGGCTTCGTGCGCTCGGCATACGGCTTGGACCAGCCGGGGTTTGACCTGTCGCAGGTGGGCTCCGGACGCGCCCACCCCTCGTATCGCACCAGCGAGCCCTGGCTGACTCACAACATGTGGTATCTGATGGCGCTCAGCGCTCTCTCTGCGGCTTGACCCATCCTGCACCCCATCGAACAAGAGAATAGGAGGCTGACTATGCCGGAACCTGTTGCGCTCGGACTGATCGGCTGCGGCGGAATGATGGGCGCCCACGTCAAAGGCCTCAAGCAGTTGTGGGAGGCCGGGCTGCACGACTTCCGCGTCGTGGCCACCTGCGACATCGAGGAAGCCCACGCCGCCAAGTTCGCCGACGATCTCGCCGCCATACAGGGGGCGCGTCCCACGGTCTACACCGACGTCGAGGCCATGCTCGCCGGCGAGAAGAACCTGGAGGCGGCGGACATCTCCGTCGTCCACCGCGACCACCACACCGTCGCCATCCCCTGCTTCCAGGCCGGCAAGCACGTCACCATCGAGAAGCCGCTCGCGCTCACCATGCGCGCGGGCAAGGCCATGCTCGACGCGGCACCGCCGGATGCCGTCTTCCAGGTCGCCGAGAACTACCGCCGCTCCCCCAAGTACCGGGCCATCAACTGGGCCATCAAGTCCGGCCGCATCGGCCGGCTGCGCATGCTCTTCTGGATAGACATCGGCGAGCGCCGCTGGTACTGGACCTGGCGCGAGCACCGCAGCCAGGCCGGCGGCGGATGGATCCTCGACGGCGGGGTGCACCACGCCGACCTCTTCCGCTACGAGGTGGGGGAGATCGAGACCGTCTCGGCCCGCGTCGAGACCTTCGATCCCATCCGCTATCGCAAGGCCGACACCCTCGAAGATCCCATCGAGGTGGATATCGAGGACTCCATCATGGCCCTGCTCGCCTTCGAGAACGGCGCCCTGGGCGAGTGGACCTCCACCTCCGCCGCCCCCGGCGAGGGCTTCAACCTCCACGGCGTCTATGGCGAGCAGGGGTCGCTCAACTTCGACGGCACACTGACCTCGCGCAGCGACAGCCTCTCGCCCGAGCAACTCGAGGCCGAGTACATGGCCTCCCTCTCGGACGAGGAGAAGGACCGCTGGTTCCCCGGCGGCGTCACCGACACCGTCGCCACCGAACTCGAGGAGTTCCTCCGCGCCGTCCGCGGCGGCCCGCCGGTCGAAATCACCGGCCTGGAGGGCTACAAGGACCAGGCCCTCTGCGAGGCCGTCTACGAATCCCACGCGCTCGGCGCCCCCGTGCGCGTCGCCGACATCGAGTCCCTGAAGATCGAAACCTACCAGCGCGACCTCAACGAAGGCCTGGGGCTCTCCTAGCGCGCGCCCATCGCGTCACGCGCAAGGACTTCCCCGGGGCGGCGCCGAAGCCCGCGTTATGCAGGGAAGGTGGCCATGGCGAGCCGCCACGGCGCATCACCTCGCGGGGACCTGTTGCCATGAGTGAGCGCAAGTGCCCCCACTGCGGCGAACCCGTGGCGGAGTCGGACTTCATCACCCTCTGTCCGGCCTGCCGGAAGTCGCTGCAGGCCGCAGCCAGGCCGTCGCCGCCCGCACCGCCTGAGCCGGCCGAGCCCTCCGCAGAAGACCTCATCTGTCCGTCCTGCCGCGCACCCAACGCGCCGACCAGCACGCGCTGCTGGCAGTGCCAGGGACCCCTGGGGGTCGCCCCGAATGCGCCGAGCGCACCCTCTTCGGCCCAGCGTGCGTCGCTCGATCTCGGCCGTCTCTTCGCCGACGCCCTGGGCACCCTCGGTCCGGGCGAGGATCTTGACGAGGCGCTGCTGCGCGCGGCCAAGGCGTCGAGCCCCGAGCACTGGCGGGACCTCTTCACCGTCGCGCTCCAGGTGCTCGCCCAGGCGACCGGCTCCGGCGAGAGCCGCGCGGCGGCCGCGCGGCGCCTGGCCGGCGAGCAGATGGACGTCGAGATCTCATCTTCGCACCGGGAGTCCCGCACCCCGATGGGGCAGGAGTCGCGCGAGGGGAGGCAGGTGTTCTCCTCGCTCGACGACCTCCCACCCGACGTGCGCAAGGCGCTCGAGAAGCGCCTCGGCCCGCTCGCCGGTCAGTTCAGCGGCAGCAAGACTACCGTGACGCGCCGCGTGGTGATCGAGGGAGACGACCTCCCGCCGGGCGTCAAGCCCCACGTCGGCGGCGTGTCCCGCAAGGTGACCGTCGAGTCGCGCCGCAGCACGCCGCCTCAGGCGAAGGGCTGCATCTCCATCTCCACCTTGACCGCCATTCTGCTGGGCTGCCTCGGATTGCGCCGGTAGCCCTCCGGAGAACTCCATGACCTACCCTCAGCCGCCGCCACCGCCCGAGCCCCGCCCGCTCGACGCCGCCCAGACCATCGCCCCCGCCTTGCGGTACATGTGGGCCATGCTGACTCGGCCCTTCTCCCTCCGCAAGTGGCTCGCCCTGAGTCTGGTTGCCCTTCTGGCCGGGATGGTCGGCAACTTCAGCATGCCGTCCGGCGGCGGCGACTGGTCCGGCGACGGCAACGCAGAGGACCTCGGGCCCTACCTCGCCCCCCTCGCGCAGTGGGCCAGCGAGAACGTCGGCCTCCTGGTGGGCCTGGGCGTGCTGCTCCTCCTGTTGACCCTCGCGGGCGTCTACCTCGCCGCCGTGTTCCGCTTCATCTTCCTGGATTCCGTCGCCCGCAATCGCGTCGCCATGAAGCGCGCCTTCGCCGAAAACTGGGACCGGGGCCTGTCGCTCTTCCTCTGGAACATCGGCATGACGTTTGCGATGATCATCGTCATCTGCCTGGCGCTCGCCCTGACCATACTCCCGTTCGTCGGACTCTGGAACGGCGGCGTCTCGACGGGCCTGGCCATCGGCCTCTCGATACTCCTTGGCCTCTTCTTCCTGCTCCTGTGGCTGCTGCTCATCCTCGCCCTCGCCGTCATCAGCGTAGCCTTGGCGGACTTCGTGCTGCCCGTCATGTACCTTGAGGACCTCGGCATCTGGGCCGCCTGGGGGCGCACCATTGCGCTCATCCGCAGGCAACTCGGCGCCTTTGCCCTCTACTTCCTACTCAAGGTCCCCGTCGCAATCGCCGCCAATCTCGCCGCAGGTCTGCTGGGCCTAGCGGGAATCGTGGTGGCCGCGATCCCGGTCGGCATCATCGCCCTCATCGTGTACCTCGTCGGCACAGCCGCCCACGTGGCTTGGGCCTGGACGCAGGTGACCATCTTCCTGGCGGTCTTCTGCGGCGGCGTCGCACTGGTCTGGCTCGTCTATGCAGCGACCTGCGCGAGCCTTCCCGTTCCCGTCTTCCGACAGGCTTGGGCGCTTTGGTTCCTGGGCGAGCGGGACCGTCGGCTGGCGGTGCTCAGGCCTCCCGCGCCGGCGCCCGGCATGTGACGATTCCCTCCCCGTTGTTGCAGACGGCCTGCATAACTCGCCGCGTCTTCGGGTATCTCTAGGGCGTGACGTACTGCATTGAGGTGACGAACAGCGAGATGCGTGAGCGCATTGACGAGCTCGTGGAGGCGCTCCTGACGAAACTCGACACCTCCGGAGTCCCTCTCGCCGTGTGCGACCGTCTGCGGGGCGCGTTGCGCGAGCGGCTGGCGGATGACGTGTTCCGGGACTTCATCGTCGCTCACATGGACGAGCCGCCCTCGCGCACGCTCGACAGCCTGGTGCTGTCCTACGATCCCGGGCTGGAGTTGGCGCAACTCGCCTACAAGAACTGAGGCCGGCGAGGTTTACGGCACTCGCGGCAAGGGTATCAGGTATCCGAGAAGCACCCCGGGGGCCGAGTCGAGTATTCTGACGTTGCACCTTGTGGGGGTGACCGAATCCCGATCTGACATAGCGCGCGGTATCATAGGGTTTGGCGGGTGGCGGGTGTCCCCGAACACAGCAACCACAGCGCCCGATGTCACGAGCAACAGACCCGGAAGACTCGCCGCCCGCCTGTCAGGTTCGGCGCAGTGTATTGGGAGCGCACGGGAGCTTTCGCCCGAAAGCTCTTCCCCCCTCGTGCGCTCCCTCTTTCTTGCCCGGCCGGGCCTCTCGCGACCACTTGTGGTCCGTGGGGGCTCTCGGGGGGCCGCCCGCGGGCCCTGGGCGGGCCCCAGGCGTCCCGCTGGGCGCAGTCGAGGATTCTCCCGGCATCCCCGTAACTTTTGTGGGAGAATTGTGTCTAAGGCAACGAATGTAGGAAGGGGAGTCCATCCGGCCGCCGAATAGGATATATGGCGGGGCGTCTGGAGGCCGGAACCCGCCCAATCGGCTCTGAGCACGCTTTGGGAGCGTACGGGAACTTTCGCCCGAAAGTTCTTCCCCCCTCGTACGCTCCCTTTTTTCGTGCCCCGCCTGCAGCCTCCCGGGCAGGTCTGGGCGCCCAGGCCGCCGAACACCCCGCACACCCCCTCGCGGAGGCCCCCTCCCATGGACAGCCCCCAATCCTGGCTTAGGGCCGAGGCCGAGCGCCAGATCGCCGGCGCCCGCATCGTCGCCCACGACGGCACCGCCATCTTCTGCCCCGACGGCTCCGCCCACTACAAGGGCATCTGGGTGCGCGACTTCTGCTACATGGTCGAGGGCTGCCCCGCGGCCATCCCCTCCCACGAGATCCGGGCTGCCTGTCGCTACCTGCTGGCAGGCCAGCGCGACGACGGAGCCCTACCCGACCGCACGGAGCCCGACGGCACCCACCGCTACGTCGTCCTCTCGGCGGCCGGCGACCAGCCCCCCACCGACAACCCGCAGTTCATGGTCAAACTCGTGTGGGAGGACTGGCGCGCCGCCGGGTGCCTCCGCTTCTTCGACGAAGCGCGCCCCCGCCTGCTCGCGGCCCTCGAATCCCTGCCGCGCGACCCCGAGACCGGCCTCATCTGGGTGGACCCGGCTGCGCCCCACTCCTCCTACGGCTTCACCGACTGCATCGGCAAGACCGGCCTCGAGTTGTTCTCGTCCCTTCTCCTCGTCGAGGCCCTGGCCAAGTTCGCCGAGATGGAGGAGGCCTCAGGCCGCCCATCGGATGCGCGCGCCGCCCGCGACGAAGCCGGCCGCGTCCGCCGCAGCATCGAGACCTTCTGGAGCCCCGCCGACGGCCTCTACCTCGCCGCCTCCGAGGCCTGCCGCCAGCCCGACGTCTGGGGCTCGGCCTACGCGGTCTGGATCGGCGCGCCGCCGCCCGCGATCGAAGCCGCCATCTGCCGCGCCCTGACCGAGAACATGGCGGGCATCGTCAAGCGCGGACAGGTCCGCCACCTGGCCGAGCCGCAGCACTGGCAGAACCTGCTCGCCGACATCAAGCCCGGCACCTACCAGAACGGCGCCTACTGGGGCACCGCCTCGGGCTGGGTGGCCGCGGCCATCGCGCAGGCAGACGCGCCCCGCGCCGACGCGATGCTGCGCGATCTCGTGGCCGACTACCGCGCCGGCGGCGTCTGGGAGTGCGTCAACGACGGCTACGAGAAGTGCCGCGAGTACGTCGCCTCAGCGACCCTCCCCCTGCAGCACTTCGCCCGCCACGACCGGTGGCGCCTTCCGCCGTCCCCCTGACCCACAGGCCACCGCGCCGACACCTCAACGGCGCGGGGTGAGCGCCACGACCGCGGCGCTGCGCGGGGCCATGCGCCGTCGGATGCGCGCCGGGTCCCGCGCCTCGAACGTGGCTTCCGCCGCTGTCGCGCCTTCCGGCCCGATCTCGCGCACCTTCACGGCGCTGCCGAGGCCGTATTCCGCGGCTGCCAGGGACACCGCCACCTGCTGCTGCCGGTCCGCGATGTTCGTGATGGCGATGCCCAGCGCGCCGTTCTCCGCCCGCCAGGCGGTCGCCATCACGGCCGGCGTCCGCAGTTTGTAGGTGCCGCCGAAGATGTTCCGCCCCGTCACCGTGAGAGTCTCGGCTCCCGAGACCTCGGGCATGCCGACGAACTCCCCGTAGGCGAGGAACTTGTGCGCGTTGCGCCGGCACTGCGCCAGGGCGCGCAGGTACTCGCCCTCCCGGCGATGCTTCGGTTGCGCCACCTGGGGCGTCACCCAGCCCAACTGCGAGCCGAAGCAGAACGCCCGGGCCATCTTGAGCCGGAAGGGCAGGCCGGCCTCCAGGTCGTTGCCCGCGATGTAGTGGGAGCCGAACATCATCGTCCACCCGGCATAGGTTGCGGGGAAGAGCGGAACGATGCGCCCCTGGTCCGTGGGCGTATTCACCAGCAGCAGGGCGTCGAACTGATCCAGCCAGGGATCGGCATTCTCCTCCGTGGTGAGTATGGCGCCCGACGGCAGAATGGCGCGCGCGCGGTCCAGCAGGGCGCGGTAGCCCTCCGCCCAGATCGCCCCGCCCCCCGGCCGGTGCCCGTGCCCCTTGCCGAAGCACAGCACCGCCCGCGCCGCCGAAATCTGGTCCACATACACGCCGTCCACGCCGATCTCGCGCGTCAGCCGCTGCACCAGCCCCACCACCTTGTCCTGCCAGAGCGTCGTCTGCGGGCACATCACCGCCAGCGGCACCTTGGAGCCGTACAGCTCGATGTACTTCTCCCCGTCCGCCTTGCGCGCGCAGGCGGCCTCGGCCCCCTCCTGCCGCCAACTCTCCGTGGCGGGATCCCAGAGCCTGCCGTTGATGTAGGGCATCACCCGCACGCCCGCCTTCTGCAGGGCCTTCACCCCCTGCTTGAAGCTCTGCCGGGTGGGGAAGTAGTCGGGGTAGCGCGTATCGAACGGAATCTCGTGCCAGTTGTACCAGTGCGCCGCCGTCCGCACCCCCACGAACTCGGCGAAACGCTTCGTCGGCGCCACGACCTCTTCGGGCCCTCCCGACACCGCCGCCCACACGTCCACGTCCTTCAGCCAGCGCGGAATGGACTTGCGCCGGGAGACGGCTCCTCCGCGCGACCACGGCGCCTTCAACGCCCAGCGCCGGTAGGTCTTCGCGGCCTGCAGCCAGTCCCCAACCATAGCCACTCGCACGGGGTAGGGGAGGCGCCAGCGCCGCCGCCTCTGCCCCATTCCCGCCGGGAAATGCGTGATCTGCGCCTCGATCGCCTTGCGCTTCGCCCGAGATGTCACGTCGAACCGCTTCTGGCACGCTTTGCCGTCGTCCGCCCCCAGGTACACCCCCGTCCGCCCATCGTACACCGCCACGAACTGCATCGTGCACATGGCCGAAGGATAGGTGCAGGACCACGGCTTCTCCCGCAGCGGCTTCGGGTACTCGATGCCCCAGCACGACGGCACGACCGTCCGGCGCCCCTCCCCCCGAAGCACCGGCGCCGGGAAGACGGCCTCCCATAGCGCGAAGGGCCGCTTCGCCTCGACCTCCAGGGTCCAGCGCGTCTCGGCGCGCCCGCGCGGCAGCGCAACCCGCACCGTCACCACCAGGTCGCCGTGTCCCGGCAGCCCCAGGCGCCGCCAGGTGAGCACCGCCTCGGCGCCGGCGCGCGTCCGGCGCACCCGCACGGCGCCCTGTCCCTGGCGGCTGGTCGCCGAGGCGCGCTCGTCGGCGTCGCCCACCTCGATCCGCCACAGCGCGTCTCCCCGCGCCGGGGCCAGCAACTCCACCCCCTGCCGGGTGTCGGCGAGGCGCCTCAGCGCGATGCCCTGCTTGCCGCGTGCAAAGCCCACCGCCAGCAGCCCGTTGTCCAACTCGACGCCCGTTGCCGTGCGCCGTACCTTGACCTCCGCCGAAGCCGCCATCTGTCGTCCTCCGGGCTGTTCGTTTCTGCGCCGGGCGGCGATCTCATGCCGGGAGGGCTCCGCCGCTTCCCGCCGAACCTAGCCCCAACACACGGGGAGGCTGGTGCCATGTCCCAGGCCCGACGCGTCGCCGACTCCGCCCTCACCATGTCCCAGGTGGTAATGCCGGCCGACGCCAACCACTACGGCTATGTGCACGGCGGCACCATCATGCGCCTGGTGGACGAGGCGGCCTTTGCGGTCGCCACCCGCCACACCGGCATGAACGTGGTAACCGCCTCCGTAGACCAGATGTCCTTCGAGGCGCCGGTCCGCATCGGTGACATCCTGACCATCAAGGCATCCCTCAACTATGTGGGCAGGACCTCGATGGAGGTGGGTGTGCGCGTCGAGACCGAGCGGCTCAAGACGCGCGAGACGCTGCGCGTGGGATCGGCCTACGTCACCATGGTGGCCCTGGACGGCCAGGGGAGGCCAACGCCCGCGCCCGAACTGACGCTCGAGACCGACGACGACCGCCGCCGCAACCGCGAGGCCACCGAGCGCCGCCAGCGCCGCCTCGAAGCCGCCGGCAAAGCGTAGCAGCAACCAGTCGTTCCGAGCGAAAGCGAGGAATCTCGCAGAGCCGCAGGACCGCCCTCAGCAGATCCTCGGCATCGGCTCCCCCACGGGCCGGTCCACGATGCGCCGCGTACCCAGCACCGTGCGCAGTTGCACCCGGCCTGCAGGCCCCTCCATCACCCGGCCGATCCGGGCGGCATCCTCGCCGTAGGGGCCGCTGCGCATCGCCTTCAGTGCGGCGTCGGCCTTCGCTTCCGGCACGATCGCCAGCATCTTCCCCTCGTTGGCCACGTGCAAGGGGTCGAGACCGAGGATTTCGCACGCCCCCCGGGCCGCCTCGCGCACCGGCAGCGCCGCCTCCTCCAACTCGATGCAGACGCCGGACCGCTCGGCGATCTCATTGAGCGCCGCCGCCACGCCGCCCCGCGTGGGGTCGCGCAGGCAGTGGGTGTCCGGCGCCGCGGCCAGCAGCCGCCCGACGAGGCCGCCCAGCGGCGCGCTGTCGCTCTGCAGCGGCGTGTCGAGTTCGATCCCCTCCCGCGCGCAGAGCACCGCCAGCCCGTGATCCCCGATGAACCCGTTGATGAGCACGGCATCGCCCGCCTGCGCTCGCGCCGGCGAGACCGAGACACCCTCCGCCACCATGCCCACACCCGAAGTCGTGATGAACAGCCGGTCCGCCGCGCCGTGGGGCACCACCTTGGTGTCTCCGGCCACCACCGACACCTGCGCCTCATCGGCCGCCGCCTTCATCGAGGCGACCACGCGCTTCAAGTCGGCGAGCGCCAGGCCCTCCTCGATGATGAACGCCGCCGACAGGTGCAGCGGCCTGGCGCCGGCCGCCGCCAGGTCGTTCACCGTGCCGCAGACCGAGAGATGCCCGATGTCGCCGCCGGGGAAGAAGATCGGCGTGATGATGAAGGCATCGGTCGTGAACGCCAGCCGTCCCGCCTGGGCCGGCACGACCGCGCTGTCGCCCAACTCCCCCAACGTCGGGTTGTCGAACGCGGCGACAAAGACCTCCTCGATCAAGCGCGCCATGCGCTCGCCGCCGGCGCCGTGGGAGAGCAGGATGGCGTCGTCGCTCACGGCTCGGGCTCCTCGGTGCGTCGGTACTTGTAGTAGGCGGCGCAGGTGCCCTCGGTCGAGACCATGCACGGCCCCACCGGGTGCTCCGGCGTGCAGGCCTGGGCGAAGAGCGTGCACTCCGGCGGCTGCGTCACCCCCCGCAGCACCTCGCCGCAGCGGCACCCCGGCGGGTCGAACGGCTCGGGCATGGGCAGCCCGAACCGGCCGGGCGCGTCGAACCGCGAGAACGCCTCCCGCAGCCGCAGCCCGCTCCCCGCGATCGTCCCCAGCCCGCGCCATTCCGCGTCACACGCCTCGAACACGCGCTCCACCGCCGCCTGCGCGCGCGGGTTGCCCTCGGGCCTGACCACCCGCGAGTACTCGATCTCCACCTCCGCACGCCCCTCGCGGCGCTGCCGCAGCAGCATGAGCGCGCCGCGCAGCAGGTCGGCCGGCTCGAACCCCGTGATGACGCAGGGCACCCCGTGCTCGCGCGCCAGGAACTCGTAGGGGCGGCTCCCAATGATCGCGCTCACGTGCCCCGGCAGCACGAAGCCGCCGACGTTCACCTCGCCCGCCACCGCGAGCGCCTTCAGCGCCGGCGGGATGATCTTGTGAGCGCAGAGGATCGAGAAGTTGCCCACACCGGTCTCGTCGGCCTCGGCCAGCGCCATCGCCACCGTGGGCGCGGTGGTCTCGAAGCCCACCGCGAAGAAGACCACCTGGCGATCGGGCTCCGCGCGTGCCAGCGCCACCGCATCGGCGGGCGAGTAGACCACCCGCACCTCCACGCCCCGCGCGCGCTCGCCCTCCAGGTTCGACCGCGAGCCGGGCACGCGCAGCATGTCGCCGAAGGTGGCCAGGATGACGCCGGGGAGCGCCCCCGCCGCCAGGAAGCGGTCCACCTCTGCCGTCGGCGTTACGCACACCGGGCAGCCGGGCCCCGAAAGCAGCCGCACGCCTTCGGGGAGCATCTCGCGCAGCCCGAAGCGCGCCGCCGCCATGGTGTGCGTCCCGCACACCTCCATCAGGTTTGACGGCTCCGGCCCGAGCGCCGCCAGTTCGCGGCGCAGCGCCTCGATCAGTTCCGGGCTGCGATACTCGTCAAGGTGCTTCAACATCCAACTGTTTGAGCAGGTCCAGCGTCCGGCGCGCCTCCGCCTCGTCCACGCGCTCGATGGCATACCCGGCGTGGACCAGCAGGTAGTCCCCTACCGCCACCTCGTCCACCAGCCCGATGTGCACCCGCCGCCGCGTGCCCGCCGCATCCACGACCGCCGTCGGCCCCTCGATCTGCTCCACCTTCATCGGGATGGCGAGACACATTACCACATGCTCCTTGTGGCCCTTCAGGGCCACCCTGAGGGCGACCCCTAGCGGCCACCCGAACGGGCGGCGGCCACCACAGCCTGCCCGAAGGCCAGGCCGCCGTCGTTGCACGGCACCTGCCGGTTCAGATACGGCGCGAGGCCGCCGCCGCGCAGGCCCGCCAGCACGCGCTCCAGCAGCAGCATGTTCTGCGCCACCCCGCCCGTCACCATCACGCGCTCCAGCCCCGTCTCGTCGGCCAGCCGCCGGCAGACCGCCGTCGTCATGCGCGCCACCGTCTCGTGGAAGCGCGCCGCGATCCGCTCCCGCGGCACACCCGCCTCCGCGTCCTCGACCACACCGGCCACCGCCGGCCGCACGTCTATCTCCAGGCCGTCCTCCCCGGGCGCCGCGTCGAAGTCATAGGCGCCGGTCTCGGCGGGGTCGGCGATCATTTCCAGTTCGATGGCCGCCTGGCCTTCATAGGTCACGTGCCGGCAGACGCCCAGAAGCGCCGAGACGGCGTCGAAGAGCCGCCCCATGCTGCTTGTCCAGGGCGAGTTGACGCCCCGCTCGATGAGCCGTCTCACGACGTCCGCCTCGCCTTCCGCCAGCCCCGGCAGGAGCCGCTCCGCCTTCTCCCCGGCCTCCTCGCCGAAGCACTCGTGCAGGTAGGCCAGCGCCATGCGGGCAGGGCTCTCGATCGCCGCCGCTGCGCCCGGCAGGCGCAGATACCGCAGGTGCGCCGCGCGCCGGAAGGCCGCGCGCCCGCCGACCAGGAACTCCCCGCCCCACACCGCGCCGTCCACCCCGTAGCCCGTGCCGTCGAAGGTGACGGCGATCACCTCGCCCTCCAGGCCGTTGTCCGCCATCACGCCGGCCATGTGGGCGTGGTGATGCTGCACCGCCTCCAGCCGCACTCCCTGCATGCCCTTCGCCCACTTGGTGGAGAGGTACTCCGGGTGCAGGTCGTGGGCCACGATCTCCGGCGCGAACTCGAAGAGCGCCTCGAAGTGCCGGACCACCCGCTCGAAGTAGTCCAGCGTCTCCACGTTGTCGAGATCGCCGATGTGCTGGCTCAGTACGGCCTGGCTCCCCGACAGAATGCAAATCGTGTTCTTCTGCTCGCCCCCGCACGCCAGCACCGGCGGCGCCTCGAAGCCCAACTCGATGGGCCTGGGCACGTAGCCCCGCGCCCTGCGCAGCAGCAGCGGCCCGCCGTCGGCGATCCGCGCCACCGAGTCGTCGCACGGGAGGTGGATGTCGCGGTTGTGGGTCAGGAAGTGATCCGCGATATGCCCCAACCTCTCGATCGCCTCCTCGTTGCGGTAGGCGATGGGCTCCTCGGCCAGGTTCCCGCTGGTCATCACCAGCGCGGGCGGCGCGTGCTCGAACAGCAGGTGGTGCAGCGGCGTGTAGGGCAGCAGCAGTCCCAGCGTGGTGTTGCCGGGCGCGGCCTCGGCCGACACGCCTCCCTCCGGGCGCCGGGGCATGATGACGATGGGGCTCTCCGGCGAGGCGAGCAGTCGGGCGTCGAGATCACCCACCCGGCAGACGCGCCGCGCCTCCTCCAGGTCCCGCACCATGATCGCGAAGGGCTTCAGCCCGCGCCCCTTTCGCTCGCGCAGCAGCCGCACCGCGGCGTCGCTGCGGGCATCGCACGCCAGGTGGAAGCCGCCCAGCCCCTTGATGGCGACGATCTCGCCCGCCGCCAGGCGCTCGCCCACCTGCGCCAACGCCGCCTGGGCGCTCACCTGGTCGTCGCCGTCGAGGGCCAGCCGCGGGCCGCAGTCGGGGCAGGCATTGGGCTGGGCATGGAAGCGCCGGTTCGTGGGGTCCTCGTACTCGGCCCGGCAGGCGGGGCACATTCGGAACACCTGCATCGTGGTATGCGGCCGGTCGTAGGGGATCTCGCGCACGATCGTGTAGCGCGGGCCGCAGTTCACGCAGTTGGTGAACGGGTAGCCGCAGCGCCTGTCTTCGGGATCGGCGATCTCCCGCCGGCAGTTGGCGCAGGTGGCCACGTCGGCCGGGATCACCGGGCGCGGGGCCGCCGCGCCGTCGCTGCTGCGGATCGCAAACCCGGTTTCCCCCGTGGGCTGCACCGTCTCCACGCGCACCTCGACGATGCGGGCGAGGGGAGGGGCCTCCGTGCGCAGGCGGCGTTCGAACTCGTCGAGCCGGTCGGGGGAGCCCTCCACCTCGATGGTCACGCCCTCGGGTGCGTTGAGCACGCAGCCGGCCAGGCCGAGACGGCGGGCCAGTTGGAACACGAAGGGACGGAAGCCGACGCCCTGCACGGTGCCGCGCACCAGAGCGCGCCGCCTGGCCGTCATGGTGGTTCCCTCTGCTAGGCGGACGAGGGTGGGGGAGAGCCCGCCTCGACGGCTACCAGGCGCCAGTCCGGCATGGGCGCGATCTCGAGATCAACGCTGCCGCAGGCGCACGCGTCGCTCGGTCCCGAGACGGCCACTTCGGCGCCGCAGGCGCGACACCGGGCCTTCAGGGCCATATCCTGGACCGTCAGCGCGGCCCCCTCCGCCGCCGTGCCGGCGCGGGCGATCTCGAAGCACCCACGCACTTCGTCGGCCTCGATGCCCGAGACCGGGCTGATCTCGATCTCCACCGCACCGATGTGCGCGATGTGGTCCCTCTCCGCCTGTTCCAATGCCGCCGCCAGCATACGACGGGTCAACCCCATTTCGTGCATCGTCCGTTCCGTCTCAGTACGGGATTTGGAGGCTCTCCGCCACCTGCCTGACGGGGTCGTAGTCACTGTCGCGCGAGGCGGTGAACCCTTTCGCGCCGGCGGCCTCCAACGCCTCCGCGTCCTCTCCCACGGTGTGGTCCAACGCCAGCAGGGCCTTGCGGAAGTCCTCCGCGACCTTCGGGTCCGTGTTCCGAAACGCCACGAAGCACCACGTCGGCAGGGACTCCGTGTAGGCCAGCACCCTGATGCGCGAGACGTCCATCTCGTCGCGCACCACCGCCAGCGCCTCCTCCCGCACGAAGCCGGCGTCCACGCTCCCATCCAGCACGTTGCGGACGACCTCGTTGAGCGTGCCCACCGTCAGGATCGTGGCCTCCCGCTCCGGATCGAACCCCTCGAGAACGCACCGCGCCCGCGCCGCCATGTAACTCACCGGCGCCCGCCGCGAGATCGTGGCGACGGTCCGCCGGCGCAAGTCCCCGCAGGACCGGATGTGGCTGTCGTCGCGCACGATGATAACGCCTCGGTATTCCGTGAGGCCCTTCCAGTCCACCGCTCTGGCCAGCGGATAGGCCCCCCGCGTCTTGTGGGTGGTCATGTATCCGATGGCGTTCATGAAGCCGATGTCAACCGAGGCTCCTTCCAAGGTCGAGAGGTAGTTGCCGTAGGAGAGCGAGGAGACCGTCTCGATGCGGTAGCCGGTCCGCTGCCCCAGCAACTTCAGCAGAGGCCGATACTTCCGGTTCATGGTGGGCAGCGAATACGACGGCTGCACGCATACCCGCACCAACTTGGGCTTGGGCGCTGCGGCGGCCTCGTGGCCTGCGCAGCCCGCCAGGGCGGCCAGCAGCGCCGCCCCTCCGATGATTGCGATTCCGGCCTTCAAGCGACTCACCGCATCCTCCTCACTCTCGGATGACCTCGTCGGCCAGGCTCAGCATGAGCGGCGCCGGCTCGATGCCCAGCCGCTGCGCCGCCGCCAGATTGATGATCAGCCGCGGCCGCTTCGGCATCGCCACGGGGATGGCCCCGGGCCGCGCCCCGCGCAGGATCAGGTCCGCCATCTCCGCGGCGGCTTTGCTGTCCGTGTAGAAGTTCGGCGCCAGCGCCAGCAGCGCGCCGTCGCGCGCCACCTCCCCCAGCGCCGAGAACACGGGCAGGTAGGTCTCGTGCGCCGCGGCGATCACGGCCTCGGGATCGGTGGCCACCACCGTGTCCTGGGGTGCGAACACCACGTCCGCCTTGCCAGCCAGCCGGCGCGTCGCCGGTCCGAGGTCGTGTTCGCCCGCCGCGAGGGGCGACTCGACCACCTGGATCCCCATGCTGCTCTCCAGGGCCGTCGCCTCCGCGATCTGGGCGCGCGAGTTCGCCTCCTCCGGGTTGAAGACGATGCCGATGCGCTTGGTCTCGGGAAGCAACTGCTGCAACACGGCGATCTGATCGGCCACCGGCACCTTGCAGGAGACGCCGGTGAATTCCCCGCTGTGCTTGTGCCACCCGTCCACGATGCCCGTCGCCACGGGATCGAAGACGGCCGTGAAGACCACGGGCGTCTTCTTCACGACCTCCGCGGCCACCAGCGTGCCCGGTGTCCCCGTGGTCACGATCAGGTCCACCTCGCCGTCCCACGCGGAGAGGATGGACTTCATGGTGTCCGCGTCGCCGACCGCGTCACGCTCCAGGTACCGCACGCCCACGCCCGTGCGGTACTCCAGCGCCTCCATACCCGCTTGGAAACCGGCCGCCGCGTCCACGTACTCGGGCACGTCAGCCTTCCAGAACGCAATCCCGATCGTCACCTGTTCGGCGGGACGCCCCCGCAGGGGCATGGGTCCCCGCTCGACGCACCCGGAACCCACACTCATCAGCGCCGCCGCCAGCGCGGCGGCCATCAGCCTCGCGATCCTCATCATCTAACCTTCCGGCGCCACCAGTTCGGCCAGCGGCTGGCG